>Ga0075163_10006713_pt1 | contig 15264 bp, 24 predicted proteins | sample JI1023141ADNA_FD_71478 | JGI IMG/M metagenome (GOLD analysis project Ga0075163, IMG submission 71478) | Wastewater effluent complex algal communities from Wisconsin, to seasonally profile nutrient transformation and Carbon sequestration -... | ecosystem: Engineered > WWTP > Effluent > Algae... | reverse complement strand
GGCCAGGGGTAGTTGGCCAGTGCGGTGGTCGAGGCCGGGGTGAAGCCAGGGAAGCCGCTCCAGCCGAGTTCGACCGCCATGCGGCGCGCGAAATGGTTCGACAGCAGCGCGATGTCTTCCTTGCGGGCGCGCAGCGGCGGCAGCGTGACGACTTCGAAACTCAGCCGATCGAGCAGGTCGGCGCGGAAGCGGTTGGCGTGCGCGAGCGCGGGCAGGTCTTCGTTGGTGGCGCCGACGACGCGCACATCGACCGAAATCGGCCGGTTCGAGCCGAGCCGCGTCAGCTCGCCATATTCGACGACGCGCAGCAGGCGTTCCTGCGCGCCGGCCGACAGCGTGGCGATTTCATCGAGGAACAGCGTGCCGCCGTCGGCATCCTCGAAGCGGCCGGCACGTGCGCGGGTGGCGCCGGTGAAGGCGCCCGATTCGTAGCCGAACAGTTCGGCGTCGATCAGGTTCTCGGGCAGCGCGGCGCAATTCAGCGTCACCAGCGGCCCGCCCCAGCGCGGGGACAGGCGGTGCAGGCGCTCGGCGATCAGCTCCTTGCCGGTGCCGCGTTCGCCGATGACCAGCACCGGACGGTTGAGCGCGGCGGCGAGGCTGGCGCGTTCGACGGCATCGAGAAAGCTCGGCGATTGGCCGACAAGTGTGGCGGGCGCTTGCATTCCCAATGTTTAGCGTAATTTCCCAATATTCAGCAAGGGTTCATCTACAAAATTTGCCCGGAAAATGATAAAATCGTTCAATTTCAATGTGATATTTTTCCGCACAAAGTTGGCACGCTCCATGCATTGCACTTGGCATGAGCCGCCAAGCAGCGGCCGCAAAGTTCAAGGAGAAGACCAATGACCACCCGCTTCCAGCAATTGACCCGCAGCCTCGTTGGCGTCGTCGGCGCCGTGCTGCTCGCCACCACCTGCCTCGTCGCCGCCACCGGCCCGGCGCAGGTTGCGACCGCCCAGACTTCGGGCCAACCTTCAGCTTCGGTGTACCTGGCCGCCTGATCCGCCAAGGGTATAGCGATCAGGCCGGGGCGGCTCCCTCACCCCCCCCTCACGCCCCGGCCTGCCACCTTTTCTAGTAACCGGAGTACCGCAATGGGCATTTTCTCCCGCACCCGCGACATCATCGCCGCCAACATGACCGAGCTGCTCGACAAGTCGGAAGACCCGTCGAAGCTGATCCGCATGATCATCATGGAGATGGAGGAAACGCTCGTCGAAGTCCGTTCGGGCGCGGCGCGCACGATCGCCGACCAGAAGGAAATGCGCCGCGCCGTCGCCCGCGCCGAAGCCGCGCAGGAAAGCTGGGCCGAAAAGGCCGAGCTGGCGCTGTCGAAGGGCCGCGAAGACCTCGCGACCGCGGCGCTGGTCGAACGTGCCAAGGCGCGCAACTTCGCCGAAAGCACGCTGCAGGATGTCATCGCGCTCGACGAACATCTGTCGGCAAACGAGGAAGACATCCGCAAGCTTGAAGCCAAGTTGCGTGAAGCCCGCCAGCGCCAGAACGCGCTGCTCGCCCGCATCGAAAGCGCCGACAGCCGCAGCAAGATGCGCGCCATGTACAAGGGCCCGCGCATCGAGGATGCCTTCGCCAAGTTCGAAATCATCGAACGCCGCGCCGACATGGCCGAAGGCCGCGCCGATGCGCTGTCGCTCGGCGGGCCGCTGGCCAGCCTCGAGGATGAGATCGCCGGGCTGCGCACCGATGACGGTGTTGCTGCCGAACTCGCCGAAATGAAGGCCCGTTTGGCCGCCAACACCAAGAACGAGGGCTAAGTCATGGAAGAGTTCATGGTTCCCATCATCATCGTCCCGACTGTCGTCATCGGGCTGCCCTGGCTGATCCTGCACTATGTGACGCAGTGGAAGCGCGCCAAGGGCCTGACCGCCGAGGACGAGAATCTGCTCGACGACCTGCACGAAACCGCACGTCGGCTTGATGACCGGCTCGAATCGATCGAGCGCATCATGACCGCCGACCACCCCGGCTGGAAGGAGCGCGCCACCAGCATCAGCGACCGTTCGGGTCGCGAGCTGCCGCGCCACTGACCGCCGACCAAGGAGCCATTGCCATGAACGAACTGTCAAAATCCTTCGCGCTCGACAAGTCCAACGCGCGTTTCCTCGGCGTCTGTGCCGGCATCGCCAACTACACCGGCTGGGATGTGACCTGGGTCCGCGTCGCCACCGCAGTGCTGACGCTGGCGGGCTTCGGATCGGTGCTGCTGATCTACCTCGTCATCGCCTGGCTCGCCCCCAACGCCTGACCCATTCCGCTCGACTACAGGGAGCATTCCAATGTCCGTCCGTCGCACCAATTTCTACCTCGACAAGCGCAACAAGCGTTTCATGGGCGTCTGCTCGGGGATCGCCGATTATTTCGGCTGGGATGTCACCTGGGTGCGCATCGCCGCCGTTGTGCTGACGGTGTCGGGCATATTGAGCTTCCTGCCGCTGATCTACCTCGCCGCCGCATGGATCGCCGATCCCAAGCCGAACGCGCTGTATGTCGAGGATGCCGAGCAGAGCCAGTTCTGGACGCAGGTCCGCGTCGCACCCAAGCGCACCATCCGCGAAGTGCGCTCGTCGTTCCGCGACGTTGACCGCCGGCTGCGTGATGTCGAGGCCTATATGACCTCGTCGAACGCCCGGCTGTCGAACGAAATCGAGCAGCTGCGCTAAGCGCGCCGGCTAACAGGGAGTCAGGGTCATGGATTGGGGTTCACCGCTTTTCGTTCTCGCCATCATCGCGATGAGCAGCGTCGGCTGGGTCATCACGACCGCCATCCGTGCCCGTCACGGCTACGCGGTCGAAAACGAATGGGGCGGGATGACCCACAAGACCCCCGCGCTCGAACACCAGCGCCAGACCGAATTGCTGGTGCAGGAAAACGAGCAGCTGCGCGGCAGCCTCAGCCGCATCGAGGAGCGGGTTGCAGTGCTCGAACGCATCGCCACCGACAAGTCCGGCCGGCTGTCCGACCAGATCGACCAGCTCCGCTGACCGCACACCAACACAAAGGCTCCCACCCATGGAAAACGTCATCTACGCCCTGATTCCGATCACCGCCTTGTCGATCCCAATCGTCGCCATTCTCGCCGGTCCGCTCAAGCGCTGGATCAGCATACAGGAACGCAAGGTCGAGCTGGCCGCAACCACGGCGGGCGAAGCGGCGGCACAATATGCCGCCAAGATTGAACGGCTCGAATCGCGCGTTCAGGTGCTCGAACGCATCGTCACCGACAAGGGCACGGCGCTGTCTGCCGAAATCGAAAACCTGCGGCTGCCGCCGCTCAACTGACCGGCATTTATAACAGGGAAACTCCGAAATGGCCGAACTTTCCATTCCGCTGATGATCGTGCTGATCGTTGCGATCACCACCTTCGGACGCATCTATCGCAGCCGCCACGCGCACCCGGCACAGCCCGTAGACGCGCTCAGCCTGACCGAGGCGGCGCAGATGAAGTCCGAAATCCATCGGCTCAACGAGCGCATCCAGGTGCTCGAACGCCTCGCCGTCGACCCCGCCAAGCGTCTGTCCGACCAGATCGACGCGCTCGGCGACCCGAAACTCATTGAACGCAAATAGGGAGTATCGCTCATGTTCCCCGTTGAATCGCTTGTCGTCCTCGGTAGCTGCAGCCTGATCGCCATTGCCGTCATCGGCGCGGTGTTCGCCTGGAGCTGGAAGGGCTGGTTGCAACTCCAACACCACCAGCTTGAGGCCGGCCATTATGCCGGCGGTACGGCGACTGGCGGCGACATTCCCGCCGTCGCCAACCGCATCGACCTCGCCGACCTGCGCGAACGCATCAAGAAGCTCGAAGCGATTGCCGCCGGCGTCGATTTCTAGACTGCACACGACTTGACCTTGGCGCTGCCATGCCGCACCGGATGCGGCATGGCAACCCCCACCACCTTCGATGATGTCGAGGCCGAATTCGAAGCCTTCGACGATTGGGACGACCGCTACCGCCTGCTCATCGAGCTTGGCCGGACGCTCGAGCCCATGCCCGACGCGCTCAAGACCGATGCCACCCGCGTCCGCGGCTGCGCCAGCCAGGTCTGGCTTTATCCGACAAGGCACGGCGACACCTTGCACTTCCTGGCGGACAGCGACGCTGCGATCGTCAAGGGGCTGGTGGCGCTGGTGCTGCTGCTGGTGCAGGACCGGCCGGCGGCGGCCGTCAATGTTGCCGATATCCGCACGCGGCTTGACCAGCTCGGGCTGGCGAAGCACCTTTCGTCGAACCGCACGCAGGGACTGGCCTCAATGATCGCACGCATCGGCGAACTCGCGCATGGCTGAAGAAATCCTCACCGGCATGTTGGGCCGCACCAGCATGATGGGCCGCGCGCTCGACCATGTGCCGCACATGAAGGCGCTCGGCATCAGCTTCCGTGGCATCGACGACGGCTGGGTCGAACTCGAAATGGCCTATTCGCCCGACCTCGTCGCCTATCCCGACAGCGGCGTCATCGCCAATGGCGCGATCTTCGCGCTGATGGATTCGACCGCCGGCATTGCGGTGGTCACCGGGCTGCGCCAGTCGATGCCGATTGCCACCATCGACATGCGGCTCGACTATCTGCACCCGCCGGCGCCGTTCGAGCGACTGATCGGCCGCGCGCAATGCTACAAATACACGCGCTCGATGGCGTTCGTGCGCGGGCTTGCCTATCAGGACAGCATCGATCACCCCGTCGCCAACATGGTTGGCAGCTTCGTGCTGCCCGGTGCTGCATGACGACGCTCGAATGGGCCAATGAACTGCGGCGTTCGGGGCGCGGCGAGCGCATCGAGACACTGCCCTATGCGGTGATGCTCGGCGTCATCGCCGACCATGACGGCAGCGACCTCAAGCTCATCATGCCGTACCGCGAATCGCTGATCGGCTCGCCCGGCCGGCTGCACGGCGGCGCTATTGCCGGACTGCTCGAACTGGCGGCGCTGTCGACATTGGTGCTGGCGCTGCCCGAAGACGAGCCGCTGCCCGAAATCAAGCCGGTCACCGTGACGGTCGATTTCATGCGCGAAGGCGGCATGCGCGACACCTTCGCCGCCGCGACCATCACCCGGCTCGGGCGGCGCATCGCCAACCTGCGCGCGGTAGCTTGGCAGTATGATTACAGCCGGCCGATTGCCGCGGCCAACCTCAACATCGTGCTGGCGCGCGCCGCTACTTAGCCGGCGGCGGTGGCGGCATGTACGGCGTGAAGCGGCCGTACATGCAGCTGCCCTGATGCGTGCCCATGCCGATCGCCGCGCCGGGCTGCACGAAATCGAGAATATTGCCCTCGCACAGCTGGCCGCCGTGCGGGCGGTCGACAATCGTCATGCGCGGCGTCAGACCGGTGCACACCGGCGACAGGTCGTTGCGATACCAGCGGTTGCCGACCTGGAACATGATGACGCCTTCGTTGATGACGCGCGTCTTGCGGATCTGCACCGTCGAAATGCAGGCGATCGACGGCCCGAGGTCCTTGCCACCGAGCATCGGATCGGCGGGGTTGTTGCCGACATCGGCCGGCGCGACGATTGTTGCCCCGGCGCCGGCGTCCTGTGCCGTGGCGGACGCAGCTTGCAGCCCCAGCAACAACGCCGCGAGCGGCAGCAGCTTCGTGGCACGGATGTTCATGGCGGGCCTCCTTGGATCGAGCACAGCATAGCATGAATCTGCTGGTTTCAAGTGTTTGAAGGGCCTCCGGCGGGCCGGGGTGACCCCTGCACCCGGCTATTCTTTTCTTTCGTCATCCCGGCGAAGGCCGGGACCCAGCTTTCTTGTCGACGTCAGCAAGCAGAAGCTGGATCCCGGCCTTCGCCGGGATGACGAAGTTGAATTGGTGGGACCAGGCCGCAGCCGGGTACAAGTGCTGGCCTGCCCGCCGGAGGCTCTTACCCCTTGAACGCGTCCTTGCCCGACCGGCGCACTGCAAATTCGTCGGCGGTTGCGGCGCGCACGAACGGGTTGGTGGCGCGTTCATAGCCGATGGTGGAGGGCACCGTCGGCTGGTTCGTGGCGCGCAACCGCGTGATTTCCTGCACACGCGCGGCGAGTGCGGCGTTGCCGGGTTCGACCGTCACCGCGAAGCGTGCGTTCGAGGCGGTGTATTCGTGCGCGCAGAAGACGCGGGTGTCGTCGGGCAGCGCCATCAGCTTGTTCAGGCTGTCGAACATCTGCGCTGCGGTGCCTTCGAACACCCGGCCGCAGCCGAGCGCGAACAGCGTGTCGCCGCAGAACAGCGTCTTTGACCCGGCTTCGTAATAGGCGTTGTGGCCCAGCGTGTGGCCACCGCAATCGATGACGCTGAAGGCGTTGGCGCCGAGCGCGACGCTGTCGCCCTGCGCCACCGCGCGGTCGATGCCGGGGATCTTTGCTGATTCCCCCGCCGGGCCGGTGATGGTGCAGCCGGTCGCGGCCTTGATCGCCAGATTGGCGCCGGTGTGGTCGGGGTGCCAGTGGGTGTTCCAGATCTGCGTGATTTTCCAGCCGCGCGCCGCCGCCGCATCGAGCACCGGTTCGGCGACCGCGGGGTCGATGACCGTGGTCTCGCCGCTCGCCGCGTCGTGCGCCAGATAGACGTAATTGTCGCTCAGCACGGGCACCTGGACGACTTCGATCATCTTACCAGCTCCCGGTGTTGGGCATCGACAGCCACGGCTCGGCGGGTGCCAGCCGCGCGCCGGCCTGCAGCAGCTCGACCGAAATGCCGTCAGGGCTGCGGACGAACGCCATGTGGCCGTCGCGCGGCGGCCGGTTGATGGTGACGCCGCCGTCCATCAAGCGCTGGCAACTCGCGTAAATGTCGTCGACCGCATAGGCGAGATGGCCGAAGTTGCGACCACCGGTGTAGCCGGCTTCGTCCCAATTGTGCGTCAGTTCGACTTGCGCGTCCTCGTCGCCGGGGGCGGCGAGGAAGATCAGCGTGAAGCGCCCGGCCTCGCTGTCGACGCGGCGCAATTCCTTGAGCCCGAGCAGTTCGAAAAACGCCAATGTCGCCTCGACATCGGAAACGCGGATCATTGTGTGGAGGTATTTCATACGGCGACTCCGGTGCGCAAAGGCCGATTTTCGAACTTTTCGAACATGTCGACAATATGCTGCGGGATCGGCGTCGGCCGGCCACGCACTTCGGCGACATGCACCTGCACTTCCTCGCCGGTGGCGCGCAGATCGTCCTTGCCGGCGCCGTGCAGTTCAAACGCGATGGTCATCGAGCTGGTGCCGATGCGCGCGGTGCGCACGCAGATATCGACCATCTCGTCGAGCAGGATCGCCGCCTTGTATTCGACGCCGGCCTTGGCGACGTGGAACTCCATGCCGCCGGTCAGTCCCATTTCGGCATACATGCCGACCTTGCGCCAATATTCGACGATGCCGATGTCGAAATATTCGAGGTAGCGCGAGTTGAACAGCACCGCCTGCGCGTCGATTTCGGCAAAGCGCACGCGCTTGGGGTAGAAGAAGGTGAAATCGCTGCGCGCCATGGTTGCTCCCGTTTCAAACGTCGGGCATCATTAGACCGCAAAATGCCCCCGCGCAAAGGCCCGCCATGACCGACAGCAAAACCGGACTCAACGCCATTATAGCCGCCGCCATCTTGGCGGTCGGGCTGGTCATCGGCGGCTGGGTGCTCGGCAACGGCCTGACGCGCGCCAAATTCGCCGACCGTTCGGTGACAGTGCGCGGGCTGGCCGAACGCGACGTCACCGCCGATCTCGCAACCTGGACGATCAGCACCTCGGCGGTGGGCAGCGACTTGAACGGCCTGCAGGCCAAGGCCGACGCCGACGGCAATACCGTCATGGCGTTCCTGAAGGCCAAGGGCTTCGCCGACGACGAGATCGAATCAGGCGGCATCAGCGTCAACCAGTACAGCGACAGCAACGGCCGCCCCAACATCACCATCCGCCGCAAGATCCAGTTGCGCACCACCAAGGTCATGGAAGCCCGCGCCGCGTTCGCGCAGCAGGCCGAGCTGATGCGCCAGGGCGTGGTGTTCGATTCCGACAGCGGCGGCATGGTCTACAGCTTCACCAAACTCAACGACGTCAAGCCGCCGATGATTGCCGCTGCCACCAAGAACGCCCGCGAAGGCGCCGAACAGTTCGCCAAGGACTCGGGCGCCGGCGTCGGCGACATCAAATCCGCATCCCAAGGCTATTTCTCGATCATCCCGCGCGACGGCGACAGCTCGGGCGCCTCGGCGAGCGCGTCGCCATTCCAGAAGGTGCGCGTGGTGACGACGATTGATTTCTATCTGGGGTGAGCGGGCGCGGGCATTGCTAGCGACTACTGGATAGGGACAGTTGGATTGTGACCTTGCGATAACTCATCACCAACTCAAACCAAGAGTACATTGATTGATGACGGATTATCCTATTAGACATCATTCAAGTTCTAGAAATTTGAGGAGGTCTGGTCAATATGGGGATTTCAATTTTATTGTGTGCTTACAACGAAGAAGCCAATATACTAGCCACCATAAATTCAATAAAGTTAAATGAAACTAGTTGCGACTTTGAGATTGTCGGAATTGATAACGACTCATCTGACAATACTATAAAAATTCTCGAGGCCGAATGTGATGTATCGATAAGATGCACCGAACGAGGTAAAATACCTTGCCTAAAGGTCGGTGTGGATAATGCAAAATTCCAAATAATTGCAATAGCAGACGCGGATACCATTTATCCAATCCATTGGATACAAGATATATATGATGCTTTCGAAAATAGAAATGTGCAATTCGTATTTGGGCCAGTCTATAATAGAGATAGTAATTCGGATTTAGACCGAAAGATTTTCGACATATTCTGTGTACTATCACTATTATTTCGTGTCGTTCCGGCAGTTGGATTCAATATGGCGATCAGAGCCCGATCACTTCGGTGTATATTGGACTCATACAATGGCGGCGCACTAACGGGTTGGGGCATTGGAACGGAAGCTCTGAGAACATTTGGACAGAGTTCGATTCTATTCAGTAAAAATATCTATGTACCGAAGAATATGGATAGGATTCATGAACGCGGACATATAAAATCAATAATGATGTGGGTAGGCGAATGGTTCAGATTGGCCACCCGCCGCAATTTAAAGATTATGGAGTCAGAATACTATGGATTCTGAGGTGGATATGGAAAAAGAAATTAGAGATTTGCTGATGCAAGAGTATGACATAGTGAAATCAGAAATGAGCATATACATATCTCTTTATCATAAATATTCAAATTTCGCTTCTTTCCTAATTGCTTCAGCTGTTGCATTGATCGTTGGATTGTCAACAATTATTACGAGATCAGGGCCAAAAATTTCAAATTCTCTTGATCAAAAATATGAGATACTAAAAATACTAGAGTTCACAGCATCACAAGGGATATTTTTTGTAGTTGAAGTAGTTTTCATTTTGTACGTCATTTGGCTAACAACCGCACAGATGGGTTACATGTATATTATAGAATTGCTAGCAGTTCGTATAAAAATTATCGAGAGGTCAATAAACGAGGATTTCGGTAGAGAAATTTTCACATGGGAGGCGCACATTTCTCCTAAATACATAAGAGACTCGCATAAATTATTTGGTGTGGGCGCGCCAAATTATATGAGGGCAGTTTATTCATATGTAATATTTGCATTTTTCTTATCTATTATGCTAATTTCTGCCAATTCAATAATGGGTACAGCGCTGTCAGCGATCTATTTTGTTTTTGTTATTGGATGTGTTGGGATTTCAATATTTCAACATCGCCGATTTTATTTGCAAGTTGTTCCATCCATACGTGCGATTGAGAGGGATGAGCGTAAAGCAAAAATAGTAAGTCTGACATATTGAATTGTGAGTAAATAAAAATATTGTGTCGCAATGTCTATGCGAACTTGATATTTCGAAAAGTACTGTAATTATTATCTAGTATGTACAGGTATACATTGACCGCATTCTTTTTATTCAATTTCAGCAGTCGGGAGCGGCTCCTTGTGTTGAATTTCTCGTGTTGAGAATCTAGAGCCCAGGCTTGCCCGCCAGAGGCTCTACCGCTCTTCCCGCCTCACGCCGGCGTCACCGTCACCGCCGTGCGGCCGCTGAGCATGACATCGAGGCTGGCCTTGCCGTCGGGCGATGCGGTGAGTGCGTCGGTGGTGGCGCCGGTGACGGTGTAGGCGCGGCCGGGCGCGAGGCGTTCGAGGCCGAGGGTTTGGCGGCCGTCGCCGGCGCCGGGGTAGAGGACGAGCCGCAGGTTGTCGCCGTCGCTGATGGCTTGCGCGACGAGCACTGCAGGGTAGCTGGCGGCTTCGAGCACCGGGCCGGTACGTGACGGGGCGTGCGGGCCTTGCGTGAACGAGCGGCGGAAGTCGCCGGCCTGCATCAGCTGGCCGAGGATGGCATAGGTGTTGGTGTCGTTCGAGCCGCCGGTGTAGCGGCGCACGCCGTCGCGGATTTCGAGCCCGCAGTCGGAGTCGAGGCTGTTCTGCGCGGCTTCGGCGACGTAGGTGTCACCGAACTCCTTGGCGGCGACGAGGATCGACGCGAACGCGCCGGTGTGGCCCGACTTGTAATTGCCGGTGTCGAGGCCCTTGCCGGGCAGGCTGATGCGCATCTTGCCATTGGCATCGGGGTGGATGGCGGGCGCGATTTCGCGGCGGGCGATCGCCCATTGCTGCTGCGCGCTGCCGGGTGCGAAGCAGTTCTGGAACGCGGCATAGGCGACTTCGCCGGTCGGGAAGGGGATCGGCATGCCGGTGTGCTGCGAGCGCAGCCCGATGATCGAGCCGGCCTCGTCGGTGAATTCCTGGTTGAGCATCTTGAACCAGCCGGGGGCATAGCGGCGGATATTGTCGCTGCCGGTCACCGCGTCCTGCACCGCGAGCGAGGCGAGGCCGTAATGGTTGCAGATCGGGTAGATCCAGTTGGGTTCGCAGGCGAACAGCCCGAATTCGGCGGTGTCATAGTTGGTTTTGACCGAGCCGATGATGGTGTTGAAGTCATGGACATAGGCGGTCTTGGCGTTGAGCCGGAACGTCAGGCTGCCGGGTTCGAGGTAGCGCCGGTCGCCGCTCGCCAGCATGTACTGGCCGACGTGCATGCCGAACCAGCCGGTGAGCATGATGTTGTCGCGCGCCGCCGGGTCCCAGTTGGTGAAGTTGAGGTGGCCCCAGCACGATTCATAGACCCAATAGCCCCAGACCTTGCGCAGCAGATATTTGTCGATGAGGTTGCGCTGCGCCTGGCCCATATAGCCGTGGAAATTGGGCACATAGGCAGTCTGCGCGATGCCGAGCGCGAAGCCCATATGGTTGAGCTGGTATCGCAGCGCCGCGGGCTGGAACTGGTCGATGATGTCGAACCCGCCCCATTCGGTGACGGGCTGCAGCGACCGGTCGAGCAGGTAGCGCAGCGCGGCGAGGTCGGTCGGCGTCATTTCGCGCGTTGCCGGATCGGGAATGTCGGCGGCCTGCGCGCGGACTTCGGCGAGCGAGGCATCGAGGAATGCGGCGCGCGGGGCGATCTTGGCGAGCGCCGCATCGCGCAGCCGGACGTTGCGGCGGTGGAAGGCATAGCCGATGCCGGCGGTGGCGAACGCCGCCGCATAGGGCCCGCCGGCCCAGACGGTGTCGCCCGCCATCGCGCCCGCGAGCGCCGCCGAGCCGAGCCAGACGATGACCGGGCCAAGCACCATGCCGGCCCAGAACCACGCCACCAACGAGAACACGAACAGCGCGAGTGTCAGCGGGAACAGCACCGCCGCCCAGCCGCCGACCGACAGGAAACCCGCGCCGGGCAGCCACAGCCCGATGCCCGCCGCCTGCAAGCTTGCCGAAGCACCGAGCAACGTCGGCAGCAGGCCGGCGACGCACAGCGCGGCGTAGATCGTCCAGGTGCGGCGCTGGCGCGCGGCGGTGACGGGGCCTTTTTGCGCGGGCAGCGGTTGTGCTGCGGCAGTGCCGAAACCGATATCCTGAACCGTCATGACAGGCTCCCCTTGACGGCGCTGCAGATCGAGCCATGCAGTGCATCGAGAAATTCTACCGAGGGTTGGGCTGGTGCCGACACGCTGGCAGCGGTGGCGGCAACGCCAAGTCCGAAGACTTCGGCGGCGAGCAGCAACAATAATGCAGGTTTCCAGCGCCATTTGCGCGCGACGGGCGTGGAGGCCGCGGCGGGCGACCACGCCACCGACGCGCTGGCGGTCACCGCCGGCGCACCCAGCAGCCGGTCGCGCAGCCAGCGCAGCGGCCACAGCAACTGGCTCAGCAGGTAGACTGCGAACGCACAGCACGCCATCGATTGCCCTCCCCAGAGCGAATTCAGCACATGAAGGTGCGACGCTTGCCGCGCCATGTCCACCAAATTATGCAGCCATATAAAATGGGTGCAGGCCGCCGTCTTGGACAAGAGCTGGCCTGCCCGCCGGAGGCCCTTACGACTGCTTGGTCGCAAACCAGATGATATGTCGCGGCCCCTTGCCGTTGGCGCGGGCGCGCACGACGACTTCCTCGACGCTGAAGCCTGCCGCACCGAGTCGGCGGGTGAATTTCGGATCGGGGCCGGCCGACCACACCGCCAATATGCCGCCGGGGCGCAGTGCGTCGCGGGCTTCGGCGAGGCCGCGTTTGGCGTAGAGGCTGCCGTTGTCGTCGCGCACCAGCCCGTCGGGGCCGTTGTCGACATCGAGCAGGATGGCGTCGTATTCGGCGCGGCCGTCGTGGATCAGCGCGCCGACATCGGCGATGTGGACGCGGACGCGCGGGTCATCGAGGCAGCCGGCGGCGAGCGCTGCCATCGGGCCGCGCGCCCAGTCGATGATTTCGGGGACAAGTTCGGCGACGGTGATGCGGGCTTGCGCGTCGACTTCGGCAAGTGCCGCGCGCAGCGTGAAGCCCATGCCGTAGCCGCCGATCAGCAGATGCGGCGCCTTGCGCCCCGCCAGCCGTTCGCAGGTCATGGTGGCGAGCGCGATTTCAGAGCCGCTCATCCGGCTGCTCATCAGCTCGTTGCGGTCGAGCACAATCATGAAGTCGTCGCCGCGGCGGAACAGCCGCAACTCATCGCCGCCGGGGATTTGCGCGGTATCTATCAGTTCGCGTGCGATCATGGCAATTTGCTCCCGGTGGTCATCGGCGTTCGGGCGGTTCGTCGCCGACGGTGAAATCGAAATGGATGCGGACCCAGGTGCCCCACATCGGCTGGCCGCCCTTGCGCGGCGGGCGGACGCGGAACTGCCACGACGCTTCGCGCAGCGCGCTGGCGAGCCGCGAGCCGCGCGGCGATTCGCCGAGCTCCTGGCAATCTTCGACGCGGTTGCCTTCGACGGTGCGGCAGGCGATGTCGGCCCAGCCGCTTTGCGTGCCCGGCGGCAGATAGCCGCCGAGTTCGGCATCGCTGGGTTCGCGCACCCATTCGGCATTGTACAGTGGCACGCCGCCGGGGCCCTGGCCGGGGCCGAACGGCGCGGTGCTGTCGCTGGTTTCGGCTGCGGCGACCTGGCTGCGCTGGTTGGGCAGCTTCGAAATGTCGAGCGGCTCGCTGAGCTGGACGCCGAAAGTCAGCGGCGGCGGTGGCGGTGGCTTGGCGGGGGGCTTTTCGACAGCCTTGACCACGGCCTTCTTCGCGGCAGTCGGCGTCGGGGTTTCGACGATGCGTTCGGCGGGCACGTTGCTCGCTTCGATGGCACCCATTTCGACGAGCTTGTGGCGCACCGTCGGCGCCAGCACGAACAGCATGTAGCCGAGTATCAGATGGATCAGCGCGACGAAGGCGAAGCCGAGCACGCGGCGCGGTACGCCGGCCGCGCGCCGCTGTGCCCACCAGTCCCCCAGCCCAGCCAGCGCCGCGCTGGTCACCCGGTGGTATCCGGATGCTCCTTGAGCAAACGAGCGGCTTCGATGCCGGCGGGGTCGGTCGGCGCGACCTTGACGATGGCGTCCCAGGCGGCGCGCGCCAGCTTGAGCTTGCCCTGCGCAAAGGCGATGCTGCCGGCTTCCAATGCGACATCGATGTCGCCGGGCAGCAGCTGGCCGGCCTTGAGGATGGCGGCTTCGGCAGCGGGCAGATTGCCGGAGCTGCGTTCGATGGTCGCGGTCAGCAGCCAGCCATCGCCCGATTCGGGATTGAGCGCGACGGCCTTGGCGATATCGGCACGCGCGCCGTCGAGGTCGCCGAGTTCGACCGCGGCGCGGCCGTGATCGATCAGCAGGTCGGGGCGTTCGGCGCCGGTGTCGCCCGCTGCTGCCAGCCCTGAGTTGAAGAAGCCGAGCGCGCGCTTGGGGTCACCCGCCAGCAGCGCGGTATTCCCCGCCTGGCCCCAGAGCGCCGCAGTCTGCGGGCTTTTGGCGACTTCGGCGGCGCGCGCCGCCGATTCGAACGCGGCGATCGCGGCGGGGTAGTCCTTCAGCGTCAGATGCGCGAGCGCCAGGCATTGGCGCGACGGCACGCCGCCGCCATTGACGCGCCAGTCGAGGGCATAGCTCAACGCTTCGTTGGGCTTGGTCGCGGCGAGGTCGAGGCAATGGCGGTAGCGCTGCGCTTCGACCTGTTCGCTTGACGGCGCGATGGCGACCGGTGGCGCGGCGGCGGGGACGGCGGCAGCGAGCGCCGAAAACAGTAACAGCGTGGAAAACATCAAACCGACTCCAGCAGCCCCGCGACCGTCGCCAGCAGCAGATCGATATCCGCGGGCCGCGACAGGCGGTGATCGCCGTCCTTGATGAAAGTCACCTGCACATTGGCTGAACGCACCGCCGCCGCGATATCGAGCCCGATCTGCCACGGCACCGCGTCATCGCACTGGCCGTGGAGCAGCCGCACCGGCGCATCGATGGCGATCAGCCGCCCGAGCATCAGCTGGCGCTGGCCGTCCTCGATCAGCGCGCGCGTGTAGATGTACGGGCCGTCGCCGTAATCGCTGGGGCGCTCGATACGGCCGTGGTCTGCCAGCGCGGCACGTTCGGCGTCGGTCAGCGCCAGACCCCAGTCGGTGAAATCAGGCGCGGCGGCAATGCCGACCAAACCCGCCACGCGATCCCCCAACGCCTGCGCCACCAGCAGCGCCACCCAGCCGCCCATCGACGACCCGACCAGCAGCAGCGGGCCGGGGGCCACCGCATCGACCAGCGCCAGCACGTCGTCGCGCCAGCGTGTAATGGTCCCGTCTTCGAAACGCCCGTCGCTGGCGCCGCACCCCGAATAGTCGAGCCGCAGTAGCGCGCGCCCCGTTGCCGCCGCCCAGGCATCGAGCGCCAGCGCCTTGCTGCCGGTCA
>Ga0075163_10006712_pt1 | contig 15266 bp, 13 predicted proteins | sample JI1023141ADNA_FD_71478 | JGI IMG/M metagenome (GOLD analysis project Ga0075163, IMG submission 71478) | Wastewater effluent complex algal communities from Wisconsin, to seasonally profile nutrient transformation and Carbon sequestration -... | ecosystem: Engineered > WWTP > Effluent > Algae... | reverse complement strand
AGTGCACTGGGTTATGTATCGCCTTTTGAGTTTGAAGCAATGTACTATGATAAGATTAATCCGTTAGGTAAGGTGGCCTAACTTAAATGAAAAAGTCTCCGACAAACCCGGTACGGTTCAGATGAATAGGATCCGAGTTTTTAGAATAGAAATAACGATCTTTTCGTTCAAATCAATGTGGTGCAGGTCCACCTATAATCGGTTTCGGTTTTGGACTCATCCAAATTAACGCGCTCGCAAAAATAAATACAATTGCCAGAAGCATAAACACATGATTTGCTGACATAGTAATCGCCTCTTTATCAACTAAATTTGCAATGATTGCTAGTGTTGCATCAGGTGAAAAACCATTTTGAAGCAACGTATTTTGCACTTCTTGTGGATGCAAATTATTCACCATTTCACTACGTGCTACCTTCGTGTGGTCATCCCAAATTGTTACTGCAATTGAAGCACCAATCGCTCCTGCCATCGTTCTCAAGAAATTCATTAAACCAGCGGCTGATGCCATTTCTGGAGCTAAAACCGAACCCATTGCAATATTGGAGAGTGGGATAAAGAAAAATGGTACGGCAAAACCTTGCAAGATTTGTGGCCAAGCCAATGCCATAAAGTCCGCATCCGTGACCCAAAATGCCCGCATAATTGTCACTGTACCCAACAAAGCCAAACCAAAACTTGCCAATGCTCGTGGATCGTATTTAGTCGAAAGTTTTGCCACAATTGGTGACATGGCTAAACTACCAAATCCCATAGTTGCAGTTAGATATCCCGCCCATGTCGCGGTATAACCTAAGTTAATTTGTAGCCATTGAGGAATCAGGACGATACTGCCAAAGAACGCACCGAAGCCAAATGCCAATGCTAAAACAGAAACGGCAAAACCTCGATGTCGGAATACATACAGGTTAACCACAGGATGCTTTTCCGTCAGTTCCCAGATCATAAAGACAATAAAACCAATCACTGCTGTCAATGCCAATACAATAATACTGGTGCTATTAAACCAATCTCGTTCATGCCCAAGATCTAGCATCAATTGTAAAGCACCAATCCACAGGACTAACAAACCTAAACCAACTGCATCAATTCGTAATTTCTCAGTTTTAGTTTCTGCTACAGACAATAAGCGAATGGCTGCTAATACACAGAAAATTCCCACGGGGATATTGATAAAGAAAATCCAATGCCAAGAGAGATTATCACTAATCAGTCCACCTAAAATTGGCCCTAAAATCGGCCCAATGACGGTTGTCATCGCCCAAAGCCCCATCGCTTGTGCATGTTTCTCAGGTGGGAAAATACGCATCAATAAGGTTTGACTGAGTGGCATTAAAGGACCACCACAAAGCCCTTGACCAATACGGAAAAATACCAACATTTCTAATGAGGTTGCTAAACCACATAAAAATGAAAAGATGGTAAAGCCAATTAACCCGAAGACAAAAACTCTGACTGTACCAAACCGCCCTGCCAACCAACCCGTTAAAGGGACACAAATGGCTTCCGCAACGGCGTAGGAGGTAATGACCCACGTCCCTTGTGAACTGGAAACAGCTAAGTTACCTGTAATATGAGGCACTGAAACATTGGCAATGGTGGTATCGAGTACCACCATAAAATTTGAAAGTGCAATGACAAAAGCAGCAAGCAGTAATCGCCCACCGCTGAGTTCTGCAAAAGGATTCTGCATTTTCATGGCTGATTACTTCGATGCGAGATCAATGTCCGCTTGCATCGACAACCCTACACGCAATGGATGTTCTGCAAGTTCTTTTGGATCAAGCGTAATACGTACAGGTAAACGCTGTACCACTTTAATCCAGTTTCCTGTCGCGTTCTGTGCTGGAATCAAGGCAAATGCTGCACCTGTCCCGCCAGAGAAGCCCTGTACTGTCCCGTGATAAACTACATCATCACCATACAGGTCTGAACGGAGCGTTACTTTCTGCCCTACTTTCACTTTAGCAAGCTGACTTTCTTTGTAGTTTGCATCGACATACAGTGCAGCGACAGGCACCACTGACATCATCACAGTACCAGGTGCAACACGTTGCCCAATTTGAGTACTTTTACGCGCCACTACACCATCAACAGGCGCACGAATAACGGTACGCTCTAGATCAAGCATAGCCTGCTCGACATGGGCTTTTGCAACCAAGACATCAGGTGTTGATGCTTCATTCGCTCCTTGAATCAATGCTTCATTTGCAGCAAGTGTACTTTCTGCGGCTTTACGGCTTGAAGTTGCTTGCGCCAAACCAGCTTGGGCTAAATCTAAGCTTGCTTGTGCTGTCGATACTGCACTTTGCGCTTTGCTCAATTCTTCTTTAGAAATCGCTCCAGAAGCGGCAAGTTCATTACGTCGCTTTAATTCTAAGTTAGCTTTATCAAAATCTGCTTGTGCTTTAGTTACTTGTGCCTGCGCACTGGTAATTTCATCATTGCGAACCACAACTTGAGAATTCAACGAGCTGCTATTGGCTTGACTTTGCTTGTATTGACGCTGTGCTTTTGCCAATTCGGCTTGTGCTTGTGCCAATTGAATTTTGGCATCACGCTCATCAAGGCGTACTAACACATCACCCTTTTTCACTTGTTGCGTATCTTTCACTAGAACTTCAGCAACTTGTCCACTGACCATTGAGGTAATTTGTGCCGTTTCTGCCCCAACATAGGCATTATCGGTACTGACAGCATGGTTAAAGAACAACGCCCAAATAGCATACAAAATTGCTGCAAGGATAAGAATAAGTGCGAAAAATCCTAAAAACTTTTTACGTTTTGCTTTCATTGCATCATCTGATGCCGAATTAGCAGCAATATCTTGTTGATTAGCTTGGGCGTCAGTCATATGTTATTCCTGAAAAATTAAAGGGATTTTTAACTTTTGGTTTAATCAGCCGATCAGTCTAGTTTTTTTAACTTAACCAATTGTTAAAACCTAAGATCAAAATACAAACAAAAATTTAAATCGCATTTTAACGATAAAAAATCATATGGCGAGAATAAAAAAAATAACTGATGCGTTCAATTCTTATATTTTGATAATTTTTTATTTTACTTTCATGTAAACAATAAAAAAGCGTCAAAAGACGCTTTCATATTGAACATCATCGTTAGAATGCGTAAGAAGCAATTGCCGTTGCAATTGGCTTAGCTTCATCATTGAGCATGGTCATACGCATCGTACAACCTTTGCGTCCTAAACGTAATGTTTCCGCACGTGCAGTAAAAAACTGACCACGACCCGGAGCAAGATAATCAACACGCATATCTACGGTTGCTAAACGAGATACTTTCTTAATCGTGTCAGGAAGATCCTCTGGGGTCGCACGACGATAAAGTTGTTCCATTGCAACCACACCACCAATACTATCTAGTAATGTCGCTGCAACACCGCCATGCAAAATTTGGAAGGCTACATTACCCACCAACTCAGGCTGCATTTCAATATAACCTTCAATTTGATCATCAACAACGCGCATGCTCATGCCACAATGCTTAAAAAATGGTGAAGAATTAAATGCTTTACAAAGCTGCTTTAATACCACGTCATGATCGGCTTTAGCACCTAACTGAATATTGCCTGTCCAGTTTTTCTTTACATCATTCATACGCTGCCTGAATCCAAAGGAACGATAAACATCCCATTATTTTGTACAAATCTAAAATTATGGGGCTACAATAGCGAGGATATTTAATTGAACTTAGCCGCTAAGCTCTCCCTAGCATGACTTAAATACTTCAATTATTCCTATAGTGTAATACTGAACACCGAGATTGTTATGACTTATACGTTCAATCGTCCTGCTTTTCCTGCGACTCGCATGCGCCGTATCCGTAAAAATGACCAACTTCGTGCCATGGTCAGCGAAACACAACTCACAGCTAATCACTTGATTTATCCAGTATTTGTATTACCAGGACAACAACAAACTCAAGATATTCCAAGCATGCCAAATGTGCAGCGTCTATCTGCTGATTTATTACTCAAAAAAGCAGAAGGCTTGCTTGAACTGGGCGTTTCAAAGCTTGCTTTATTTCCAGTAACGCCACAAGAAGACAAAAGTTTAACGGCGGAAGCCGCATGGCATGAAGATGGTTTAGTTCAAACCACATGCCGCTTACTGAAAAAAGAATTACCAGAAATGGTATTGATTACCGATGGCGCACTTGACCCTTATACGACACATGGTCAAGACGGTATTATTGATGAAACGGGTTATGTTTTAAATGATGAAACGGTTGAATGCCTAGTCAAACAAGCCCTCAGCCATGCGCAAGCGGGTGCTGATGTCGTTGCACCAAGTGACATGATGGATGGACGAATTGGTGCGATTCGTCAAGCACTTGAGCAAAATGGTTTTATCTATACCAATATCATGGCGTATTCAGCAAAATATGCCTCAAGCTTCTATGGCCCTTTCCGTGATGCCGTGGGTTCAGCAAGTAATTTAAAAGGTGCAAACAAATATAATTACCAAATGGATGTTGGCAATCGTGCCGAAGCATTGCATGAAATTGCACTGGATATTCAGGAAGGTGCAGATATGGTGATTGTAAAACCGGGTATGCCTTATCTGGATGTCGTCCGTGAAGTGAAAGATACTTTTGGTGTGCCGACTTTTGTCTACCAAGTCAGCGGTGAATACGCCATGCTTGCAGCGGCGATTCAAAATGGTTGGTTATCTGAAAGCGTGATTTTAGAATCCTTGATGTGCTGTCGTCGTGCGGGTGCAGATGGTATTTGGACGTATTTTGCCGAAGATGCTGCACGTAAACTCAAAGAGATGAGATAATTCATTTGCTTTTAGTATGAAAATCTATACTAAAATTTGATACTCGGAAACGTCATCCGCAACTGTTTGAGGCAGGACTACATTAAAAAAATGTTATTTCTGCGACCCATTAAACTAGATGATGGTCGTCAACGAGTTTTGCGGATAACAATGCCTTTGCTTACTTTGGGCGAAACCAAAGTAAGTCTAGCTGAAAGCTTACCCTGAAATATATTGATAGCTCGGCAGAACTCCGCTGCGTATTATTATTCTTAATAATGTAGATCTGTTCAGGAACTAGCGTAAATTAAGCAAACAAAACTGGTTTAATTTTTTATGCATATTGCCATTATTGGTGCGGGTATTAGCGGATTGATGTCAGCATTAGAACTTGCTGAACAAGGCTGCTCTGTCGATATTTTTGATCAACAACAAGCAGGTCAAGCTGCTTCATGGGCAGGTGGTGGAATTCTTTCCCCGATGTATCCGTGGCGTTATGCACCAGAAGTCAATCAACTTGCACAATACGGTAAATCGCTGTATCAAATGTGGAATGAAAAACTTCTACCTATCACGGGGATTGATTTTCAAATCCACAATACAGGCATGCTGATTTTCGATCAGGAAGACTTTGATGTAGGGCTGAATTATGCCAATCAATATCAAGAATCCATGCAACAGTGCGATTTGTTAGATCGCAAACGACTCGAACAAATTAATCCGCATATTTCAGAAAAATTTCAACAAGCCATTCATTTCCCACAACTGTCGAATGTACGTAATCCTCGTTTATTACAATCTCTCATCAGCTATCTTAAACAGCACCCCTTAGTTCGTTTTTTTGAACACTGCCCAATTGATCAACTGATCGTTAAAAATAAAATAGTACACGGGATACAAGCCACAAATGGTCAAGTTTTTCATGCTGATCATGTTGTTCTGACCTCAGGCGCATGGAGTCAATATTGGGAAGAACACATACATCGAAAAATTCCTGTGCATCCGATACAGGGGCAAATGCTGCTGTTCAAAACACCTGAAAACTGGTTGCCTACCATGTGTATGAACCGTGTGATGTATCTCATTCCACGTCAAGATGGTCATATTGTCTGTGGCTCGAGTATGGCTGACTGTGGTTTTAGTACGGCTGTGGATGAGCAAACACAGCAAGATATTTTAAGCGCATGTTTAGATATGGTCCCTGAGTTAAAAAAATTCCCCATCGTAAGCCGTTGGGCAGGCTTACGTCCTAGTTCACCTCAAGGAATTCCTTATATTGGTGAAATGCCTGATATAGCCAACTTATGGGCAAATTTTGGGCATTTCCGTAATGGTCTATGTATGGGTGCTGGTTCGGCGCAATTGTTACGCCAACTCATTTTAAAACAAGCGCCTATTGTTGACCCAAGTGCCTATTCACCAAGTCGTTTGAAGAAAAAAAATTTAGTGATCCAATAAAATTTCGGTTAAGGCTTGCTCTAAATTGGGGTACTGAAATTTAAAACCATGCTTGAATAATGCCTGAGGCGTTACATATTGACCATTTAAAATTAATTGTGATTGTTCGCCTAATGCTAATTCAAACACGCATTTAGGCATTGTCATAAAAGGTTTACGTTTCAAAACTCGTGCAGCAACATTAGCAAAACCTTGTTGATTGATTTGTTCTGGAGCAACTAAATTGTAAACTTTTTGGTCAGCCTGTAATTGAAGTAAAAAAATAATTGCCCTTAAAACATCTTGAATATGAATCCAAACAACAGGTTGTTTGCCTGACCCAATTTTAGCAATCATATTCAATCGAATCGGCAATAACATTTGTGGCAAGATTCCACCATCACCAAAAACAACAGCTAAACGGATAATCTTAGTATTTTGTTGAGTGAATTTAAGTGCTGTTTGTTCCCAAACCTGACAAAGCTCAGACATAAAAATTGCTTGTGGCTGTGTATTTTCATCACAGCTCGCCGTCCACTTTTCTTGAGGATCAATCCCGTAATAACCAATTGCCGAACCAGAAATAATACATTGGGGGAAAATACTTTTTTGCTGTAACCATTGATAAAGCTGTTCAGTCATATCAACTCGGCTTTGAATCAGTTGTTTTTTTCTTTGATCAGTCCAACGTTTTTGACCAATATTTTCTCCTGCGAGATTAATTACATAATCAATCTCATTTGATGTAATTTCGTCGAAATGATTTACCCATGTCAAATCTGAATGATGAGAAGCTTTATTTTTTTGTCGTGTCAGTGCAATCACTTGAAAATTATTTTTCAATAGAAAAGGTAAAAGATGAGAACCAATAAACCCACTTGCACCTGTCACCAATACCGTCATTTTTTTCATGGATTGATCTATCAAAAATGAATTGTATTAAAAGTTTTAGCAGAATACAGGTGAATTACAAGTGAACTTTACTCACACATTAAACATCTTGTTCGCCATTCGTTGTGCTTGTGCGCCATAAAACCAATACGTAATTAGAAATAACGGTGCAGCAATCATCAACCATATCGCCAAAACAGTCAGTAAAAATTCAGGTTGTTTGAAATATAAGATAAAATTTTGCCAAACTTCGGGATCTTTACGTGCAAAAATAAACAAACCCAGTAGTAAACCACATAGGTTATAGCCCCAAAAAATTAGACTAAATGCGAGGCTAAATCTTCTTTTCTCTGAACTCGTCGGTGCGCGACGTTGTTGCTTTAGAAACTTAAATAAAACAAAAATCATTGCGATCAAATAAGGTATTGCAGTAAGTACACCACCAATGCTATTAGGTAAAATTGCCGCCATAACTCCAGCAACCAGACTAGAAATTAGGCATACAATAAAAAACCAAAGATAGTACAAACGCAATGAAATCATATAAATAAACCAAATCTAATTCACTTCAAAAAATAATTATAAATTTTTTTCACTTTTTTTTCATTTTTATGTCAACCAATCCACATCTCGCAGCGTTATATAGGGTACAAGGTCGCAGCAACCGAATGTTGATTGCACGGCATCCGCAATATTTTTCGGTGACCTTTCATTATGACTTTCTATCTTTAATTATGGTTTTGTTAGCAGCCAAAACCGTTGATAAAGATTTTGACCGACGATTTCTCATCACTCGAATCGTCGGTTTTTATTTTTTATAATGCTCAAAAATAAAAAAATCAGAATATAAACCATGTCATATCTATTGAAATTCAATTTTCAAGTTCACAATGCGATGCACATCTGTGTTCAGTTAAGACTTTAGAAAAATAGAAAATCTTTCAATTGAATATTATCCTATTAAAACAAAAGTGTTCACGACAGCGTATTGCAATGCTCGTTGCCATACCATCCACTGGGTGCTGTAAATGCCTTTACGAGTCATATTGAAATAGAAAACTTTGATAAAACTGCAATGAGTATTTTAACTTTAAGTGGTATTGTCACGCTGAATAAACGTGTAATCCATAACTGTTGTTGGCAAAGCTATTTCATGAATTTAGATCATCACATCTTTGCTCGATATGAAATTGATGAGAATGCAAAATGACAATGCTATACTAAAATTCATAAAATTAAGCGAGTTAAGCCCTATAAAAATGAAATGTCCAAACTGCCAAGTTGACGTCATAAATGAGAATATAAATATCCAAACGGATATGGGTAAATGCCAAGCTTGTAACCATATTTTCCGTGTTTCAGAGAATTTTGATACGCCAACATATGCGTTTGATATCAATCAACCGCCACGTGGTACTTGGTATAAAAACAATCTGCAAGAAATCAAATTGGGTGCAACACTAAGAAGCCCGATTGCCTTCTTTTTAGTGCCCTTTATGTTGATTTGGTCTGGTGGCTCATTGGGTGGCATTTATGGTACTCAAATCGCAAAACAACAATTTAGCCTTTTACAAAGTTTATTTGGTATCCCCTTTCTGATTGGAACCATCATTTTTGGTTCACTTACACTGATGATGCTATTCGGTAAAATCGAGCTCACCATTAATCAACAAGGTGGACGTGTTTTTACTGGAATTGGCAGAATAGGAAAATCAAAATACTTTAATTGGCATGACGTTAGTCGAATTAGAGAAAACCGTTCAACTAACTCATCCAATAAACAGCAAGCTCAAATTGTCATTGAGGCAAATCAGCCTATCACATTTGGTCTTGGGCTTCCGCCAGAAAGACACCACTACCTATTTCATGCATTGAAAAAAATACAATCACAATATAAGCCTGAAAGAAGATAATTCATGGCTTTTCCAATTGAGGAACAATATATTCTAGCGGCTGAAAAACAACTCAACCTTGTATTTCCAACATCTTTTAAAAATAAAATGATGATCGAAAATGGTGGTGATGTTTTTGTTCAAGATGATGACTGGCAAATTTTCCCATTTTTCGATCAATCTAATCAAAAAAGAAAAATACGCACATGCAACCATATCTTGCATGAAACAAAAATTGCGAAACAATGGACTGGTTTTCCATTACATGCAATTGCAATCGCCCGTAATGGATGTGGAGACTATTTAGTTTTTCTGCCACAGGCACACGACCAACATACGCTTTCAGATCTAGTCTATATTTGGTTTCATGGCACGAATGAAATCCAACAAGTTGATTTAGATTTTAAAGAATTGGTATAGCCTCCCAAAAAACTCTAAATCAACTTACCGTATTTGTACTTGATGATTAAAATAGAATTTTGGGCTTATTTACCCTTAAACTGTGGCAGACGTCTTTCAAGCATGGCTCTAACTCCTTCTTGAGCATCTTCAGATTCAAATAAAGGTTTGAGATAATTATCCATTTTTTCAAAAGCAACCGTCTGTCCTAAAGTCACGCCATCAGTTGCCGAAGCTAATAAAGCCTGCACTGCAAGCGGTGCAGCAATACAAATTTCTTGTGCGATCTCGATAGCCCGATTAAGTTGTGTGCCCTTAGCAACAATCTCAGAAAGCAAATTTAGTTCATTGGCTTTTTGAGTATCAAAGGTTTTCCCTGTCAATAAATACGGCATGGCTTTTTGCCAACCTGCTGCCTGCACCAAACGTACGGTTGCTCCACCAAAAGGCATAATTCCACGTAGCACTTCAAGCTGACCAAAAATCGTGTCTTCGCTAGCGACGACGACATCTGCATTCAACATTAACTCTACTCCTGCGGTATAACAGATTCCTTGTACAGCTACGACCACAGGTTTAGTTCGATGCCGACCGCCGACACCCCAAGGGTTAATTTGACCTTCTTCGAAACTAAAAATTCCTTGGGGGATTTTAGGTTGTAATTCAACAAGATCTAAGCCCGCCGTGAAATGATCACCATGTGCAAAAATGACAGCACAGCGTAATTCAGGGTTATTTTCATATTCGGTTAAAGCTAAAGACAAATCCGCAATCATATGACTATCAAAGGCATTTCGTTTTGCCACTCGGTCTAAGCCAATCAACATAATATGATCAATAATTTCGCGGCTGACTTTTCCTAAGCTCATTTTCTATTTCCTCATTTTATAATGATGTCTTTGATACCAAACTAGTTGATCGTTTAAGAATGATCAAGGCATATCTTGTAGGCATTTTCTACTTAGCGAAGCTCTGCTTTTTGATTGAATCCGTGCTACCTTATTCTCATTCATTTCATCATTAGATTCATTTATGACCGTGCGTTTTTTTCATACTTCTGACTGGCATTTGGGGCAATTTTTTTATAACCATTCTCGCCATTACGAACATGAACAATTCTTGGCATGGTTACTTGAGCAAATAAAGCTAAAACAACCCCATGCCTTGTTCATCGCAGGTGATATTTTTGATGTGATCAATCCAAGTTCACAAGCACAAAAGCAACTGTATCAATTCCTTGCCGATGCGCATGACATTGCACCACAGATGCAAACCTTAATGATTGCAGGCAATCATGACTCAGGTTATCGCATTGAACAAGTCGAGCCACTGCTCGAAAAATACAATGCTAAAACAGTCGGTGTCATTCGTTGGAACAAAGATAAAACGCTCAATTTAGAACGTCTCATTTTGCCCATCTATAATGAGCAAAAAAAGATTGTGGCATGGTGTATTGCCCTGCCATTTCTACGCCCTGCCGAAATTACGGGTTTTAATGAACACACCACCAATAGCCAAAATGCGATTGCCTACCTACACCAACAACTGATTGCTGAAGCGAAACGTCGCAAAACCGATGATCAAGCCCTAATCCTGATGTCACATGCCCACATGCAAGGTGGAGAAACTTCGGATTCTGAACGCCCCATTATTATTGGCAATGAAGAAGCGCTTTCGACTACGCTGTTTGATGACAGTATTGATTATGTAGCGCTTGGACATCTGCATAAACCACAAAAAGTACAACATCCCCATATTCGTTATAGCGGCTCACCCATTCCACTTTCATTTAGTGAAATCAACTATAAACATCAAGTGGTTGAAGTAACACTTGATCCATCAAACAATGAAAATACATTTGTATTTGATGCCTTAGCCATCCCAAGAAGTATTCAACTGCATAAAATTAAGGGTGAATTGACTGAAGTGATGCAGCGTCTTAAAAGTCTCCCCAATCAACCCATAGACAATATCGAGCATCGTGAATATGTGGATATTGAATATCATACGGCGATACCACCACAACCCAATCTACGACAACAGTTTGAAGATGCCTTGCCGAAAGATCGTTATCGACTGGTGCGTATTTCCAGACAATATCTATCCAATGAAACCAGTGCCGAGAGCAAGCAAAGTATTCATTTAGAACCACCGACACCTGAAAAATTATTCCAACAAATTTGGGAGAAAAAAGGCTATCACGCTGATGATGAAGTGACCAAAGACTTTTTAAGTCTTGTTTCTGAAGCACAAAAGCAACTTGAAGATGATCAGACTGTTTAAGGACCTGCCATGAAAATTTTATCAATTCGACTTAAAAATTTGGCATCGCTTGCAGGTGAACATTTTATTGATTTTGAAACTGAGCCTTTAGCAAATGCAGGACTGATTGCCATTGTCGGAAAAACGGGCGCAGGAAAATCTACGATTTTAGATGCGATGTGTTTAGCACTTTTTAATGATATGCCACGACTAAAAGCCAGTGATGGCAAACTGTTAGATGTGGATGGTTCAGAACTGCAAACCAATTCTCCCCTTACGGTTCTACGTCGTGGCACAGGACATGGTTTTGCTGAACTATGTTTTGTGGCACAAGATCAGAAACATTACCTTGCACGTTGGGAAATTAAACGTGCCCGTGAAAATGCCAGTGGCAAACTGCAAAGTGTGCAACGCTCACTCAAATGCCTGACTGATGGTGTAGTAATTGCTGATAAGACCAAAGCGGTTGAAGCGCATATTCAACAGATTACCCAACTCAGTTTTGAGCAATTCACCCGTGCTGTACTCTTAGCTCAGTCCGAAGTCACGGCATTTTTAAAAGCACGTGATAATGAACGTGGTGAATTATTAGAATATCTGACCAATTCCAGTATTTTTGCCAAAATTGGACAACTGGCTTATGCGAAGACCAAAGAAATAGCTGATCAACGCAAGCAACTGGAAAATGTGCTCGGTCATATTGAAATCCGTTCTGATGAAGAAATTGCCGAATTACAAAGTCAGTTCCAGCAAGTACAGCAACAGGTTCAACGGCTTGAAGCCGACAAAGTTCAGCTCACCCAACAACAACAATGGTTCGAGCAAAAACAAAAACTAGAAGCTGATATTCAAGATCGTCAGCAAAAATTGCACCTTCAACAACAACATATTGAGGCACTCGCCCCGCAAAAAGCACAATTACACCAACTTGAACGCTTTGCTTCTATTCACCCATATGTCATTCAATATAAGAATTTCAATGCTGATCTTGGCAAATTACAACCTCAATTGCTCAAAGCACAGCAAGATTTCAATACAGTTGAACAGAAATACAATACTGAAAAATTTGCCTTTGAAAAAATAGATACTGAGCACAATCAACTACAACAATTTGAGACTCAACATCAAGACAAAATTAAATTGGTACGCGATCGTATTGCTGACCGTCGTCTTTTGGGTGAGCAACTTCGTAAAGCTCAAAGTGATATTAAAGAGTTAGAGAATCAACAGATTCCCCATCTTGATCAGGAACAATTAGTTCAAAATCAGCTTAAACAATTACAACTCAGTATTTCTCAACATACGGCGCAGTTAGAAACATCCAATCATTTTGGTTCTTTGGATGATTCCCTTTCAGCACACATCTCCCAAATTCAACGCTTTATTCAAAGTTACGCTCTATTTGAAAAAAATTATGGTGATGTGCAACATGCCAATCAGCAACTTTTGGCAAAACAGAAACAACTTGAAGAAATAACAATACAATTCGGTCAAGATGATGCACTTAATCAAAAAATTACAACATTAGGCATCGAGCGTGATCAGCTTGTACAAGAGTTAAATCAATTCAATGTGATTCAACATCAATGGCACAATTTTCAACAGATTGATGCTGAACATTGCAAATTAACGAGCTGGGAAAATACGCTAAATCAGCAAATTATACAGACTCAAACTGAATTCAAAACTGCCGAAACGAATTACCAAGAACAAAAAAATGTACGTGAACAACTGCAAAAAATCTTGCAACAGCAACGTTTACTGAATACTAAAAATATTGAAAAACTGAGAGCGGATTTGGTCGATGGTGAACCTTGTTTAGTTTGTGGCAGCAAACATCACCCATATGCTGAAAAAGAAGCTTTTTCTGATGAGTTATTGAAACTACAAGAACAACAAGAGCATCAAGCACTTGAGTTTGAAAAAGTGGCGTTTGAAACTTGGCAAAAGTTACAAACAACATTCACTCAGCAAACAGCATCAATGGATGCCAATTCAAAACAACTGGCTACTCTCACAGCTCAACGACTACAGCTTCAATCTGAGCTTGAACAGCAACTTATAACGCTTCATATCACCTTTGATTTTTCAAAAAATCATGATGTGTTAACTCAAATCATTCAGGCTCAAAAAGAGCATACTCAACAAACTCAAAAACAGCTTGAAGACTGTTTAACTTCACATGGAAATGCTCAAAAGCGACGTCATGAGCTTGTACAATCGATTCAACAAACCACGCAGCATTTATCGAATGTTCAACAAGCCGAATCAAATATTCAGCATATCGTAAGTTTGTTGAATGACACAGAAAAACAAATGTGGATGCAATCTACATTAAATGCCGCAGAACACGTTTCAAACTGCTTGCAACAACGTCAGCTCACATTAAAACAGCGAAATGATCTGAACAAACAACTCGATCAAACCACTCAACAACATCAACAATGTGTACAGCAAATTAAATTCGGTGAGGAAAAGATTCATTCAGCTGCAAAGCATATTGAAAGTTTAACCATTGAAGGCACAAAAAATAGCGATATTGCAATCCAAGTTATTTTTGAAATAACGCAAAATACCGTTGAAAAACCACATGAATGGTTAACCAATTTTGATAAAAACCAACAATATTTACAAAAGCAATTTAAAAATTCACGTCAAAGTTTTGATCAAATCCGACAAGACTTTGAAATTAAAAATAATGGATTAAAAGAGTGTCTTGCTCAAAATTCTCAACTGCAAAAACAAGCTGAGCAAGCGACCACCCATGTTCAGCAATGGTTAAACCAAAATACTGATTTTACATATGCAATATTAGAACAACTAAGTACGATTTCTCACGAGCAAGAACAACAATTAAAACAAGATATTTTAAAAGTTGAACGTACTTATGCGGATCTACAAGCAGGGATGAGAACCGTTCAAGAACAACTCAAACAACACCTTGAACATCAACCTGAAATTGCATTTGAAATATTAATTTCTAAGCTCACTACACTTATTGAAAATATGCAAACTTTGGCTGAACAACGAGATCAATATAAAGTTCAAATCGAATTGCATCAGCAAAACCTTGCCAAACAAAAACAATTTGCAGATCAAATCCAACAAATTCAACAACAGGAACACCGTTGGAATAAGATTTCTAGTTTAATTGGCGATTCCAAAGGTAAAGATTTCCGTGATTTAGCTCAGCAATATAATCTGGATATTTTGCTTGAATATGCCAATCAACAACTCACCATGTTGTCACAGCGTTATACCTTAAAACGTTTGGATAACTCACTTAGTTTGGCGATTATCGACCACGATATGGATGGTGAAACTCGTTCAGTTTCCTCACTGTCTGGAGGTGAATCCTTCCTCACTGCTCTTGCCATTTCCTTGGCGATTGCCAATATGGCGTCTGGTTCAATGAAAATTGAATCCCTGTTTATTGATGAAGGCTTTGGCACATTGGACGCATCTTCTTTGCATATGGTGATGAATGCTCTAGATCAGTTGCAAAGCCAAGGGCGTAAAGTCATTTTAATTTCCCATATTCAGGAAATGCATGAACGTATTCCTGTGCAAATCCAAGTACAACCACTTGGATCAGGTTCAAGTC
>Ga0075163_10006710_pt1 | contig 15267 bp, 16 predicted proteins | sample JI1023141ADNA_FD_71478 | JGI IMG/M metagenome (GOLD analysis project Ga0075163, IMG submission 71478) | Wastewater effluent complex algal communities from Wisconsin, to seasonally profile nutrient transformation and Carbon sequestration -... | ecosystem: Engineered > WWTP > Effluent > Algae... | reverse complement strand
AATGCGCCAACTTTGGCAAATCCAACAGGTGATATCAATCTGAATCCTGAAGCGGTAAAGGCACTGAATTTAGCTGACCGTTATGCCCAAAAGGTGGGTGATGAATTTTTATCTACAGATTGGGTGTTGTTAGGTTTGGCAGAAACAGGTGAAACCAAAATCATTTTAAATAGTGTTGGTGTCACACCTGATAATTTACGCAAAGTAATTGAAAACATTCGAGGAAATGACAAAGTCATGAGCAATAATCATGAAGATCAACGTGATTCACTGAATAAATATACGATTGATTTAACTGAACGTGCTTTAGCAGGTAAATTAGACCCTGTGATTGGTCGTGATGATGAAATTCGTCGTACGATTCAGGTTTTATCACGCCGTACTAAAAATAACCCTGTTTTAATTGGTGAACCAGGGGTAGGTAAAACTGCCATTGTTGAGGGTTTAGCCCAACGTATTATTAACGGTGAAGTCCCTGAAAGTTTGAAAAGCAAACGAGTACTGTCTTTAGATCTCGGTTCATTACTTGCAGGTGCTAAATATCGTGGTGAATTTGAAGAACGTTTAAAAGCTGTACTCAAAGACCTTGCAAAGCATGAAGGTGAAATCATCCTATTCATTGATGAGTTACATACGCTTGTCGGTGCAGGTAAAGGTGATGGCGCAATGGATGCAGGTAATATGTTGAAACCTGCATTGGCGCGTGGTGAATTGCGTTGTGTTGGTGCAACCACTTTAGATGAATATCGTCAATATATTGAGAAAGATGCTGCACTTGAACGTCGTTTCCAAAAAGTACTTGTTGATGAGCCAAGTGTTGAAGATACCATCGCAATCTTACGTGGTCTAAAAGAGAAATATGCGACCCATCATGGCGTTCAGATTTTAGACTCTGCGATTATTGCTGCAGCGAAGATGTCGCATCGTTATATCACTGATCGCCAACTCCCTGATAAAGCCATTGATTTGATTGATGAAGCAGCATCTCGAATCAAAATGGAAATTGACTCTAAACCAGAAGCTTTAGACAAACTCGATCGCCGTTTAATCCAGTTAAAAATGCAATTGGAAGCGGTGAAAAAGGATGAAGATGCGGGCAGTAAAGCCGAGGTGAATCATCTTGAACAGCAAATTGCTGAAAAGCAAAAAGAGTACAATGATCTAGAAGAAATTTGGAAAGCTGAAAAAACACTGGTTGAAGGTGATAAGAAGGCCCAAGTTGAATTGGATCAAGCACGTGTAGCCTTGGAAAAAGCAAAACGTGAAGGTGATTTGGCTGAAGCAGCTCGCTTGCAATATGGTGTGATTCCAGAGTTACAAAAACGTTTGGAGCAAGCCGAAGTCACAGAGGAAAATGAAGAACCGAAGCTGATTCGTACTAAAGTGACTGAAAATGAAATTGCTGAAGTGGTGAGTGCTGCAACAGGTATTCCTGTGGCGAAAATGTTGCAAGGCGAGCGTGAAAAGCTGCTCAGTATGGAAGATTTCTTACATAACCGTGTGGTTGGGCAAGATGAAGCGGTAGTGGCAGTTTCGAATGCAGTACGCCGTTCACGTGCAGGTCTATCAGACCCGAATCGTCCAAGTGGATCATTCTTGTTCTTAGGTCCAACGGGTGTCGGTAAAACCGAGTTAACCAAAGCATTGGCAAATTTCTTATTTGATAGTGATGATGCCATGATTCGTATTGATATGTCCGAGTTCATGGAAAAACATTCGGTCAGTCGTTTGGTTGGAGCACCTCCGGGTTATGTTGGTTATGAAGAAGGTGGTGCTTTAACTGAAGCAGTACGCCGTAAACCATACAGTGTGGTTTTATTTGATGAGGTGGAAAAAGCGCACCCTGATGTCTTCAATATCTTATTGCAAGTGTTGGATGACGGTCGTTTAACGGACTCACAAGGTCGAGTGATTGATTTTAAAAATACAGTGATCGTGATGACGTCTAACCTCGGTTCACAGGATGTTCGTGAATTGGGTGATGGGGCAACTGATGATGAGCTTCGTACTGTAGTGATGAGTGCAGTAAGTCAGCATTTCCGTCCAGAGTTCATTAACCGTATTGATGAATTGGTGATTTTTCATTCATTACAAAAAGCTCAGATTCGTGGCATCGCCGATATTCAGTTGGATCGTTTACGTGCACGATTAAATGAACGCGATATGGCTTTAACTGTGGACGATACAGCATTTGATTTATTAATTGATGCTGGTTTCGATCCTATTTATGGTGCACGACCATTAAAACGAGCGATTCAACAACAAGTGGAAAATAGTTTGGCTCATAAAATTTTATCTGGTGAGTTCCAAGCAGGAGATAACATCTTAATCAAAGGTGAAGATGGACATCTTGTGTTTGATAAAATGAAGTTGAGTTAAAGTATATATTCTCAACGTCACAGATTGACTAGGTGTGATTTCTCAAAAGGCTCATACTAAAATCTGTGGCAGTTGGGACTTTTTAGATGTTATCTGATTATAAATATTATTATTCATCAAATGGATAAATAAAAACTGAGCTAAGTATTTAGCTCAGTTTTTATTTATGAAATATGGATAGACAGATTTTAGGATATGGGACTGATCTTATTTAGCAGCAGTTGCTTCTGTGGTGATATTTACAGTGATTTTATCACCAACATTTGGAACGTAATTTCCGATACCAAATGCAGAACGATCAAATGAAGTGGTCGCATTAAAACCAATTGCAGGTACTTTCGCCATCGGATGCTCGCCTTGTTTGTTCAAGATGGCATTTAGAACAACAGGTTTAGTTACACCTTTTACAGTTAAGTTACCAGTAATTTTAAAGTGCTTTTTATCTTTGGTTTCTACTTTGGTACTTTTAAATGTAATGTTTGGATATTTAGCTGCATTAAACCAAGCTTCTTCTTGGAATTCTTTATCTAAAGCCGCTACATTTGTATTGACACTGCTTAATGGAATTGTCACTTCAACCGAAGAGTTTGCAGGTTTTTCATTATCCACCTTAATTACGCCTTGGATATTGGTGAAATTTGCACTTGGTGTAGAGAAACCAAAGTGATTCCAACTAAATACTGTTGCAGTATGTGTTGGGTCAATTTTGTAATCGACAGGAGCTGCTAAAGTAACTGAACTTGCTAAAGTGATTGCTAAACCGAGACTTAATGTTTTAAGTTGCATCTTTTGTATCCTTGTTTGATATGTTAATTAGTTTATACATCAAGTAATTTTATTCATTATTCTTTATAAAACGATATGTTTCATTCGTGCAACAATAAAAGCGTTACAGTGCATATCAAACATAATTATTATAAGACTATTCGGTACTAGACATTTAGTTCAAGAAGCAACATGATCAATTGGTATATTTTTATTTAGTTTTTAGAAGATAAACAACAAGGTAAAACATGACACATACAGCACAAGCCTTAAGTACAGCAACGCCTTATCGTGTAACACTCACAGATTCCTCAGGTCATATCTGGTATTCAGATGAACCAACAGATAAAGGGGGACAAGATACTGCACCGAATCCAATTCAATTATTATTATCTGCATTAGGTGCTTGCACGACTATTACTTTAGAAATGTACACAAAGCACAAAGGAATTCAGCTTGAGCATGTTCAAGTTGATCTCATATTAAACTCAAATGGTGAACCTGAATCTGGTCAAAATAATATCGAACGTAAAATTCTGTTGAAAGGTGAGTTTACAGAAGATCAGCATAAACGCTTATTGAAAGTTGCTGAAAGCTGTCCTGTTCATAAGCTTTTAACTTCTAATATCTCGATTCAAACAGCGTTAAGTATTGTGTAAAAATATAAGGTGTTGTTTGGTTATTCAACACCTTATTTGCTTAGAGGCTTTAATAGAAAGATCTATAATTTGAACGAATTTCTATTTTTTAAGCTTCTTCTCTCTAAGTAATAAATAAGCAGGAAGAGATTTTTTTGCTTGTCTACGCAACATCATTTTGATGTATAACACCAATGCAAAACAAGCAGTTGCAACCGTCAGCATAAGGCTATTCATATAGCTCATGACAGAACTAATATAACCAATCGTCGCAAGACGGCGTTGCATACGTTCAACTTGAATACTTGATTCAATACCTGTGATTGCCCACGTACACAAGTGTTCGCAATTGTTAATAATCAAATGATAATGGTTTTCATGCATTCGTGAACGCATACGCCGAACAATTGCTTTGGCTTTGTAACGAGGAGATGGATAGTTTCTCGTATAAATTGGTTTTCCACGAGCAAAGCGTTGAATTGATGTTATTTCGATAGGATGCTTTTTGAAAATATGTGCAAAACCAGAGTAGTGAATGACACGTCCACGACCTGCATAAATACCATGATGGCTATAACCAAAGTGTTTGACGATCAGATGTGCGCCGAGTGGGAAATGTTGTTGTGTTTGCTGCATACTCATACAAGGTCATTGTATTTACAAGTGTATTTTAATCAAAAAATATGAATCAATCGAGTTTATTTACACGCTGAACCATAAGATTGTGTGTATAGATTGTATCCAGTCTTTTTATACGTTATCACCCTGTGGGAGAATGAGATCGGTCGATTCGAACAATGTTAAACTATGCTTAGAAAATGGCTTATAGCTTTATGGATTGGTTTGTTTATTCCTTATGCATATGCGATGCAACAACAAACGATTCAAGTAGATGATATTTCTTATGATGTAATTAAAGTCGAGCATCTACAACAACTTCGATTGTTTTTAAAGAATCCAAAAACTGAACATTATTATCAGAAATTCTCTCATATTCAAAACGTGCTTCCAGCATGTGAACAGTTAAATTTTGCAATGAATGCAGGGATGTATCACCCAGATTTCCAACCTGTAGGTTTGTATATCGAACAGGGTAAGCAGATTATTGGGCTAAATGAGGCGGAAGGTTTTGGTAATTTTTTTATGCAACCGAATGGGGTCGTTGCTTGGAACAATAAATATGCTGTGATTAAAACAACGAGAGATTATAAGTCTGATGGATTCAAGGCACAGTTTGCGACACAATCTGGACCAATGCTGGTTTATAAGGGGAAAATCAATAGCCAATTTTTAGCCGATTCAAATTCTTTAAAAATAAGAAATGGTGTTGGAATTAAAAATAATCAACTGTACTTTGTGATCTCACAGCAACGGGTTAATTTTTATCAGTTTGCCCAATTCTTTCAGCAGCATTTAAAAATTGAAAATGCACTATATCTAGATGGTTCGATTTCAAGTTTATATTCGGCACAGACAAAGCGCCATGATAAGCGTTTTAATTTAGGGCCGATCGTAGCCGAGGTTGCCCAAAATAATTGTAAGTCATGAACCCCTAATCTTCTGATCATCAGAAGATTAGGGGGGGATTTATTTTTATTGAATTGGCGACTTGATCAGCGCAAGAAGCTCTTTACGACTATAGCCTCGAGAAATCAGGACTTTTTTGATGCCTTGGATTACATCGTCATCGGTTGCTTTTACTAAAGCATCCAGTAATTGTTCATTTGATTTGCAAGAATAATCATTTTCAACACAAGAAGTCTGATTCTTATGTTCATTATATTGCTGATCTGCATTCAACAATTTTTGCCAAAAACTCATAGAGCCTTCATATACAACCTAACATAGATCGAAATATAGCCACTTTAAAATAAAATACAAGTCAGCTTAAGTGATAAAAGCAGCAGTTGAACTTCAGTTATTTCGATAACTATTTAAATTTTTAACGGAATTGTGACAGATTGATGAATTTGACTTTGATAAATATCATTTTTTTAAATGGATGCAACAGATAAACTTTAATAAAAAATAGAGAGTTATATAAACTCTCTATTTGTAATACTTACTTTGCAATAATTTGTTTAAATCTTTTCAAGTAATACACCTGATTCAACATGATGTGTAAAAGGGAATTGATCGAACATGGCGAACTTAGTGACGCGATGCGTTTGAGTCAATGTTTTTAAATTGTCATGTAAAGTATCAGGGTTGCATGAAACGTAAATAATACGCTCAAAACCTTGTAATAATTTAAGCGTTTCGTCATCAATCCCTGCACGTGGCGGATCTACAAAAACCGTGTCAAAGTCATAACTTTGAATATCAATATTGGCTTCTTGCAAACGTCTAAATTCACGCTCACCTTGATATGCTTGGGTAAATTCTTCAGCAGATAAGCGTGCAACCTGAATATTTTCGATTTGGTTTTGTTCAATGTTCCATTGCGCTGCATAAACCGAAGATTTTGCCAGTTCTGTTGCCAGTACACGTTTAAATTTTAACGATAATGGCAGGGTAAAATTACCATTGCCACAGTACAGCTCTAAAAGGTCTTTTTGCGCGCCTTCAGCAGCATCACATGCCCATTCAAGCATGTTTTGGCACACTTGGGCATTGGGTTGAGTAAAGCTACTTTCAATTTGCTTATATTTAAAAGAACGTCCATGAACGTTAAGTTGCTCTACGACATAGTCATCACCAATAATGACCTTTTGACCACGACTACGTCCCATAATTTTAATATTGAGTTTTTCAGCGAGTGTTTGCGCAGCGATTTCCCAATCAGCATCTAATTTACGATGGTAGATCAAAGTCACTAACATTTCACCACTTAAAGTAGCGAGGAAATCTGCTTCAAAAATACGTTGCGATAAAATGGGTGTTGCTTTTAGTTCCTGCAGTAAGCGTGGCATTAAGTCGTTAATGCTACGATCTGCAATAGGAAATTCATCCACACGGACAACTTCTTTTTGCTTACCATCTTCAGCACGTTCAAACATTGCATAGAACAAATCATCTTCTGTATGCCAAATACGAAATTCAGCACGCATACGAAAATGTTGTTCAGGTGATTGAAATACTTCTAAAATAGGGGGATTGAACGGAGCAAATTGAGTGGTGATACGTTCAACTTTCTCTTGAAGTTGCTGTTGGTAAGATACGCTCATAAACAAGAAAACTACAGGTGAAATCTAAAGTGGAATGGTATCAAAAAAGCGGTATAAGGTGCAGGTAAATTATAGGATTCTCAATCATTAGAATGGGGCTCAGGAAGTTAAAGAGGTTTGTTACGGAGTAGTTTAAGCAAATCGAGGTATAAATTACTATGCCGATGATTGAAGCGATATTCCGTTTCTTTAAGGTGCAAATAAAACATCTTCTTGTCAATTCCATTAAATTTGCTGAGCCGCCTTTTCGCATAGCCCCAAAAGGATTTTATATCGCTAATATGACGTTCCCCACAGTAATGAAGTTTTAATGAGAAGCAACTGCATTTATTCCTTTAAGCCTAGAAATTCCTCATATAATGCACTTCTAACAAGATATTGAAGTTCGTTAGAGGCTGGTGTTCAGGAGAAAAATAATTTGGGTCAGTTGTAGTTAGATTTGGAAATTTTTTACCTTTCCAAATACTGTAGCCATTATAGGGCTTTAGATCCTTTTTACATATTTGAGCTAAGTGAATAGCTTCATGGGGAATAGCCCAAGCTAAAGCTTTAATACTACTTTCAGTGTTAAATATAACAAAAGGTCTATTCGCATCATCAATTGAAGCAGTAGCGGAAAATTCATCTGCATTTAATCTATGATTCATATCAAAACGTGGATACCCATTTCTATCAATTAAATTTCTGGGAACAAAGTCAGTTTCAACCAACTTACCTAGTAACCTACCAATTAATATATCTACAATATCTTTAACATCCTGACTCAATCTTAAACTATTAATATTTATAGCTAAAGTTATACAACTCATCTGCTGTATAATTTAAAAAAATGGACGTATATATACTTCTTTTATACACTGATCTCTTTAAAAAGAAATTTCTATTCAAGCGAATTATCTTCTTGAGTTGAGCTTTCATGCCTAATACTGCGAGGGTTCATTTCTGTTTGAAGACGTAGATGATCTAGATCACGAATATTCTTTTGAGTCGCTGTGACACCAAACAAACTGAGTAAGAAAGACATAATGTAGTAACCTTTTTCACTTAAAGTGAGCGTAGCGTTAGTTAAACTAAATAGTAATAATCCAATGCAAATTCCAACTGATACCCAACACAGTGCAACATAAATCATAGTTACAGGTATCTCTTCTAATTGATCTCGTAATGTTTTTTGTAGTGAGATCGTGGAAAAGAGTCCATACAATAGAATTATCAAATAATAGCCTTTTTCATGCAGAGGCATTTCTGCATTCCACAATCCAATCATAAAACCAACAACACCAATAAAGACCGCAAGCCAGCTTGCTGCTGTGAAGGCGAGTGTAGGGCGATTTATTAAATTACTCATGATTTATCCTATTGTTTTATCATTCTAATTTATCTTTGATTATTTATATCGAAGCTCAGGTACGAGAACAACCCATATACACTAAAAAACGAAGAATTTGTGATGAAATAATAGGGGATTGGTAAGTTCGCGAGTTTCTCTATGTCTTTTAAGCAGTAGAGTCTGTAAACTATGCGCAATTTTTTGATTTTACTCGTACTTGATTGTTTTAATCGACACTGAGTCTTTAGTTTTGAGATATTCCGCCCATGAAAGCATCACTCCGTTTAAGACTTGATCAACTTTGTGATCGTCATGAAGAGCTGACCGCATTACTTGCTGATGTAGAAGTGATTTCGGACAATAAACGTTTTCGTAAATTGTCTCGTGAGCATAATGATTTAACTGAAATCACTGAGGTCTGGGGGAAATATCGTCAAGCAGAAGCAGATATCGAAACTGCTGAAACGATGAAATCAGACCCTGATTTCAAAGAGATGGCTGAGGAAGAAATCAAAGAAAATAAAGCACTTTTGGTTGCGCTTGAAGAGCAATTGAATGTGTTGATGATTCCTAAAGATCCAAATGATGCCAATGCAGCTTACCTTGAAATTCGTGCAGGTACAGGTGGTGATGAAGCCGCGATCTTCTCAGGTGATTTATTCCGTATGTATAGCAAATACGCTGAAACACAAGGTTGGCGTATAGAAGTACTGTCTGAGAATGAGGGTGAACATGGCGGTTATAAAGAAGTAATTTGTCGTGTAGATGGTGATGGTGTTTATGGTCGTTTGAAGTTTGAAAGTGGCGCACATCGTGTACAACGTGTACCTGCAACTGAATCTCAAGGTCGTGTACATACTTCGGCTTGTACTGTTGCGATTCTACCAGAAGTTGATGTGGACACCACAGTTGAAATCAATGCCGCAGATTTACGTATTGATACCTATCGTGCATCAGGTGCAGGTGGTCAGCATATTAACAAAACCGATTCTGCGGTACGTATTACCCATATTCCATCGGGTGTGGTGGTGGAATGTCAGGAAGAACGTTCACAGCATAAGAACAAAGCCAAAGCGATGGCTTTATTAGTATCACGTTTAGAAAATGCAAAACGTGCGGCGGCTGATGCAGCAACTTCAGAAATGCGCCGTGATCTGGTCGGTTCTGGTGACCGTTCAGAGCGTATCCGTACCTATAATTATCCGCAAGGTCGTATGACGGATCACCGTATCAACCTGACTTTATATAAGTTGGATGCGATTATGGAAGGTGATTTAACAGAGTTACTGGATAGCTTACATCGTGAATATCAAGCGGATCAGTTGGCGATGCTGGCACAGGAAAATGGCGGCTGATGAATATTGCTCAAGCCTTAGAAATTAAAGGTGAAATTGATAGCTATGAACGTCAAGAAGCGGCATGGCTACTTGAACACCTTCTAGGTATCAATGCTTTAGAACTCAAATTAAGACTTGAGCAAGAGTTGACTGAAATACAGGAACACGCTTTTTTAGAAGGGCTTGCGCGTATTGAACAGGGTGAACCATTGGCTTATGTCACAGGTTCACAACCGTTTTGGACACTTGATTTAAAAGTGACGCATGACACGTTAGTGCCACGTCCAGATACCGAAATTTTGGTAGAAACGGTGCTCAAACTGTCGCTCGATCAACACGCGAATATTGTTGACCTAGGTACAGGAACAGGCGCAATTGCTTTGGCGCTCGCAAGTGAGCGTCCGCAATGGCAAGTCACTGCAACTGATATATACGCACCAACTTTGGATGTAGCTAAGGATAATGCGGTTCGACACGGGCTGATGCAAGTGAAGTTCGCTTGTGGGGCTTGGTTTGAAGCTTTAGAGCAACAACAGTTTGATTTGATTGTATCGAATCCGCCGTATATTGACCCTGAAGATGTACATATGCAAAAGCTCAAGTCTGAACCTGAGCGTGCGTTGATTGCAGATAAGCAGGGTATGGCGGATATTGAAACCATTATTAATCAAGGTAAAAATTGGCTCAAAGCAAATGGCTGGATTGTGCTTGAACATGGTTATGATCAGGGGCAATTGGTACGTGAAATTTTTGAGCAGTTAGGTTTTGATCGGATTCAAACCATCAAAGATTATGGTGGCAATGATCGTGTCAGCCTAGGGCAAAAGCAGGCTTAATCCTCAATATATTGCTCTACGGCATTTGCCAAACAGTGATTACCTTGTTGTTGCAGTCCGTCGATAACACCTAAAGCATCTATTTTATCTCGATTTTGGCTCAGTTTAAATTTGCCTGTGATGTGTGAAATCTGAATTTCAATTCCGACAATACCTTGTAATTCTTGAGCAATGTATTCACTTGGTGCATCCGACATTTTCCACGGAGTTACTTGTTTGGTTTCATGGGTACGTGTCAGTTTGGCTAAGATCCCACGTAATGCTTTTTCATCTGATAAGAAAGTAATAGTTCCTTTAACGTGAACCACTTGATAGTTCCATGTTGGTACATGTTGATGGTGCTGCTGTTTACTTGGATACCAGTTTGGTGAAATATAGCCTTGCTCACCCTGAAAGATAATTAAAACTTCTCTGCCGTCTTCAATCTGGATATGCAGAGGGTTATTCCTCGCAATATGGGCAACTAAAGTGGTGGTTTGGCTATGCTCATCTCGCAATAAATGAAAGGGTAAATGATTGGCCTCCAAGCCTTCTGCACTATGACTAATCAAAGTTGCAAAGGGGTAGTCTTGGATCAGTTGGTATAATTTTTCAAGATTTTTTTCTTCAAAAATTTCAGGTAAATACATTTATACGAACCTTTGAAAAGTAAATAGAAAGCCATCCACCTTTTCACAATCTAGGTAATACATCTCGATTATGGCAGCTGAGGTCATCATACGTTGATTAGAATCTTATGTCTTGCTTATTGAGCCACAGATGATGATCACTGTTATTGTTGCTTGGCGAACGCTTTTAGGTTGTAGTTGCTAAAAATTGGAGGATTTCTTTTGTCACAATGCTTGGTTGCTCCCAAGGCGTCCAATGCCCACAATTTTCTAATTCAATCACCTGTGGGTTTGGGATCAATTCTTTGTAGCGTATTGCCATATGCTGTCCTGAATTAGGATCATTTTTACCATTAATCAGTAACATCGGAATTGTGCTATTGATCATGGCATTAACCAACCGATCACGATGTTTAAATCGGTCAAAAATGGATTGATTTAAACTGACCATACATGTTTTGCCATTTTTAAATTTTAATTGCTCATACCATTGTTTTAATTCTTCAGCACTGGGTTGATGGTTTGCATCAAACATTTGTTGCATCGACTTTGAAAAAATACGGAATGAAATCATTGGAACAATCAAATGACCTAATGATGAAGCCATTAATTTCTGTATCAATCTAGGGCGATAGGCTTCTGCAAACAGGCTGCCATTCATAAAAATAGTGGATTGGATTGAAAACTTTAAATTGCTTTGCCGTTGTCGATCTAGCAGCTCTTGAATAACGCCCACACCTAAATCGTGCCCAATCAGATGTACATGCTCTAAATTTAAATATTCAATCAATGCAATACATTGATCAGCGTGGTCTTGAACAGAATATGGATAGGGTGCAGGTTTATCGGAAAAGCCTAAACCTAATAAATCAATCGCGACAAGTTGGTATCGCTCTGAAAGCGTATCCCAAATTTTTGACCAATCATAAGAACTGGTGGGATAGCCATGAATCAGAAAGATGGTTTCAGCTTCGGTTTTGCTTGAATGCTGGTAAAAAATATCAAAATTATGAAAAGAAAAATATTGTCCAGCCTTATGCCAACTTTGTGGAGTGTGATACATTTTCAATCTCTTTTTCATCAAACTTACACTGTAAGGTAAATTACAAGGTAATCAAATTTATGTCAAATACCGCTCATCAGAAGGCAAAAACAAAGGGGAGTTTGTCTAAAGAATTAATTGTGCAAACATCAATTGCAATGATTGAAGAGATTGGAGTGGAAAAATTTAGTCTGCGTAAACTTGCTGAGAAACTTAATTGTGAGCCGATGAGTATTTATTATCATCTCAAAAATAAAGATCAAATTTTTGATGAAATTGTCGACTTTCTGATTTCATCGATTCAATTTGAAAGTGAACAATTACCGATCAAACAACAATTGATTTCGATCGCGCAACAATGGCGGATGTTGGCAAAAACATATTCCAATTTTTTTCCAGTATTGGCAGTTCATCAGTTAAATACCCATACAGGTAGCCAGTTTATGAACCAAGTCTTAGCTATTTTTCAGAATGCAGAATTACCAATTCAACAAGGTAGTTATTTTCTAAGAATTTTGAATTATTATTTAATTGGCGCTGGAATTGATGAGGCAAAAGGTTATCAACTGGGCAGTTCAGCAACGCAACCCATCAAAGCTGAAGAACTTGTTCATCAATATCCCTTGTTAGCACAAGCTTTACCGTATTGGACAACTGAATATTATGATGAAATTTTCAATTTAGGTTTAGAGATGCTTTTAGTTAGAATCCTTCCGAATTGATAAAATCTAGCAGTAGTTTGATTTTATAAAGAAGTATTGAGCGTGTGTTTTAGTGTATTTGCGCGATAAGCACCTGGACTGACACCTGTCCATTTTTTAAAAGCGCGATGAAATGCACTCGGATCATGGAAATGCAAATCATCACTGATGTTCTGAATTGAATCATTGCTTTTACTGAGCCGTTCAATCGCAATATCACAACGAATATCATTTTTGAGTTGCTGATAACTGACGCCTTCTTGTTTGAGGCGGCGTTGAATCGTTGCCGTTGACATATTTAATTGCTGTGCAATTTCTTTGAGTTCATCCCACTCCGAAGGTGGCTGTAAAAGCAGTTGACGACGGATTTGTAAGCTTAAAGAATTTTCATTTTTAAAGCGAACGATTAGGTTATAAGGCGTTTGTCTGAGAAAGTCATTTAAAGCCTGTTTATCTTTTTTGATTTTGTGTTTTAGGTAATTTGCATCAAACTCAATTCGATTTTGATCAGCATTAAATTGAATATCTTCGCAAAAACGAACACGATAATCCTGTATTTCTACAGGTTGATGACATTTAAAGGTCATTTTCTGAAAAGGAATACGCTGGTCACTCAGCCAACACATTAAACTATGGACTAACATCAAATAGGTCGAATAGGTAAACATTCGTTTAGGATGTTCACGGTCATGCAGGATTAAGTATGCTTTTGAGTCCTGTTGAACCAATTCACCTTGAATGTCATCCAAGACTAAACTAAAAAACTTTAAGATCTCTTGGATAGCTTGTTCTAAGGTTTCGGCACTGAATGCCAACTTTGCCAATAAGCTATAGCTTCCTCGACGCATTGGGTGGCGATCCATCCCTAGAAACTCATCATTCATCTGTTTAGCCAGCTCAATCCACAATTGCGCACATTGCGTCACTGGAACACGGGCTTTAGTTGAGCTGAGAAGTTCGACTGAAATGCCCGCTTGATTGGCAATATTGACAATATCTAAGCCTCGACTTGCAGCAACACTCAATGCTTCACGAATCAAAGCATTTGAAATTGTATCTTTAGCGGAATTAAGATCGAGATCGGTGCTTTTGCTCATACAGAAATGAAATATAGGAGAGTAAATAGGTTGAATGCTCAAAAGTCGCATCATTTTTGCTACTTTTAGGAATTGTATCGGAAAAAACTTGGCTTTACTCTCGCTTATAAAAATTTATATCTTTAATTTACGAGGAAATGTACATGAAAATTCAAGGAAAACATTTTGTTATTACTGGTGGTGGCTCTGGTTTAGGGGCTTCAACGGCGGAGGTTCTTGTTAAACAAGGTGCGACAGTTACCTTGGTTGATATGAACATTGAAGCGGGTGAACAGCAGGCACAGACATTAGGTGCACAAGCTGAATTCGTAAAATTAGATGTAACCGATGAGCAAGCCGCAGAGCAATTCTTCAAAGATGTCCTTGCAAAACATGGTGCGGTATATGGGCTAGTCAACTGTGCAGGAATTGGCCCCTCAGCAAAAGTTGTAGGTAAAGAAGGTGTACATGATTTGGCCATGTTCTCTAAAACCTTACATATCAACGTGACGGGTACATTTAACATGTTGCGTTTCGCAGCAGGTGCAATGAGTAAAAATATTGTTGCTGAAGGTGATGAAGATCGTGGGGTGATTGTAAATACCGCTTCTGTTGCCGCTTTTGATGGGCAAATCGGGCAAGCGGCTTATTCGGCATCAAAAGGTGCAGTGGTTGCGATGACACTTCCGATTGCACGCGAGTTAGCACGTCATCAAATTCGTGTTTTAACCATTGCACCAGGGATTATGGAAACCCCAATGCTGAAAGGCTTGCCGCAAAATGTACAAGATGCCTTAGGGCAAATGGTGCCATATCCATCACGTTTGGGTCGTCCTGAAGAGTTTGCTCGTTTGGTTGCACATATCGCTGAAAACTCATATTTAAATGGTGAAGTGATTCGCTTAGATGGTGGTATTCGCATGGCTGCAAAATAAATTTATTTAAATCATTTATAGATTTATTTATAAAACAGTTGTGAATGAAAATTTACAACTGTTTTTGTTTTTATATGGTTTATTCATAAACTAAGTTTGAGTTTCAGTAATTGCTGCTGGTGTCTGTGCAATTTTGCAAATCATTAATTCACTAAATAGAGGGTTGTATAGATGAAGTATCCAATTTTGATCTGTTTTGCACTTAGCTTGTTTTTAAATGGTTGTGTTGGAAATATGAATCCAACAGGCGGCAACTCAAATCCTAATTATCCATACTATACGACCCAACAGATGATGGTCGTGAAAAAAATAGTTGTGCCCGCAGGAACAACTTTGACTTACGAAAAATATCGAAGCAAAGAAGGGGCAGAGTAAAACTTGAAGTGCGACATAAACCACCTAATTAATTTAAAGGGTTTATGGAGTATATAAAATTGTCATACCATCATCTGA
>Ga0075163_10006709_pt1 | contig 15272 bp, 14 predicted proteins | sample JI1023141ADNA_FD_71478 | JGI IMG/M metagenome (GOLD analysis project Ga0075163, IMG submission 71478) | Wastewater effluent complex algal communities from Wisconsin, to seasonally profile nutrient transformation and Carbon sequestration -... | ecosystem: Engineered > WWTP > Effluent > Algae... | reverse complement strand
GGTCAGCCATTAGACAAGCCACGGATCTTGCATCGCTCAGTTAAGTTCAGTTCAGTTCAGTTCAGCCGCTCAGCTTTGTTGGCTACTGAGCTTGTCCATTAGTTCTCTGGTGCGCGACAATAGGCGCTCCTTTTTATCTGGTGCTACTTCATCCAGGTAGGTCTCAATGGCGCTGAGCGGGGACGCTGCCGATGTTTCTGTCAGGTGCGGGATGCGACTTCTACCGTAGTCTGACACTATTTCGGCTTGCATCTTAAAGGAGAGCGCCTGGTTGGCGGCTGCTCTCAATTTGTCTTCATCAACGAGGCCAAGGTCATCTTGCAATATTTTATAGCGCAAGCGCAAGACACAGTTTGGCAGCATCTTTTTGGCTAGTTCGCCTATTAAAATACCGGTTAGATCAGGTGCAGCTGCTGTTTCGTCTCGGTCTGTCTTAGCACTGAGTTTAACTAAGTCCACATCCACTGTGATAAATGGTCTGGGTTCAATTGAGTGAAACTCAAAGCTTGTGTTATTGCGCTCTAAGTGTACGTGGACAAATCCTTTGTCTTCTTTCTCTTCGCCAAAGTCGACACGCTCCAGTGAGCCAGCGTAGACTATTGCTGGTGCGCTCTGGCGCAAGACTTGATATTTATGAATATGCCCGAGAGCGACGTAGTCGATTTTTTCATTGACAAAGATTTCTGTGGGAAAAGTCTGAGTGTAGCCCACAAGCAGCTCTTCTTCGATGCCGGCCAGAGCGCTATCGGTACTCATGTGCGCAGTGACAATGGTTGGCATGGTCGCATCAAGGTCCAGATAATAGCCCCTTAAAAGGCTTTTGACATGCTCGGCTAGTAGTCTATCTATCTCCTGGGCAGTAGATTCGCGATATTTTTCGAGGGCCACTAGATTATGGCGAGTGACATGGGGTAAACCGACCAGCTGTACCGCACCGGCAGTAGTGTCAATGGTGATGGACATGGGTCTGTCTACAATAACCATGCCTGATACTTCCAGGCTTTGGAAGACCGACATGCTATGGCTTTGCGTAGCTCTCAGTAGTTGATCGTGATTGCCTACTACCAGTACAGTCTTGATATTGTGTTTGGAGAGGCGATTTAGCTCTCTGGCAAACATTTTTTGGTAGACCGGTTCAGGAGATGCATTTTTGTAGGCATCGCCACTAAATATAAAGAGATGGCAGCCTTTTTCGATGGTGTAGTCCACCACTTTTTTTAAAGCCAGGGCAAAATCTTCAAACCGGACATTGAGCCCGGTCTGCGGATTGACTCTGCCGTGATTCTCGCCAGAGCCAAAGTGTATGTCAGATACGTGGATTACTTCTATTGTCATGGTTGCCATTGTAATTAATGGGACTTCTAAGGTGGTCTTCTGTACATATATGATAGATTTGTTTTGCTTAATTAAATGCGGTAAATCTTGTGCCAATTTTGCCACGTTTCAGTGCCTTGCTCCTTCTTTTTGTCCTGACGGCTAGCTTTTGCTGTCTCGGGCATCCGGCTGCATGCCAAGAGTCGGTGGATGCTGCGTTAGACGAGCCACTTGATCAAAGTGCGACCATCATCCAGGCACTGCATCACAATGACCTGATGCAATTCAGCCTGAATGCCTGTCCGGAGGTCCGCCTCGACCGTGCCAGAGGTCTTGTCATTATTTATCTGTATCAAGATAATAGGGCTAAGCCTCTTGATCTCAAGATTGATACAGTGATTGCTGCGCGCATTATCAATAAGCTCAATATAGGCTGGGTGCGCGCTGTCGAGGCGCACTATTTTAAAGATCATGACCAGAGCCAGTTTGTTATGGCTTCGATTGATTTGGCTTCTGTACAGCAGTTTGCTCAAGGTGTAATCGACCAACAAACCCTCCTGGGCCAAGTGGCAGTTGAGCAAAACCATCTGCCCGGGCTAAAAGAGACCTATCGAGGACTCAGTTATAGACAAATATTGACAGGCGCCAGAGTGACTGCCAGACCGGCTGCAGCTGCTGGTTCTGGCACGCCGCTAAGGCTTGTATTAACTGATTCGGATAAAGTCGAATAGCTTTAGCACTATATTTCTGTAGAATATACAGAAGTGAATAATTCGCTACTTTTGAAGGGGAATCCATTGGCTAAGCTCAAGGCCGCTCATAATTTACAGCGTCACCAGGAAATTGATGTGGAAATCCAGTCCATCGCCGGTGGTGGCGCGGGCGTAGCCAAAGTAGATGGTCTGCCTATCTTTGTAGAAAGAGCGGCCGTGGGAGATAAGCTCCGCGTCAAGCTTTTTGATGTGCGTAAAGACTTTGCCAAAGGCTCAATCGAAAAGGTCCTCGAATCAGGTGGTGGCAGAGCCGAACCTGTTTGCCAGCATTTTGAGCGCTGTGGTGGCTGTCAGTGGCAGCATATGTCATATGCTGAACAGTTGCGCTCTAAAACCAATGTTGTCAGAGAGGCCTTGACTCATCTTGGTGGCACCGGCAATTTTACTTCTGAGCGACTGTCTCAAATTTTTGAGCCTATTTTGCCTGCTCAAAACCCTATTCACTACCGCAATAAAGCCCAGTTTCCTTTTCAATTTAAGATGGGCAAGACTCTGGCTGGTTATTACGAACGCAACAGCCATGACCTGGTCAATGTTCAGGCGTGTTCGATTCAGCCTCAGGCTATGGATAGAGTCCTGCACTATGTGCGGGATTTAGTCAGGCAGTATCGAGTCAATATTTACGATGAGCAAAAGCACAAAGGACTTCTGCGCCATCTCAATGTGCGCATGAGTTTTGCCAAACAAAAGCTCTTAGTCACTTTTGTCATTAATCACGAGTCGGTCAAATACAAAGAATTCGTCAACAATGAAGAGCTTCTCGTCTTTGGCGATATTGCTAAAGACTTGATGGATGCTGATAGTAGCATTGAGTCTGTGGCCCTTAACTTCAATAGCGAAAGGGGCAACCGCATCATGGGTGACCACACGGTTATTCTGTTGGGGCGCGGTTATATCGAAGAAGAGCTAAAAACCGAGCGTGCGGATTTACCTGAATTTTTGCGCAAGGGCCTTACATTTCGCCTTTCTTCGGAGAGTTTTTTCCAGGTCAATAGCGACCAGGCCGTCAAGCTTTTGGAGCAGGTTACCGACTACTCGCAAATTGCGCTAAAAGGGCAAAAAGCCAATGTTATTGTCGATGCGTATGCCGGTGTTGGCACGATAGCTGCCTGGCTCAGTGGCAGCGCTAAAGAAGTGATTGCAGTGGAGGAAAATCCAGATGCAGTTAATGACGGCAAGCAGAACGCCGCTCTCAATGGTCTGAACAATTTGAGCTTTGTGCCAGCCCGTGTTGAAGATGCTCTCGATCAGATCTTGGAAGACACCGGTGAAATCGACTTGCTCGTTCTGGACCCGCCCCGCAAAGGTGCCAGTCCTGAGGTCTTGCAGTGTGTCAAAGAACGTGGACCACGCCACATTATATATGTGAGCTGTAACCCAGCCACTCTTGCCCGCGATTTGCGCATCCTCGAAGACCCCAATCGTCCCATCGCTCCCGAAGGCAGTGCCGCACCAGAGGAAGCTCAAGTGGAAGCGCCCGCTGCCATTGAGGAAGAATTTGATGAGCAAGAAAGACTTAATAACGCTATTCTGGATGTAAAGCCAGTCAAGCGCGAAGATGGAGCCTACCATGGGTATAAAACTATTCGGATAAGACCGGTGGATCTCTTTCCCCAGACCTATCATGTGGAAACAGTGGTGCTTTTAGAGAGGATTTGAAATGGTGCTATCAGGCATCTGGCGTAAAAATGAGAATCAAAGAGATCCTCTGCCGCCTAATCTGGTCGTAAGTCATGACAAGTCGGTTTCGCCACAAAGCGTCCAAGAGTTGTGTGCCAGTGTGGGATGGAGTCGCCGCGAGCCTGAGCTTATCGTCAAAGCACTGCAAAACTCGCTGGCTGTTGTTTCTATCTGGTCTAACGACGAAATGATTGGTTTTGCCAGAGCTACTGGCGATATGGTCTTCAACGCCACAATCTGGGATATGGTCGTCCGCCCTGACTTTCAAAGGCTGGGTGTGGGGCGCCTGGTGATGCACGAGCTGCTCAAAGAGCTGGACGAATATCAAATTCCCCTGGTTACTCTATATGCCGATCCTGGCACCGATGGCTTCTATAAGCGTTTCGGTTTTCTCTGTGACCCATCTGGGGTGAGGGGCATGTTTCGAGAGAAACAAGAGTATTAATAGGATTCGCGAGAAACAAGAGTATTGTCCCAAAATAATACCGGGCTAATAAAGGCTTGGTTTTATCGCCTTTTATTGTGAAATGTTTTCAAAAACACCCGTCTGAGCGCCATGCGCTAGACCGAATATGAAAGTGCGTGGTAATCTTTCAAACCTTATATAAGCATAGAAGATGTATATGCATCGGCGAGCGCTTTTACATCGTTGGGAGTTGTCATGAAGGTTATATTGCAAGATTCAGTTCTAAAGCTCGGCAAAGCCGGAGATATAGTTGAGGCTAAGCCCGGTTATTTCCGCAACTTCCTTCAGCCTCGTGGTCTGGCTGTTACCGCCAGCAAAGGTACTCTCAAGAAACGCGAAGAAGATCTTGAGATGCTCAAGAAAAAAGCTGAGAAAGTACACGGCGAACTGGTCGCTCTCGGCGACAAGATTTCTGCCATCGTCTCAATGACTATCAAAGTCAAGAGTGGTGACAACGGCAAGCTATACGGCAAAATTACCCACCAGGAAATTGCCGACCTGATCGAAAAAGAAGTCGGTGTTGCCATCGACAAACGTGTGATCAAAGTCAATCAAGACATCACCGCTGTAGGCGCCTACAAAGCCACCATTAAATTGGCTCCAGATGTAGTCTCTGAACTAGACATTGATGTTGTTGCCGAAAACGCCCATCAGATAGCTGCTGTTTAAGCACTACCTGCGGTGCGATGAACGCTCCAAGTATTTGATAGCCTCTGTCATATGGCAGAGGCTATTATTTTTTGAGCAGATGATCCTTTTCAAAATCTATTAGCCAGTCTTCCGAAAACGCTGCACTGTCTATATGCCTTTCTTTGCAAAGTGCTGCCAGCTCTTTGGTTTTTTTCTGCTCTTTAAGTTTGTTAGCCAAAAACTCAGCTAACTTGCGCTGTTTGTTGGCATATTGCGGCACACCGTCCAGGGCTTTAATTGATTGATGCAGGGCATGGTCATAGTCATCTATACGTCCAAGATTGGCATAAATACCGGACTTTGTGTCATAGAGCTGGGAGATATCGTAGTGGTCTTTGGCACTTTTGGGCTTAATTGCTTCCAGCTCCTTCAGTCCCTTATCGGCAAAGCTAAGCGCGGCAAGATAGTCACATGCCCAATCCAGTGACTGAGTGATTGAGATAAATATGTCTCCCGGGCTTTGTTTGTCCAGTCCGGATTTTTCTAATACCAAAAGTGGTGCCTTTTGTCCGGTGCGGTATTGCGTGGCGGCAATCAAATATTTGATGCGAAGGCGCACTTTGGCGTCGGCTTGGGGACTTTTAAGTAAATTATTTAGTAGGCGTATTGTGTCGCCAGTATTGCCGTTAATAACCAGAAAGCGAATCGGTCCGATTTGCTTGTCTACTAATGTCGTTTTGTCTTTCCAGCTAAGCTCGGTCAGTGTCATCAAGTTTTGGATACGCTTAATTTGTAAGTCCTTTTGTCTTTTATCCGACCACGGCGTATTGTTGTTCATTGCTTCTGTGACATTGCCAAAATTGAGTAGAGTAAGTTCGCTCAAGCTTTTGCCAGCAGGTAGATGGGTTGCTATTTGTATAGCTTCATCAATTTTTCGATCTGCTTCAACTTGCTTCTTTTCTCTAAGATAGCCAATAGCTGTGTTTGAAAGAAGCCGTACTTTGGTGTCAACGTCTCCAGGCGCCACTGCCAGAAGTGCCCGTTCGTAAAACTTGAGCGCTTCCTTATCGTTTTGCAGAGCTTCCTGTCTCAAACCCTTTGTTTCGAGACTTTTGGCGCTTTCGTTAGCCTGAGCTGGCAATGCGCAAAAGTGTGTAAGCGACAAAAGTACCGCAAGGGTAGTCAGACTTGAATTATTTGAATTGTGGAAGGATGCCATAGAAGAAAACCCGAATTCGAGCCTATTTGTAAGTTATCACGGGCGGAGGTTTATAGCACACAAATTGCTATAATCAATATGTCAACCTATTTGGGAGTGGGAGATGTCAGTTGCAACAGCCAGTGGCTTGGAAGGCGTACAGGTCGCTCAAACTTTGATAAGTGAAGTCGACGGCGAAAGAGGTCGTCTGGTCATTGCTGGTTATGATGCTGAGAGACTGGCTACCATGGTCACTTTTGAAGAAGTCTGTCATTTGCTGTGGACTGGTCGATTGCCAGACAAGGCAGAGAAAGAGGCGCTGGCGCACCGTTTTGGTGTGGCACGCATCTCTGCCTTTGAGCTCCTTAAACAGGCTCCCTTTGTCTTGCAGCAAGCCAATCCCATGGATTCGCTGCGCTCTGCTGTCAGCCTTTTAAACGGTAATACTGGCTGCGAAGTCTCTGACTATGTGCCTATCGCTGCTTCTATACCGGTCTTTGCTGCGGGGTGGCAGCGCAAACACAAAGAGTTGCCGCTTGTGGTGCCGGATGCCAATTTGACCCACAGTCAGGACTTTTTGCGTATGCTCACAGGCAATCGGGCCCCTGATAATTTTGCCAGAGCGCTAGATGTCTATTTGACTACTGTCACTGATCACGGCATGAACGCCTCTACTTTTACTGCGCGTGTAGTGGCCAGCACCGCCTCTGATAATGTTAGCTGTGTTGTTGCCGGTATCGGGGCGCTCAAAGGTCCTCTCCATGGTGGAGCGCCCGGACCAGTGCTAGCTATGTTGGCTGCCATTGGTACCGCTGATGGTGCTGAGAGCTGGATCGACAATGAACTCAATAGTGGTCGTCGCATTATGGGCATGGGACATCGCATTTACCGCGTCCGCGACCCCCGTGCCGCTATTTTTGAAGCAGCAATAAGTCGCCTTGAGGATGAAGGTGTCGAAGCTCCCAGGCTCAATCTTGCTCGTGCTGTAGAGCGTACTGCCGAGGAGATTTTGGCTAAGCGCCACCCTGATCGGCCACTTAAGGCTAACGTTGAATTTTACACAGCAGTTTTGCTTGATCTGATTGGAGTACCACAAGAGCTATTTAGTTGTGCTTTTGCCATGGGCCGTGTAGCCGGCTGGCTCGCTCATCTTACTGAGCAAAGACAAGTCGGTAAGCTAATTCGCCCGGCTTCAACTTATGTTGGCGCTCACATCAAATAGAGCCGTGATAACTAGCTGCTATTTGTATTGTCTGTACATGTAAGGCGGTTGTCACATCTCTGTCGCGATTATATCCGCCACCATATACAATGGCGAGCGGCAATTTGCGTTTTCGCATCTGGTCTATAGTGTAGCGGTCCCGCTCGGCCATGGCTTCTGTAGTCAGTGACATTTGACCAAATCTGTCGTTTTGATGCACATCAACTCCGGCAATGTAAAAGCAAAAGTGCGGAGCAAATTCATCTATGCAGCCTGGCAGGGTAGCTTTTAGCAAGTTTAGATAGGTTTGACTATCTACCATTTTTTCTACTGGCAAATCTTTTGAGCCATTTTCTTTGCGACTTGGATAGTTGCTGCCGACGTGGATTGAGTAGGTGTAAATCCAGTCTTGATCTCTGGTTATAGCATTGGTGCCGTTGCCTTGATGAGCATCGAGGTCTATCACCATGATTTTAATTTTGCTGTTTTGATGGCGCAACCGATAAGCTGCCACTGCTACATCGTTAAAAACACAATAGCCTTCGCCTCTATCACTAAAGGCGTGATGCGTGCCGCCGGCTAGATTGGCTGCTAGCCCATTTTGCAAGGCACCGAGGGCGGCCTTTATCGTGCCATTTACTGATGCCAGGCTCCTTATATAGAGCCTGTCTGACCAGGCAAAACCCAGTCTTCTCAGTGCCACTTTGTCCAATAGTCCACTGGCGATAGCCTCGATATACTCTTTTGTGTGCACTCTCTCGATGTCACTCAGATCTGCCAGACCGGCGTCGAGCAGATCTTCTGGGGCGATTATTTTAAGTTGCAGTAGCTGCTCTTTGCTCTCTGCATATTTGTGCATCGGAAAGGGATGACCGGCAGGTAAGGGAAAGTGGTAGTTGTCGCTATAAAAGCACTGCATGCCTCAGTCATCAATCCTCAAAGTAAATCTCAAAGTTTGAGATATTTGGCGATTTCGTCGTAGAGTCCGCTTTCGTTGGAATATAGAGCATAGTTGCGCGCCGAAGCAAACCATTCGCTTGTGCTAGGTTTTACTGCTTTCAGTGAGCGTTCCAGGTCCTTTGTTGTGATTGGTTTTGGCGCACTGCCTTTGGACATGGCTTCTTCTATTTTCTTTTCGATGCAGTCTTCGACCAGGGCCTTTAAATCGGCACCACTAAACTTGTCTGTCTTTTTGGCGATAAAGTCAAAATCGACATTGTCCTGTGGTTTGCCCTTGAGTATGATGCGCAATATAGAGGCTCTTGCCGATGTGTCTGGTGGTGGAATAAAAATAATGCGGTCAAATCGACCGGGTCTGCGAAATGCCGAATCAATATCCCAGGGGGCGTTGGTTGCTGCCAGGATGAGAACACCTTCGTTGCTCGTCGAAACACCATCCAGCTCATTGAGAAATTGATTGATCGAATGACGATGATAGGTCTGTTTCATATCAGATCTGCTGGCCGCAAGGGCGTCTACTTCGTCAAAAAATAGTACAGAAGGATTGGTCTTTCGTGCTATTTCGAAGACTTCATGCAGGTTTCTTTCGCTGCTACCTATCCACATATCTAGCACCTGGTGCAGTCCTATCGGGATAAAGCGAGCATTGATTTGTCCAGCTGTGGCTCTGGCTAGATATGTTTTGCCGCAACCAGGAGGACCATATAGCAATATTCCTCCACCAGTCTTTTTGCCATAAGCTTTGAATGTTTCAGGGTGCTGCAATGGATAAATGATCTTCATTCTGATTTGTTCTTTGACAGCGTCCATACCACCGACGTCGTCAAAATCTATGCCAGCGGATTCGACCATCGCCGCAAATTCGCTGTCTTCAGAGTCATCTATGTCGTAGTCATGGATTTCACCACCGGCAGTGGCAGCCTGGCGACGCTCTGGACCATCACTGACCCGGCTTTCTTGCTTGTTCCCCTCTTTTAGTCCCAGTCTATCTTCTAGTGATTGGTCTTTTAACCCGGGCTCTCGTTCGATGGCGCTCTGGTAGTGAGTCCTGGCATCATTGAGTTTGCCTTCGTTGAGCATCACCCGGGAGTAAAGCAGGTGGGCTCTGGCTGGTACTTCGCTTTTGGATAGGCAGTCTTCAAGGATGACCTGAGCCTGGCTGTATTTGCCATTGCTAAAGCAGGCCTGGGCTAGACTGACAGCCAGTTTGGCATTGTCTGGATTTTTGGCAAGGGCTGTAGTGAATTCGCTTTCGGCTTCGTCAAAGCGCCCTGAGCTGAGTAGATTTTCGCCAAGGAGCATGCGCAAAGGCAGGTTGTCTGGGGATACTTTCAGTGCTTCTCTGAGGCTTTCTATTGTGTCATCGAGATTGGGCATTTTTTACCTGCTAATTTGTGCTATCCAGATAAAAGCAAGGTCAGTCCTGGTCCTGGTTGTCGCCGTTATCTTGAGACTGATATGGAGCTAGCTCAACTCCACCGTCAGAGCGTTTTTTGAGTATTTCTATTTTTTTGCGAGCACCTTTAATAAAGGACTCACAATCTACTGATAGCTTTATGCCACTCTCAAAGAGTTTTAGTGCTCGGTCTAGCTTTACTTCGCTATCCAGTTGTTTAACCACGTTTTCGAGTTCGAGAAGCGAGGCTTCGAAGTCGATTTTTACCTCTGGTTCGAGAGTTTGTTCGGTTTCTTGCGACATGATTTTGTCTCCCTTCTTGATACTCTTTTTCTTCTCTTTTTTGGCTACCGCCTCTATTAAAGAGAGCTGTGTTACTTCTGGCTCGCTCATTGCTTATCCTCACAATTGCTTGCAAATAGCGTGGTCTGTTGTATCCACGCTATCGACAGTGACTAAGGCTTTGCCTGCTTTTAGTATGGCTTCGAGCTGCATGCCTGCTTTGAGATCAAATGCTGATGACATTAGCTCACCGTCAAGTTGGCGCAAAATAGTAAAGCCACGATTGAGCACATTACCCGGTCCAAGATCTTTGAGGCGCTCCTGTAATTTGAGCAGATCGTGCTCTTTTTTTGTATACATCCTCTCGATGGCGCTGTTGAGATGCTGCCTGCTATTGAGCACATTTATAAGTGACATCTCCAGGCGACTTTCGTAGCGGTCTAGGGCGTTTTTTGGACTCAATCTTAATAGCTCACGCTCAGCATAGTTGAGCTTTTCTTCCATGGCGTTGCTGAGTCGCTGACTAAGATAAGTCCATTTGTCACTTAGCTCGGACTGACCTCTAGCTACAAGTTCTGCGGCGGCTGTGGGGGTGGGGGCACGTAAGTCAGCTACGAGGTCGCAGATAGTGATGTCTGTTTCGTGGCCAACACCTGAAATAACAGGAATACGGCACTGTGCCACGGCTCTTGCTACCGGCTCAGTGTTGAAGGACCAGAGATCTTCTATTGAGCCGCCCCCGCGGGCAACTATGATCACGTCGATATCAGGCAGTGCTTCCAGTCTGGCTATAGCTTCGACTATTTCTTCGACTGAGCCTTCGCCTTGTACTTTTGCTGGTGATATAACCACCGAAACTGCATTATTGCGGCGACTCATGGCGCTCAGTACATCGCGCAAAGCGGCTCCCACAGGGCTTGTTACTACTCCAACTTTTTTAGGCAGTATTGGTATTGCTCTTTTGCGCTCAGGACTTAAGAGCCCTTCAGCTTCTAGTTTTGCTTTGAGTTGATCAAATGCTAGTTGCCATTCGCCCACGCCCACGGGCTCAAGATTGGTGGCGATCATCTGATATGCGCCACGAGGAGGATAGACACTTAGCTTGCCGCGAGCTACTACCATCAAGCCGTCGGTCAATTTAAATTTGATCGATGAATTGGAGTTTTTGAAGCAAACACAGGGCAGAGTTGCTTCTTGGTCTTTGAGCGAAAAATACCAGTGCCCACTGGGATATACCTTGGCGTTGGATACTTCGCCAACCACTAAAAATGAGTCAAACTCACCTTCCAGGACATCTCTAATCTTGCCCGTTAACTGAGAAACAGTGAGCACTGGGGTGACTGGATTGGCTTCTTGCAGACGATACATTGTTTTGGATTCTTCTTGAGAGTACATATATAAAAGAACGCAATTTTGCCTGCCGCAGTTCAAACAAACCAGGCAACTACACCAACATTATCAATTAATTTGCAGGTTTAATCTGCACTTGATTTTGTCTATTTGGCTATTTTCTTATCTCTTTTGTGCATCCGTCGCAGGGGGTGCATGAGTGGTGCTGCGCCATCGTTTGTATATCAAGCCGGCTTTGTCTTGGCGTGGCTGTCAAGCAGGTTTCCGGGGGATATTTAGGGGAATTTATAAGTCATAGAGATCATGCAATAAGCGTTATTTCTTCAAACCAAAATTCTCAACCAGCAAACACATTTTCAGCTTCCAAATGAAATTCATTTGACGGCTTAAATCCACGTACTATATATTAGTATGACATACAAAAATATGGTAATACCAGAGGGGGCCACATGGACCGGACCTTGTTTTCACCAACGATGCTAGATGCCTATCAAGCTTGTAAACGTGCTTACTTTCTTGCTTATCATCAGGATGGTGTAGAGCAGGTGCGCTCCAGTGCCGCCAGCATTTGTAAGCGCTTTATACTGCGCGGACTGTCTGAGATTAATAAGGGTAGATTGACCAGTGCTTCGCAGGTGCAAAAGTTTATGGGGCAATACTGGCCCATAGATAAGCTTAATCGCGATCCTCAGGCCGCTGACGCTGCTACCAGAGCCTTTTTGTTTGCCTACAAAACTCTTTTGCATTACCAGGCACATCCTTACTTGCCAGATGGTGCTGAGATAGCAGCAGTCTCGCTTAAGGTGCGCTCTAGAGTGCAAAACGAGCGGGTCTATCTTGAGGAGTCCTTTGATCTTGTGCTCTGGTATCCCCGCGAGCAAAAGCTCGAGCTAGTCATATTCAATCTAAAACCCGTTAGAGCTGTTGATCCTGCCTGGCCTTCACCTGGGCTTTTGGTCAAGCAACACCTGGCTGAGCGCCTCAAAGTACGCTTTAATTACAAACAGCTAGTGGTAACAAATATCAAGGTCAGTCCGCAAGAGAGTAAAGTAGTTGCTCGTGATATGTCTGAGACTGCTTATCGCTTGCACTGGCCTGAGATTGTCAAAAACCTTTCAGAGATGAAGGAGTTGGTTGATATGCCTGAGCACGAAGATCCTGCATTAACAAAAAATGGCTGCAGTTATTGTCAGGCTATCGAGTCCAGATTGCATCGCAATACTCGTAGTTACTCCGGTGAGCTTCTGACTCTCAACGCCGAGGATAGTCACGGGTTTGAGCAAAATCAACAGGATTCTGCGTCAGCTCATGTCGTTCTGGAAGGGCCTGTTAGCGGCGGCGGCTATCCTCTATCTGCTTAAAAAACTATAGTCCAACTCTAAAACCTCCTCTTGCTATCTGGCCGGGGGAGGTTTTTATCAGTCGCATTGATACCACCACATATGAGGTCAGTATCGGAATTTTGCGCTGCCAATATCTGCTATTGCCGACTGGTGCATATCTTAGTAGGTATCACGTATGGTGACTGATCATTTCGTCCGTAGGTAGCCGACTGATGCTTTTTTGTCTGTTAATGTGCCATCACAGTTAATGCCATAGCGTCGTAGATCCACAACCACCATGGATGGAGATCCAGTAGGTGTCAGGCGTATATTGGCTTCTGCGTTCTTCGGTGGCTTTTGCCATTGTGTAAGGCTGAGCTGGCTTACTATCAGATCTCCGACAGCTATCTCTTTTCACCACCAGTAGTGACACCATATTTTTGTCTGTCCGTTTGATACCACTTTTGGTTAACTCTCAAAGTGGTATCAAAGTTGCTCATAAATTCTTTTGATTTTCTATTGCCTTATTAAAGGCATTGGTTATAATTCATACGTTGCCACCACTTACGGCGGCACATCCATAAACCGAGTGACTTGGGGTCAAGTGTTCTCCGTGGTGTAAGAGCTTTACACCGCTGTAAGCGCTTAGCCGCGGCAGGATTGCTACAGTCTCTTTTATGTCCTTTAGGAGGAAATAGTTTAATGGCAGAGGCTAAGCGGGTTCCCGAAGAAACACCCGAATCCAGGTCTGACTATAGTGTCGACATGGAAGGATTCGATCAATTTTTCGCTAACCTGACCGAGGAATCCGAGGCTAATACTCCTGGTGGGCAGGGTGCCACTGCTTATGGTGATAGCCATATGAGTCACCAGGTCGAAAAGCTGGTAGAGCGTTTTACTGAGCTTATGACGGTGAGCGTTGACCAACGTATGGAAACAAGCAAAATTGCCAGTCAGCTCATAGAAAATCAGCGCCAGCTGGTTGCTACTCAGCAGATATTGATTAAGCTCATGGAGCGTTCAATCGAGTTGACCCGGCACATTACCAGTATCGAGGAGCGCATGCCGGCACTCTTTGAAATGCCCAAAATTGTAGAGAGTCTGAGACAGCGTGTCGCCCAGATTGAAGGCGTCGAGGTCGACTAACTTCTCTTAATTATGCGTGGTTCTACCATTTACTTAATGGTGATCAAGCCTACAATCTATATTTAGATAGGACTTGTGCCGGGGTAGTTGGACATGAGCGGCGTTTTCATGGACGGTGGCAATAACGATGGCGGTGGTGCAGACCACGGTCAAGACCATGGGCACAATCACGGGCATCAGAGTCATGGCACGCTGGCCCAGTTTCTTGGTCTTGATGACCACGACCACGGTCATGATCATGGACATGATCACGGTCATGACCATGGCGAAGCGCCTCAGCAGACTGGTATATGGAACAGCGCTCTTAAGGGCATGAGTCTCAAAACCCTGACCCAGGGTCTTGTTATCACTCCTAACTTTCTCTTTTTCTGTCTCTTTGCTGCTTTTACTGGCTGGCTTGGTGTCATTTATTGGGTTCGCCACAATGAGCCCTTTGCCAATCAGGTGGTGGGTGGCATCAGCGCTTACGCACCGACTGCGCATTTTGACCGTAAGCTTATTGGTAGTGCCAGAGAAGCGCTGCCCATCAAGACAACCAAAAATTCAGGGATAGTCTATACTCCCGCACCCGCCAATATGCCCCAGGGCTACAATCCTAGTACGGGCGATTTTCATGCAAGTGCAGCTCAGCCCGTGGTGATGCAGGCTTCCACTACAGCCCATATGCAGCCAGCCTTACGCACATTCGCCGCACCAGCTCCTGGTGCTATGCCTCCGGCCATGATGATGGCTAATCCGCAGTCTATGCCTCAAAGCGCACATCCTTCTTTGCGCAGTTTTTCCAATCACGCTCCCATGGCGGCTCAAATGCCCCAATCAATGCCCCAGCCCATGCCAATACAGGCTCAGCAGCCGGGGTGGTCTTTAGCCAGTGGTCACTATTCGCAAGATACTGCGGTTTATCAGAGTCAGTTTGGCCATCCTCAGCAAGCGGCAACGGGGCAAATCAATAGTTCTGCTTCGGTAATGGCTGGACAGCCGATTTTATACGTGCCCGTGGCGGCTCCTGACGGTGGTCACAGACTTAAGGTCTTTACTGCCAAATAGCTATTTGAGATTAAAGCCCGATGCCTGTAGCTCTTTGATTTTTAAAAGGTCTTCGGCTCTGAGGCTGAGATCTGCTGCCTGCAGATTTTCTTCTGCGTGAGCGGGAGTTTTCATGCCAACAATGACAGTTGAGACAGCCTTTTCGCAAAGGTCATAACGCAGGGCTGCCTGGGTTTGACTTTGACCTTGTTTTTCTAAAAAATTGAGCTGAGCGGCGGCATCCATTCTTGCTTTAACATAGTCTTCTGGCCAGTTTTTGCGAGTGTCGCCGGCGGCAAACTTAAATGGCTCTGCCCTTTTGTATTTACCAGTTAAAAATCCATTTGCTAAAGGCTCTCTGGCGATTACTGCACATCCTTGCTCAAGGGCCAGGGGAAACAGCTGGTCTTCTGCACGGTAGCTAAAAATGTTGTAAGAAATCTGGATACAGTCTGGATGTCCAATATTGATGGCAGTCATTCCCTCGACTGGGGTAAAGACAGAAACCCCCCAGGCGCGGATTCTACC
>Ga0075163_10006707_pt1 | contig 15272 bp, 13 predicted proteins | sample JI1023141ADNA_FD_71478 | JGI IMG/M metagenome (GOLD analysis project Ga0075163, IMG submission 71478) | Wastewater effluent complex algal communities from Wisconsin, to seasonally profile nutrient transformation and Carbon sequestration -... | ecosystem: Engineered > WWTP > Effluent > Algae... | reverse complement strand
CCCTGATTGAAGTCGGGATGCACCAGGCGATCGGTCCGCCGTTCACTGATGACGGCAAGATTGGCGCTGACGATGGCCAGGAAATCGCTCACCATGCCAACGGCCTGTCCGTGAAAGTTGCCGCCACTCAACAGCTCACCACTGGCAATCACCAAGGGATTGTCGGTGGCCGCGTTGAGCTCGCGCTCAATAATCGTCTGCGCAAACTCCAGGGTCTCGAGGGCCGGACCATGCACCTGCGGTACACAACGCAGCGCGTACGCATCCTGCACGCGCGGATCGCCGTACCGGTGGGATTCCCGCAACTGGCTGTTCGCCAGCAATGCGCGCAACATCGCGGCCGACCGACGCTGGCCGGCCTGACCGCGTGCCTCCTGAATGCGCGCATCAAACGCGTCCGGCGTGCCAAGCAACGCCTCGAGACTCATGGCCGTGGCGACATGGGCCACGCTCCACAAGCGACGCAACTCGGCGATGGCCAGCGAGGCCACGGCGGTATGCGCCTGCGTGCCGTTGATGAGCGCCAGCCCTTCCTTGGCGGCCAGCGTGACGGGCGTGAGCCCTGCCAGCTTGAGCGCATGGGCGGAATCCATCAGCGTTCCGTTGTAGAACGCGTGCCCTTCACCGATGAGAGTGAGTGCGAGGTGCGCCAGCGGCGCCAGATCACCGCTTGCCCCAACACTTCCCTGCTCCGGCACCAGCGGCCATACCCCGGCATTCAGCATGGCGATCAACGCGTCGACCACCTCGGCACGCGCACCGGCATACCCTGTCGCCAGTACATTGGCGCGCAGCAGCATCATCGCGCGGACCTCTCGTTCGGGCAACGGATCACCCACGCCGGCGGCATGACTGCGCACCAGATTGCGCTGCAGTGCGTCGAGCTGATCGTTCGGAATGGTGATTTCCGACATCTTGCCGAATCCGGTGTTGATGCCGTATACCGGCACCCCGGCGGCGACTGCGCGATCTACGACGGTGCGTGTCGCGAGCATGCGCTCGCGCGCCTCGGGCGCCAGCGCGACCGTGCAGCGCTTCTCAGCCACGGCAAGCACGTCGCGTACGGTGAGGGACCGGCCATCAAGCTGCAGCAGCACCAGAGGATCTCCGTCGACGGAATCGATCAGAAACCGCTGGACCGGTAGGTCTGGCGGTCGTAGTTGAACTTGAGTTCGGGCTGCGCCTTGAGCGCGATGAAGAAGCTGAAGGCGAAATTGCCGCTGGTCGTCTGGGAGAACGAGAAGACCGCGTTCCAGTCATGCAGTTCGCGCTGCAAGCCCAACTGCTGTGACGCGAACCGTGCGCGCGTCACATCGTATTGCGTCGACCACTGCGCCGCCCACTTCGGCGTGATGTTGAACGACATCGAGCCGCTGATGTTTTGTGTGGGCGGTGTGATGTATACCGGTGCGCCAATCGCGGCCTGGCCCGTGGTCAGTCCGGTGGTCGGGGCACTGACCGCCCGCTGTCGGCACAAGTCATACGCCACATTGCCGAAGACACGCTGCCCTTCGCACAGGGCTTCCGGATCGTTCAGAATCTGCGTCCCACCACGGGGCGGACGCTGACGCGAGAAATTGTATTGCAGGTTCATGTTCCAGCCGCCACCGGACGGCAGCTGCATGGGCAGTCCACGCGCGCCAGAGCCGGCGGCATTCATCGCCCGCGACTGCTGCTGAATCTGGTTGTCGTTCGCGTTGGTTCCGCTGGCCCGGGACTCCTCGGCCGTTTCGATCTCTGAGCGCAACCCGAGCAGGCGACCGATGGCGCCGATGAGCGCCGACTTCTTGTTCATGCTGAACGTGACACCAAAATCGGTCGCAAATGGGCTGAACGTCGCGGTGTCCGACGCGGGATCGCCCTGAAACAACTCATAGCCCGTTCGGAAATCGAGCCCGGGCAGAAGATCCGTACGGCCGGAAATCGAGAAGGTTCGATCGGTGAATCCGACACCGGTCGAGTCGGCGCGCGCAAAGTCGTACGAGAGCGACGAGAAGTTGAGCGCGAGCAGCTTGATCTTGCGCCCAGCGTCGGGATTGCTATCCACCGGTGCCTTGAGCTTCGCCTCAAACAACGTGGACATCGACAGCGTCACGCGATTCTGCTTGAGCGAATAGAGATAGCCGCTGCGCGTACGGCCCAACGCGCCCAAGTATTCATCGCTCACATCGGCCGTCGGCGAATAGCTGTACGAGAAGCCGGGCGATATGGTGTGCCGAATGCGCGACACGAGGCCCAGGCCTGGCAGGAACCCGTAAAAGGTGGGCGACGCCGTAACGGCGTAGCTGAGTCGCTTGGACTGATTCACCCACTTGCCGCCCGATCGCTCGGTGCGCACGAACAGTCCGGACGCCTGATCGACATTGGACACCTGCACCGACGGGGACACGTTCCACGATCCCTGGAAGAAGCGGGGCAGCCCGAATGAGGTGTTCCAGTCGGCGTTCGTGCTGAACGTGCGGGCGAAGACGCGAATGCTGCGCTGCGACGTATCGCGCACATTGATGACTTCGCGCTGCTCGGGATAGTCGTTCAGGCTTTCGTTCACCGTGAACGAATTCTGCCAGACGAAATCACCAAGTTTGATGGGGGTGTCAAAACTGAACTGCATGTTGCGTCGATTGGCGTTGAACCGCGAACTATCCACGCCCCCCGCGCCATTGCCGTTGTACACAAAGGGAAACTGCAGCCCCTGATCGATCTTCTTGGACTCCGACACCGAGAGGCGCAGCGCGGGCGTCCACGTCACGAACCCTTTGCCGAGCGCACCGGTGGAGACGCTGAGTGACGGGAAGTTCTGATCGACCTGTGAGCGCCCGGGATACTGCGTGCGGTTGCCACCCAGATTGATCATGGCTGGCCCCACGCGCGTCTGGTACGTCAGATCCGACCGAATGGTCGCGTTCGCGGCAACCGGATTGATCGTGGTGGCGCGCTGCACCTGCGTGTTCTGCACCAGATTGATGCGCGCGGTCAGCCGCGTCTGCTTGGAAAAGTCCTGATTGTGGTTCCAGGTGATCGACGTGTTCTTCGTGCCGTCGCGCTGCGCGAGATAGGACACAGCCGTTTCACCGGTAATGAACCGGTTGAGCCAGCGATAGCGGTACTCCACGTTGCCACGGACGAATCCAGGGTCGCCCGATGTACTCCGTGCGCCGCTTCGCCAGTCGAACGACGCTTCCGCGTTCATGTAGTCGTTGATCGCGAAAAAGTATCCGATATTCGACACACTGCGCCGGTACGACGGACTGTTTCGAAAGAGCTCGGCGATGCCGAAGTTGGGCGTCAACAGACCGCTGCGTCGCCCGCTCCGGACGTCCTGGAAGAAGAACGGAATCCAGAACACCGGTACTTCGCCGATGTAGAGCACCCCGGGCCGCGCCACCATCACATTTTCCGACACGAACTTCATGTCGCGGGTGGTGAAGTGAAAGTGCGGCTCGTCGTGATCGCAGTACGTGAACGATCCATTCTTGGCGAATACGATGTGCCGACCCTGCACGAGCGTATCGGTGAAGATCGAGCCGCGCTCTGCCGTCAGGAACAGACGTTGCCCTGACTCCACCGAGGTGGAGAATGCGCCGGTTTGTCCGGAGCGCGTTTCGAGATCGTAGTCGATGCGCTTGAGCGCCAGAAAATCGTCGGCCTCCCCGCGCTGCGGGTCGCGCAACCACACCGAGTCACCGGTGGCAACCACCTTCTTGGTGGAGTCATTGAAGGCAATGGAGTCACCCACCAGCATCGTCTCGTCGCGTTTGACGGCGGACGGTTTGCCCTTGAGGATGATCTCCTTCGACTGCGCGTTGAACAGCACCCGCCCGCCCTGATACTGCACCTGCCGATAGCCCTGCCGCGCCATGAGTTCGCGCATGGTCGAGTCGGGCGCGTCAAAGACGAAGTTGAGCGTCGGGCGCGTTTTGCCCTTGACGGTGTCGTCCGGCGTGCCAGGGCGCCGCTGGGTCGGAATGACCTGACGGGCCGTGGGCACCGTGTCCGCCGATTTCGTGGTCGCGGGCCGCGTGGGCAGCACCGGTGGCTGCTGCGCGTGGAGACCTGATGCGACGGCACCCGACAGGATGCCGGCCATTCCCCCCACCGTCACCAGCGCCCGAATCCACGCCGCCCGACGGCGAAGCATCACGCTTGCAGTGCGTCCTGCGCGGCGATACGTCGTTCGCGCCGGGAGTTGACGACGCGTGACAGCGTGATGGACAGTTCGTACAGGATGTACAGCGCAGCCGTCAGCGCGGTGAGCGACGACAGGTCACTGCCGGGTGTGATGACGGCCGCCGCAATCATGCAGCAGACAAACGCATGACGCCGGAACTTGGAGAGGAATGCCGGCTGCACGAGTCCCAGCGCCGTGAGCAGCATGATCACGATCGGCAGCTCGAACGCGGCGCCAAATGCCAGACACATGGCGATCACGAAGCCCATGTATTTGTCAACCGTTGGCGCCACCTCGACGGCGGCGCTCTGGAAACTCATGAAAAACGCGAACGTGACTGGCAAGACGTAGAAGTAGGCCAACGCCATGCCGAGCAAGAACAACACGGCGGCGCCAATCAACGAGGGAATGACCACCTTCTTTTCATGCTTGTACAACGCCGGCGACAGGAAGCCCCAGATTTGCCACACGATCACCGGAGACGCCGCAATCAGCCCGAGCGTAAGCGACACATCCATGACGATGTCAAACAAATCGCCGGGATGGGTGACCATCAGCGAACGATGCAGATACGGCTGAATGGGTCGTGCAAGAATGGCAATGACGTCGATCTTCTTGGTCAGCAGCAGGCCGAACGACACGCCAACTCCCAGCGCAATGGCAATCGCGCAGCGAAGCAGCCGCCATCGCAATTCCTCGAGGTGATCGAGGAATGGCATCTCCGTATGTGTCGTACCCGCCATCGTCTGCAGTGCCCCGAGCGTGTCGTGAGTGGCGGTCAGCGCGGGCGCTTGAGTTCGTCAGCGGCAAGCACCGCTTCATCACTCTTCGGATACTTGCTGATCACATCCGTGAACAGCCGCCGGGCCTCGGTCGTGTTACCCTGCAACGCCGCGATCTGTGCCCGCTTGAACAGCGAGGTCGGTGCCTTGGGCGATTCGGGGTACTTCGTGACCACCGCCGCATACGCAACGTCCGCACCGGCGTAGTTCTTCTCTCGGAACAGCGACTCCGCGATGTAGGCCTGAGCGTCTGGCGCCAGATCGCTGGTGGGATAATTGGAGAGCAGCTCCTGAAAAATCACGCGGGCCGTGCTGTTGGAGCCGCGCTTGAGCTGGTCGAGCCCGTTGCTGTACAACTGCGCGGGACCAGGGCCACGCGCCGCGGAGTCTGCGGGCGGTACACTGCCAGTCGCTGGCGGAATCACCGGAGCTGTGACCGGAGATGTCGCCGGATTTGTGGCCGGCGGCACCGTGCCAACCGGGGGGGCTGCCGGAGGCGCCGCGTTGTTGCGCGCCTCGAGCTCGGCGCGAATGCGATTGATGTTGGACTGGCTCTGGCCGAGTAGCGTCTGCACCTGCAGCAGTTGCTCCTTGACCAGTCGCATTTCGCCGCGCACGTCGCCCTGAATGCCGAGCGTTCGCGTGCTGATGCGGGAGATCGAGTCGGTCGCGGCCGCCAGCAGTTTGATCGCTTGCGTCAGCGCCTCACGGTGCTCGGCGTCGTTGCGGACCAGCTCCGTGCGCAGCGCGGCGACATCGGACTGCACGATGCGCACGTCATTTCGCGTGGCAAAACAACCGCTCGTGGCGACCAGCGCCACGAGCGGCAGCACGCGCCACACCCGTCCACCGCGCACCATCAAGCGATCCGCTGTGCGATCTGCAGGGCTTTCCGGCGCGCGGCCGAGCGTGACGCTAGTCATCACGGCGCACGCAGTTGATCGCCACCGGCGATGATCTCGAACTCATCACGGCGGTTCTTGGACCACGCTTCCTCGCTCGATCCCTGCATGGCCGGACGTTCGCGGCCAAACGTCGACGTCTCGATGCGCGACGCGTCAATGCCACGGTCGGTCAGATAGCGCTTGGCCGTTTCGGCGCGACGGCGGCCCAGCGCGATGTTGTATTCATCGCTGCCGCGTTCGTCGGTGTGACCGGCCACACGAATGCGCAGCCCCGGATTCGCGTTCAGTACCTTGAGCTTCTCGTCGAGGGACGCCTTGGCGTCATCACGCAGCTCGTCCGCGTCGTATTCGAAGTAGATCGCCGACAACACCACCGCACGCGCGGCGGCAATCTTGGCGCGAATTTCCGCCGAATTGTCGACGGGCGCGGCAGCCGCAGGTTCCGTGCGCGTCGGCGTGGTCGGGTTGCTGGCCGGCGTCGGCGCTGGAACGACTGGCGTCGTCTTCTTCTTGCATGCGCCGAGGGCCAGCGTGGAGGCGGCCACCAGCACGAACAGACGAGACGAACGGTTCATGACGAGAAGCTCCGGAGGTGGAGGTGATGGAGAAGTGATGACCTACTGCGGCAACAGCAAACGCGGAGACCAGGCAGCGAGTCGCGCCGCCGAGCCTCGTGTCAACTGACGGGACTTACCTGTTTCGATGTCAACGATCCACAACTGCCGGATGCCGGTACCACGATCCGACGTCAGCACCACATGCCGCGAGTCCGGTGCCCAACTCGGATCGTCGTTGCGCCCTTCGGACGCAACAATGCGCACCGACTGATCACGAAGATTGAGCGTCATGACCTTCTTGGCGTTGCCGTTGAGCGACTGAAATGCGATCAACCGCCCATCGGGCGACCAGTCGGCACCGTTCCGGAAACTGCGATCACCATACGTCGAGGCATTGAGTACTTCCACGTTCGTGCCATCGACATCGCTAATATACACGTCGCTCGGGCCGGAGCGGTCGCTCATGAACACAATTCGCTGACCGTCGGGGCTGAAGGACGGCTGCACGTTGGCCCGGCCTTGTCCCACCGTCACACGACGCGGCGTGCCGCCCGCGATCGGGACGGAGAACAGATCCGTGCCGTTCTCGCTGATGCGCGCAAACATGACCGTGCGCCCATCCGGCGACACCGCAGGACTGAGATCCTGACTGTTCGGCGCCGACGTCACCACACGCTGAGCGCCCGTGGCCAGATCGACATACATGATCGGACTCCGGTCCGATCCCAAAATCGCGTACACCAGACCGCGTCCGCTCGGGGCCCACTGCGGCGACATCCCGTTCGGCGTCACCGGGATCACATTTGCGCCATCGCTGTCAACTGTCCACACGCGGCCACCGCGCTCGAAGGCGATCCGCGTCTGCGCGATGCCTCTCGCGCCGGTGATCCACTCTTCGACCCCGTCGGCGATGCCATGCAATGCCATCCGCCATGCCGGCGAGCCCGCAGGGACAGGCAGCGCGAAGTCCTTCTGGTTGGCGACGGCCTTCTTTGCCACGTCGTGCAGTGCGATGCGCAGCCACCCCGACGGGAGCAACGTGCCCTGCACCACCCCGTCCACGCCGAGCTTGGCGAAGAGCGCATAGTTGAGCGGACCCGCCGGTGATGCAACGGCGCTCGACGGCACGACGGTAAAGCGATCACTGTAGTCGAAGTCCCGGGCGAGCATCGTGCTCATCGAATCACCCATCGCCCCGGCGATGGGAAGCACGAGCATACCGGTCTTCTTGCCGGGTGTGTACGACAGACCGATGCTGACACCCTTCTGCGGATCTTGCGCGCGAACAGGTGCGGCCCAGGCAACGGCCAGCAGGGCCGCGGCCACGCACGCCACGCCCGGCAACCGGCGGCGACGCCACAGAGACACGCAGTTTTGAATATTCATCGGCAAATCCGGAACGTCAGGGACGGGTCGAGTAATCGAATGTGAAATACACGATCAGCACATCGTCGGGCCAGCCAGCGGGAAGTCGACCGAATCCGCCCGTTCCCGAGCCAACCGATTCCACGGTGCCGAGCGCCTCGAGGTCGAACAACCGATTGCCTGACGACTTCGAGATCTCGTAGCCCTCAGCGGAGCCGTCGCGGCGAATCATGAACTTGATCTCGGCCACCAGCGACGCGGCCGACGGGCGGGGCGAGTAGGCCAGCGTCAGTCGCCGGACGATGTTGGTTAGGTACGCAGGATAGGGGAATTCGATCCCTTCGGTCCGCATGTTCCGCACATCGGCGCCTTTGCCACCCTCTCGCCCGCTCCCTGCTTTCGGCAGCGCGGCCTTGGCCGAGGACGAAGCGGACTTGGCCCCCGCCGCCTTGGATCTCGCCGTCGATGGGGTAGCCTTTGGCGTGGCCGCGGTCGGTGCCTTCTTGCTCGCCATCGCCTTTTCCGCAGGCTTGATCTCGGCACCGGCCGGTGCCTCTGCTGCCTTCGAGGTTTCGGAGGCTTTGGGATCGACCACACCAGCGCGCCGGACACCTGGCGGCGCGCCGATCATCTCGATCCGGTAGACCGGCGGACGCGGCGGATCCTGCTGCAGCCCCCACCAGATCATCACTCCGACGAGCGCGACATGCACGATCGTCGACAGCGCAATGCCGGTGCGCAACGCAGCCGAAGCACGCTGATCGTGCCGTCGCGCCGCGAGCGTGTTCACTCGGGACGCACCGGTTCACCCACCAGTCCGATGTCGAGCCCCTTGTCGCGGATCGCCGCCACCACGCGCAACACGATCTCGTAGCGCACGTCCTTGTCGGCGCGCAGCATGACGCCGCCCCCACCCTTTTTGTCCGCGAGTGTTTTCACACTGCCGATGAACTCGCGCTCGGTGAGCGGCACATCGTCCGCGTAGATCTGCCCGCGCCTGTCGATGGTCACGATCAATCCGCTCTTGGCATCGAGTGGCCGCACATCCGCCTTGGGCACTTTCACATCGACACCGCCCTGCATGATGGGCGCGGTGATCATGAAGATCACCATCAACAACATCATGACGTCGATGAGCGAGACGACATTGATTTCGCCGTTGACTCCCATCCGTTCACCGCGGCGGCGTCCTCGCATGGCGCGCTAGATCCGCCCTTCGCGCACCATGAGTGCGATCAATTCCGATCCAAACCCTTCGAGCGCATTGTCGAACCGATTGAGACGCGCCGCGAACGAGTTGTACGCGAACGAGGCGGGAATGGCGACGGCCAGCGCCGCGGCCGTCGCCGACAGCGCGCCGGCGATACCCGGCGCCACGGAGGCGATGTTGCCGCTGCCCTTTTCGATGATGCCGACAAACGCACTCATCACGCCAAGCACCGTCCCGAGCAGGCCGATGAGCGGACTCACGCTCCCGACGGTAGCAAGCCACGTGATAAAGCGGCCGAGCTCCTCCCGCTCCTTTCCTGACTCCGCGTCGAGCACCAGCCGCAGCGCTTCCACCTGCGAACCGGACAGACGCGCGGTGCGATCGGTGGTGGCGCCCAGCGCTGGCTTGGTATCGTTGAGAAACTGCACGGCGCGCGCAAACACCGCGGTGAATGCACTGGGTCTTGAGCGCTGTGCCAGCGATGCCGCATCGTCGATGCTGCGCGTCCGCTCGAACTCGTGCACGAACTTGCGCCCGTTGGCTTCGGCCACGGTAAACGCGCGCCACTTGGCAAACATGATGGCCCACGACAGCAACGACAGCCCGATCAGCAGCACCAGCACACCCTTGGTGATCCAGTCGGTGCCCAGAATGAGCGACACGAGCGATGCCGAGGCGCTCTCCGGCGTGGCACTCAGTTGGAGCAGCGCCAGCATGGGCGCGGTGATCGCACTCAACGCGTGATCGCGCCTGTGCGGCGCCCTTCAAAGTAGCGATAGGTGTTGCCGAGCCCCTCGGCGAGCGACACTTGCGGGGTCCAGCCCAGCACGCGCTTGGCTTTGTCGGTCTGGAGTGCCGAGCGCGCCAATTCTCCCGCGCGCGCCGGTGCATACTCGAGCGCCGCCGACGCGCCGGAGACGGACTGCAGCGTGGTGGCCAGCGTGTTCACCGAGGTCTCAATGCCGGTACCCACGTTGAACGCACGGGCATCAAGGCGACCGGGTGCGGGCAGGGTCGACGTGGCGGCGGCAAAGTTGGCCGCAGCGACATCGCCCGCATACACGAAGTCACGCGTCTGTTCACCGTTGCCGTACACCGTGAGCGTGCGCCCATCGAGGACGCGATTGCAGAAGATCGCCACCACCCCTGCCTCGCCGTGTGGGTCCTGTCGCGGCCCGTACACATTGCCGTAGCGCAGTGCGACGGTATCGAGGCCGTGCACGCGCGCATAGTAGGCGAGATAATACTCCACCGACAGCTTCGCGATCCCGTACGGAGATTCCGGATCTTTCGACAGTGTCTCCGTGCTTGGCGGCGGATCGAAATCCCCGTACAGCGCACCGCCGGTGGACGAAAAGATCACGCGCGTCGGATACTCGCTGGCGTGTACCGCGCCCATGAGATTGAGCGTGCCGAGAATATTGCGCGTCGCGTCGTACACGGGATCGAGCACACTGCGCCGGACATCGATCTGCGCCGCGAGATGGCACATGACGTCGAACTTTCCGTCCCGCACGAGTGCTGCGGCGTCCGGCGTGGTGATATCTCCGCGCACGAAGCGCGCTTCGGCCGGCAAGTTCTCAACGCGTCCACTCGACAAGTCGTCGAGGATGGTGACGTCCCAGCCTTCAGCCAGGAATCGGTCTGCCACATGCGAACCGATGAAACCCGCCCCGCCCGTCACCAGAACCGTCTTCGCCATGCCGTCGCATCCTCGCGCCAGAGTTGTCGATGCCGCCAGCCTGCGGCCGTCGACGATATGGGCGGAATGCCCAGCGTCCAACGGCGCTCACACAGGTGACGTGCGGAATCCTGCAATGTACACACGCGCTCGCGACAACGGGTCGCGAGCGCGCGCAGACTGCCATGTGGAGAGATACAGGATGTGAGATCGACCTTCGTCGTGCGGCGCTCGTCGTATGCCGAGTGCGACACAGGCGGGCCGATCTCACCACCGCGCAGTGTCAGGGCGCGCGGGCAATGCGTCGCGCCGTCAGTCCCGTTGCGATCTCCGGGAGCGACTGCCCAATAACCACGGCCGAGCTGCCACCGGCGCCACTGCGTACAATGCGCACAACGGCCACTCGATCTTCGCCGCCGGACGGCCGCGCTCGGACGAGTGCGAATTCGTCACCAGCCTTGACGCCCTGTGCCTGGCCGGCGCGCAGCAGCAAGTAGCTCTGCAGGGTCGGCAGCATCTCGCCCGCGTGTGTCCATGACACCGTGGTTTCGACGTCACTGCTCCCGGATCGGTCGGGCCGCAGATCGCCGGCAACGGCCTCACCTTCGGCCATCACGAGCGCCGCGCCCTGCTCCATCGCGCCAATGGCCGACCGCACAAACGCCCGCGGTGCTTTGCCGGCATCCACACTGGTGATCTGCAGGATGCCGGTCGGCACGGCGACGTGCTGGCCATCCGCCAGCACTCCGCCATCCTGGATGACCACCAATCGATCGCCGACCGAGAGCGTGACCCCAACCGGCGCAGCCACCTCGACCTCATCAGCCAATTGTGGGCGGCTGTCATGCTGCGCCACGGCGCCCGGGGCATCCGTGCGCCGTCCGAGACGTCCCGCCGACGCCAGCTTTGCTGCGGTGAGGGGAAACGGGGCCGCATTGTACTCACCGCGCCGCGGCGCGATGACCGCGCGTCCGAGAATCGCACGCGCGGCCGCGCGCGCCTCATCCTCATCCGGGGCGGTCCGCACAAAGATCGTGGTCTGTTCGCTGCTGTTGCGCGCAGCGCGTGCCGCACTCGCATCGGCAAGACCGATCCGTTGGGGTCCACGCGTCAAGAGGCGTTCGGCCTTCACTTGTGGCTTCATCAAGCCGCGCGCCGCCATGGCGGTGGTATCGGCCATGGCAGCGGCGGACGCGGGGAGCGTGGGCGCGGCCGAGGGGGCCTTTGCTCCGGCCCCATCCGCCTTCCCGGTCGTCTGGCTGGCCAGTGCGCCGACCCGCTTGGGCGCGACGGTCAGCGCTTCTGTGCCGGGCAGGTTCTGCGGCGCGGGAGCCACGGTTGCCGGCGTCGTCGCGACGCGCGGAACTGTGGAGTCGTTGACCGGCGGCTTGTCAGATCCTGCGGCGATCATGGTTCGACGTGCGGGGACGATCAGCTTGCGTCCGACCCGCAGCGCCGTGTCACTGGACGTCGGAATTCCATTGCGACCGGCCAAGGCACGCCACTGATGTCCGTCGCCGTAGTAGCGCGACGCGATGCCCCACAACGTCTCCCCCGACTTCACCACATGGGTGGTCGTTGCGGTATCACGCGGTGGGGTGGTGCCTTTGCCCGTAGACCGGGCAGGTTGCGCCGCCGAGGACACCGGTGCAGGTCGCACCGATTTCTTGGCGGTGTCCTGCTCCGACGACGTGCCGGCCGTGGCATGCGCCGATGCCGCTGCTGCCGCTTTCGAAGCAGCGGAGGCCGCCGACGCGGCGGTTACCCGCTGTGCATGCAGGACCGCAGGGTGCCAAATCCAGAGCAGAACAATGGTGATCAACACGGCCATCACGACATGCGCCAAGTGGGCGCGCGTCGTGGGGTGGCTGTGGGACGGGTGCGCCTGTTCGGCAGCGCGCATCGGCGGGCCTCTCGGTAGAAAGAGCGGTACACCGTACACTCGACGGTGCAACGGGAGGCGCCGTCCGAATGACATCGTGGACGGTCCCCATCGGCAGACGCCTGCGGCGCACGTGCGTCACGTGCGCCTGTCACGGTGGTGGCCCGGACCATTCCCACCGTGACGAGTTTCTTTTCTCGAGCTCGCGACCGTGCCGGCATTCGGCAACGGTCACGGATTCAGAACGGCAAATCGTCGTCTTCGTCTTCCAGGGCACCGGGGAAATCTGTGAAGTCGTCACCCTTGGCCCCAGCGGCCGGTGCGGCCGCGGACTTGTTGCGGGCCGGCGCGGAGGGGGCAGAACGACGTGGCGCGGCGCTGTCCATATCGTCGCCACCGCCACCGCCCGGTCGACCGCCCAGCAGCATCAGCTCCCGAACGCGGATTTCCGTGGTATAGCGCGTCTGGTTGTCTTTGTCCTGCCACTGACGGTACTCGATCTCGCCTTCGACGTAGATCTTCTCTCCCTTCTTGACGTAGCGCTCGACCACGTCGGCGAGTCCGGAGCCTTTGTTGCCATTCCAGACAACGCAGCGATGCCACTCCGTCTTTTCCTGCTTGTTGCCACTCTGATCGTTCCATGAACGGCCGGTGGCGAGCGAAAACTGCGCCACCTTGCCGCCGCTGCCGACGGTGCGGATTTCTGGATCGCTGCCAACGTTACCAATCAGAATGGCCTTGTTCAGACTGCGGCTCACGGTGCCTCCTCGCTGAGCAGAATGGGTCCGGGCTGACTGCTCTGTCGTGCCGGGTGTGACGGAAACCTAGGACAGTCCGCGGGAAGCACCAAACCGTTTCCGCGCAGACCTGGTCAAACTGTTGCTGGGCCCTCTGACAGCGCTGTTGCTGCCGTACTACGGTGCCTCTGTGTCGCCGACGCGCTGCCATCGCAGGACCAACGCGTCCTCCAACGGTTCGCGGTAATACGCACGACGCCGTCCAACCGGCAGAAAGCCCCGAGAGGCGTACAGGCTTCGTGCCGAATCGTTGGACACGCGGACCTCGAGATACACGGAATCCACGCCACATTCCGCGGCGGCGGCAAGCGCATCGTCAAGCAACCGCGATCCAACGCCGCGACGGCGCTGCGAGGGGAGCACCGCCACATTGGCGATCTCCCCCTCGTCGACGACATGGAGCAGTACACAATACCCGCAGAGCACGCCTGCGGCATCCTCTGCCACCGTGACGCGCACGTGGGGCTCGCCCAGCAGTTCGCGAAACGCCGATGCCGGCCACGGATCCGTGAACGCGTTCCACTCGATCGCCGCCATCGCCGCCACATCGTCCGCATGGGCGAGCCGCAACGAGATGCGTGCACCGGGCCCACCTCCCCCGCTGGTCATCGCCCCATCCTGGACGCAACCTGCCTCGCTCGCATCGCGCTAGCCGATCTCGAGTGGTCGCTGATGCTGCGCCTCCCACTTCACTTGCGCTTCCGCTAGTCGGCCGTAGGCGGGCTCCCACGTCGCCGTGTCGACAGCGCCGTGAGTCCGCCATCCGGCGACGCGCGTCAAGGCGGCGGCATCCGGAGACGCCACCGGTGCGGCGAACGTGGCGGAACCTCCCGCGACGGCCAGCAAGACGCGGTCCCCGGCGCGCATGGCGAGCGCCGCGACCGGCACACGCTCGACGTCGCCGTCCGCGCGCACCGTGCCGTCGGCGTGGACGTGCACGGGCATGACGTATCGCTCGTCTCGCAGCGCATCGCTGTGCACGAGCAGACGCCCGTCCGACGCAGGCGAACCCGCGTGTGATGTCGCGTGTGCCGCGAACGCCGCCGCGGCCAGCAGAAGCGACGGAACTGCATATAACGGAACGGATGCGGCGTGTGAGAGACCCTTGGCAAGTGCGGCGGCGATACGCAGCGAGGTGAAGCTGCCGGGCCCGGCGCCACAGACGATCGCGTCGAGATCGTGCACAGCCACGTCAGCATCCGCGAGCAGCGTCTGGATGGCCGGAAACATCGCATCATCTCGGGATGCGCCCATCGCGACGGCCCGCACGCCCAGCAGCGCGTCCCCGCGCAGCAGCGCCACGCTCGCTGCGCCGGTGGAGGCTTCGAGGACCAGCACCAGATCGGCTGGTGCGTCCGTCACGGTCGGCGGCTGCGCTGGGTTTTCAAGACGAAAGGCATCTCCCACAATCTCCCATCCACCCAGTCACGGCAAGGGCGATCGGGTTGGGTGCGATACCACACGCCAGACTCACGCCGCACGCACGCCGCACGCACGCCGTACGCACGCCGTACGCACGCCACCCGCGTCGCCGTAGGCGCGCCGCCGTGGGCGCGCCGCCGTGGGCGCGCCGCCGGCTACGCCGCTGCGGTGGTCGAGGCGTGGCCGGTGAGCAGCGTGACGGGGGCCAATTGGCCGATCGGATCATCCATCGAGTCGGCCATGCGCGCAAAATGCCCCGCTTCCGCGAGACCGGTCGACACGTCGAGCAGACTCTCGTCAAAAGCCGTCCCGCGATCCGCCGCCATGATATCGAGCACCTTCTCGACCGACAGGCCCTCGCGATAGGGCCGGTTGGCGGTGAGCGCCTCGTAGACATCGGCGATGGCCAGCACACGCGACGTGAAGTCGAGTCGATCGCTGCCAAGCCCCCACGGATACCCGCGACCATCGATCCGTTCGTGGTGATGGGCACTCGCGGCCGC
>Ga0075163_10006705_pt1 | contig 15278 bp, 9 predicted proteins | sample JI1023141ADNA_FD_71478 | JGI IMG/M metagenome (GOLD analysis project Ga0075163, IMG submission 71478) | Wastewater effluent complex algal communities from Wisconsin, to seasonally profile nutrient transformation and Carbon sequestration -... | ecosystem: Engineered > WWTP > Effluent > Algae... | reverse complement strand
CATTAAAACGCCAATACATTCGTCTAGGGTGTCACATTCCCATAACCGTTGCATGGTAAAAAAGGCGTATTTTTTATCTTCAAGTGAGATAACATGCATGCTATTGGCTAATTCAAGTAATTTGTTATGCTCAAAGTGGTTTTGTCTCAAATTAGCGATATTTAAAATGAGCATCATAGGCGCGTTTGATACCAGACTTTCTAAAGCAGTTAATTGTGCATCAGAAGTCGTTTCTTCAATGGCATCATTGAGAATGGATGACATAATTTGTCTAAGAATAGGGTCTTTATTGTGTTGTTCATCTTTAAAAAATAGATTAATCAGCGTAATAAAATCTATATCATTTAATATGCGGCCTTCAGGTTTATTGATAAGCTCAACAAGTGACGTAATAAAAATCGGACGTCCTTCGTTTGTAAGATACAGTGATATTAATGCGTTAAGCTCAGCTAAGACCATAGAAACTACCTAAAGATAAATTTAATCGTAAGTTAACCTGTCCTAAAATATCGTACAGTTAAGTCCAGAACCGCAACTAGGGGCGGATTCAAAATCATAAGCTTGAAATACAGTGTTAGGGTTTGTACTTATTGATGTTATGGGTCGTGGCATTGATGTTGGCATTAAAACGCCGATGCACTCATCTAGTGTGCTACATTCCATTAACATTTCCGTTGTATCATGTGAGTAGTCTATATCTTCAAGCAATATCTCGGGATCACTATTGGCGAGTTTATTTAATGCATCAACATCAAATTTATTTGCTCTTAAGGCGGGAATATTTAAAATTAAATATACAGGCGCTTGTGTTGCTATATATTCTAAAGCGATTAACTGTTCTTCACAGGATGTTTGTTGAACTTTATCTGCCAAAATGGATGACATGATTTGTCTAAGATTGGGATGTTTATTCTGAGGTTCATAATAAAAAAATATATTAATAAGTGATATAAGGTCTGTATCAGATAAGGCTTTAATATAAGGTTTGCGTAAAATATCTTTTAGTGCAGTAATAAAAATTGGAAGTCGTTCGTCTTCTGGATAGCGAGACATCAACTCATTTAGCTCTGATACAGTCATGCGATAATACTCTATTAAAATACTCGCTTAGATGGTACTAAATAAGATTTGGAACTTCAAATTATTTGTGGACTAGGCTACCAGACATTGATTTCTTAGATATCCCAGCGTTTTTACGTCGCTAGGAGTGATGACGGCCTTTTCTTATTTTATGGGGAGGGCTTCAAACCGGGAAAGCAGGGTATCTGGAGCAGCGCATTGCCAGGCACGCGAAACCATCCCTACGTCCCGCGGCTTGTCCGCGGGAGGTAGTTTGTGTAGTTTATAGAGTGCCTGAGGGGAGGCTCTCCGCTGGCCCTTGCGCTTTACGTCTTATCTAGCTTGGCGTATATGCAGTTGCAGCAGGTTGATGGCTTGAATTTTGATTCTTGAACAAACCATGCATATTTTGATTTTTAGGAGCAATCGCTTCTAATTTTTTAATATGATTTGAAATTGTGAGTCTCGTTCCATTGTTGGGTGTAGGTGCTGTATAACCACGTTGGATATCAAAAAATGCAGACAATGGATTACAAGGGGCTCCCTTTTCATCATGAGCAATCGCGGCTTTTAATAATACAAGTGCTATATCATCGTCATTTTCTAATATTTTAGTAATGAGCGCTTCTTTACTTTTGCTTTCTATGAGATCTTTATTGCCTTCCAAGAGTATTGTAACAGCAGCTTCTTTTCGAGCCATATGAAGCAATACACGCATGTCCAGTGTTGTCATTTTTTTTACGCGTTCATTAAATGCTTCAAGTGAATTACAAAGCACAAGAAGATTGAGTAATGATGATAGTTGGGATTTTGTTATTATGTTGTTTTTATAGTCTTCGTGTCTTATCAAATTAGCAAATATTTCACCCATAGATGCTAAATCTTTGGCTTCAAGATATTTAATGAGTGTTTTTTGCTCGCTATAAGTTTCCGAGATATTAGTAACAACCCATTTGTTTTTAGCATATGTGACTAAATCGCAGGTAAGTAGTGCATTAAAACAATTTTCGTTCCATGCATTACCCAGTTGATAATATGAACCAATCATTGCGCTAATTGGCGTATGTTCGTTGTGTATTCTAAAAAACATTAGATTAATATGGGGGTAGTTATTAGTATCTCGTATAAATGCATCTAGTATTACAAATAATTCGTGTGCGGTTAACGTCTCGGTATCAGGTAATACTTGCTTCATACCATACGTTTGTTTAAATCCCTTTAATGCGCCAAAAATACTTGCAATATTTTGAATTGAATTATCCATTATTCATCCTTAATTAATTAATCCAAAAATATCATAATGGAATTATTTAATTCTTGGAAGGAATATTTTAAAGCGCCAATTGTTAGGGTTCTATTTTCTGATTAAGTTGCAATTGTTCAAGCGAATGAGACCGCTCTAATACATTCTCCATGCCCAACGGGGTAAAGCTTAAGTCGGCGCATCGTTGAGTTAAAATGGTTTTTTGATATACAGCCATTGGGGTATCAAATGGAACTGTATTGATTGAACGAAATGCAGATTGTACTGCCTCATTAGAATAGATTGAATAGCCTTTAAAATTATCACTACTTAAACTCTATTGCGAACTTTTAAAAGCTTTATAACCAGAAAAAGCAAAAGCATAAAAATAGCATTTTGCAGTTTCTTGGGTATATAAGCCGCAAAGGTTTTTTCAGTGATAGTCGACAGGCTGAATCAGGTTGTCGAAGTCATAAGGATGAACCGGAAGAAAATATGCCGTTTAATGCAGGTCTTGGGATTGTTTAGCTAGGAACTTTGCAGGGAAGCTGAGCTGAATCCGAGCCACGACCGTCAAGGAGCGTTCACACCCTTTCGTGTAACGCTCCTTGACAGTCGCGGCTCTGTTTATATTAATGAAGTATTAATGCCAGGTGACCGTCTTTTTTAATTGCTGAAAAACATCTGTTATGCCATCACTCATTATGCGTTCAATGCCTGGAAAGGCTTTTTCGAAGTGAGCATTAAACTTCGTTTCATCATTATTTTGATAGACCATGGCAAAGGCTACGTGTGATAAAAATGAGGCTTGGGATTCTGTGATGTTATCTAAGGCTTCTTTAGCAAGTTTTGGGTTGCCTTGTAGGTGATGGATGATGGCAATGCCGGCTAGGCCTTCTGATTCATGCGCATTGATACTTGCGGCATAGGTGAAATTTTTAAAGGCAAGCTCAAATTTATCTTGAAGCAGTTGACACCATGCCAGTGAGATTAAATTATCATAAAAGGCCGGATGATGTTTTTTGGCTTCATTGAAGGCAAGCTCTGCATCTTTAATATTGGTTTTTGCTAAATTAAAACAGCCTAATAAAAACCAAGCTCGGCAATCTTCAGGTTGAATGGAGATTAACGTCATGGTTTCATCAAGGGTAAGTTTGCCTTCCTTGGCATCAAACATGGCTTTGACTAAAAGTGCTTCATAATTTCTTGCATCAATTGTGATAGTTTGAAGTGATAAGGCATATGCTTCTTCAAAATGTCCGGCATCAAAGTGTAATAAACATAATGAACCTAACATTTCAGCATTGGTTGGGCACTGCATCACGAGATGTTCTAATAGCAAAATCGCCTCATCGAGTTGATTTAAATGGTGTAAAATTTTAGCCATGAGCATTTGTGATTCGTGATTTATCTCATCAGGATTAAGTTGTGCCAATATATCAAAGGCTATATCCATGTGATTTAATTTATAATGACAAAAACTTAAATGGTAACGGGCAATGACCGACTCTTGAAGCTTAAGAGCGTGTTCAAAATAGGGTATTGCTTTTTCGTAATACTCCATATGGGTCAAGATAAGGCCATATTCTAGACTCGCGATATCTTTTGATAAGGCGTATGCTTTTTCAATATAATAAAGTGCTTCTTTATTTTGTTTTATGCGACGGTATTCTTTGGCAATGTCCGTTAATAAATTGGGATTACTCGGGTCGCTTGCTAAAAAAGAAAGATACTGGTTTAGTGAAGACATATAAGGCCTATTTTTAAAATTGGCGCATTATTGCAGTTGGCGCCATGATTGTCGACCATAAATTTGTTTACCGGGGTTTTCTTGTAGTGATTGTATGCCGCCACTCGTTCCCGCCATGTATTTAAACTCTTTGGTGCCGGCATTTAAAATAGCTGGCGTGCTCACAAGTCCTACGGTTGATTTCATGCCGCTAGAGGCTGCTGAGACATTTTGACTGCCATCATTATAGGTAACGTTGTCACCACCATTAAATGCACCATCGCCATTATTATCAAATACCGAATAATTTAAACGCCCACCGGTAATCGCATTAACCTCCATCAGCCAGCTTTCACCACCAAAATCACAAGGATCACTCGTCGGTATAATCGTTGAAAAAATGAGCTTACCACTTAGAAAGACTAAATCCGCAATAATTCTTTCACCTTTGACCTGGTTATTAACCACTAAATCCATATACCAACCGCGTTGGTTATTAGCAATAAGATTCGTCGATACGACGCGACTTTGTGCATTTTCATAAAGAATGAACTGCTGTAGTAAAACACTTCTGTCAGGAATAGGCCCAATATTACTGTCACGAAGCGCATAGACTGATTGTATGCTTGTATCAGATTTATCACTCGGTTCTATAAACTTTCCTGTTCCTATATAGATTTGAAGGCCTGATGCGCTATAGTCAGTTCTTGAAGCCGTAGGAGCGGCTGTAATAGGTTGCCGATTGCCATAAGCATCTTTGGCGATAAAGAAAGGCAGGGGATTAGCGCCTTGTTTATAACTAAAATCCCATTGATTAGCATCAGGTGCTGAGATATCAATTTTCCAGACATTGCCAAATAAGTCACCGGCATAGATGGTATCTGCGACACTGTCGCCGTTGTTATCGATAACGACTGGCGCTGACATGCCATTAGGGCGACCATTATTTAAGGGGTCTTGTGCCATACCGACTTTAGTGTCGAATTTTTTAATAAGCGCACCTGTTTCAAGGTTTACGATATAGATGACCGCATTACCCGTCGTACTCGCATGGCCATCAGAGAGGGTATTATTATAACCATTCCCAAAAATAGCAGCCCATTGACCATTATTAAGTCTAACAATAGAGGCCTTGCCGTAGGTTAATCCTAAATCAGCATCGTCAGCATCAGTAAATTCCCACTTAACCATATTGGCGGCATTTGTCTCTAAAAATTGGCTAGGATCAGTAATATCAAGCGCATAAACGCCTTGGCCGCCAGCGTTTAACGTACCAACTAGCATGGTTCGCCAGGCATTATTGACAAAAGCATCAATAACCGTTGGTGAGCCATCAACAAAGTAATGATGATTGTAATTACTCTCGGTTAAAAAAGATAAGTTTTTAAAAATAGCAGCCGGTACATAAGCAAATAACTCAGAACCTGAATTTCCATCAAAGGCATGCAACATACCGTCGTTAGCGCCAACGTAAACTACTTGCGTTCTATTTTGATGACTTTGTTTAAACGCTGTATAAGACACACTATTTTCAGGTGCATTCCCAGGCCAGGCAATGGGATAGGGTAAGTTTGGGGCTGATACAGATATCGGCGCTGAGCCAATAATATCACCTAATAAGCTCGTTCTTATTCTAAATGTGCCACTTTGGTTGCTTTCTTTACTTTGATTGCCGCGAATATAATTAAGCCTATCATTGCCTAAATTGTCATTTAATCCTGTGGTAGGGTTTGTATTTAAATATCCCGATTGTATGACATCAAGCTCATTATTTGTTGGGCTTGCCGGGCTTGAAGGCCAGCGAAAAGGGATCCCTTTTTTATTTGAGGGCTTATAAGTAACTATGCGTCTATTGGTATTATAATTTTGTTGAGCTAAGACAAGTGAGGCATCCCATAATGAACCGTTAGGTCCAGAGCCGTTCGTCATAATCGCCCCAGTTGAAGCATTTATTGCAAAAGATAACAGCTGACCTGACCAATCTTTAGTTTTAAAAATGGCTTGATAAATTCTTGAGTCAGTTGATAAGAAACCTGAGCTTAAAGAAGCTGATGAAAAAGAGCCACTACGGTCTAGTATCGATTGAAAGGCTTTAGCCAATTGCGCCCTTAAATTATTAGCATTAGTGACCAAAAAGTAGTTATCAGGGTTGCCAGAGCCTGAGGTGTCCCACTCTGATTGAATATCTGGGATATTATTATTGTTACTGTCTGTAAATCCACCCCATTTGGCAGCATACCAGAGGGGGGATTTTAAAAATACTGCAGCAGGTGTGCCACTAGGGGTGAATATTCTGCTGGTGGTGTAGGGTAGATAGGCAGTTGGCATTACAGGATTTGCTGGGTCAAAAGGCAACACGCCAGGTGGCGTGTCTAAAAAATAATGGACATCAGCAGCAGGTGTTGTATCTAAATCTTTTACTTCTAGATATAAACCATCATGGGTGGTGCCAGAAATAACATAACCCATGTGTTGCACGATTGAGCCCGCGGCATAGGTTGAGGTAAGGGTTATTGTTAATGTATTGTTAGCATTGACTTGTATGTCATACTCAACAATTGCATCCATATCGAAATCGGCACCTTGTTGAACGTCTTCAAAATTCACTCTAAAATGTGCGCCAGTTGGACTGATGCTATCAATATAAAAATCGACAATATTATTATTCGGTTGATAAGCCCCTTGTGTTGGATTGATAGAATAGCCATTAACTGATTTTCCGAAAGGTACCACTGTGATGGTTTGTCCGCCCACGTTAAATTTAAACTCAGGTAGGGGTGAAGATAGAACCACAGAAAAAGTCTTGATGTTTTGCGTATCTTTTATTGGGTTAATATCATTTAACCACGCATAATAAGCAACGGCTGCTGCATAATAACTGCCTTGTGAGTTCGTTTCAGAAGGCGCAAGACCTCGAATATTACCAAAGCTTGTAACAGTCTTTGCTGTTGGGGAACCATCTGAAATCGTTTGAGATTGGCCAATAAATGCTTTTATATTACCAAATCCTTCATTGGAATAAATTGTTTGGCTTAACGTTTGGGCATTAAATCCTGCACCTAAGTCGCCTGTAAAGCCACTAAAATAACTCCCAGGAACATTGTCACTATCATAGGAAGGGTAAATATCAGAAATCACCAGCATATTAGCCTTGGCACAATAGGGGTAAGCCGCATATGGATTTTGCCAAGTAGGTTTAGGCAGGCCAAGTGTAGCATCGATTCCCCCAGCATAATCAAATGATGCGGTGGGCGTGAGCTTTCCTGCAAAATATCTCACGCTTTCATACATCATCTCAGCGATAGGGTTGCCCCACATGCTGCATTCACCATTATTAATATTACGGGTTGTTATCCAGCCACAATCATAAGCATAGCTCGTATCAAAACCTACAACAGTGAGCTTATTTAGCGTACTAATAATCCCATTAACAGCTGAAAACATGCCAGTATTTAAATTGATTTCATCTTTAATTGACGAGATATTTTTACGAATGACACCCCCTTGTAGATTATTGACATAAGAGCCTGTGAGTAACCCAAACATCATCGAATCATTTTCACCATATTCTTGTAATAAACCGATAGGTTTTGATGAGCCATTAGGGTATGTTCGACAGTTGCTTTCAAGGCCCACGGCTGCATCACAGACTTTAACACGTACGACATAATCGGTAATCCCAACAATAAGAGGTCCCGAGCCGCCATTAAGTGCGCGACTTCCAGCGACCGGTCTTTCAATGCTAACCCATTCCCAAATATGATAAGGTTGATTAAGGGCCACACGAAGCAGGGGATCTGCTGTTCCATTTCTTAAAGTGGTATTGGCAAATAAATGGTTTCCACTTGTGGGTGCTGAAAAAGGCGTGTACTCGCTAATATTATAGGTGCTTAAATTATTGTATTCTTTACCCCAACTATGACCATCTTGAGGGATGTAAGTTCTTTGTAAAATGGTAAAAGAGGCATTGTCTGTATCACGATAGCCACCGTATAGGACTTTTCTGATGGCATCAAGGCGTGCTGTTGTGACATAATTTAAAAAATTACCACTCCAATTTCCAGAGCATTTTTTAGTGGCGGTTGTGCTGACTGGATAAAAATATTTTTGCCCATTATCATAGCTATAACATTTATAACTATCAAAATAGCCAAAATAATCAATGCTGGGTTTAAAACTTAATTCAATTTGCCCATCCCCATCAACATCTGTTGCATCGTTGTAGGCTTCAAAATAAAGCTTATGGTCGCGCCCCATGACAAGCATGGTTAGTGGGGCCACACTTGCTGTTAAAAATAGGGGTGTTTGTATAATGTTTAATGGAGCCGCTTGTGCGAATAAAACTTGTAGTCCAAGCAGTATACTTAAGCCTAAACGTCGCATATTAAAATCTCCTGGCTATGGTCGTTTGGAGTAAGGTAACCGCTGTGTCACTCGCTCCTGTGGCGCGTGCGGTTACTTGGTAGTAATAAACGCCGGTGGCTTTTGATGATGCATTTCCTACAACAGGTGTATCCGGGACAAATTGCAGGAATTCAATAAGATAAACAGGTAGTGTCGCAATATCATTCATTTGCTGGCTGTAGGTCACTGCATGTGACTGCCACCAGGCAGAAGTTTGTGTGGTGTAGTCGATATTTACTAATTGGGGTTGTACACAAGGCTGTTGACAGTTTGCAGTAACGGTTGGGATTGCGGTTAAGGCTAAAACCCAAGCTTCACCAGCAGTGAGCGCTGACTCTGCTGCCAGAAAAGAAAATTCTTTGTCTTGAAGATTGGCTGACATTTTTTCTTGAAGTTGGGTTACTTGAATCGTAGACATGCCAATTAATGTGATGATTAAGAGTAACATTAATGCAATGGCTAAGGTTGCACCTTGTTGCTTAATGGCCCCCTCGGATAAACCGTGGGGGCGGGGCGTAGAAGTGTCGTGGGCGGGTAGACTGTTAAGCTTCATGATGGTAGCCCTCGATTACGAAGGGTAGTAAAGGTAATCCATTCTCGTCTTAATTTATTGTCAGCGGGATTATAAGTTGTGCCATTAAACACATAAGTAGATGCCTTATCATTAACACTTTCAGGGGTCGCGATTAAGAGATTAATTCTAACTGATATGACTTTATCCCAATTAGCGCCAGCTTCAACTTGTGCGGCTGTTTGGTAGCTATCAGCAGCATTATCATCTGTTGTATCGACACCATAAATGATTTTCATGGCTTCAACACCTTCAGCGAGCTCATCAATACTGCCATCAGCATTTTGTTTGACTAAGGCATAAATCACTTGTCCGGCTTGATTGACACGCCCAGAATCTCTAACATAAAACGCTTCATAGATAAATCGCATTACTTGTGCATCTTGAAGGTAGGTAATCGTCAGATTATCAGAGGTATTACTGCCAGCAGGATGGGTGATATTCGTTGATTGACTCCCAGCACCTGCGATGAATAAATCGCCAACCTTACAATCTGTTATCATGAGTGGCATGCCAGCGGCAATCGCCAAACGACTATAGACATGAACAGGGGATTGTTGGGTCGCCATATTTACATCAAGTTGTGAGTTGATAGGGGATGCCATCCGAATCTCTAGTACATCGCTATTGGGTGCGGGAGTCCCTGTAATATTTGCAGGTATCGCTGGGCTAAAGGACGAGGCACCACCATCATGGCCTTTAATGCTTTCAGTGTAATTATAAACTGTTGAGGCGTTAGGAATAAGATTGGCGAAAGCGACGTTTTGTTGATTAGTGCAGCCTTGAAACCCAGCCATTCGGATTTCTTTGTTAAGATAATAAACAGCATAGCGCGCATTTTCTTGGAGCCTCGCAAGGCCTTCTTGAACCATGTATGTGCCGCGATTATTTACATAAATAGCAATAATGCTACCGATAATAAGCGTCCCTAAAGTCATTGCAATTAAAAATTCAATAATTGAAAATCCTGCATTAATGACTTTTTTCATAGTTGTACCTCAACTATTAGGCAGCTTAAATCAACATCTAAATCCCCACTACAGGCAGTCCCTGTTGCACCACTTCTAATACCATCCCAACGAACGGTAATCGTAAATTTCGACCCGGTTCTTACCACTGTTCCTTGGCCACTTGGTAATAGTGCTGCGTTTGTTGTGTTCCAATCATGAATATCAATTGTGGCAATTTCAGCTGGACTACAGATAGTGCATCCTGGGCTTGAGGGAATGCCTGACAAGTTATTGTAACTCCCGGCTTTGACACCTGGGGAGTTGGCATAAAGTCTATCTACCATATTATTGGCTTGAAGGACTGCAATGCTTCGGAGTTCTGCGCTGTGATTAAAGCGAATCGCATTGCTTTGAAGAGCTGCAATGCCTAGTAATCCTACCGCAATAATAATTACAGAGACTAATACCTCAATGAGGCTAAATCCGTTTGATGTAAACTTACGACTATCCATAATCAATAAAATCAGAGAGTTAATGGTATAAGATATCGTAAATTAAAGGGATATGCAAAGAAAGATCCCCTCTCCCACTTGTGGGAGAGGGTTAGGGTGGTGCGCCGGGCACGGCGCAAATGTAGGCGGTGAAAGTCCGCTGTGGGCTGACTCAAACTGGTCCACTAGCTGCGAGCAAGGGTGTCCACCGTGAGGTGGAATCTGAAGGAAGCTCAAAGCAAATCAAGGCGGTAACGAACAGAAACTGGATGGTAGGCTGATATGACTGGGTAACCTAGCCATAGATAGAATAACCCGCGTTTGAGCGAAAGTGCATAGCAGTATATCCAGTACGGCCTTGAGAAGGATTTGCGTCTTACCCCGGGAGGCCTTGCAGCCTGCTAATGAAGTTAGCTAGATGAGCAGTGATGTTTATCGAAGGGTTGCAAGGAGTCAGCAGAGGGCGTATTAGCGCGGTAGTGTACATACTGCGTGAAGGCCTGAATTAACTAAGTTAAGGAGCATCAAACGTTGAGTCAAGGATATGGAGTAGCAGAAAACGATGAGTAAACTAATCATCACCCACGTTGCACGCGGTAAAAGTGGAGCTGTCGCTGCGACAGACGAGGGGCAACAAGTATCTGTGGCGCCAACGGAAAAGGAAACCTTAGCGCAAGACTTGATGAAAATTGTCTGTAGTAGAGATAATTTGAACCGAGCCTACAAGCGAGTTAAGTCGAACAAAGGCGCGTCAGGAGTTGATGGTATGACTATCGATGAACTGGGCCCTTACATTAAAATGCACAAAGACGAGATAATATTATCTCTACTGGAGGGTCGCTACCAACCACGGGCGATAAAAGGGGTGGAAATCCCTAAGCCTAAGGGAGGGACGCGTCAACTTGGGATCCCGACGGTGCTAGATCGATTGGTACAACAAGCCATCCACCAAGTACTGGAGCCATTATTTGAGTCAAAGTTCTCTGGCTCGAGTTATGGATTCAGACCGAAACGAAGTGCACACCAAGCCCTAAAGGCCGCAAGTGAGTACGTTAAATCGGGCAAGGAATGGGTAGTCGACATCGATTTAGCAAAGTTCTTTGACCAAGTGAATCATGATATTTTAATGTCTCGGCTAACAAAAGTTGTAGGAGATAAGACATTACTGAAACTGATAAGAAAGTTTTTGCAAGCAGGCATGATGACAAACGGTGTGGTGATGGAAAGGCAAGCAGGAACGCCACAGGGCGGGCCATTGTCTCCACTCTTATCGAACATCATGTTAAATGAGCTGGACTGGGAATTAGAAAGACGAGGGCACACATTCTGCCGGTACGCAGACGACTGTAACATATACGTCAGTAGTGAGCGGGCTGGACGGCGTGTGATGGAATCGGTTAGACAATTCTTAGCAAATAAACTTAAGCTCCAAATCAATGAAGCGAAGAGTGCGGTTGGACGGGTAGATGAAAGACAATTTCTAGGATACCGAATTGGGTTAAATGGTTGTCTGCGCGCATCCGACGATTCGTTAAAACGAATGAAAGATAAAGTACGTCAACTAACCAAGGGTAACCGAGGAGTTAGTCTCGAATGGGTGGTAAGCTCATTGAATCTTTACCTACCGGGCTGGCTTCAATACTTCTCGAAGACTACGAGTGTTAGTTTGTTTAGAGACCTGGACAGCTGGATTAGGCGACGCTTACGCTGTTATCGGTTGAAACAGCGGAAATGGAAATGGCCAATAGCAACCTTTCTGATGAAGCTAGGAATAGACAGGCACAACGCATGGCTCCTAGCAAAGTCGGATAAAAGCTGGTGGCGGAAATCGCATAATCCAATCATTAATGCGGCAATGTCGAATGATTGGTTCGAAACATTAGGGCTCTTTAGCCTGTACGAGAAGGCTAAAGCGTTAAAAGCTTAGTTGAAACCGCCGTATGCGACATCGCACGTACGGTGGTGTGAGAGGACGGGGACCGTAAGGCCCCTCCTACTCGATAGGGCTCTTTTATCGCTGCGTTGTCACGCGTAAAATCTCAGATAATGACGTTTCACCCTTTAACACGCGTAAAAAGCCATCTTGCTGAATTGTGTTATGCGCTGGGCGCAGATATTCATTCATGGTTTGTTGGCTTTCTTGTCGATGAATCATGCCTCTTAAGGTTTCATCCATAGGAATAACCTCATAAATCCCTGTGCGGCCGCGATAGCCTAAAAAATTACATTCAGTACAGCCTTTTGGCTCAAAGACGGTATGTTGAGGGTTGTTTTCATCAATATTAAGCAATGCTTTTTCATCATCTCTTAATTCATGTGGCACTTTACAATGCGGGCATAATTTTCTGACTAGACGTTGTGCAATAAGACCTATGACACTTGAAGATAATAAAAAGGATTCAACGCCCATATCATGTAAACGTGAAATGGCGCCTAAGGCGGTATTGGTATGTAGTGTTGATAAAACCAAGTGACCCGTGAGACTTGCTTGAACGGCAATTTCAGCAGTTTCTAAATCACGGATTTCCCCAATCATCACGACATCAGGATCTTGTCTTAGAATAGCGCGCAACCCTTTGGCAAATGTCATCTGCACTTTATTATTTACTTGTGTTTGACCCACACCTTGTAAGTCGTATTCGATGGGGTCTTCAATGGTTAAAATATTTCTAGATACCTGATTAAGCTCAGTTAGCATGGCGTATAGTGATGTGGTTTTACCTGAACCCGTGGGCCCTGTGACCAAGATAATCCCGTGTGGTTCTGAAATGAGTTGACGTATGAGTGTTAATGTATGATTGGGCATACCAAGCTTCGCTAAATCAAGCTCAGCAGCTTGTTTATCTAAAATCCTAAGGACGATGCGCTCACCATGAGTCGAGGGTAGCGTGGAGACTCGCACATCAATCATATGACCACCTAATCGTAGTGAGATACGACCATCTTGTGGAATGCGCTTTTCAGCAATATCAAGCTTCGCCATCACTTTGACGCGTGAGATGACAAGTGGGGCGATGCCTCGTTGAATCTCTAACACTTGATGCAAGACGCCATCAATGCGATTTCTAACGAGCACACGATTTTCATAAGTTTCGATATGAATATCAGAAGCTTTATGTTTAATGGCTTGGGTAAATAAGGCATTAATAAGTTTAATAATCGGTGCATCATCTTGATTATCTAATAAATCTTCACTTGTCGGCAATTGATGAGCGAGTAGCGAGAGATCAATATCATCTTCCATGCTTTCTGTGGCGTCTAAAATAGCGTTATTAGATTGATATAACTGAGAAAGCTTTTGCTGAAAAGTGGTATCTGTGAGCTCTGTCAGTTTGAGGGGGAGTGCATTTTTACGTTTGATTTCAAGCAAAATGGTTAAATCAGGCTTTGTTAAGTGAAATACTTCACAGGTATTGTCTTGAATGACGGCAATCATCCCATGAAGTTTGGCAAAGGCATAGGGTGTAATAATTTGAGTGGTTGTCGTCATGGCTATCGTTTAAAAGGGTAGTGGTAAGTTTTGTTCGACTAAAGGCGGTAAGACTGTCGCATCATTTTTAGCATTATATTCTTCTTGTGAACGTAACCACTCTAATTGATATTGACGAACATCATCATATTTTTTACTGGTAATCGCACTTTCATTAGGGTTTGTTAGGATAACAGGTTTGATAAAGACCAGTAAAACACGTTTTTCTCGATTATGAATATTGCGTTTAAATAATCGACCAACACCAGGAATATCGCCCAAAATAGGAAGTTTATTGTCATCATTACCAAGGCTGTCTTGAGTAAGACCACCAAGGATGACGATATCCCCTGAGTTGACGTGGACTGAGGTCACAATACTTGAAATTTTAAAGGTAGGATTGAGTGAATCAGCAGTTGATGACGGGTCAATTTGATCATTGCCCTGGTCAATTTGCATTTGTATGCCATTAGATTTTGTGATTTGAGGTCTTACATATAAATGTAGCGCAACATTTACACGCTCAAATGTTGAAAATGGCGTACCGGCATTGGTCGACCCATTTGCATTATTAGGATAAGAGGTTGTGGCGACCGAGACTTGTTTACCGACTAAAATTTTAGCTTGGCGATTGTCTAGTACGACGACCGAAGGTGTGGAGAGAATATTGGCTTTTTTGGCTTTTGCAAGGGCATAAATTTGAGCCTGAAAATCGCTTTTATTGGTTTTAGAGTTAATAATGGCAAAGCCAGGTTGGAATTTAGAAGGGTCATGCGTTTGCCCATCGGTTCCCCATTCAATACCTAAATTGACGATATCACTTTCATCGACTTCCGCAACTAAAGCTTCAATAAGTAATTGTGCAGGTTTTATGTCTAATTGTCGAATAACTGCTTCAAGCGTACGTATTAAAGTGGGTGGGGCACTTAAGATAATAGAATTGGTATTGGGTTCTGCAATGATTTGGATAGTAGGCTTTGTGCTGCCTTCATTTTGAGTGCTTGTGGCGCTCGTGGCATTGCCACCTGCAGCATTAGCTCCAGTATTGGCATCCCCAGATGTTGAACCTTGATTGTCATTTTGAGCGCCACTTGATGTGGTGGTTGCAAAACTTGAGGCAGGGTTAGTGCTATCAAGAGCCGGGTGTGTGATAGTACCTATCGTAGTTCCTACATTACCACTAAAATTAGCTTGGGCAATGCCGCCTAATATAGGCACTAAGTCCTCAGCACGTAAATAATTTAAATAGACTACTTTTGTATTACTATTATCACTGCCACTTGACCCTTTATCGAGTTTAGATATTAAGATACGAAGTCTTAATCTATCAGTTTTTGTACCTGAGATTAATAGCGTATTAGA
>Ga0075163_10006704_pt1 | contig 15278 bp, 15 predicted proteins | sample JI1023141ADNA_FD_71478 | JGI IMG/M metagenome (GOLD analysis project Ga0075163, IMG submission 71478) | Wastewater effluent complex algal communities from Wisconsin, to seasonally profile nutrient transformation and Carbon sequestration -... | ecosystem: Engineered > WWTP > Effluent > Algae... | reverse complement strand
CAACAAAATAGATTTATGAGAAATAAACATGGCATGTCACAAAATAGTGCAAAATAGCTATTGACATATTTAATTGTGTGATATACTAGATTTAATTATTATTATTACTAATAAAATGAAACAAACAATATTAACGTTAGTGGTCGGTATCGTAGTAGTAGCTGGATTGGTAACTTATTCAAATAGTTTAAATAAAAATTTAGGTTCTACTGATAGAAATAGTGAATATACATCAACAACAACAGATTCTACATGGAATACTTTTACTAAGAAATTTATAGCAGAGTGTCCGCAATCAATAGGTTCAGTCGTTATAACTAACGCTACCGCGGGAAGTGCTTTTAATATTTACGACGGAACTTCAACAACAGACCTTTCACAAAAATTGATAGCTTCATTCTCTTCAACAGCAACAGCAGGAGATTATGTATTTGATAGATACCTTACTAGAGGTCTTGTAGTAGACATGCTTACATCTAACATTGCCTCAACAACAATAACTTGTAGATAATTATTATTTAATCTATCGGCGGATAGAAAAATGCCAACTAAAGAAAGAGAGGATATAAATGAAATAGCGGAAATAGTCAGAGAAATGGAGACTAACTATATTCGTGGTAATACGATTATCTCTAAGTATGTTAATCATAATATGTATGAGACTATCTCTACGATAGAAGCGTATATAAATTCTGTACATACTTCTGGTCAATTTGATTCACAAGGTAGAGAAAAACCATTTTTCAACATAGTAGTCGCCGCTGCTAATATCTGGTATAGAGCAACAGACATAGATAGAAAGAATATTAGAATTAAAGCTACCAAGTCTAAAGATACAATAGACGCTATGCTTGCAAATATCCATGTTCAAAACTGGATGACAAGAGAAAACTTTGGTCAATTCTTAAATGAATGGGGAAGAGTTCTATCAAGATATGGTTCTGCTGTTGTAGAGTTTATTGAAAAAGACGGTCGTTTAATACCATCAGTTCTACCATGGAATAGACTAATAGTAGATTCAGTTAGTTTCTATGATAATCCTAGAATAAAGATACTAGAACTAACAGAGGCTCAATTAAAGAAGAATCCTTTATACGATAAAGATATGGTTGAAGCTCTTTGTGACGCTCAAAGACCTAGAGAAACTATAGATAAAAGACGAAAGGATAATATATCTAATTATATTAAAGTTTATGAGGTAAGAGGTGAATTTGAATTGTCTTATATAACTAATAAAGAAAGAGACGATGAAATCTATCAAGAACAGTTACATGTAATATCTTTTGTACAGAATCCAAAGAAGAAAAATGAATACCTAGACTTTACTTTGTATAAGGGAAGAGTTCAGAAGAATCCTCAAATGATTACTCATCTTATAGAAGAAGACGGACGAACTCTATCTATTGGTGCAGTAGAACATCTATTTCAATCACAATGGATGGTAAATCACAGTGCTTTATCTATTAAGAATCAATTAGACTTAGCTTCAAAGTTAATATTCCAAACATCAGACGGAACTTTCTTAAATCAAAACGCTCTATCTGCCATTGAAAATGGTGATATATTGATTCATGCAGTTAATCAACCTCTTACACAGTTACAAAATAACTCACACGATATAACATCTTTACTTAATTTCCAAAGTCAATGGAAGTCTCTAGGTAATGAGATAACAGGTGTAGCAGAATCTATGCTAGGAATAGCACCAAAATCAGGTACACCTTGGAGACAAACAGAATCTCTATTACAAGAATCATACTCTTTGTTTGAATTGATGACAGAAAACAAAGGAATGTACATAGAAAATATGTTTAGAGAGTTTATCATCCCTTTCATAAAGAAAAATCTAAATCATAAAGAAGAGATATCTGCTACACTTGAATCTTACGATATAGACAAGATTGATTCAATTTATCTAAAGAATGCAAGTATTGCTAAATCTAATGATATGCTTTTCAATGATATTCTTAATAGTAAAACTCCAACTAACGCAGACCAGCAATCATTGATACAAAACATACAATCAAGTGAAAAAGAAGCACTGAATCAATCAGGACAACAGAGGTTTATATCTCCAAGTAAAATCAAAAACCAGACATGGAAAGAACAGTTTAAGGACATGGAATGGGATTTAGAAGTTGATATAACAGGAGAAGCAAAAGACTATCAAGCAATACTAGCTACTTTGAATACAGCACTACAAACAATAATGAATCCAGCATATCAAAATAGTCCAGAGGCTAAAATGGTTGTTAATGAGATACTAAGAAATTCAGGTTATCTATCACCTATTCAACTACAACAAATTAAACCAAGTCCAATACAACCTCAACCAACTCAAACTCCAGCTCCAATAACACCGACGCCAATGCCACAATAGTGGGCGGTCTATCATATGGCGTATTAAATTATCAAATTATAATTAAAATAAAACTATGGCGGATATAAAAGCAGTTCAACCAACAATAAACGAAGCAGAGGCACTATTACTAAAACAATACTTTAAAGATAACGAGTTTATCTTAAAGAAGATACGGTCTCTATTATTTGGTTTTGAGATAGATAGTAAGAGTAAGAAGATTATTAAAGATATGTTTAAAGATGAGAGCTTAAAGAAGTCTTTTAGAAAGAAGATTTTTCCTATCTTTGAATGTAATGAAGATATAGCAATAGGGCAAGTAGTTGATTTTTGGGGAGGAACAGAATCTAACATATTTGGAGGAAGTAGAGATGTTATCTGTCAAACAATTACATCTAAAGAAAAACTATATTCTATGCTTACACAAGCTATTGATTTGTTATCAAATCCAGACGGTAAACAAGTAGATTTAAATATAGTAAAGAATCTTGAATTAGACCCATTACAATGCAATCTATTGGCAAGAAATCTATATATTAAAACTATAGAGACAGGTCTTTACTTCATAAAGACTATTTCAGATATGAAAACAGAAGACCTAAAAGCAGTTAAAGAGAAGATAGCTAAAGATTCTGCAAAATAACTTGACAAAATAGTTGCATGTATTTTTAGAAGTGTTATTATTATATTAAGAGCAATGCTCAAATTTTAAATCCAATGGATATTAAAAAAGTTAGTCAGGAAGAATTAGCAAGCGAACAGCAAGCTACTAAGGAGTTAAAAGAGGAAGAAGTTCGTGCGAAGGTTATTGAAGAATTTGGTTTTGATGAAGAAGCAGATTCTGAAAAAATTGAAAAACTTACAAAGAAGGAGATTGAGAACAGTAAAAAGTTATCATCTGCTATCGGAGCTAAGATTAAGCACAGAACAGAAGCTCAAAAACTCGCAGAGGAAATAAAGAAGAATAAAGAAGGTGTTATAGAGCCTAAAGAACCTAAAAACGATATAAATCAACTTTCTCCAATAGAAACTATAGCTATCATGCGAGCCAATGTGCACGCTGATGACATAGATGAAGTTGTAGAATACGCAAGATTCAAGGGTATATCTATACCAGACGCTTTAAAGACTACTGTTATAAGGGGTCTTCTATCTGAAAGAGAAGAATTTAGAAAGAGTGATGAGGTAGCTAATACAAATTCTACAAGAAGAACTGTAAATAAAGTTACTCCAGAATCTCTACTAAAGAATCTAAGTAAGGGAGAAATCCCAGACGCAGGGTCTAAAGACGCAGAAGAGTTGTTTTACGCAAGAAGAGGGGGAAGAAGATAGAATCGGCGGTGATATCGGCGGATTATAAATTTTAATTTAATCCAAATATCACTTTATGGGAACAATGTCCACATATGGAAATCGAGATAAGTATTTCCAATCACAATACGCAATAGTTTTAAGAAATGCTCTAGTAGCAGAGAAGATTTGTACTGTAGATAATTCTGATGTTAAAAGAATTCAGAATCCTTACGGAGGCCAACCTACAGCTACAATCCAAGCAGTAGCTGGTATATATGCAGTATCTGCATGGACAGTTACAGACGACGCTCTAACAGTTACAGATGAAGTTATTTATTCAGAGCATGTATTTGCACACGAAGAATTCTTTGCTGTGTTTGATATCGCTGCTTCAAGAATCGACAACATGATGTATGCAGTAGCGTTTGGTATTGATAAGTTCGTTCTAAACAATCTTTGTGAAGACGCAACAGGAACTTATACAACACCAGTAGGAGGCTTTACAACAGCAGGAAACATTAACACTATCATGGCTAACCTTCAATCAAAGGTTGCTGGATATCAAACTGTTAATGCTACAGAAGGAACATTCTTGGTTATAGAAAATACTGATTTGGTAGGATTCTCAATAGCAGGTGCTACAAACGGATTCTCTGTATCAGACCTAGTAATTAAGAATGGATTTATGAATAACTGGATGGGTACAGACATTTATGTTGTACGTTCAGGAACATTCGTAGACGCAACACTAGGAACAACATCAGTTACAAATTCAGGACACCGAGTATTCGGAGTTGGAAAATCTGCAACTTATGCTTCTCCAAGAGGTATGCAATACGAAGAGAAAGGAGTAACAGGAAAGACAGGTAAGGAAATCGTAGTTTATGGTCTAGTCGGATTTAAACTATGGGCACAAAATGCAAGTTTGGTAGTTGATATCACACTAGCCTAGTGCTTTAAAACCCCTGTGGGGGTTAGGGGAGTTGCTCACCGCCGACGACTCTCTTAATACCCACAGGGAGATAATAAAAACAATTATGGAAAATAAAAAAACAAAAACAACAGCACCAATAGTAGAGTCATCAGATGAAATTACAGTTTCAGACCCTATGGTTTTGAGACCAAAAGAATTGCCTCTAGTTGTAACATTGCCAAGTAATGCAAGTGGAGCACAAAAAGAGTATGCAAGGATATTAAATGCTTATGCTTATCAGAATCCAGAGAAATGGGCTGAAAAGAAAGATGTTCTTATCAAGAGGTTGAAATCTTACGCTAACCTAGAAACTCTTAACAATCAGAGAGGAGGTAAGCTAGTAATTGGTGGTCAGAATAATTTAGGTGAATAACTTTATCAACTTTCAACATTATTAAAATGATTAAACAAACAAAAAAAATTGCAATAGGATTAAGTTTAATTGCTCTTGCATTTGTTTTCTCTAATACAGCAGAAGCTAAAACACTTTCAGTAGGTTCTACTGGTAGTGATGTAGTAAAGCTACAAACTTTCCTTATAGATAACGGATATACAATTCCATTGATTGAAAAAGGAGCAGTTAGTAAAGGGTATTTTGGAGAACAAACAGAGAATGCAGTTAAAATGTATCAGGAGGATAATGAAACATATCCTACAGGTTCTATTGATTCAAGTGCATATGGAGTAAAATCTATTAAACTTGGAGCAGTAACTAGTCCTGATTTCTCATCACCATATTTTTCATTTGGTGGGGCAAGACAGTGGGCTTATTCAAATGAGAATAACCTAGTACAAGCAACAACAACACCTTGTGCGATACAACCTTCTGGATATGCTACAACAACACTAATGAGTGATTTATCATTCTTTAGATTGAATGGTATTGCAACATCAACAGGTCCAGTAATAATTACTATGGCTAAAGGTGCAACACCTTACGCAACTACATCTTTAATTGCACAAGTTACAATCCAAGCTAATAAATCAGGTCAAGTAGTAGCTACAACAACTGCAACTAACGTAGCAAACCTTACTTTCTCACCTTCTCAATACCTAGTATTTGGAATACAAGGAAGTGTTGGAGTTCCAGCAGGTGCAGGTACATTCAGTGTTCTAGGAAAGTGTCAGGGAGTATTCGCTGAAAACTAACCAACAAACCCCATTGTGGGGTTGTTCGGATAAATAATCGGGTCGATATTATTGAAAAGTAATAATTGTTTATCCAAATAACTCCATAAAAATGTCACTACAAGTAAATAATACAAATAATAAAAGAGGATTAGTACAACTATATGAAAAACAGTTGGGGCTAGATTATGGCACTATTTCAGGTGATTCAGAAAAGTTAGCTGAATTTATTGCACAAGTATGCCTAGCACTAGATAATTACCTTCTAATTTGGGCTAAAAACGCTGGAACATGGGAAGCTGATGACATAAACCATTTAGATTATCAGATAGTTACAACTTCTATCGTTTCTGGTAGGCGTGATTATCCTTTTACTACAGATGAAAACTCTAATCGAATTGTGGATGTTTCAAAGGTACTAATATTACCTTCTGCAACTGCTACAAACTATGTTGAGATAAATCCTGTAGATGAGTTGATAACAGATGAAAGTAATATATTACTTGATACAACAACTGGTAGGCCAACACAGTACGGTAAAATGGGTAATGCTGTATTTTTGGATTTAATACCAAACTATTCCGCTACTAATGGATTGAAAATGGTTGTTAATCGAGAAGGTTCATATCCTACAACTGCTGATACTACTAAAGTAATTGGTGTACCTGTTTACCATGAGTATTTCTATCTCAAACCAGCCTATGAGTATGCAAGAATACATGGTTTAAGAAGTCTACCAGAACTAGAAAAGGCAGTAATAGACCTTGAAGGTAGTGAAAGATTAAGAATCACTGGAAAGATTGCTGACTTCTTTGGTTATAGACAAAGAGATGTAAAACCAAATATGAGAGCAAATGTAGAAAATACACATTAACAATTAACAAATAATAAAATGGCAAGTTTAATATACAATAGTTACAAATTAAAATTGATGGATAATTCTACAAAGATAGACTTATCATCAGATACAATAAAGGTTGCATTAGTTACATCAGCTTATGTACCTTCTGCTGATAACCACGATTTCTTTAATGATATTACTAACGAAGTTGTAGGAACAGGTTACACAGCTGGCGGAGCAACTCTAGCTAGTAAAACTACTACGCAAGACAATACTAATGATAGAGCAGTATTTGACGCGGCTGTTGTCTCATGGACTACATCATCAATTACAGCAAGAGGAGCAGTGCTATATAAATCTACAGGTGTTGCTTCAACTTCACCTAATATATGTTATATAGATTTTGGAACAGATAAGACATCAGACGGTGGAACATTCCAAATAACATTCAGTGTAAACGGTATATTAACTATTAGTTAAACATGGCAGTATCAGTACAAACAATTTCATCAGTAGCGAGAGGTACACTAACAACTACCCTTGTTATAACAAAGCCAACTAGTCTAGCAGTTGGAGATTTAATGGTTGTACATTTGTCACGTTCTGATAACGACCAAAATAGTAGAACATGGAGTTTGGCAGGTTGGACTACAATCGTAGATACACAAGGTAATGATACTGGTATTGGTAGTTCAGGAATTGCGTCACTATATAAAATAGCAGACGCAGGAGATGTTGCCGCTTCTAACTTTACCTTTACTATAAGTTCTGCTACAGACTTCTGTGCAGGTGCTATCTATAGAATAACTGGTCATAGTATTTCTGCTCCAGCAAATGCTTCATCTGGAGCTTTTGTAAATAATGATGAGACACCTTCTCTAGCAAATACAATTACTCCAACTTTTGCTGATTGTTTGTTACTTATGCTAGTTCATCACTATGCAGGAAGTTCTACAACAAAAATAACAAGTGGATATGCTATAGCAACTGATAATCCTTCATGGACAGAAGCTTACGATAATAATAACTCAACTGCATTAACTATCGCAGGTGCTTATGCTAATAGACCAGAAATTACAGCAACAGGTAACACTTCTTTTGTATCAGACGGAGACGCTACAACTGATAGTGCTTCTTTGATAATTGCAATCAAGCCACTACAAGATGTAACTGTTTCTGCTGATGTTTTAACGGTAACAATAGGGATTCAAGCACCAACAGTACAAACAGGTGTAAATGTATCTGTAGGCACATTAAATGTAACTATAGGTATAAACGCACCAGTTATACAATCATTAAGGCAATATACAAACCCAGATAAGAACACATCAACTTGGATAAATCAAGATAAATAATATGAATGAAGTAGCTACACTAAGAAAGGAAATAGAAGAGTTAAAAATGACAGTTTCAAGACTAGAGAGCTTTAATAGTAGCTTAATGTCTGCTAACTCCATTCCTCTATCTATAGACCAAGCATTTAAGACAAGATTTAGTTTTTCTTTAAAGAACTCATCTAAAACAACGGCTTCTGAAACACAAGCAGTTGATGAAGGTGGAGCTGGTACATATAGTGTAGCAAAGTCCCCAGACGGCTTTGTTGAATATGTATCAGGAACATCAGTATTTTATATCCCATACTATCTATGATAAAACTACCAATCGAACAACAGTGGAGACAGAGTAATGAAGGAGACATTTTTGCTTCTATCTGGTCTTCTTATAATTTAGACTTAACTAAAAAGAAAGGTGAATTACAAATATCACCAAGAATGTTAGTTAATGTTAAATCTAGTGACGCAGCAAATCTTGGCGTGGCTAGTGCTTTTAGATACTTTAAGACATCAGGAGATAACTTATGGTGTATTGCTGGAGACAGATTGTTTTCTTCTGCTGGAGTACAGAATTCGCCTATAAGCGAAGACGCTACAGGAGGTCCAACTACACTAGCTTCAAACTATTCTGATTTAGAAATTGCTTTTGGTTATCTTTATATTTCTTCATCAACAACAAGAAATCTATATACATTAAATACAGCTGGAGCTTTTACAACGCTAGCTAATAAGATGGCTAATACTTCTGGACTTCATGATTTAGAGTATTTTAGAGCTCAAAATCGTTTATATTTTGTAGATGATGATAATAAAGCTATAGGTTCTGTAGACAGTGCAAATACAACTGCTACTCTAGGAAATCAATATACTTTGCAACTAATACAAGACGCAAATGTTTCTGTAATTACATGGATAAAATCCACATCTAATCGTATATGGATTGGAACAGTAAACTATTCAGGTGCAGACGGTCGTGTATATTCTTGGGACGGTAGTCAAACTAGTGTAAATGAAACTTATAAACTAGATTCTGCTGGTAGTCTCGCTTGTATTATAAAAGATGATACTCCATACATTATTGATACAAAAGGAAGACTACTTAAATTTAACGGAGGTACATTTTCTGGTGAAGGAGGAAAAAGCTATCTTGATAGATTCCCCGTTGAAGAAGAGGCATTTGGTTCATATTTTGGTGGTGCAACTAATAGACCAGTACACCATAATGGAATGACATTGAATGATAAAGGTGATATTCAAATACTAGTAAATTCCGCACCTTGGACAACTGGATATCCAGCTTCAAAAAATATAGAAAACTTCCCTTCTGGTGTATGGGAATATACAAGAGAAACAGGACTATATCATAAGAAAGGTGTAGGGTATCTAACTGGAACAGAATCACCGTCTGATTATGGACAACAAAAACTAAGTGAAGTTGGTGCTATATCATATATAAACATACCAGATAATGCTCTAACAGCTGGTTCTACAAATGGAACTTATATATTAGGGGCAAAGTATTATACAGACGCTACTAGTACTTTAAACGCTATATTTTATGATGATTCAAATGATGTATGGCAAAAAGCAGGGTATTTTGTAACACCAAAGATTTACGCAACAAATATAGAAGATACTTTTAATGATTTGTACGGTCGTTTCAGTAAACTTAATACATCAGGTGATAAGATTGTATTTAAATACAGAACTGATGAGATAGATTCAGTAGAAGGTACTATAACTTGGCTTGGAGACGATAATGTCTTTAATTGCACAGAGGATTTATCAGACTTTGCAATAGGAGATGAAGTAGAAATATTACAGGGATTATGGGCAGGAAAGATATCTACAATATTAGAAATTGACGGTGGTTATACAATTAAGACCGCTGATACATTTACTGGTGCTTCTGGTACTACTGGTAAGGCACGTTTCCAAAAATGGAAAGTAGCAGGAACTGAAACATCATATAATGAGAAGTTCAAGAAAAGTTCATTAAATGTTAATGGTACCTGGATTCAGTTTAAGGTTTATATTGTTAAAACAGGCAAGTTTAATTTCCACGATATGATTTTGACAAATAAATCGAATATTTTAATAAATTAGTATATAATATAACAAAATGCCACCTCTTACAACAAATAACAATAATGATATTCCAACTGTTTCACCTCAACAACAGACAAATATTGACGCCTTTAATCAAGGACTAAAAAATCAAGGTGTTAATAGTCAGTTTGTTTCAGGACAAGGGGTTATAAACTCTGATTTGTTAAAATCAAACCCTAAACAGATAAAGATAACAGACCCAGCTCCAGCCAATACAGCCAGTGCAATAATTGGTGCTTCTGGTGCTAGTCTACAACAATCAAAAGATTCACTAGCTAAACAGCAAGAATTAGACGTTGCAAATGCCAGAGGTGGTTTAAATGATTCAAAAGACGCTTATTCTTCTGTTGTATCTGAAATAATGGGAGTTCAAAGTAATAGATTAAATTTAGAGGACGCTGCAGGAATTTCAAAAATAAAAGACCAGAAAAAAGAAATAGATAAAAAAATTGAAGCGGCTGATAGTGCTCGTTTAAATGAACTTAGAGCGTTAGATAGTGCAGGATTGACAGACGCTGGCAGAGCTTCTGCTTCTCGTGATATAGAACGTAAATACGCTTTCCAAATGGCAGATTATGCTATTACTAAATCTGTAATATCTCGTGATTTAGCGAGTGCACAGGAAGATGTTGATAGAAAAATACAACTTCAACTAGAACCTCTTAAAATTAAAGCAGAGTATCTAAAAACTATATACGAAGATAATAAAGATAATCTTACTAAATCACAAGATAAGGCTTTTCAATTAAAGATAAAAGAAGACGACAGGACTTACAAAAAGGAAGAGGACAGAATAAAGACACTTGAAGATACTAGATTAAAATACATGGATATTGCCTCATCACTAGGTAAAGATACTAGTGTATTAAAAGCTTTTCAAGGTGCTACTACTCCAGAGGAAATTATGTCTATTGCTTCAAAAAATGGAGTTGTTAGTTTAGAAGACCAATTAAAAACAGTTCAGATTCAAGAAAAGAAAGCTGATATTGAGAAGACTAGAGCAGAGGCGTCTTTAATTGTAGGAAATTCTGGCGTTAAAGCAGATAGCTTAAATGCCTACGCAAATCAATATTCTGATACAGGTAAATTACCTTCACCAGCTGAATTAAAACAATCAGGATTAAGTGTAGGACAAGTAACATTACTAGCAAAACAAGCTAAAAAGCCAGATGGGGCATTAGTCTCAACTAATACAGGTGTAAAATCATCTTCTTTAAGTCCAGCACAAGAGGACGGTATTGTTGCTATGTCTGAAATAGTTAGACAAACCTTGCCTTCTCTACAAGAGAAATTCCCTAAACTATATACTGGATTGATAGGAGGAATTGCAGGACAAGTATTTACAACTCAAGATAGACAAGATTATCTAACATTTAGACAAGAATTTTTGAATAAATTGCTCAAAGCTCGTTCTGGTGCAACGGTTACACCACAAGAATATGATAGATATTCAAATTTATTGCCTGGTGAATTTAACCAATCATTGTTCTTTGGCTCTGATGGTTCTAAAAAGTTAAACTCTCTAGCAACAACCATGAAGCAAACACTAGATAACTCTTTAAAATCTAATCAACTATCTATATATGGATATTCTACTGTGCCTGTTGGTGGGATAGATAGAAAAGTTGGAGAAATTTTAGACATGAATGGTGTAAAGTTAAGAGTATTACCAGACGGAACATTAACTGATAATATATAAACATATGGCTATCTATACTTACGAACAAGCAGTAAAAAAGACAGGAGCTACGCCAGACAAGATACAGTCTTTATCTAATCCTATTGATACAAATACCGATAACGCACCGTCAGATGGTAGTTCTTATTTAAATGATTTATTAACTGGCAAGCCAACTTTTAAAGCGAGTGAAGGTGGAGCAACTTCTATACCAGAAAATCTAGCTAAAACAGCAGGAAATATTCCTAGTTCTGCTGTAAATATTGTGAAAGATATTACTTCACCTGTTAATCCTTTTGATACAAACTCACCTGTCAATATAGGTTCTAATGTTGTTAAATCTGCTTCTACTCTATCTGATATTTATAAAAATCAAAGTCCAATGGAAGGTACTAAAAGTATATTAGGAGGATTTGCTGATACATATCTAAAAATTGGTGAAACTTTATACGGTGGAATTGATAAAGCATATAATGCTCTATTAGACGACCCTAAAAAAGCTATTGCTGATATAGTAGAAAAAATTGCAAAAGTTGGAGTTGAAGACCCTCTGTTAATACCTTCTCTATTATATGGTGGTGGTAAAAATAAAGCAGGACAAGACGCCATTAGTTCAATTGCAAGCCCAATTACAAGAGGAGCTGATACATCTATTACAGGTATTGCAGGTAAAGCGACTGATATTGTTTCTCCAACAGTATCAAATGTAATAAATAAGACATCTGTATTGTCACAAAAACTAATTCCAAAAAGTGAAGAAATAATGAATAGAGTTGCAAGATTAAATCCTAATGACGCTAGAAAATTTACAGAACTATCAAATGGTAAAACAGTCGGTCAATACTTAACTGAAACAGGTAACTTTAATAGACCAGATAAAATTGTTAATATTGAAGCAGATAAGTTTATCTCATCTATTAAATCAGTAGATGAATCACTAGCAAAATTGCCAGGTAAGTTTGAAGATGGTTCTATAAAAGACGCTTTGACTAATCTTGTTAGTAAAGCTGAATCAGTATCAAGTGAAAATGTTAAATCACCATATTTAGATAGAGCAAAAGAGTTACTAAATAAATATAACTCTGGTGGACTTGATATGTCTGAAATAAATGAAGTAAAAAGACTATTTGAAAAAAATGTAAAACTTGGTTATAACAAATTATTAAATGCAGATAAAGTAGAACAAGCTACAAATATTGACAATGCTTTAAGGTCATGGCAAGTTAAAACAGCTGAAACACTTGGTTTCAAAAATATAAAAGACCTCAATAAACAAACACAATTGTCTAAATTCATTATTGATAATCTTGGAGATAAGATTATAGATAAAAGTCTATTAAACGGAGTTAGTCTATCTGATTGGATTATGCTTTCTGGCGGTGATGTTACTGGTGTATCTGGCTTCTTAACTAAAAAATTCTTTTCAGACCCTGGTGTTCAATCAAGAATTGCTAAACTATTAAATAGTAAGGAGATAAAAGGGTTAATTACACCAGATATGAGAGCAAGTGAAATATTAGGACTTCCAGCACCAAAAGAAGGAATGCCAAAGAGTAGTATAAATGTACCAATAAGTCAACCTTCAAGGAAAGCAATAGATAGTGGTACAGAGATAGTTCCTAACTCTTCCAAGAGCAAATAGCTACAATAACCAAAAACACTATTAGAGACATAATATAATTATATCATATGAATAAAGAACTAGAAACACAATTAACCCAGTTTTTAAATCAAGGTAAAGTAGCAACTTACGCTGATTTGAAACAAAATATGGACTTCTTCCTTAAACTAATGAAGGAGGTCAGGATTCAACTTGAATCAAAAATAACTGACGGAAATGATAAGAATAATAAAGAACTTATCTCAATAAGTAAGGCGTTAAATGCTTCATACAAAAAGCTAGAAGATTCTATAAAAATATCTAGTAGTGATTCTGAAAAGAAAATATCTAGTAATTATATAAAATTTGAAACTGAATTAAAAAGAGTTGAAAGTCTAATACCAAAAATACCAGATTTACCAAATATTAAAGATTTAGAAGATAGAATAACAAATAGGATAAATTCAATAAAATCACTAACTGCTGATGATTTTAAAAAAATATTTATTTCAAATGGCATAGCAATTAGAGATGGACTTGAAAGATTAAAGGGAGAAGAAAGACTTGATAAATCTGCTATAAGAGGAATTGAAACAATAGAAGATGATATAAAGAAAATAAAGGCTCAACCAGCTTTTAAGGTTATAAATGTCGGTTCTAGTTCTGATAGCAGTTCTAGTTCAAGTAGTGCGACAGGTGCGGCAACCCCTATTGCTCCAACAAGCGGTGCTATAAATAGTTCTAATAGAGCTTATGTTTTTGCAACAGAAGTAAAGGTTATAGTAGCTAATGGTGTAGCTATGAGACAAAATTACGGCTTTACATGGGATTCAGGAACAAGTACAGCAACACTAGATAATGCACCTTCTACAGGTACAGACGTATTCGGGTATTCTCCAGTTACGGAAACAGGAAGAGACCCTGGAGTATTAACAGTTTCAGACGCTACATCTATAACACCAAGTACAGCTCTATATCGAATAGTTCATCAAACTAATACACAATCTGCAGGCACACTAACTATAAACGCTGATAGCGATACACCTTCAGACGGTAGAGCCTTTACTTTAAGGATTGATTCCACAAATATTCAAACATTCTCATGGAATTCACAATATGTTGGTGGAACAAATCCTCTACCTACAGCAACATCAGGTTCAGGTAAGGTCGATTATTTATCATTCATCTACTATGCAACTGATAGCAAATATCATTTTGTTGGTAGTGCATTAAATCTAGGATAAAACACAATGGCATTTACAAATTTTTATGTACAAACAACTGGAAGTAATCTAAATTCAGGAAGCACCACAAGTGATTCCGCTACATTAACTTATGCTTCTGGTAATTGGGTCGCAGCAACAGGAGTATTTACAGTGGCAAGTGGGAATCCTTCATCAGATGGAGTAGCGGTTGGAGACTTTGTATCAGTATATGCAGACGGTTCTACTGTTACAGGTTTCGTAGGTAGAGTTACAGCAAGAGATACTACTACCATTACAGTTTCACTTACAGCAAAGTCAGGAACAGCACCAACAGACGGAACAGGAAATAGAACATTAAAACTTGGTGGAGCTTGGAAAGGTTGCAATGGAACAGAAGCCTTCCCATTTGATTTTGCAGCAGGAACTATGACTAACTCGTCAGGAAATCCGCCACGAGTAGCTTGGAAAACTGGTACTTATTCTATAACTGGTGCTTTAACTCATTCTTTAGATACAGGAGCGATATGGCATGAAGGATATACAACAACTATTGGAGACGGTGGATTTGCCATTATTGATGGTGGTACAAGTGGTGCAAGCTATAAACTTTTAAACATAACAGGAAAAAATACAAATTTCTTATATTTTAAATTTCAAAACAACGGAGCAACTGGTAGTGTCGATGGTGTTGGTATCACTGGAAATGAAAACATGTTTTATAGATGTGTATTCAAAAATATTAGAGGCATGGGATTAGC
>Ga0075163_10006703_pt1 | contig 15279 bp, 13 predicted proteins | sample JI1023141ADNA_FD_71478 | JGI IMG/M metagenome (GOLD analysis project Ga0075163, IMG submission 71478) | Wastewater effluent complex algal communities from Wisconsin, to seasonally profile nutrient transformation and Carbon sequestration -... | ecosystem: Engineered > WWTP > Effluent > Algae... | reverse complement strand
GTTTCATCAGGATGGTTTCTATTGTATCATCTCTTTTACGCTTCCACACTTCAACATCGAATCACCGAAGTAAGGATTCTTAATTGCTTTCTCATTGGAAAGCCAATACGCACCTGTATTTCCGTTGGCCATGGGACAATAGTCGAGATAAAGCATTCCCATAGAAAGCTTTCCGCCTTTTACGAGCGTTGCCATTTCATTACTTAATGTGCTAAATGATTTGCGCTGCTCTTCTAAATCGGCTGAGGCAGCTATCTCCGAAGCAGCTTTGATGGCAGCCGTTGATCCGCTGACGTCCTTGAGTGCTTTCTGTAATTCAATTGCTCCCTTTTTAGCCTCATCACCCTTAGAAGCTACAAGTGCATCCTTTAAATGAACATAATGTTCATAAGCTGCACCCAGCTTGGCATCCTTGAACATGGCCATACTCTGATCCATTTGTTTGTCGTCTTTTTTTGCAGCATGATCGTGTTGTGCGAAAGCTCCCCAGCTACCTAGAACCAGGCAAAGCGTTATCATTTTAGTTTTCATAGTTATTTCGATTTAGTTTTATACAATTCTATAATTAAGCATCATGCCATCATCTTCGTGTTCGAGGTTATGGCAATGCAAGACAAACGTGCCAGTGTATTGAGGAAAGGTCATTATCAACTTTACTTTCTCCCCCGGCATCAATAGCACAGTATCTTTCCATCCTTTCTCGGTTGCTATCAATTCTTTGCGACCGCCCATGCGCTCCAACATCTGGAACTGAACACCATGAATGTGCATGGGGTGAATTTCATCGCCCATCATATTATCGAACTCCCAAATCTCGGTTGTACCCGCTTGAACGGTTTCGTCAATTCGATCCATCTCAAAAGTCTTGCCGTTGATGGAGTGTTGTCCCATGCCTCCATGTCCGCCCATCCCGCCAATCAATACGGCAATATCAAACGTGCGTGTCTTTACAGATGATGAAGCAGGTATGGTTGTTATCGTTGAAAGTGTTGACGGCAATGTGAAACTATTGGTTCCATTACCTTTGACTTTGAATTTCAGAATATTGAAAGCCTGTCTTCCCTGAAGATTGTACTTGCTGAATTTATTACTCACAAGGAGTAATTCCTGTCCAATATCAAGAGAAGAAAAATCAACGAGTACATCGGCTCGTTCTCCGGGTGCCAGCATAATACTTGTTGCAGATTCCGGTGTAGCCAGCAATCCTCCATCAGAACCAATTACATGGAAGGGCATACCATTGGAAAGTGCCAAATTATAGACACGCGCAGTTGATCCGTTGAGAAGGCGTAGCCTGTTCCAGCCTCTGCTAACACTCGCATAAGGAGAGAAAATTCCATTCACGGTAATTTGCTCACCCAGGTATCCTGTCATGATCTCATCGTCCGTTGGCGAGTAATCAAGTGAAGGTCCCGCGAATCGCTTATCCTGAATAATCAATGGAATTTCAGAATCGCCAGAAGGAAGATTAAGCGAAGTTTCTTCATTGTCATTAACAATAAACATTCCTGCAAGTCCCATAAACACTTGTCTTGCCGTAGCTTCATGCGGATGTGGGTGATACCAATACGTACCTGCCCTTTGTTGAATTGGTAATACATAATTGTATGAACTTCCCGAAGCAAAAACATCTTTCGGATGTCCATCCATATTTTCTGGCAGGATCAATCCATGCCAGTGAACATTAGTCTTCTCAGAAAGATTGTTCTGAAGTAGCACATTTACGGTCTCCCCCTTTGTACCTTTTATGACAGGCCCTAATAGTCCATCGCGGTAAGACAGTAGTGAAGTCATCTTACCGTTGACCATTTCACCAGAAATACTTTTCGATACAAGTTGGACATTGCCACTTACTGTTGGGGGAAATGTCAAAGGACTGTCAAAGCCGCCTTCAACAATCCAGTTTGGCTCTCCAATCATATCTTCCTCTGTATGGCATTTCGCCAATAGTGATGAACCCACCAATGCGCTAATGGCTGAAAGACCAGATGACTTTATAAATTCCCTGCGTTTCATTTTAATTTGTTATCTGGCCCCATACCAGAAATAAGACTATTACAGTAAGCAATGAATAGAGGGCGCGTTTCGTCCAAACCTTCCATTCAGATACAGGTTCTGCACTATTGGTTCCACAACATGGTTTTGCCATCATCATTTTTATTTTAGTGTTTCCTTCGTCACACCACAGGTCAGCATTTGCTCCCCGAAATAAGGATTACTGATCTCTTTATCGAGGCTTAGCCAATACGCCCCCTTATTATCAAACGCCATCGGACAGTATTGATAATAGGCGTGAAGGCCATTCACAGAGTACATTTTAATTGATGCGTACAATGCATTCGTTAAATCCGAGAATAGGGCTCGTTGTTTCTCAAGATCGTTCTCAGTTTGAATAGCAGCGCTGGCTTTTTCCATCACATTAAGTTTCTCCATCCAGTTGATGTGCGCTTCTCCTTTGAGAAGATTCATATCTATTTTTTTCAGAGCCGAAGAAAAATTCTTACTCTCCTGATTTGCAGTTTTCGCATCTGATGCTACCAATGCATCTTTCATAGTTAAGTAAGTCGTGAGCACGGTTGCCAACTGTTGGGAGAATTTAGGGTCAGTGCTTACGGGTTGTTTTTTATCATCAGCGTCCACCAGCTTAGGCACCATCTTGTCATTCTTATCAATACTATTTCCTTCGCCATGCTGATGTCCTGCCATGGGACTAACCCCTTTCTTCAACACCAATTCGCTATAAAGAAGGTAGGCACCACTAACTACAACGATTTCATTCTCCATTAACCCTTCCGTGATCTCTACTCTTTCAAAATCCTCAAGACCTGTCGTTACCATTCGGGGCTGGAATGTATTGGTGTCCGATTCAACATATACATGTGTTCCTTTCCGGTCACGGATTACAGCATCAGTTGGAATGGCCAGTGTTTTTCTGGCCGAATGACTGAAGAGTACCTGTGCTTGTGCTCCAGGTTTGAATTTCATCTCAGGGTTTGAAACGGCAGCACGCATTACTATGATTTGTGTATTTGCTCTGTACTCTGGACTTAGAAATGTCACTTTGGTTTCTACGGGAGAGGATTCGTACCCACTGACTCGTACAATAATCTTGTCGCTAACCTTTACCAGTGAAGTCTCCTGCGGATATAGTTCTGCTTCCAGCCATAGGCGAGAGATGTTTTCAATTTTATACAGCATACCTCCCTCGACAAGGTATTGTCCTTCAGAAGCATTTATCTCAGTGATCATGCCACTCGCTGGGGCAAGAAAAGTAATACGTTGCTGCACCGTTTTGGACTGACCCAATTGTTCAATCTGAGGTTTCGATAATCCATAAAGCAGTAATTTTTTTTCCGCTGCCTTTAAAAATGACTCATAGCGCGTCTCCGTCTTTCCAAGCGTTTCATACTGGTCTTTGGCCAAAAGATATTCCTTCTGGAGTGTGAGCATGGTCTCACTATATAATTCATAGAGTGGTTCTCCTTTCTTTACAACTCTTCCTGTTTCTTTGAAAAAGAGTCGTTCAACTCTCCCTGCCGCACGGCTTGTAATAACCTCTGAATAATCCTGATCGACTACCAATCTTGCATTTATAACAACAGTTTGTCCAATGGGTTGAAGCGATACTTTTTGAGTTGTGATGTTAGCTAAGCGAATCTGACTCTCATTTAACATAAGGTCATTGCTATCGCCTGATGATTGACTTTTAATTACGAGGTCCATTCCGCAGATCGGGCATTTTCCAGGGCCATCTTGTATTACACTCGGATGCATGGGACAGGTGTATTTTGTTGCCGGTGTTTCGGCAGTATGTTCATGTGTCGTCTGTTCCTCTTTCGTGTTGCCTGAACAAGCCAGAAGCAACGAAGCAGAAATGAGTAAATAGATAATTGCCTTCATGTTAATTCGCTTTTACAAAACTTTCAGAGTCCACTAAATACTGAGCATTTGCCGCAATCTCATCAGAAGTCGCAAGGCCTTGTCTCACTTCAATCCATCCATCTGATTTTGCGCCTGTCGTGATTTGTTTCGGTTTGAGTACACCGAGTTCCTTCACAAAAACAATCTGATTAAGACCAAGGTCGAGCACTGCTTCTTTTGGAACCCATAGAGATTCAATCGCCTGAACAGCCAGCTTTGCTTTCACCAAATGACCTATATGCAGTTCATTCGTTTGATGAGTATACACCCAGAGCTTAACGAACTCTTCACCTGCCGTGAAAAATGGTTGTATGAAATCAACAAGCGCTTCTGTCCCTTTACCATTACCAAAATCGAGTAGAACGCTTGTGCCCTTCTTAACTGACCCAGCCTGTGAAGCCGGAAGATCAAGTTCTATTCGAAGTGAAGAAGGATTCACAACTTTAAACAATGTTTGACCTGTAGAGACATAGCTCCCTTCGCGTAGCAGCGAACTAGTCTGAAAAGATTGATTTGCACTTTTGGTTGCAGAAGCAGCTGCCGATGAAGCTCCCATTTCATTCATGCCTCCACCGGATGTTAAACCCGAAGCAGACGGTGTATTCGTTGTAGGTGACTGCTGCCCCTCCATTACCAGGTAGCCGGTGTAAGGACTGTAAACTGAAAATGTATTCAGTACTTCCTTTCTTTGGATGAGTGCGGTCACCTGATCATCTGAAGCACCGAGTAATAGAATCTTATTTTTTGCAGACTGAATCATTTCATTATTTTGCGCATCAATTTCCAACAGGTAAAGCAATTCACGTTGAGCGGTGATTAGTTCGGGACTGTATATTTCAGCTACCACTTGTCCTTTGTTAACTGGTTGAAAGGCATACTTAAGAAATACTTTTTCGAGACGGCCACCCACGCGAGCAGGGATAGTATAGATGTTGCGCGTGTCGTAGGTAATGATACCTTGGGCTTCTATACTTAGTTGAACACTTTTATATTCTGCTTTTATCGTTTTGATGGAGGCAATTACAGTTTCGTTGGGAGACTGCAATAGTTTAGCTAAGTCCTCTGTAATTTCCACTTCTTCTCCCAGGCGTACTTTGCGCACCAAGTCCATTCCGCATACAGGACATGAGCCGGGCTTATCAGATACAACAGTGGGATGCATCGGACAGGTGTAGGTGTCATGACTTGCACTATCGCTATTTTGCGAGCAAGCCACTGCCAGTAACAACAGTAATGCTAATAGTCCACAGACTACGCTCGACTGTCGACTATGAACTACGGACTTTCCATTATTTCTCCAATTGTTTTTCATAGCTCACGATCATAGTGTAATATTCTTCCAGTTTATTCAAGTATTCCATTTGTGCCATATTAAGGGCTTCCCATCCGTCAATGACAATCGGCAATTGTTCGCGGTTCTCTTCATAGCCTAACATCATGGTTTGATAATTCTTTCTGAGTGCAGGAATGATTTTGGTGTTATAGTTTACCAATTGCTGTTGCATACGGCCAAGTTTTGCAGCCATCCCCGCCAGCATTCCGCGAGTCTCAATTAACAATGCCTCACGACCTTTTTTCATTGCTTCAATATCGTAGTGCATACCTTTCACTTCCGACTTGTACATTTTCGATGACCAGGGTGCTATTGGTATGGATACCATTGCCATAGCGGTGAATTGCGTTGGCATATTCCCCAGGGGTTGCATGTGATCAAATCTGACCTTGAAATCTGGTCTAGCCTGATAGCTTTGAAGTTCCTGGTTCAATTGCATTACCCTAATAGTTTTATCAATCTGCTTTATATCGCTACGTTGTGAACTCAGCGCAGCCGTGTCGTAAGCAAGTTGATTGACTTCATATTGTATACGGGTTGCTGTGTCCACCATGATAGTTTGGTCATGTGATACGTTCATTAGTGTTTTCAGGCGGAAACTGCTTTCATCTATGTCACCTTGCGTCATGAGGATCATGTTCTGAACTTCACTGAGTCTCCCTTCTACTTTGTAAACATTTCCCAGGCTTCCCTGATTATAGGGATAACGCAACTTTGCAAGCTTTAACATTAATTCGATGATTCGCTCATTCTCATGCAGCACGCGAACTTTCTCTTCTGCCACCAGCCATTTATAGTAGAATGTCTTTGCTTCAGCGCGCAAAATATTAAACTGGTATGATCTGCCCTGTTCTTCCACAGATGCTTTGGATGCAAAGTATTTCTTGTTCGCATTGAGCCGAGCGGGGTTGGGAATATTTTGCTCAAAAGAAAACATGACAGAGCCTTTGTCTCTTTCATCCATCAACAGCTGATTGGGGTAGGGTGTCATGAATGTTCCTGCTCCAATCATTGGAGCCATCCAGCCTTTTGAGCCCTCTGTGTAGGCGTTCAATGCCTTTACTTTATTGTCATACTCCTGCAACATCGGGTTTTGCCTGTCAACGATGCTGAGTACGCTGTCCAGGCTGATCACCTGGGCACTACTCCAGGAGACCAGACCCAAACATAAACCTGTTAACAGTGCAGTTTTCTTAATGTTTGACTTCATATACTTCGAGTTTTCCGAATTTTCTTAATTCATACTCTTTTGCCATCAAAAAGATGAGCGGGGTTACTAGCAGGATATGAGTAGATGAGGTGAGAACGCCACCGATCATTGGCAATACAATCGGCTGCATCACATCGCTACCCACACCGGTTGACCATAATACAGGCACAAGTCCAAACAATGCAACACAGACAGTCATGATCTTTGGACGTAAGCGCTTGGCAGCACCTGCGATAACAAACTCTCTAAGGTCATCCAGCGAAATTGTCTCACTGGAATTCCCCTTTAACTTGATAAGTTGTTGCATGGCATCATTCAGATAGATCACCATCACAACACCCGTCTCGACTGCGATACCGAAGAGCGCAATGAAACCTACAGCTACTGCAACGGATAAATTAACTCCATAGAAATACACCATGTAAGCTCCGCCAATCAGCGCGAAGGGTATGGTAATCAAACTCAGGAAGGCTTCGCGAATTGATTTGAATGCCAGGTAGAGGGAAATGAAAATAATCAGCAATACCACTGGAAGGATAACAATCAATGTTTGCTTTCCACGAATCAAATTTTCATACTGACCACTCCATTCTATATAGTATCCATTAGGAAGTGTTCCCATCTGTTTATTCAATGTTTCAATAGCTTCCTGTACCGTACTTCCCAAATCTCTATCTCGAACATTGAACAATACTGCTCCGCGTAATAGTGCATTTTCAGAAGCGATCATCGGTGGACCATCTTCATACTTTATATCGGCCACGGCTGAAAGTGGAATCGTACCCAGTGCCGGAGTTTTTAAAGGAATGCGTTTGAGTTGTTCAATGCTGTTGCGATAATCTTGTGCCAGGCGAACACTTATTGTAAACCGTTGTCTTCCTTCAATGGTTTGTCCGATCGGTGTTCCACCTATGGCAGACTCAACAATCATGTTTACATCATTCACTGTTATGCCGTATCTGCCCAAAGCGTCCCTGTTCACTTCAATCGTCAAATACTTTCCTCCGGTGATGGGATCAACATATAAATCTTTCACCCCAGGAATTCCTTCGAGGGCTGTCTTTACTTTTTCTGAGAGTGTATAAATGCTATCAAGGTTCTGGCCATAAACCTTTACGCCTACATCGGTACGAATACCTGTGGCCAACATGTTGATGCGATTGATAATAGGTTGAGTCCATCCATTCACTACGCCTGGGATTTGCAACTTGGCATCCAGCTCGTTGATGATGTCTTTTTTGGTAATACCTAATCGCCATTCGCTTTTAGGCTTTAGCATGATGATCGTTTCGATCATACTGATGGGCGAATTGTCAGTAGCGGTACTGGCGCGGCCGGCTTTCCCTAAAACTTTATCCACTTCTGGCAGGGACTTGATGATCTTGTCTTGAACTTGTAAAATTCGTTTCGCCTCTTCGTTAGATACATCGGGAAGCGTAACGGGCATGAACAAAATAGATTGTTCATCAAGTGGCGGCATAAACTCACTTCCCAAACTCATGAGAAGGGGAATGCTTACTGCAAGTGCCAGAATATTAATTCCAATCGTAGTCTTTCGCCATTTCAAACAGGTACGAATAACAGGCTCATAAATTTTTTCCAGAAAGCGATTGAGTGGGTTCTTCCGTTCATCGGTAAACTTTCCTTTCATGAAGAATGAAATGATTACAGGGGCAAGCGTGATGACCAATATGGCATCAACTATCAGTATGAAAGTTTTCGTATAAGCCAAGGGATGGAAAAGTTTCCCTTCCTGGCCAGTAAGCATGAAGACTGGCAGGAACGAAGTAATGATGATGACGGTTGAATAGAATACACCACGCGAAACTTGCTTGGAAGATTTTTCAATGATTTCCAATCTCTCAGCATCCTCAATCTTGTTGTATTTCCGGTTTAATAATTTCTTTATCATTGTGAATTACTTTTCGGTTTCGGGATTTAACTCTTCGTACCGGTGTGATAAATTCTTGTAAGAATTCTCTGCCATGATGATTCCGTTATCAACAATTACTCCTATTGCCAATGCTATTCCAGTCAACGACATAATGTTCGAACTGATACCGAAAGCATTCAACAGGATGAAGCTGGTTGCTATGGTGATGGGGATTTGAATAATAATACTGATGGCACTTCGCCAGTGGAACAGGAAAAGAATAACTACTAATGAAACGACAATCATTTCTTCGATTAGTGTTTTCTTGATAGAGGACACTGACTCTTCTATTAACTGGCTGCGGTCATAAATGATGTTGAACTTCATGCCCTGCGGAAATCCTTTTGCTACCTCTTCCATTTTCTTCTTGACCGATATGATCACCTCATCCGCATTTTCTCCATATCGCATGACGACAATTCCACCCACTACTTCACCCTCACCGTTCTGATCAAATATTCCAAGCCGTGTTTCTCCTGTCATTTGAACAGTCGCTACATCACGAACTTTGACGGGAACTGTATTCACTGTCTTTAAAGGAATATTTTCAATTTCTTCTACAGACTTGAGGTAGCCTGTGGTTTTTATAATGTAGCCGATGTCGTTTACCTCAAACTTGCGTCCACCTGCTTCATTGTTATTGGCACGAACCGACTGAATGACTTCAGGCACAGAGAGGCCGTAATAGGTAAGTTTATTTGGATTAACCGTTACCTGGTATTGTTTCTGAAAGCCACCGAAGGAAGCGATCTCGCTCACACCAGCAACGTTTTGCAATCCAAACTTTATGTACCAATCTTGTACAGCACGTTGTTCCCCCAAGTCCATACCCGGTGCATCCAGTGTGTACCAGAGTATATGGCCAACGCCCGTACCGTCTGGACCCAATGTTGGTGTGATTCCATCCGGTAATAATCTGGTGGCATAGTTGAGACGTTCCAGAACGCGTTCTCGAGCCCAATAAATATCGGTGTCATCATTAAAGATTACATATACAAAGCTCATCCCGAACATTGATGCACCACGAACATATTTTACCTGTGGAAGTCCTTGTAAATTCGTGACCAAAGGATAGGTTACCTGGTCTTCAATAATCTGGGGACTGCGCCCCATCCATTCGGTAAAGACGATCACCTGATTTTCGGACAGATCCGGAATGGCATCGATCTTATTGGTTCGCACAGAGTAAATTCCCCATGCAAGCAACCCTGCTGCCACTAGTAGTACTAAGAACCTGTTTTGAAGAGACAGGGATATGACTTTTTCAATCATGATTGAAAAAATTGAGAATATGGAAATAAAATTGAATGAGTGACGTGCTTGAATAGCAGTCAAATGAAAAGCGGAATGCTTTTCAGAAAGAAAGTAAAATCAGATTAAAAATACCTGAAGATCAACTGTTATATCAGTCGCTCGGAGTGGAGGATCGTGGTAAGCGTAATGTTTAGAAGAAATTATAGAAGAAGGAATAATCTCTGCAATCAGCACGGGAGACTGCACCATATCTACAACGGGGGCAGCTATACTAATCTGGTTTATACTTCCCTTGAAGTCCTGTGCATCATGAACAATTGTCTCATCCTGGCAGCAAGGTTTGGCTTCTTTCCTGTGGCATGGTGGCATTTTTTTCTCCATCTCACATCCTTCAGCCTTAGTGAACAATGCAATGTTCTGAATCTCACCACTACATATGTGAAGACCGACCATAAAACTGCTGCTGGAAAACAGCACCAGAATGGCGAAGGCAGAGGACAATATGGAACGATGTTGCTTCATTGACTAGAAAACAAAGTTACAAAACTTTTAACATATACGGATTTTAGAGCAGCATTGTTCCAGCCATTCCTACCATAAGCAGGTCTTCAATAATAGTTACGGTGCTCATAGGGAGGTTAAAAACTGCTCCCAAACAGGCACATTGAATCTTTTTCTTGTTCAAAACGCTTTGAATTACTCCTATGCTGCTGAATCCCAAAACGACCACGGTGACCCAATTTGTAATAAAATGATTGAACCCTGTGAGATAAGAAATACCTAGCCCCAATTCAATAAAAGGATACACGTAGCCATAGGCCGGTATTTTTGCTGCCAGCAAATCATACATGGAATAGCTTTTAGCGAAACCTTTCAGATCAAGGAGTTTAAAGAATGAAAAAACCAAAAAGAAACCCGCCATAAAATAGTTCATGCCCATGTGAAGACTTCCATTTGCTGTAATAGCCGACACGGCCGTGATAAAGCCAGCTATCATCAATATTGGTTTATAAGTTGAAAGCCATGATTTCGTCTCCGCCACTTTCGTGGTGTGATGACTATGATCTGAAGTGTCTGCACTGATCTTGTATTTGCTATCCACGCCTATTGCTTCTTGAAGTTCTTCTACGCTTACATGCTTTTGCATGGTGATAACGGCTTTCTGTCCCTCCAGACTTACATCTGCGGAAAGTACATCAGGGTGAATGAGCAATCTGCTTTTTACTTTGGCTACACAACCTTCGCATGTGATGCCTTTTATTGTATATGAGTGAGTCATGATTTTAATCGTTTAACAACACTCAAATTAACGGAGACAGGTGAAAAGGGTAGTTACACAATTTTGGAAAAGTGTTATACTTTAAACAACACCCTAGTGATGACCTAAACTGATTCCAAAAAGATGGAGAATAACAATTATCAGAAACAAGCAAATCAGTCCAGCTATAAAATAGAATCCCCATGATTGCCTTTGTACATGCCCGACTCCGCTCATAAGGATGTTAGTATTAAATTGAATACGCCCAAAGGGCTTGTATACGGACAGAGCTGTCGCGACAAGGAGAACAAATAATGCTATGCCTGCATCTGCTATCAATTGAATTCTGAGAGACGATAGCTCAGTATTCGAAAGCATTTTTTGAGACACAACGCTAGCCATATAGCTGATCGGCTGCATGTGAAGCATTAAAAGTGTGGTGGCGACCAGCGTAAGAATGAATTTGATAAGAATCCAATAGTGCCGGAACAATCCCCACTGAGTACCTAAGGATTGTATCAATCCTGTTAGGAATGAACTGATGGAAAGTGGGATAATCACAAACCACGCGACTACCTCCATAGCAATGTACATGGATCGAACCACTTGTGCGTCTTGACCAATCAAGCCCGTTATGGCGAGCGCCAGAAATCCAGCGACCGCACCCAGCCAGCCTGCAGAAAAAATAATGTGAGCGGTAAGGGTAAACTTACTTAAAGAGGGACTCATCGTCATATTCTTATTGCTTTAGAGACTATCCGTTTTAATTTCAGGCACATTAACTGCACGAAATAACGAAGATCGGAGGGAACACGAGTTACATAATTTTGGGAAAAAGTTATACTTCGTCAAGGGACAACCTTTTCTGGGTGCCTATTTTTTTGAAGTAGCTGGGCGTGAGTCCCGTGATTTTCTTGAACTGATTGGAGAGGTGCTGAACACTGCTGTAATTAAGCTGATCTGCAATTTGCCCAAGGGACAATTCATCGTATACTAACAACTCTTTAACAAGTTCAATTTTTTGATGAATGAGATACTGTTCAATTGTAGTTCCCTCCACACTCGAGAAGAGATTGCTTAAGGACGCATAGTCTTTATGCAAAGTCTCAGTGATGTGTAATGAGAATTTGAGACGCTTGCTCTTGCTTTCTTCACCTCGCACCCATTCAACAATGACTTTTTTAATTTGACTTACTTGCCTTGCAGATTTGTCTTCAATTAGCTCAAATCCAAGAGCCTCAATACTTTTTTTGAAACCCTGCAATTGGCCAGAGACCGGTTCAACAAGTTCAATTTCTCCCAGCTCTACTGATTTGTATTCGATACGGTGTTTACTCAGTTCACCTTTGACGGCCGTTTTACAACGATCGCAAACCATGTTTTTAATAAAGAGCTTCATAAGATTATAGTGCAAAGATTCCTCCCCCTTCCCGCTTGTTAATCCTGCAATACCTTATACGTTATCGATTCGATTAGAGTTTAGTTGAAATGAATAAGATACAAGACTGATCAGCCAAGGCACATTGAACATACACAAAAGCCATTTGAAATTAGAGTCGAGGATAAAATTAATTACCGTCATTAGTACTATTGAGAATAAGACGCTTAAAAAGACTATTGCAACTTTCAAATAGTTGGGCCTTCCATCGAAGGTTATGGCAATGTATGACATCAATAATCCAGTAGATAAAATGTAACCACCCATGACGATGAAGACCTTGTCCAGCCATGTAAAAATGCCGGGCACACTGGCATTGATGATGTCTAATTCCGTTTTTATATAACTTAGGTCTTCAGGTAGTAATGGCGGCCTTATGAAAATGAAATACAATCCCATTCCTGCGAGAATTATACCTTGTCCCAGGAGAGCCGTGGAGAAATATTTGTAGGTATTGCTCATTCCATTTCAGATTTTGCATTAGATCCCTTCAACACATTTTTCGCATCACCAAGCATTTGCTTCAGACACCATCTACAATAAATGTTCGCAAAGAGAAATGAAATAATCTTGTTGAAAAGCCCCTGTGGTCTTTCATAGCTTATAGACAAAACCGCTGTTGTTTCGTTGCTTTCACAAGATAACGCTAACTTCATTTTATACCATGAGTAAATGATAAGTTTTGTAGGCCCTATGGTCTCCCAAACTTTTTCTTTTCCATCAATCCATTTCGTGACTTCTACCGTAAAGTCCATGTTAAGACCCATCATTTTCCCAGTCCATCGGTATCGTGAACCCAATCCGGTATGATGAATAGTAAGAAATGTGAGGTGAAGTTTACTTCCCATCATCATCATGGATGATTTAGTCATGTGCATTCCAGTTACCCCTAAGTCATCTATGGTTCTGAAGACCTTTGAGGGAGTGCCATTGTAGGTTTCAGTTCGGGATATGGTTTTCATGTTATCGCTTAATTAAGTAAGGGGGCTATTTTAACCCCTCACTCTTTTAAAACTCTATTTATTCATTGACATCTTCTTGCTCAGGCAATGAAGGGCACAAGCTTGACCTTTATAACTATCGTGAACGGTTGCAATAACCTTTCCCTGTGGATCAAGTATTTTACACATTTCACCTTTGCTGGTGGCGTCAATTGTAAATACCATGACGCCATCAGGCCCGTAAAAGGTTCCATCGTCTCCGATTCTGCCGAGCTTGTGGCCTTTAGAATCGATTAATTCTTTCTTTTCGATTTTTCCGACCTTATCACCCTTGGCGTTATAAATTATTCCTTCCTTAGTAATCCAACCCAATTTCACCCCTGTTGAGTCCAGCACTTGACCCGAGGAATTGAGTTGTGGGTGTTTGTAATTGCCTTGAGCCATAAGCTGACTCGAGAAGGTAATAATTGTCACGATTGCTATAGCCAAACTTGATCCTAATAACTTTTTCATATTTGAATATTTATGGTTGTTTTTTTATACATGTATGTGATAATGCCGTAACAATTCTACGTAAGTGATATTAACTTGAGCCATAAAGTGTAAACATGTAACTATTTACGATAAAATGAAGGTGCATTCGGTTGAGCTATTATGAACAACACCGAGTTAATTTCAATTCAAAGATGATGACAATGAGAAATGAGCTAAATGATATTAGTCACCTCGAGAGGTGATTCTCATCAGATGATTTGGAAGAAACTGTCGATACGCGTCCTGATCTGGGCAAATAGAAAAGACCTGCCTTCTCAGACAAGTCTCCTTATATATAGTGTGGCCAACCCTAAACCCCAACTCCTTTTCCCTCTTCGAATTTTTCTCATCAACTTTATCAGTGACTCCTGCCCAATCAGATCATGAAGCTTACTTTATTAGGCTGTTTGTGTGTATTGAGTTCTCGATATATGCGATTACATCAAAATGATTTTTCAAATTTATTTCAGTGAATTGAGTAGTCTCTTGTGGTCGTGACCCAATTGAACGAAATCCAGCAGGTTGATTTAATATTTCTATATCAGTTACGCTTTTGATATCCAGAAAATAATTTTTGAACTTACTCTTTGAAAAGTAATACTCATATGTCCCAACGAAAGAGGGGTGGACTTCATAATGCTTCTCTGGTCCGTATGCTGAATATGTACCTGTGTCGTAAGTAAATCCGAAGGCCAAGTATTTGTCACTATGCCATTCCTTTAAAAAAAATCCCATTTTGCCACTGACTTTTGTTATATGAGTATTGTCAGCTGAAACAATTATCTTAGTGTTGGCCTCCGAATTTTTTATCAGCCAATCTATATTTTGAGCCATATACTCATCTCTTGTCTTTGTTCTCTCAGATTTAGAGTTTGAAGATAAACTCTGCAAAAAAATGTCCATGTAATGCTTTATCCTCTCAAAATATTTTGGGTCAGCACGAGAATACTTCTTAGAAGTCAAATACAAATTTATTTCATCTGATTTTTGAATTATCAATTTCCATTGTTGGTCATCTTTAGTAGACTCGCTATACAGTTTGTCAAGTTCAAGAAGATTTGCCGTTAAGGTCGAGTCATTCATTTTAGCGAAATCTTCAACCGCTTTCAACGCTGATAAACCATTTTGCATATCAAATCCTCGAAATTCAATTTTTTTCCTAGCACTTTGATTGTATGCCTTCATCCATTGAATTATGTCTATCATCTCTTGTGTTTGCCAACTTGGATAAACTAGGTCTTTGATTACCTCTTCTATTGTACCCTTACCAAAGGATACGTAATCGTTAATCCTATCAGCTTCAACCGTGGGCGATTCCAAAGCAAAAATTGAAAACCCTTCGTTTTCAACCAAGTATTTAACCATTCTTAGTTTGAGCTTATAAATTGAGGATGAACCATGAGAATTTTCACCTAAAGCTACAATGGTGGAATTTCCAATTATGTTTTTAAGTGGAA
>Ga0075163_10006702_pt1 | contig 15279 bp, 13 predicted proteins | sample JI1023141ADNA_FD_71478 | JGI IMG/M metagenome (GOLD analysis project Ga0075163, IMG submission 71478) | Wastewater effluent complex algal communities from Wisconsin, to seasonally profile nutrient transformation and Carbon sequestration -... | ecosystem: Engineered > WWTP > Effluent > Algae... | reverse complement strand
GTGGGTGGTCATGGAAAAATTCGGTTTCAGTCGGAGCGCAGGGCGATCAGCGGGTCGACGCGGGCGGCGCGCCGTGCCGGCAACCAGCACGCGATCAGGGCCACCCCCACCAGGAGCACGGCCACGCCGACCAGCGTCAGCGGATCATCGGCGGCGAGTCCGGGGGCGAGCGATGCGAACACCCGCGCGCCGATTAGCGCGGCGATCAACCCCAACGCGGCCCCGAGCAACGTCAGGCGCAGGCCCTGGCTGAGGACGAGCCAGAGCACGTCACTCACCTGCGCGCCGAGCGCCATGCGCACGCCGATTTCATTCGTCCGTTGTGCGGCGAATCCGGCGATGACGCCGTAGATACCGAGGCTGGCGAGCAGCAGTCCGAGTGCGCCGAAGCCGCTCAACATCCAGCCCATGCCGCCCAACTGCGCGACGGAACGGTCCACGAAGACGCGCGCCAGCCCCGGCTCGTTCACGGGCAGATCGGCGTCGATCGCCGCGACCGTTCGCCGCAGCATTTCCGCCGACACCGGGCCGCGCACCGCCAGCCACACATTGGATCCGCGCGGCGTTTGCGCAAACGGTCGATACGTCTGGAAGCGCGTCATCGGCTCGCTCGGGTCGGTCGCGAACTGCACATCGTTCACCACGCCGACGACCGTTTCGTCGCCGAGGCGTGCGCCCAGCGGCGACGCATCCGGCCAGAAGGCGCGCGCCATCGCCTCGTTGATGATCACGACGGCGGGCTGCCCCTCGCGATCGTTTGCCGTGAAATCGCGGCCCGCGCGCAACCGCATCCCCAGCGTGGCGAAATATCCGGGCGTCACGCCCACGACCTGCCGCATCGGCTCCCGGCCGGGCGGCGGCGCGGGCCGGTCCGCGATGGCGAATGATCCCGCGGTATCGTAGGGGCGAATCGGCAGCGACCACGCGACCGCGGCCCGCTCGACGCCTGGCAACGCGGCGAGTTCTTCCTCAACTTTCTTGGCAAAGGCGCGCTGCGCGCTGGCGCTTCCGTAGGTGCGCCCGGGCAGACTCAGGTTGCCCACCGTCACACCGTCGACCTGCCAGCCCGGATCTTGCACCATGAACCGCTGCACGCCGCGCACCATCAGCCCGGCGCCCGCGAGCAGCACGAACGCGAGCGCCACCTCGGCGACGATCAACGCGTGCTGCAGCCGGCGGCGCGAGCGATCGCCGACCACGCCACGCGCGCCCGACTTCATCGCGTCGTTCGCGTTCGCGCGGGAGGCCAGCCACGCCGGCACGAGGCCGAAGGCAAACCCCGAGAGCGACGACACGCCGAGCGCGAAGGCCAGCACGCGCCAGTTCAATGCCAGCACCAGCTCGCCGCCTTGGTTGATTTGCCGCGCCAGCAGCGCGTTCCCCCAGAGCGCGAGCACAAGACCCAGCGCGCCACCGAGCAGCGCAATCAGGCAGCTCTCCGTGAGCAGTTGCCGCAGCAGCCGTCCGCGCGACGCCCCGAGCGCGACGCGAATCGCCAGCTCGCGCGTCCGATGAGCGGTGCGCGCAAACTGCAGGTTGGCGAGATTCGCGCAGGCGATCAGCAACACGAAACCCGCGAGCGCCATCGTCGCCCACAGGGCCATCCGCCCGTGCGGATCAATCGAGTCCGCAAACGCCACGACGCGCAGCCCGATCCCGCTGTTGGTGTCGGGATGAGCCCGCGTCTGGTTCGCCGCCAGCACCTCCATCGCCGCCTGCGCCTGCGCGAGGCTGACGCCCGGCTTGAGTCGCGCGACCGCCTTCAGGAAATTCCCCCCGCGGTTGGCGCGTTGCTCGGCGCTCCACGCGAGCGGCATCCACAGCTCCGCCGCGCCGAACATCCGCCGGTCGCGAAACGCCGGCGGCATCACGCCGATCACCGTGACCGGCTCGCTGTCGAGCCGCAGCGTGCGCCCGATGATCGCGGGATCGCCCGCGAAACGCCGTTGCCAGCAGTCGTGATCGAGCACGGCCACGCGCGGGCGACCCGATTGGTCGTCCTCCGCCGAGAAGACCCGGCCGAGCATCGGCTTCCACCCGAGCAGGGGAAATATTTCCGCCGACGCATGCACGCCGCCGATCCGTTCCGCTGGCTGACCGGGCTCGGCGAGATTGAAGGATTTCCCGCTGAACGCCGCCAGGTGCTCGAAGACGCCGTTCTGCGCCTGCTGCTCGAGGAAGTTGGCCGGCGAGTGCGGCCAGCGTTGCGAGTGCGGCGACGTCCGAAACACCTGCACGAGCCGGTCCGCCTCGGGAAACGACACCTCGCGCATCAACACCGCTTGCAGCCCCGTGAACATCGAGGTGTTCAACCCGATGCCGAGCGCGAACGTGAGCGTCGCGACTGCGGTGAAGACCGGGCTCCTCGCCAATCCGCGCGCCGCGAAACGCGTGTCCTGAAGCAACTGATCCAGCCACAGAAACCCGCGGGCTCGCTCGTCGCGCGCCCGCTCCTTGATCTGTTCGACGCCACCGAAGGCGCGCTGCGCGGCGTAGCGCGCGTCCTCGAGTGACATGCCCTCGGCGAGGTTGCGCCGCATCTGCGTGTCGAGGTGATGTCGCATCTCCTCGGCCATTTCGGCGTCGAGGCGGTCGCGACGGAAGAGAGCGCGGAAACGAAGGAGGAGCTTCATGACATGGAGCGCGTCAGCGGTCGAAAATCACCGCGGTGAGCAGCGCCTGCGCATCGCCACCGAAGGCGATGGCATTGGCACCGCGCGGCAGGCCGGCGATGGCAGGGCTCCAAGCCTGGGCGGTGTTGTCCCACCGCAGGAGTCCCGCGGGGCCGGCGGTGCCGAGCAGGACGGTCGAGCCGATGCGCGCGAGCGTCCACGTGGCGGCATGCGGCGGAAGGCCGGCATTTGCGTCGCGCCAGGTCGCGCCGCCGTCAGCCGAGGTGAAAACTCCGCCGGGGTTGCGCCCGGCAAACAATAGCCGGTCGTTGGCGGTCACGCGCAGCGGGCGTTCATCGCCGGCCGACACCCATTTCTGCGCTGCGGACTCGAAGCGGTAGATGCCCTTGCTGTAGAGCGCGGCGAAGAGTTTTCGGGAGTGAACCACGAGACCGAAAACCTGGGCGCTGGCGGGCAGACCCTCGCCCGTCGCGGCCCACTTACCAACGGACCCGCGCCGCACCCACACCCCGCGGCGATCGGTGCCCACGTAGACCGCACCGTCGTGGGAGGTGATGCTCAAGCAGCGGATCGGAGCGAGTTCTTCGCCAGCGCTGGCCCACGATTGGCCGCGGTCGATCGAGGCCCAAACGCCACGACCGGTAGCGGCAAAAAGCGTCTCACCCGAATTCGTGAAACCGTAAATTTTCACGTCCTCCGGCACACCCCGGGCGGGACGCGACCAAGTCAGACCACGATCGGTGGAGACAAACAGACCGCGGTCCGTGCCCGCGAGATCCACGCCGCCCACACGTGCAAGTGCCTCGATGCGCAGCGCGGCAGGCAGGCCGGCTCCGGCTCGGGACCACGTCTGTCCGGCGTCGGTCGAGCGATAAACGGCGAAGGTTTGCGCGCCCGCCACTGCCGCGGGAGCGACCCACGACAACAGCAGGGCGACGAACATCGCCGATCCGTTGGGTCGGTGGAAAAGTCTCTTCATACCGCGAACTACGTAGCCTTCAGCACGAGGTTGATCGCAGCGGACATCTGGCGCCACTGGGCCGTCTCCGCGTCGAGTTGTTTGCGGCCGGAGCTGGTGAGCTCGTAGAAGCGGGCACGACGGTTGTTTTCCGAGACGCCCCAATCCGCCTTGATCCAGCCTTTTTCCTCAAGGCGATAGAGCGCGGGGTAGAGCGAGCCTTGCTCCACTTGCAGCACTTCGTCGGACATTTGCCGGATACGGACGGAAATGCCGAAGCCGTGCATCGGCTGGTGCTGGAGCGATTTCAGAATGAGCAGGTCGAGCGTGCCCTGGAGCAGCTCGGGGGGAGTCGGTGCCTTGGCCATGACTCTCTCCTAGATATTCTAGGGAAGCAGCGTCAAGGCCTTTCCCCTAGAATATCTAGGGAAGCGGCGGATTCGACTGGCCGGCCAAGGGCTTCAGTGCGGATGCACCAACAAATGCCGCCGCAACAGATCCTTCCCGTAGTCGTTCCCGTTCGGCGTCCGCACCACCACGTGGATGTGTTGCCGGTTCGGCGCCTGCGGGTCCTTCGCGAGCTGCCGCAAATTCGCCGGCCGCTGGTGGTCGAATTCTCTCAGCACCACCGGACTGTGCATCCGGAAACAAAATACGCGGCCTTCACGCGTCCCCCACCCACGCAAAATCCCTCCGTCTGATTGCGCCCGCCCCATCGCACAAAAAACCATTTTCATCTTTGTGGGTCTGCCGCGGGATGCGGGCGCTCCACCGCTCGGCACGCACGTGCTACTTCGCTTCGTCCGCAGACCGCTCACTCGCATGCAGCGCCTGCCCCCACCGAATGCCTTGGCACCGGCGGTCCCAACCGCCATGGCTCTCTGCATGTTGGCCGCCCCACCTAATCGGAACATGCTCCAGCTCGCCGCCCTGCTGGCGATTTTGGCCGGCGCCTTCCTCGGCGGCTTCGCCCTAGTGCGCACTCTCGAATCGCAGGCCACCCGCGAAATCGTCGCCGCCGAGACCCAGGAGCACGAACGCCTCCTCACCGCGTTCCTCAATCTCGCCGCCGAACCCTCCCGTCTGCTCGTCGAAGGCAACGCCCGCCGCACCTCCTTCACTCGTCCGGAAGAGGCCGGCGCCGCCGCGCAGGCGCAATCGACCCTCGAGTCCAGCCTGCGTGTGTTTCGTCTGGATACCGCCTGGATTGTCGAGGCCGACGGCCGCGTCCGCCTGACCGTCTCCGCCGAAAACGGTCCCCTGCCGCCCCCGCCCATCACCCCGACGCAGCTCGCCAATCTCAAACAGCGCACGGTCCACTATTTCACCGAAAACCGGGGCGTTGTCTACGAGGTCAACGGCGCGAAACTCGCCACCAACTCCAACCATCCCGATGCCCCGCGCGGCTGGCTGTTCGCCGCCCGGCGCTGGGATGAAGACTGGCTTTCGACCGCCCGATTCCCCTTTGGCGACGTCCTCGTTTTGGTCGCGCCGGATCAGGCCGCCGGCACGCCGTCCAGCGTGCGCATCGAACGCGTGCTGCGCGATGCGGACCAGAAACCGCTCCGCGTGCTCCGGCTCGACTACACGCCGCGCGAGCTCTCCATCCTCTCCCGCGCCCGCACACTCCAGTGGCTTATTGTCGGGACTCTCGGCGTGGGCTGCCTCGCCGCATTCGGATTCGCCCTGTGGCGCTGGGTCGAACAACCCGCCCGGCAACTCCACCTCGGCCTCAGCGGCCACGACGAGTCCCGCCTCCAAACCCTCGCCACCTCCCGCGGCCACTTCGGCCAACTCGCCGCCAAAATGCGCGACCTGCTGGCCGACCGCCGCCAACTCCAACTCGTGATCGCCGAGCGTGAGCGCCTCGCCCGCGAGCTCCACGACAATCTCATCCAGACCGTTTACACCTCCGGCCTCAACCTCGCCAGCGCCCGCGTGCTCCTTCGCCAGCGCCCCGACGAAGCCGAATCGCTCCTCGATTTCACGCGGCAAAAACTTACCGCCACCCTCGACGACCTCCGCGATTTTATCCGCCATCTCGCCCCGAGCTCGACCGGCCACCGCTCGTTCGCCGACGCCCTCCGCTCGGCCGTCGATCTCGTGCAGGCCGTGCGTCCGCTGCGCGCCACCTTCGCCATTGACCACGTCCTGGCCGACTCGCTCTCGGCCGACCAGCGCAACCACCTCCTGCACTTCGCCCGCGAAACCATCGGCAACACCGCGCGCCACGGCACCAGCGATTCCCTCCACATCGCGCTGCGCGCCACGCCCGGCGCCGCCGAACTCACCGTCGCCGACACCGGCACCACCTTCGATCCCACCGCCAACCGTTCGGCCGCGCTCCAACTCGCCGCGCTCTCGACCCGCGCCAAGCAGATGGGCGGCACCGTGACGATCGACACCCAGTCCGGCAGTGGCACCCGCATCACTTTTCTGCTCCCGCACGGGCCGGCCTTGTAACAAATTCTTGGCACTGCCCGAACCGCGGCGCACGCTGCGACCGTTTTGCTTTCCACGGTTCCCAGGCCCATTCTGACCCGCATTGGACTCCTGCTGCTCGCGTTGGTCGCTTCCTTTGCTGCCGCCTTGGCCGGCCTGCACACCATCGAACAACGCGGCATCCGCGAGATCGTCGCCGACGAAGTGGCGGAACACGGTCGCCTGCTGGATGCGCTTCTCGCGCAAGCCGCCCGCCCCCTCCGTCTGTTCACCGAGAGCTACGCCCGCCGCATCTCCTTCACCCGCCCCGCCGATCCCACCCGCGGCGCCTCTGCCGAGAGCACCCTGCGCGCCGGCCTCCGCACCTTCGATTTGCATGCCGCCTGGGTGGTGGAAGCCGACGGCACCGTGCGCCTCCACGAAAAATCCGCGAGCGAACCCGCCCTGGAGGCTCCCCCGCTCACTCCTGCTCAACTCGCCTCGCTCACCACCGCCACCACGACGTTCTACCTAGAACGCGCCGGCGTGGTCTATCGCGTGCGCGGCGCCCGTCTCGCCGCCGATTCCACCCACCGCGATGCCCGCCGCGGCTGGCTGTTCGCCGCCCTGCGCTGGGACGTCCAAGACCTCTCCCCGCCCAACCTCCCGATCGAAGGCCGGCTCACCCTCCTCCCCCCGGACCAAGCTGGTCAACCTGCCACCGGCACCGAACCCGTCCGCATCGAACGCCTTCTCCGCGATTTTTCCAACCAACCGATCCGCGTCCTCCGCCAGGACTACCGCCCGAGCGAAATCGACGAAGCTACGTCCACCGATTGGCTCGAGCTTCTCGTGCTCGCCGCCTTCGGCCTGATCACGATCGGCATCCTCGCCTTCTGTCTGGTGCGCTGGGTCATTCTGCCCGCCGGCACTCTCCGCCGCAGCCTTCTGCACCGCGATCAACAGGCCCTCGATATCCTCCTCGCCCGCGGCGGCTACATCGGCGAACTCGCCCTTCTCATCCGCCAATCGCTGGAGACCCAACACCGCCTCGAACAAACCCTCGAAGACCGCGCCCGCCTCGGCCGCGAACTCCACGACGGCGTCATCCAGACCATCTACGCCGCCGGCATGGGCCTCGCCGGCGCCCGCGCCACCCTCCGCGAAAATCCCGCCGCGGCCGAACGCGTGCTCGACGATACCAAGACCGAGCTCAACGCCACCATTTTGGATCTCCGCAGCTTCATCAAAGGCCTCGAATCCGACGAGTCCTCCCGCCGCAAATTCAGCGAAGCCGTCCACTCACTCACCGGGCTGATGCAGTTCTCCCGCGCCGTTCGCTTTGTCATCGAGATCGACGACCTCGTCGCCGACCGCTTCCCCGCCGACGAACGCATGCAGCTCCTCCAGATCGTCCGCGAAGCCGCCAGCAACGCCGTGCGTCACAGCGGCGCCACGCTCGTCACCATCCGCCTCCACACCGTCCCGCCCGACGTCGTCCTCGAAATCGACGACAACGGCTCCGGTTTCGACACCGCCGCCTCCGTCGAGACCGGCCACGGCCTCGCCAATTTTCAAGCCCGCGCCCGCGAACTCGGCGGCACCATCACGATCACCTCTTGCCCCAAAGGTGGCACCCGCGTGAAACTCCTCCTCCCCCGGCAATTTTAGGCCATGGCCGCACTCGATAAAAAACCCATCCGCGTGATGATCGTCGACGACAGCACGCTCGTGCGCCACGGCATCCGCTCCGTCCTCGCCGCCCACCGCGGCGAGCGCCCCCTCTTCGTCGTCGCCGAGTCTGCGAGCGTCGCCGGCGCCGTGCGCGACGCCGCGCAACACAAACCCGACGTCGTCCTCCTCGACATCCGCCTCCCCGACGGCTCCGGCGTCGATGCCTGCCGCGAAATCGTCCGCCGCCGCCCGGACACCGCCGTGCTGATCCTCACCTCCTTCGCCGGCGATAATCTCCTCTACGAAGCCATCGTCGCCGGCGCCAAAGGTTACCTCATGAAAGAGATCGACCCCGCCGGCTTGGTCGAGGCGATCATCAACGCTGCGGAAGGCCGGGCCGTTCTCTCCACCGATGTCACCGACCGCGTGATACGCCTCTTGCGCAGCGGCCCGCCCTCCTCCGAAGCCGATCTCGGCAAACTCTCTCTCCAGGAACGCCGCGTCCTCACCCTCGTCGCCGCCGGACACACCAACCGCAGCGTCGGCGATGAACTCGGGCTCAGCGAAAACACGGTGAAGAACTATCTCGTCAGCGTCTTCGAAAAACTTCGCGTCAAACGCCGCTCGCAGGCCGCCGCCCTCTTTGCGCAAGCCAACCGCAAGGCCGACTAGGCCTGATCAGGCCCAGTAAGCTAGGGGCAAAAATAGGGGCCTGATCGGCTCTCACGCTGCCGCCCATTTGCGGATATGCTAGGGGCGATGAACCACCCCACCGCTTTCCCCGCTGCCCCCGACCGACCCCACCGCTCCTGCCGCCGCCGGGGATTCACCATCGCCGAAGTCGCCCTCGCCGCCGCGATCATGGCGATGGGGATCTCGACCTCGATCACGGTCATGCAGCGCTGCTTTCTCATGATCGATTCCGCCCGGCACCTCACCACCGCCGGCCAGATCATGCTCAATCAAATGGAGCAAGTCCGCATGCTCGATTGGGCCACCGTCTCCGCTTACTCCGCCGACGCCACGACTGTCGCCATCGATTCCGCCTTCACCGCCAACCCCGCCGTCGCCGACCGTTTTTCCCTCACGCGCACCGTCACGACGACTGCCACGGCCAACATTCTCCAGATCACTTACAACGTCTCGTGGCGCGGCATGGACGGCCGCTCGACGAGCCGGACGATGACCGCGCACTACGCCCGCTACGGTATCCACGATTTCATTTACAATGGCTCGTAGCACATCCGCGCGCGGCTTCACCCTCACCGAGGTGATGATCGCCGCGAGCATCGGCTCCTTCGTGCTGCTCGGCGTGCTCACGACCTTTCTGCTCCTCGGGCGCAGCGGCGTGAGCGTCGTCAACTACACCGAGATGGATACCCAGACCCGCCAGGGCCTCGAGGAATTCGCCCAAGACGTGCGCATGGCCTCCGGCATCGTCTGGAACAGCAGCACCTCGGTCACTCTCACTGTCCCGGAGAATTATCCCGCTCACAGCAACCAGGTCACCTACGCGTGGGACAACACCGTTAGCAGCGCGAGCTACCGCTGTTTCTACCGCAAACCCGGCGCCGCCACCGTCACGGCCGATAAAACCATCTTCATCCGCAACGTCACCGGTTTCGTCTACAACCGCTTCGACCGCCTCAACGCCCCCGCCGCCACCGACGCCGCCACCAAGCGTCTCCAAATTAGCCTTACGGTGACCGCCAGCAACCGCACCGTCGTCAACGCCACCGATGCCACCCTCTCCGCCTCCTTCATCCTGCGCAACAAAACCTCCTCGTGACATGTCCCCTACCCGCTCCCTTCATCGCCAGCGCGGCTCCTTCCTCATCGTCGCCTTGATTCTCTGCGCCGTGATCGGCGTCTCGCTCGTCTCCTACTACAAGCTCGCCGCCACCGCCCTCAAAGGCGCCACCCGCACCTTCCTCTCCGCCAGCAATCTCAACATTGCCGAGAGCGGCATCGAGCAGGCCATGGCCTGCTTCTACACCCAGTCCACTGGCGTCGCCTCCGCCACCGCGTGGACCGGCTGGACGCTCTCCGGCTCCACCGCGAAACGCAAATTCACCGACTTCACCCCCGCCCCCAACGCCACCGGCGAAGTGCGCGTCTACGTCAACAACTACACCAACACCGGCGGCACCCCCGTCATGGTCGCCCAGTCAATTATCACCCCGCCCGACGGCCCGCCCATCAGCAAGTTCATCGAAGTCACCCTCCGCAACCGCTCCCTCTGGAGCAACGGCATCGTCGCGAAAACCTCCATCACCGGCGATAGCAACCTCAAGGTCGATAGCTGGAAGTCCGACACCACCAGTCCGCCCACGCTCTACTCCGCCACCGTCCGCCGCGCCAACGGCCCCATCGGGGTCGTGTCGTCCGGCGCCGGCGCGCTCAACGTCGGCGACAATCCCACCATCTACGGCGTCGCCAACACCGGCGGCGGCAATGTCAGCAAAACCGGCGCCGCCAAACTCACCAACTCCCTCACCGGCACCGGCTGGTCCAGCACCCTCGAACGCCACGATTTCGCCTTCACCTTCCCGGCCATCACCGTGCCGACGCCCACGATCGTTAACACGATCACGGCCAATGTCACCGCGAGCATCACCTTCCCCCGCTCGACCGACGCTATGAACTCCGACGGCAAATATTACTACAACTGGGGCGCCTTCGTGAACAACTACGCCTCCAAAACCATGACGATCTCCGCGCCCTGCGTCTTCCTCATGACTGCCCACGCCGCCGCCACCAATTCCTTCAACACCAGTAGCAGCGCCACCTGGACCTACGGCAACGCCACCGCGACCATCGAGATCTACACCGGCGGCAGCATGCATTTCGACTCCGGCGCCAGCTTCTTCACCAACGGCGTGCCCTCACGCTGTATGATCTATTTCACCGCCACCTCCGGTTCCAAATTTCACACCGGGGGCGGCGGCACCTGGTCCGCTTGTATCTACGGACCGGAGACCGCCTTCAACCTCGACAGTGGCGGCGATTTTCGCGGCGCCGTCATCATGAAAACCTGCCAGCTCCGCGGCGGCGTCAATTTTCACTACGACGAAACCCTGGCTGGCCTCGGCTCCGGCACCGGCGTCGCCGTCGCCCGCTGGCGTGAACTGCAGAGAGCCGATGAACGGGACGACTACATCGCTTTCCTCAATTTCTGATTCCATCGGCCGCCCGTTTTCTCCGGGCGCCGCCCCGCCATGACCTTCGCCGAAAAATTCTGCCACCAACAGCGCGTCCACCCCTCCGACTACGAAGCCGTGGTCCTGCGCCTGTCACTCCGCCCCATCGCGCGGCTGCTTCGCCCGCTCCTCAATCTCAACCCGAGCTATTTCGCCGCCGACCGCGAGTTCGTCCGCGGAGTGGGCCGCCTCACTCGCCTCGCCGATTTCCACACCGAAGCCCAAGACTTCGTCAATCACCCCGATGGACGTGGATTTCTGCATCGCACCCTCACGCTCCGCGTCTCGCGCGAGCGCCTGCACAACCTGCTCCGGGATACGCTGGAAAGCTGAACCGGCGACCGCCGCCCTCCAGTAGCCGCGTCGGTTACGACGCGGTCGCCCCTCGTCCACCCCGGTGGCCGCCAACCCTCGCCGCGCCCTCCGAGGTGGAGCGCGTTGACAGGGGGCAACGCGCTTTCTTTTCGCCCCTACCTCCGCCACCGATCGCCCCTTCGCTCAACGTCGCCCCGCTATCAGCCCCGCCGTTCTCCAGTAGCCGCGTCGGTTACGACGCGGTCGCCCCTCGCACATCGCGTCGTCCAATTCACCCTTGAGCCCCGTCCCCATCGTGCTGTCTTGGATCGGAAAAAAAGAAACGCTGGCGACCTTGGAGTGACGCGAAACAAGAAATTCATCCCTCCGAACCGCCCAGCCCTTGTCCCGCCGAAATCGTGCAAGAAACTGACATAATACGCCGCAAGGGCGCATAGCGCTGTTCGGCACATGAAAGCCTAGATGCGTTGCCGACATTGCAGCACACGGTTCAGCAAGGAGCGCACGATTCCACCGTTTCGCGCGTCTTGTCCGAAATGCGCCCGAATCGCTGCGCCGATTTTCCTCAGTCAGCAGGGAGACGGCATCTCCAGCTTTCGAGAGATTATGATTCGGCAGAATGCGGGCGACCCGAGCCGGAAGCTACTGGAGACCCGCTCGTGTCATTTTGTCATCTTTCTCGACGAGAGCGCCGCTATCGTGGGTTTCGATCTGGAAGATCGCGATTCCGCTCATCTTTTCCAGTGGCGAAGAGGCCAACGTCCGACGTTCTACCGCATCTCGAACGTCGGCACAGGCTACAACAATCGCGATGAAGTCCACGTGAACGGCCATTTTGTATCCGCAGACACAATCGCCGAGTTAAAGACCCGCGGGCAGAATATCCGCCGCGAAGTCTGTGACGTGTTGCTCGAGGGACTTAGGGCTTACCGCTAAGAAGGCCAAAAGTGTCGGTCTTACTCACCGCATCACCTCCGTCGGGCCGCACCGCGCCGGCGAACGCTCCTCAGTGCGGATGCGCCAACAAATGCTGCCGCAGCAGATCCTTCCCGTAGTCGTTCCCGTTCGGCGTCCGCACCACCACGTGGATGTGTTGCCGGTTCGGCGCCTGCGGGTCCTTGGCGAGCTGCCGCAGATTCGCCGGCCGCTGATGGTCGAATTCGATCAGCACCACCGGACTGTGAATCCGGAAATAAAATACTCCACCCTCCGCGTCCGCTCCGAGCCAGGCGAAATACGTCCGGTCCAGCTTCGCCCGCACCTCGTCCATTTTCACCTTCGCGTGCCCGTCGTCCATATTCTCGACAAAGAGCGCGATCAGCTCGACGAGTTTCTCCTTCTGCGCCGCCGCCAAATCCGTCGCCCGCACCCCCGCGTAGTCGAGCACCACGTTGTCTTTGAACGCCTCCGTCAGGGTGTTGTTGCCCGTCTTGTCGCCCGGCAACACCGCCTTCACCCGCTGCACCGCGTCGAGCGACCGGAAAAACGCGAAACCCTTCGCCTGCTCCTCCTGCAAAATCGCGAGGCCTTGGTATTTGCCCGACGGCGCCACGACCGGCTCCGATCCGACGAACACCGGCGACATCACCACCTGATCGCCGAGCACAAAATAATTCAGGATCAGATGATGCCCATCGACCTGAAATCCCCACGGCTCCGTCGCCGACGGCTCGCCCATCACCGTGATCCAATAGAGCCACTCGCCATACTGCACAAAATCGCCGCCGCTCAGTTCTCCGAGCGTGTGGTTCAGCTTCATGATGTCCTGCGAGAGCTTCAGCCCCTTCGCGCTCAGCGCCGCCTTCATCAGTCCAAACGCCGCCGCCCGCTGCCCTGCGCTCATCTCCTGAAAACTCACGCCCTGCCGCCGGTAAAAATGCTGGTTCATCCACTTCCGCCACTCGTCGTCGCCCACCGGAAATACCGCCGCCTTTTTCTGCTCCGCGCTCAGCGTCCCCAGCCACGCCGTCGCCGCCGCGCGCACCGGTTCCGTGGATACGCCCGTCGCACGAATCGGAAACAACCCCGGCTCCACCTTACCGTTCGTCGTGATCCCGCGGAATGCCTCCGCCAATCCCTTCGCCTCCGCCTCGCGCGACATCCGCGTCGACCGCTCGATCCACGCCTCCGCCGAAGGCCGCGCCGGCGCCTGTGCCCACGCACTCGTCGCCACCACGCACGCCATCACCAACATTTTGGGGTAATTCATTTTTATAGGGGTAAAATTTTCCACCACCACCGCCAGTCATCCGTCATTCGTCATTCGTCATTCGTCATTCGTCATTCTTTTCCGCGCCCCGCGCGGAGCCAGAGAGTCTTAGCTTCAGGGCCGGTAAGCCGGATTCTGTTCCACGTCTTGCGACGCTTCGGTCGTCATTTCTCTCGGCGCCGTCTTGCGACGACCCCGGCCAGATTCACTCACTTGAGCGTCCCCGGCTGCAGCATACCCGTGACTATAGGACGAGCCGCCCAGTCACCTATTTTGCCTTGCACCGGACGGGGTTTTTCGTGCCGCCGACGTCGCCGTCGGCGCGGTGGGCTCTTACCCCACCTTTTCACCCTTACCGCGCAGTTGCCCGCGCGGCGGTATATTCTCTGTGACACTTTCCGTCGGCGCGCCTTGAAACGCGCCGCCTGAGCTCGCGGTGAAGCTGGCTCAGCGCCCTGCCCTGCGGTGTCCGGACTTTCCTCTCCGTATTTCGTAAAACGGGCGCGGGTTTAGCCCACGCCTTGGGATCAAAGAACACGGAGCGACGACCAGGCCCCGAAGCTAAGGCGGTCAACACAGCCCCATCCGCCGCCTTGCGCAAGCTCGCGTGTAATTTCGCGGAGCCGTTCCCCCAATCAGAGGCAGCGGGCCACTCCCGCCTTCAACGTCCGCCTTCCCACCATGCCCTCCCCGTCCCTCCGTCTCCTCCTCCTTCGCCCCGGGTTTTTCTTAACTCGCCTCGCCACCGTCCTGTTCCCGCTCTTGCTCGCGCTCACCGTCGGCGCCGCCACCCCGAGCCCGATCAAAATAGCCCCCGCCACGCTCCCCGCGCTTACCGCCGGCACCGCCGTTTCCGTGGCCCTCTCCGCCACCGGCGGCACCGCGCCCTACACCTGGAGCCTCCCCGTCGCGCCGCTCCCGAACGGCCTCCAACTCAATCCCGCCACCGGCCTCCTCTCCGGCACCCCGACCACCGCCGGCAACGCCGTCATCTTCGTCCGCGTCACCGATGCCGCCGGCCTCAAAACCCAGCGCGGTTGGAATGTCCCCATCACCGCCCCCTCCTACGGCCCCGGCAATCCCCCGCGTCCCCCACAGCCCACCGGCGGCGGCGTGAGCCAAGGCACCCCGAATCTCACCGCCGGTCGTTTCCTCGAACAAGCCGGCTACGGCCCCACGCCCGCCGAAATCACCAAGGTGAAAACCATCGGCATCCCCGCGTGGCTCGACCAGCAGTTCGCCCTGCCCGAAACCCCGATCACCAATCCGGGCGGCATGGCCATGGCCACCGTGCAGTCCGACTACCTTTACCGCGTCGTCACCGCGCCCGACCAACTCCGCCAACGCGTCGTCGCCGCCCTCGGCGGCATCATCGTGGTCTCCGCCGCCAAGAATATCTACCCCGACGAACTCGTTCCCTACCTCCACATTCTCAGCCGCAACGCCTTTGGCAACTACCGCACCCTCCTCGACGAAGTCGCCCGCAGTTCCCCGATGGGCAAATACCTCGACCACGCCAACAGCAACCGCCCGACCCCCGGCAGCGCCGCCAACGAAAACTTCGCCCGCGAGCTCATGCAGCTCTTCACCATCGGCCTCAACGAACTCAACCCCGACGGCTCCGACCGCCTCGACGCTCTCGGTCACACCATCCCCGCCTACACGCAGTTCACCGTCCAGCAGGTCGCCCTCGCCCTCACCGGTTGGACGTATCCGGGTCCCGCGGACAACAACCACCCCAACTTCTCCGGCCCCCTCCAGGCCCGCCAGATCAATCACGACACCGGCGCCAAAACCCTCGTCGGCGTCACGCTCCCCGCCGGTCAAACCGCCGAGGCCGACCTCGCCGGCGTCCTCGACTGGCTTTTC
>Ga0075163_10006698_pt1 | contig 15287 bp, 4 predicted proteins | sample JI1023141ADNA_FD_71478 | JGI IMG/M metagenome (GOLD analysis project Ga0075163, IMG submission 71478) | Wastewater effluent complex algal communities from Wisconsin, to seasonally profile nutrient transformation and Carbon sequestration -... | ecosystem: Engineered > WWTP > Effluent > Algae... | reverse complement strand
CAAGGCCTTCAAGGACAACCTGATCGCCGACCTGACGCACGACGGCTTTGCCGACATGTATGCGCAGACCATCACCTACGGTCTGTTTGCCGCGCGCGCCAGCCGGGGCAGCGGTGCGCTGGTAGCTGACGACGCCGCGCACATGGCGCCCAGCACCAATCCGTTCCTGCGCGACCTGCTGCAAGACTTTCTGCACGCCGGGGGCCGCGCCAAGCGGCACAACAAGCGCGTGGACTTTGACGAACTGGGCATCAACGAGGTCGTGACCACCCTCCGCGATGTGCCCATGGACGCCGTGCTGCGCGCCTTCAACAAGGAAAAGCCGGGCGACGACCCTGTCATCCACTTCTACGAAGACTTCCTCAAAGCCTACGACAAGAAGATGCGCGCCAAGCGCGGTGTGTTCTACACCCCTAGCCCCGTGGTGCAGTTCATCGTTCGCAGTGTGGACGAGATCCTGAAAACCGAGTTCGGCATTGAAGACGGCCTGGCCAGCACCCTCACCTGGGGCGAAATGATCGCCCGCAATCCCGAACTGAAGCTGCCCAAGTTCTGCACGGCTGAGACACCTTTCGTCCAGATCCTCGACCCCGCCACGGGCACCGGCACCTTCATCGTCGAAGTCATCAGCCAGGTCCACGCCCATATGCTGGCCAAGTGGGCCAAGCTGGGCAAAACGACCAGGGCGCAGTGGCAGCCGCTATGGATCGAATACGTCAAGGCGCATCTGCTGCCGCGCCTCTACGCCTTCGAGCTGATGATGGCGCCCTATGCCATCGCCCACATGAAGATCGGCCTCAAGCTGGCGGAAACGGGCTACACCTTTCCCGAGGACGGGCCGCGCGTGAATGTGTTCTTGACTAATGCGCTGGAACCAGCGCACGCCATCAATCCAGGGTTGGAATTTGAGGCGCCGATGCTGGCGCATGAGGCTGCTGCGGCGAACCGTGTGAAGGAGCAACTGGCGGCGACGGTGGTGGTGGGGAATCCACCGTACTCGGGTGAATCAGGCAACAAAGGCGAGTGGATCGCAAACCTGATGCGTAGTCGTTTGACGGATGGTTCCGACTCTTACTTCCGCTTTGACGACGCCGATCTGGGCGAGCGCAACCCCAAGTGGATAAATAACGATTACGTCAAATTCATTCGGTTGGCTCAGTCCAGGCTCGCAACGCTAGGCACGGGCGTGATGGGCTACATCACCAGTAACTCATATCTCGAAAGCCCCACGTTTCGGGGTGTTCGTCAGAGCCTGTTGCACACGTACAAGCGACTCGCAATCATTGATCTCCATGGGAATTCCAACATTGGCGAGTCCGTCGAAATTGATCAAAACGTGTTTGAAATTCAGGAGGGAGTTGCAATCGCCATTGGCGCAATCAGTGGTGCCGAAAACTCGTTACTTTGGCATGTCGATCTATTTGGATTGCGTGAATCGAAGTATGAACAACTTGGAAGGCTTCTAATTCAAAACTGCCCGCCTTTTGTGCCCACAGGCGTTCAGTTGAAGTTTGTCAGAGCGGAATCAGCGAGCACAGACTCATATGAAACTGGCTGGCCTCTGCCAACTTTGCTCTTGGTTAATTCCGTTGGCATCGTCACCGCTCGGGATGCACTGTGCATCCAGTTCACGGAAAAACAGGCCTGGGACACTGTTCGTGACTTTGGACTGCGTGAAGTTGAAGATGCAAGGTCCGTCTATGCTTTGGGAGATGATGCGCGGGATTGGCGAGTCGCCCTTGCGCAGCACGATGTAAATTCATCTGGCCCAAGCAAAAAGCATCTTCAGCCAATTCTTTATAGACCATTCGATACTCGTCAAACCTATTACACGGCGCAGACTAGAGGGTTCCTGTGTATGCCTCGCCCGGAGGTCATGCGGCACATGCTTGCCGTACCAAATCTCGCATTGATTTCCGCTCGGATAAACAAGGGAAGCTATCCAGATCACTTTTTCTGCACCCGTTTGATCATGGAAGCCAAATGTGGGGAGAGTACAACCCAATCCGCTTTGTTTCCCCTTTGGAGTAGCTCTGACGGGGGACGCATTGCGAACCTCTCTGACGCATTCGTTGCAGCAGTCCAATCCGCCCTCGATCTAGACCGTACCGACTACCGCCCAGAAGGCCCCTCGGCCCCGATGCATGCCGAGAAAATTTTCCACTACCTCTACGCCGTTCTGCACAGCCCGGCCTACCGCCAGCGTTACGCCGCCTTTCTCCGCACCGACTTCCCGCGCATCCCTATCCCCGGTTCACGCGCCGTGTTCGACGCACTGGCCTCGCTGGGTGCGCAATTGGTGCAATGGCATTTGCTGGAGCATCCGGATGTCACAAAAATCGTTGCCGGTAGCACCCGACCAGCAGGGGCGGTGGCCTGGTTTGGCGCGGACTTCAGCTTGCAGAAGGTCGCTGAAAAGGGCAAGTCGCTGGCGGATGTGTCCGGCGACGTTGGCAAGGTCTTCATTAACGCCACCAGCGGCTTTGCCAACGTGCATCTTGGCGTGTGGCAGCACACCATTGGCGGCTACCAGGTGCTGCACAAGTGGCTGGACGACCGGCGCAAGGCCGGGCGCAGCGTGAGCCCCGACGACATCACCCACTGGCTGCGCGTTTACGCGGCGCTGCAGGCCACGCAAACGCTGATGCAGCAGGTAGACGTGGCTATCGACGCTCACGGGGGCTGGCCCGGCGCCTTCAGTCAAAATCACCCGCCACCTGACGCCGCCACGCTGGCCGGCGAGCAGATGGCGCAGAAGGCACAGCTCAAAGCGCAGAAAAAAACCGCGAAGGTATCAAAGACAATAGCAAACCGTGACCAAGGGACGCTGGGATTCGGCCTATTTGATCCGAATTCCGATCTGGACGAGCTGGCGGCCGCCTCTGGAGCACCCCCCCGCCCAAAATCTAGGGCCACCCCTGCCAAGGCAGCGGGTGGCAAAGCCTCCACCAGCCCCGCGAAGGCAGACGACATCACCGACTGGCAAGCCATGTGCGCCATCCGCGCCGTGCTGGCCCGCGCCGGCGCCAGCGCGCTCTTGCGCCCCGACCTGATCCGCAACACCGCCCGCGAGCTGGGCTTCGCCCGCACCAGCCCGGCAGTGAAGGCGGAGCTGGATGCGGCGATCCGTCGCGCAGTGCGCCGTGGCATTGCCGAAAACTCGGGCGGCGTGCTGACTTTGTTGGTCAAGGATATCGATGGTTACGACCGGGACCATTTGAAAGCCCAGGTTTTGGCTGCTATCAGGGCGGTGGGTGGCACTTGTCTCAAGGCAGATGCACCCATGTTGCTGGCCCGCGCTTTGGGCTTTGCGCGTACAGGGCCGAATATCACGGCAATGGTCGAGACGATTTTGCGTAGTTTGGTTCGGGCCAAGCAGGTTGAGTCCAGAGGCGGCCAGATTCTGGTTCTGCGGTCGCCCGTCACATAAAGGAGGCAATCAACCATGCCGCTAAGCACCAAAGTCATTCGAGTACCCGTAAAGCTGGTCGACGGTGGTTGGGAGCTTCTTTATGGCGGCCCAGTGAAGGTCAAAGAAGGTGCTGTTGGCGAACTGCACCTGGATTACATGTACTTCACCGACAAGAAATTTCTAAAAGCGCTGACCACCAAGCGGCAGGTTACTGTTTTGGCGGCGGGCACTGAACTGCGCGTGGCCCTCACCGTGAAGCAGGGTCTGGATGCAACGCTGTGGCCATACTTGCTGCCGCGAGATGCCACACCACATCGCCACACGGCCAAGATCAATGTCGATACGCGCTTTGTATCTATCGATCTGGCTGGCCCGACATTGGCACAGCAAAAGAAAAAGGTAGAGCACGGCGGCCTGTTTTTGATGCTTGAAGGCATGGAGCCGCGCTCCATTGAGTCGGGCATGGTGAATTTGCCAGCGGCCCCTGGGCTAGAGCCTGTAGACAGCCTGAACTATGCCTTTACCCGCTTGTCCGAGGTGTTTGAGCCATGGCGAAAGGCGCATACGGGCAGCATTTACGAGCGAATTTTTTACCTTGAGCGTGACGAGCATTGGTACCCCTTGAAAGACCTGCGTGACCGCGCGTTGGCGAGTGCGGAGCGCACGCTGATCAAAGACCTTTGGGCCGCCGTGGCGGAGCAATTGGGTACTGCACTTTTTTGACTTGTTATTGGCCAATTGGGAGAGTGAATGTTTCATTTGAATGTACGGGTCGCCTGGCACGACAACCGCTGGAACGGCGCGGTTTGCAACGACCCCCTGACGAATTCCTATTGCCTTGACCTAGAGCGCATCCGCTCCAGCCGCGATGACGTTCAGGAGGTCAAGTTCAAAGGAAAGCTGTTCGCCGATATCTCGCCTGACGATCTGCCGCCTTGCAAGGCCGAGTCAGGGGCCTTCATGAATACGGACCAATGGGTGCGAAGCGCGGAACATCCGTATGCCAGCAACAAGAAGGCGCAGTCGACGCACGGGCATTTGCTCAAGACGAATTTCAAGGTGCCGCCGTACTCGACTTTTGCGGTGCCGTTCTACTGGATGTTGAAAGCCAATCAGGAAGAAATACAGGCCGAATTGCCGATACCACTCCCACCTGACGAGGACGCTCCATTCCCCTCACCCTGGGTGTTCTCAAAAGAGCGCCAAAGGGCCTTGTGCGAGCTGTTCTTCGGCCGCCTCACCCCAAAGAAGTCCCTGGTGTTTTTCTACACCAAGAGCGGGCATCCGCTTGAAGAGACCTATTCCCGGCTCGTTGTCGGGGTGGGGCTGATTGAGTCTGTCTCGCCGATTCTGGAATACGACACCACCCAAGCCGGCGATACCTATCCGCTGTGGGATGGCAAATTCCGGCACTCCATCCGCGCAGATGGCAAGGAAGGATTCCTCCTGCCGTACCACGACTATTTGGAGACGACAGGTGACGAAGTCGAGGACGCTCGGCGGCGTGCATTGCTTTCTGAGATTGCCGTGGTGCCGGAGTCCGTGGATGTCATGTCGTTCTCTTACGCGGGCGAACTGGCAAGAGCGGACGTGGCACTGTCGGTGTTGGCGAAGTGCCTGGCTGCAGTGCGAAAGATCAAAAAGCACGGTATTGCGGCGGGGCCTTGGGAAAAGCGCGAAGAATGGCTTAACGAGCAGATCGCAAGCGTATGGCAGGACCGTGGCGCATTTCCTGGCACCGGCGCTGCGCTAGAGTCACTCGGCATGCGCCTTGGAACGTCGCTGATGCTGGAGTTAATAGCCCGGGAAGTCATCAAGCCAACCGACGACCCCTGGCCGACGATAGACCTGATTCTGCGCGGCAAGAAGAAGCCACCACAGCCGGCCTACGGCCCGGATATCAAGGCGGTAGCGAACACATGGATTGGGCTGTCTGACGAACGGCGTGCCTTGCTTCGACTTCTTTCGAGGATGAGCTTGAGCCCGGCACAGGCCCGCCGATGGTTCGATCCCAGTCTCAGGAAGAAAGCCTCTCGATACCCAGTTACCGATGCCGCGATCCTGGCCAATCCGTACCGCATTTCTGAGTGTGATATCGGGGACCTCACAGACAACGCAATATCCCTGGCGACGATCGACCGGGGGGTTATGCCCGATGCAGTCATTCAGGCGGCCCACCCTGTGGAGGAGCCGTCAAGGGTCGAATCACCGCTGGACGGTCGGCGTGTCAGGGCGGGACTGGTCAGTGTATTGCGAACTGCTGCGGCTGGCGGCGACGCCCTTTTGTCTGATCTCGACGCACTGTTGGCCCTGGGCAAGCTTGATCTTTCAAGCCCGTGCGAGGTGCCGCTGGACTGGGTCAACGGAAATGCAGAATTGTTGGCTGAAGAAATGATCCGCCATCGATTGATACTGAACCATGAAACGGATGAGGCGGTGCAGTGCCTGCAACTCAAAGAGCTCAGTGAGCGGGAAGTCCGCCTGTCCAAACTGCTTGGCACCCGTGCTGCCACCACGTTGCCGAGTACGGGGGAGTCATGGCCTGAATTGATTCTCGCAGCCCTCAAAGAGAACGGGACCAATCCGGACCTGAAGAATCCGCGCCACGCTGCAGCGCTGGACGAACAGGCCAAGGCGCTTGAAAAACTCACGACTCGCAAGCTCTCCGTTCTGGTGGGTAGAGCTGGTACCGGCAAGACGACCGTACTAGCTGGTCTGCTGGGATCAAAAAAATTGAGTGACGGCGGAATACTGTTTCTGGCACCTACCGGTAAGGCGCGTGTGAGGCTGTCGCAAAAGGCAAATGCGAACGCCATGACCGTGGCTCAATTCCTTTATCAACTCGACCGATATGACGGGCTGAGGCAGCGGGTACGTTTTGAAGGGGAGGAAAAATACAGGAAAGAAAAGACAGTGGTCATCGACGAGTGCTCGATGCTCACCATGGACGATCTTCTGGCCACGCTGTTGGCGCTTGACCTGGCGCACGTCAAACGAGTGATACTGGTAGGTGACCCTAATCAGTTGCCCCCAATCGGCGTCGGCCGCCCATTTGCTGATCTGGTCGCCTACCTGGACAACGCCGCGCCAGAGGCGCCGTATTGCGGCGCGTTGGCCAGGCTAGGTATCGAACTGCGGACGGCCGATCAGGGAGCCCCATCAGACACCTTGAAACTGGCATCCTGGTTCACCCGCGAGCAGCAGCCTGCTGATGCCGAGTGGGTTCTCAGCGAAGAGGGGCAAGGAGAGAATTTGAATGATCTCCACGTCTGCACCTGGCAAACGCCATCAGACCTCTACCGGCTATTTGGAGAACAGTTTGTCTCACGTTTGGGCTTAAGTACGCCGGATGATGTCATCGGGTTCAATGTGAACGCATTGGGGCTGACGAAGGAAGGCTGGGTTCCCTTTGAAGATCACGATGGCGCCGAACGTTTCCAGATTCTTTCCCCGGTACGGCTCCAGCCCCACGGAATCCATCAGATTAATCGGTGGGTACAAAGAACCTACAGGCAGGCGCAACTTCACTCGGCGCGCCAGCCATGGGGGCAAAGCTTTGGCGATGAAGAAATTGTTTGGGGCGACAAAGTAATCCTGACTCGAAACGGCAAGCGCGACGGCTGGAATGGCAAGACAAAAACCCCCGTTGAAGGCGAGTATCTGGCGAACGGCGAAATTGGAGTCGCAAGCGGTACGAAGAACGGGTTCCTGAATGTGGCTCTGGCGCAAAGGGCCGACGTGACCTTTGGCTTCAGTTCCAAACAGTTTTCAAGCAACGCCGCGCCGTTGGAACTGGCCTATGCGCTAACAGTGCACAAGGCCCAGGGCAGCGAGTTCGATACCGTCTTTGTCGTCCTGCCAGAGAAGACGAGGTTCCTGTCGAGAGAGCTGGTTTACACCGCCCTGACCCGCTCCAAGAAGGCTTTGGTCTTGTTGATTCAAGGCAAGGATGCCTCAGCACTTTTCGAGCTGGCACAACCCACGAACTCCGAGACCGCAAGGCGCAACACAAATCTGTTTGCAGTCGGAATCCGGGCCAGCGATGACTTCCCGTATGCCCAGCACCTGGTTCACAGAACCTCGAAGAACATCATGGTCCAGAGCAAGTCCGAACTGACCCTGGCGACTTACTTCGCCAGTTCGGACGTGGGACTCGGTGACTACACCTACAACCGAAAGCTGGACGGCGAAGGCTACCCCTATCGCTTGCGGCCAGACTTCAGTTGGGAGACCGACGCGGGCGAGGTCATTTTGTGGGAACACCTCGGGATGCTGGATCGGGAAGACTACAAAGAGGGGTGGTACAAAAAGCGGGCTTGGTATGCCAAGAATGACTATGTTGAAGGTGTGAATCTGTTCACGTCAACGGAAGGTCCGGGGCTGGATATGAGCCATGTGGCGGATGTGGCGCAGAAGGTGAAGAAGGCTTTGGGCCGCTAGGGTTTCACTCACCTTAGCCACGACGGGTTTGGTGCCCTCCCGGGAATCTGGGCAAAGTACATACACAAGGGTCATGGATGAACGAACTATTGAACGCATCTGCCAGTGTGATTTCCCGGTGGTTAGAGGCAAAGCTTCCCGCACTTGGTTCAACGTGGTGGCTCGACAGCGTCGTCAACAGATTGACCTTTCAGCAGCAGCGCCTGGTCGATGAGAAGCGCATCCACTCGCTGGCGGGCCTCGACCTGGCCGCGCTATTACGCGTCCTGGACCAGAACTGGAGTGAGCTTTCGGGAGCGGAGCAACTTCCCCGGGAAGCACGGAACTGGATCAAAGAACTCCACAGCGTCCGCAATCGCTGGGCCCATGCTCCTTCCGGTGGGTTGAGTCCGACGGATGTGTACCGGGACGCGGATACCCTGGAGCGCCTGCTGAAGATCCTCGGGGCTGGAGATGACCTGCTTGACAGGATTGAGAAGGTCAAGACCAGCACTCTGGCAAGACTTGCACCCGTAGGCCTTGCAGCGCCGATCAATCAGTCGAACCAATCCGGCAATGGGGAACAGACTGCGATGCCAAGTACCGTCGCTACCCCAATCGCAAGTACGCCAAGTACGCCGACGACCAAGTTTTCCATCGGCCAGCTCCTGTGCCTCAGGTCGAACTCACATGCGATCTTCCCTGTGCTTGAGGTTCTTCATGGTGGCGCCGTCGAAACGCGGTATCGGGTATTCGAGAACGGAGCTCGTCAAGTCTATTACGAGAGCCAGCTCCAGGCACTTGATGAACCCGAGGAAGTTCGAAAGATCCTTTCTGCGGCGGAGTTATCAGCCATGCTCACGGCGGTACAACTTTCGTCTCCCTCGGCGTCGGCGTTGTATTCGCTGAACTCTGGACGCGTGCGTTTCGTTCCGTATCAATATCGCCCAGTCTTCAAGCTCATTCGAGCTGACAGGCCCCGATTGCTGGTGGCTGACGAAGTCGGTGTTGGAAAAACTATTGAAGCAGGGCTAATTCTCAAAGAGCTACAGGCGAGAAACGAAATAAAGTCGGTCCTCATCATTTGCCCCAAGGCGCTGGTCGCCGAGCGGAAATGGGAACTAGAGATGAAGCGCTTTGACGAACACTTCATTCCAATGAATGGCTCGCTACTTAGGCACTGCGTAAAGGAGACACACTTGAGTGGGGAATGGCCCGTTCAATACGAAAAGGTCATCGTCCCGACCTCCCTGTTCGACAACGACCTGCTCTTTGGAAAGCCCGGCAAGGGGAAAGCACGGGACCCTGGACTCCTTGAGCTCGATCCGCCTCCGAAGTTCGACCTCGTCATCGTCGATGAGGCCCACCATATTAGGAACTCCGATACTTTCCTCCATCAAGCGGTTCGCTATTTCGCTGACAACGCGGAGGCCGTTGTATTCCTGACCGCAACCCCGGTGCAGCTTGGACGCGAAGACCTGTACACGATATTGAATGTGCTTCGACCTGACGTAATCATTGATCCAGCAAGTTTTGCGCAAATGGCGGAGCCCAATCAGTACATCAACGCGGGGGTCCAAGCCTGCCGGCGAGGCGAGGCAAGCTGGGCAGACGAAGTTCGAGAGCAGTTGCGATGTGTAGCCGGCACTACTTGGGGCCGAGAGGTCCTCGCTGTAAATCCGGGATTCCAGCATATTTACGACGGCTTGGCAGAGGATGCGCCAGACGGCGCTGCACGGGTCAAGACTATTCAGGCGTTGGAAGACCTCTATACATTCAGTTCGCTCATCAATCGAACTCGACGGCGTGACATTGGTGAGTTCACGACACGCAAGGCCGAGACCCTCACAACCGATTTCACACCGAGCCAGAGAGAACTGCATGACGACCTGCTCAGTGTCATTGCGCGAATCCTGGCACGCCTTCACGGAAACCAGAACGTCAAGTTCATGATGACGACAGTCAGCCGGCAAGCTGCCAGCAGTCTCTTCGGCCTAGCGCCGGCTCTTCATGATATTTTGCAAGGCAAGTTGGCCCGCTTGGAGGCCGAAGACGACGGCGATGGCGATGGCGATGGCGACGGTGATGCCAACGAAGGGGCTAGATCCTATGACTTCGTTGATCAGATTCGTGGGGACATCGAATCCTTGCTGGAGCGCGTCAAAGGACTGGACCCTGCCGATCCAAAGGCCGAAGCGTTCATGAAGGTTGTGCTCGACAAGGTGGCCATGCACAAAAACAAGGTACTGCTCTTCAGTACCTTCAGGCATACGCTGAAGTACCTAGTTGGCAAACTCAGGGCTGCTGATATCCGGTTCGGCCTAGTTCATGGCGGGGTACCGGATGAGGAGCGCGCGGTCTTGAGGCGGCGGTTTTCGTTGGCAAAGGGTGACCCCGATGCTCTGGATGTCCTGATGTCGTCTGAAGTTGGATGTGAGGGACTGGACTTTCAGTTCTGCGACTGCCTGGTCAACTACGACCTGCCGTGGAACCCAATGCGCATCGAGCAACGCATTGGCCGAATCGACCGGTATGGCCAGCAAAGCGAGGCTGTTGCCATTTTCAATCTGGTGACCCCCGGAACGATTGATGCCGAAATTTACGACCGCTGCCTTTCGCGGATTGGCGTTTTCAAACACGCCATCGGAGGCACCGAAGAAATTCTTGGCGAAATCACGCGGGAGCTTCACAACATTGCAGAGACATTCAGCCTGAGCGAGGAGGAGCGCGGCCGTAGGTTGAATCAGCTTTCGGACAACAAGATTCGGCAAATTGAAGAAGAGCAGCGACTGGAAGAGCGCCAGGGTGAGCTCTTCGGCCTCAATCTGGCTGCAGCCAGTTGGGAGGCAAAGCTGGCAAGGTCCCGCAACCATTGGCTTGAGCCTGAGGCCCTTGCGTCGGCCGTGACGACATACTTGACACAACGTCTTGGCAAAGCTCAAGACTATCTTCTTGGGGAGAAGTTGCTCAAGAATTTCCGTCTCAGCCAGGAGGCTCGGGCAGTGATTCTTGAGGACTTCCGTCGCCTGCCGCGCTCTTCAGATCCTATGTATCGGGCTTGGGAGCGATGGCTCAAGGGCGGAGGGCCGAATCTGCAGGTTACCTTTGACCAGGAGTGCGCTGTCGACAACGCCGCCGCTGTCCTTTTGTCGCTTGGCCATCCGCTATTGCGCCAAGCGGCAGTGCATCTGCAGCAAAGCGAGGCCATTTTTGTTCGCCTGGCAGCCTCTCACGAGACCCTGCCGGTCGGGTACTTTCCGTTCGCCTTGTATCGATGGGCAAGGCAGGGTGCCAAGCGGGACGAGGAACTCATTCCGGTAGTTGAAACCCCCGAAATTGCCGAAGGCTTGTTGGACCTGCTACAGGTCTCCACTGATGCAGCATACATGGATTTGCCTTCACCACAGGTCTGGGACAACCTGGATGCTGTCCACCATCAACGCTGGCTGACTGAATCGACTCAACATGCGGAAGACAACCGCCAACTGGTCGGGGTGCGCATTCAGAGTCTCTCGGCAAGCCATCGAGCGCGGCGCGCGTTACTTGAGGAGCAGGTGGGGCGAGCCACCAACGACAAAATTCGTGTGATGAAGCAGGCAGAACTGGCGCGTTCGGAGGTGGATTTCAGCGTTCGAACCGCTGCCCTAATGCGTGATGCAGAAAGTGGTGATATCCGCGCGACTCCAGCGGTCTTCGGAGTATTGGATATTCGGAGACCTGTATGAACTTCCTGGAGAATCTTGCTGCCCAGCGCCAGAAATTACTGGATGGAATAGACGCTAACGAGGGCGATATCAACCTCAGAATTTTCGAGGACTTCTATCCTGATGAAGCTCACTTCATCTACGAACTGCTTCAAAACGCAGAGGACGCCGGCGCGACTGAGGTTGCGTTTGAGCTGACAGCTCAAGCGTGCTACTTTGAGCACAATGGCAGTCGTCAATTCAACGAACGAGACATCCGGTCAATCACAGGTATTTTCAACAGCAGCAAGAAAGACAACCCCGACAAGATTGGCAAGTTTGGTGTTGGGTTCAAGTCAGTCTACGTTTATACCGAGACACCTATTGTCTATTCGAGTGACTTCAGCTTCAAGATTCTCAAGTTGGTCTTGCCTCAGGCAATTGTGCCAAAGCCGGGGCTGGGCACCAGGACCCGTTTCGAGTTTCCATTCAACAGCCCCAAGAAGGACGCCAAAGCCGCTTTTTCGGAAGTCAAGTCGGGGTTGAGGCAGCTCTCTGAAACAACCCTTCTCTTTTTGAACAACCTACGACACATACGCTGGACCATTGGCGATCAGGAAGGGGCTGTGTTTAGTAAAGCGCATTCCGGCGCACATATCGAAATTTTGAAGCTGGCAGATGGAAAGGAGTCATTGAGTTCGCATTGGCTGCGATTTTCGATCCCAGTCGACAACATCAATCAGTTTTCGGCTCCAGCAGAGGGTGTTGAGCGCCAGAAGGTTTCGGTCGCGTTCGAGCTATCGTTCGTGGGCGACACCAAGTTTTTCGATGCACAGGCGCCACTTGCAAAACAGTTAAAGATAAAGCCGGCATTGAAGGGCAAAGTATCCGTGTTCTTTCCTGCAGAAAAAGAGACTTCCGGACTGCGCTTTCACCTGCACGCGCTCTTTATCCCGGAACTCAGCCGCGCGAGCATCAAGAACTCGCCCGAGAATGCCCCCTTGTTCGGCCAAATTGCGCGGGTTGCAGCGGGCGCATTGCACGAAATCAAGGAACTGGGACTGCTCACCGGCGAGTTCCTGGCAGTCCTGCCAAACAACGACGACCCGCTTCCTGAGAGGTATGGCGCTATCCGAAAGGCCATTATTGATGAGATGAAGGCACAGTCGTTGGTGCCGACTTATGGGGGAGGCTTCGCACCGGCAACCAGACTTCTGCAGGCGAGGGCCGCAATGAAGGTTCTTCTATCGGACGATGATCTAGTGCTCGTCACGGAACGACGCGACCAGCCGACATGGGCAATCGGTGCAACGCAGCGGAACAGCAATCAAGACCGCTTTCTATCTAGCCTTGGGCTCGAGGAATGGGATGCACAAGAACTCAAGGAGCTCCTTGAAAACCGGGCCCGCGCGGATGCCGTCTGGTCATTGAGCGTACTTGACCCGGCAGTCAAAACGTGGCTTTCGGCCAAGCCGGTCGACTGGCTCCAAGCCCTATATGCTCTGCTTTACAGGCACTGTGAAGATTCAGACGATTACGGTGATCTTGCGGAGGCGAGCATCGTCAGGTTGGTTGACGGAACGTTTGGCACTGCGAAAGACGCTTACTTTCAGACTGGACCAGCCAGTTCAAAGGATCCCTTACCGAGGGTTGATGAAACAATTTTCACCGCCGGGACAAAAAAGGTTCAGCAAGAAGATGCGAGAAAGTTTCTTTATGTCTTGGGTGTCCGTGTCCCCGGTGAACTCGAAGAAATAACTCTTCTTTTGAAGTCCCGGTATGGACAGGAGGGGGATTCGCCTGCAGATGCGGTCTACGTGGCGGATCTGAAAAAGATGATTGCCTTTGCTGAGACACATCCGGACAGCCGTGCGGTATTTTCAGGAACTTACATCTTTCAAATCGACTCCCCGAAGTTCGGTTGGGGAACGGAGCAGGATGTCTATATCGATACGCCCTACCTGCGGACTGGCCTAAAGGTGCTTTATGACTCTGCCGAGGACCAAGATGACCGCTGCTGGCCATTGTCGTCTTGGTATCTGACATGCGGCATTCCTGCAGATAAGGTTGCACACTTTGCCGAGTTAGTTGGTTGCAAGCGCGAGTTCGACAATTTGTATGAAATGACTGGCTGTCAATCTAACCCCAGATGGAGCTACCTTTCTCAGGCGCCAGGTATGCAATATGGAACCTATGTCAACCTCGATTACGCTTTGACCGCCGAAGCCTTGAAGTTGCTGCATTCAAGGCAGGTGGCGGCCTCTCAGTTGGTGTGGTCCTCACTGTGCCGCGTTGAATCCAGAAATCCAGCGGTGCTTTTAGCTCGTTTTCAAAGAACCCAGCGTGGTGGTCCTCACTACGCGCATTCTCAGTTGGTGTGTTTTTTGCGTGACTTAGCGTGGGTTCCCTTGATAGATGGCGAATTCGTCAGGCCACGGGCTGCAACTCAGGCAAAACTGCACAAGGGGTTCGCCGTCGACGCGGCCTTTAAGTGGCTCGAATATGTCGAGTTCGGAAGTGAGGAAAAAAAGAAGGCCGTTGACACGGCTGCGCGCGCGCAACGTCGAGCCGAAATAGGTTTCGAGTCAGAAGAAGCCCTTCAGCGCGCGCTGGCCTTTTCCCGCCTTCCTGAGGACGAACAAGAGCGCATGCTCGAAAAAGCTAGCCTGTTTCCAATGGAGCCAGTTGAGTTGCCAGAAAGACACGTTTCGAATTTGGATATGCGCCAGAAACGTGTGCGTGAGCGAGCGAGGGAAACGCCTGATAAGGAGACAGTAGTGAAACAGCGCTCCGTCGCTGTGGGCTATGAGGCAACCAAGGCCGAAGCCAAGCTCTATCTGGTTGAGCAGTACACGAACAGCAATCAACAGATGATTTGTCAGGCCTGCAAAGGCGAACTTCCGTTCAAACTCCCGACAGGCGCCTACTTCTTCGAGGCAGTTGAGATCATTGCCGACGGGCCGAAACGATACCGTGAGACATTCTTGGCGCTTTGCCCAAATCATGCCGCCGCATACCAGTACGCCAATGCACAGAGAAATGTGATGCAGGAGTTGGTTGCGACAGCTAGTGGGAACGAGATTGACTTAGCTCTTGGGGGAGTGGAGACGACGCTCTATTTCACCCAGATGCACCTTGCGGATGTCAAGGCCTGCTTGGCATCAAGTGACGATGACCCAGACTCGATGGAATTTTGAAGACGCGCTTGACTACTTTCCAACTGGAAACCTCTACTGACTTGATCTGCCAAGTTGTTGGGTTGACCACGGTGGCAGTTCGAACATGATGGATCAATTTTTTCTAGAATTTGGCACTGATGTAGTTGAAGAGTAGGGAAGAACTTGACGACAAGTATCGGCTTCTGCATACCTTGGGCCAGTGTGGTTTTTGGCTAGGTTTGGCTGGTAGTACTGGATGACGTCTGGTCGAAAAAGATGCTGGCGCGAAACAAGGGCAGTCCAATTTCGGTCTACAACGCTCAGGTCGCCTTGGCGGGACCACAGGCGCTGGGCGGCTGGGATTGTCTGCTGGAAAAATTGATATTTCAAGACTATCGCTTTGGGCTGCCCGCCGCCCTGAAACCCACGAACACGGTGGTGATTGAATACCGTGCCAATAAGGTGGCGTTTACTGACAAGGTGATCTCCATCGGAAAACTGGCCGGGAATAGTTTGCAGATTGATGTGCCGTCTGCGAGTCGACGACACGCTGTGATCGTGAACATAGGCAACGAGGTCTGGCTCCACGATCTGCACAGCACGGTTGGCAGCTGG
>Ga0075163_10006697_pt1 | contig 15287 bp, 8 predicted proteins | sample JI1023141ADNA_FD_71478 | JGI IMG/M metagenome (GOLD analysis project Ga0075163, IMG submission 71478) | Wastewater effluent complex algal communities from Wisconsin, to seasonally profile nutrient transformation and Carbon sequestration -... | ecosystem: Engineered > WWTP > Effluent > Algae... | reverse complement strand
CCCGTCACGCAGATTCCGATCATTCGCACCACGCCGCTCGAGGCCGATGGCGGCGCTCCCGATGCGGTTCGAATCGCGGCCTTCGCGGGACAGATGGCGGCGCTCCCGCTCTCGGCCGATCGGTTCCGGCTCTTCGTGGCGACGCGCTCGGAGAAGCAGCGCGTGCACGCGGTCGACCTGACGATGAACCCGAACGGAAGTCTCTCGCTCGCCTGTCTCAACTCGACGGAGCGCGACTGCAGCGTCAACGCGACCTCGCTGAACGGTTTCGAGCAGACCGAAACAGGCATTCCCCGCGCGCCCGGTGCCTTCGGCGTCGCCCTGCGGCCACGCACCTGCTCGATGAAGGAGGAGTGTGGCGAAGCCCGTGATGCCGGCTCGTACGAGTGCAATCAGTCTCGCTGCTTCGCGACGTTCGATGGCCGCCCTCAGGAGCCCGTCTCGGACGTGATGGTGACCCACATCTCGCAGGCCGACACGCCGCTGGGCTCTGCGAAGGACCCGCGTGGCTACCTCGTCAAGCTGGCCTCGGAGTCGATGACCATCTCCGAGCGCAACTTCGTGAGCCTGAGCGCCGGTGCGTCGCACTCCATCGCCGTCGGCGCGCGCTGGAACTACGTGAGCGGCCGCTTCATCAGCCCGCTCGGCAACCTCATTCGCATGGTCGATCGCAGCTCGTGGGACGAGACACCGACGGTGGTGTCGAGCGGCGTCGAGTCTGTCTTCCGTGTGGCCGAGTCTCGCGGCATCGCGCTGAGCGCAGACGAGAAACGCGTCTACCTGCTCGGTCGATCGCCCGACGCACTGCTGGTCGCCAGCATCGACGACCCCGCGAGTGACGCTCCAGTGCTCAACGTCGTGCGCGGCATTCCGCTGCCCGCCGAGCCGAACGAGATCGTCGTGCTCTCGCGTCCGGGTATGGCCGATCTCCTCGCCATCACCTGCACCGCTGCCGGCGTGATCGCGCTCTACGACGATCAGAACGACGTGCTCACCCAGATCCCTGGCGTCGGCGTTCAGCCCTTCGGCCTCGCGGTCGATCGCCGTGGCGTGGGAGCCCGGCTCTTCGCGACGAACTTCCAGGACGGGCGCGTGGCCGTCATCGACCTTCCCGATCTCGCGACGCCGCAGTCTGCGCGTGTCGTGGCCCACCTCGGGCGTCAGCAGTTGTGCCTCGTTCGTTCGACCGACGTCTCGTGCGCGACCGATGGCGGAGTCGCTCCATGATTCGCCGGCTTCTCGTCGCAACAGCCCTCTTCCTCTTCGGCTGCCCCCAGAACACCACCAGCTCGGCGAACGCGTTCGTCGGCGCGAACGATCTCGTGCTCGTCGATCTGCTCGACGGCGGCGTTCGCGAGTCTGACGACGACTTCAATCGGTTCCTCTTCGTCACCTCGACCAACACCAACGAGCTGCGTGTGCTCGATCTCAAGCCCGCCTCGGCGACGGGAACGGCAGCGACCAAGGAGCCGCTGCGCGCCCCGAACCCGCTCGAGACCTTGTCGATCCCCGTCATCGATCGGCCGACCGGCTTGTCGCTCGACACCCGCTACGAGCAGGGCATTCGGAAGAAGGGCTCGCTGCTGTACGTGAGCCGGCAGGGTGGGGCGGAGCTCTCGGTCGTCGGGGTCGAGGCCTCGGAGCTGCGCGAAGTTCGCCGCATTCCCGTCGGCGCACCCGTGACGGCCGTCACCAACTTGATGCCCGATGCCTCGACGAGCCGCGTGTGGATCGCGACCTTCGACGGCAGCCGTTCGACCGTGCTCGAGCTGACGCTGCCCGCCTCGGCGCAGGCGCTGCGGCAGCGCTCGACCTCGCAGCTCGTCTCGAGCCTCACCGTTCGACTGCAGATCCAGGGCGAGGCGATCTCGGCGCTGCTCGCGGTGCCCGGCCTCAAGAACCGCTCTGCAGGCGGTCGTCCCTTCTGTGACGATCCCTCGAAGGCCTGCCTCGCGATCGCGACGCGCCGTCTGGCTGGTGTCGATGGGTCGGCGTCGCTCGTCGATCCCGCAACGCTCAATTCCGTTGCCCTCGACTTCCCGGGTCCCATTCGTGGGCTCTCGATGACCGACAGCGCCGTCGACGGTCGACCGGAGTCTTCGCCCGGCGCGTTCATCTACGGCGTGCTCGACGAAGAGGCCTGCGGCAGCTCGACGTGTGGCGGACTGACTGCGGTCGATACCCGCAACGCCGCGTCGAGTCGGTTCCCCGCGGTCGATCAACAGCCGATTCGTGGCACTGCGGGCCTGATTCGGAGCGTGTCGATCGTCGCTGGAGCGCAGGTGCGCAACGCCAGCATCGACGGTGGCGTCGACCCTGCGCCGATCGTGGGGCTCATCTCGCGCAGCAATGGTGAACTCACCTTCTTCGACCCGCTCACGCTGCAAGCGATCGATCTCGATCAGGGCCAGTCTGCGCTCGGCGAAGGCACGTTCTCGGCTGACCCGACGGGCTGGCTCGAAGGGCCGAAGGTGTCGAGCGGTCGGCAGCTCACCGCCACCATTCGTGATCGCGCCCTGCGATCGCAGACGATCTCGGTGACCTGGCAGGGCGAGGTTGGCGCCGTTGCGCTCTCGGGAGACGTGAGCAGCTCGTTCGTCGGCCGCAGCCTCACCCGCCACCTCGCGGTTGGTGATGCCCTCACGTTCACCGGCGGCGCAGGCTGCCCGACCGCAACCATCACCGCCATCGTCGGCGACGTCGTACAGTTCGCTCCGTCGATGGGCTGTGGCGCGACGGCCGTTCAGATTCGCGCCGGGGGCTCCAGGCCCTACGTCATTCGCGCGTCACTCGACGGCCTGCTTGGGCGCGCTGCGTCGGGAACGACCTTTCAGGCTGCGGGCCTGGTGATCCCGTTCGGGACAGCGGCCGACACCCAACCACCCACAGGGGGCGCGGCGTGGACGTTCGACGTCCTCTCCGCAACGACGCCGCTCACCTCGGTGATCGACCCCAATCTCTTCTCCACCAGCACCACGACCACCTGTCCTCTCAACGTGGTGGGGGCGCTCCAGCTGCCCGGTGGCGTGGTGTTCGAGCCGTTGCGTGGTCGAATCTTCGTCGCTTTTCCGTCGACGAACGTGGTCGCCGAGTTCGACCCGCTTCGCGTGGGAGCGGGTCCCATCGGGCCGAATGAGGGGGTCATCTGCTATCGGTAGTTTGGACGAGCGGCGAATTGGAGCTATCGTCACCGTCGTTCGCCGCCTTCAGGCGGTGCCCCGAGAGCCGACAGACATGATGGATCCGAGCAGCCGCCCACCGCGAAAAGTCTCGATCGCCGACCATATCTGGCAGGCGTACGAAGACATGGCCTCGCAGATGGGCTCCGATCGTGACGCGCTGATCAATCAAGCGATGTTCATGTTCGCGCGACTCAATGGGTTCCTCGACCCAGCGGGCGCCGCGAATGGAGCAGCAGCTCCGGGCCCGCGCCCCGTTCCAGTTTCGAACGGCACGCCGCCTCCCCGTCCTCCTTCTCAGCGCGCGGGCGCCCCGCCGATGCTGCAGCCTGCGCCCAAGCCGCCTCCGCGTGCCGCGCCCGAGCCCGCCCAGCAGTCGATGGACGACGACCCGGTTCGTCGCGAAGTGCAGGAGCGGGTCCTCGAGACCGCCGCCGAGCTCGAGCGGCTCATTCAGAACAAGCGTGGTGGTGGCAACGCTGCGCCTCCGCCTCCCGAGCCTGAAGGCGACGGCATCGACATCGATGATCCGGGTGGCGACAACTCTGGAGCGCCTGCCCTCTACATGATGGTCGAAGGTGGCGAGCTCGATCGCATCGCGAAAGATCGTTTCGTGATCGGCCGCGGCAAGCACTGCGACTTCGTCATCAACTCGGGCAAGGTCTCTCGCGAGCACGCCGTGATCACGCGCGAGGGTAACGACTTCTTCGTCGAAGACCTCGGCAGCTCGAACGGCACCTGGTTCAACAAGCAGCGCATCAAGCGTCGCAAGATCGAAGACGGCGACGAGTACTTCATCTGCAGCGACAAGGTGAAGTTCGTCTACCGCTGACGTGCCCGCTCCAGAGTTCGTTCTGTGGCCGTTGATCGGGCTCTCCGCTCTGGTCGCAGCCGTGATTGACGTGAAGCGAGGTGCTGTTCCCGCGCCCGTCGCCTGGACCGCGCTGGGGCTGGCGTTGCTCCTTCGCGTGGCGCTCCAGGGGCTCGGAACCATCGAGACAGGTCTGCTCTCGGGCGTGCTGGGGGCTCTCGCCTGCGCGACGCCCTTCGCCGTGCTCGCGCTCACCGGACCGCGGGTCGGCTGGAATGACGTGAAGCTGCTGGCCGCCGTTGGCGCCGGCTTTGGCATTCCCCGCGCGTTGGCGGCGGTGTTGCTGATCTCGGTCGTTGGTGCGCTCGCGGCGATCTTCTTCATGGTCATCAGGCGGCGCGGGTCTGCTAGCGTCGCGCTTGCGGAATCGAACGCAGCACCGCGCGCAGCCGTCGACAGCGCACGGTCGATTCCCTACGGTGTGCCCATCGCGCTCGGAGCGCTCTGGGCGATGGTGTGGGCGGGGCCAGCCGTACCGGACGTCGACATGGCGCCGGAGGTCGAGGTCGTGGCTGATGGCGGGGTGCCTGCTGATGAAATGGTCGAACCTGAATCTCAGTGAATTCTCGGAGGGGATGATGCGCACCGGGTGGACTCAGACCTTTGTCGCGCTTGCCGTGCTGACGTTCTCGACGTCGGCGCTCGCGCAAGAGGGCGGCAACATCAGCCTCGGCGTTGGCACGCAGAAAGTCATCACCGTGCCAGGCATCAACCGTGTGGCCGTCGGTGACGCCTCGGTCGCCGACGTGAAGACGATCGGCAACAACCAGCTGCTCATCATCGGCTCGTCGGAAGGCAAGACGACGCTGCTCATCTGGAAGAGCTCGGGCCAGCGCATCAGCTACCTGCTCAGCGTTCGCAAGCAGGACCCGAACGAGGTCATCACCGAGATCAAGAAGCTGCTCGGCGAGATCGAAGGCGTGAACGTTCGCATGGTCGGCGATCGCATCTACCTCGACGGTCAGGCGTACACGCAGGCCGACGCCGATCGCATCGATCAGGTCGTCGGGCTGTACCCGAACGTGAAGAGCTTCGTGAAGATCGCTCCCAACGCGAAGAAGCTCGTCGCGCAGAACCTCAACGCTGCTTTTCAGAAGGCTGGCCTCAAGAACGTTCAGGCCAACGTCGTCGGCTCGACGATCTTCCTCGAGGGCTCGGTCGAGTCGCAGCAGGATCTGCAGAAGGCCGAGCTCATCACCAAGGCCATCGGCGAGAAGGTCGAGAACCTGCTCACGGTCGGCATCAAGCGCATGATCCTCAGCGAGGTGCAGTTCGTGGAGATTCGGCGCGAGTCGAAAGATCGCTACGGCATCAAGTACCCCCTCGACATCTCGGGCACCGCCAACGCCACCGTCAGCATCACTCGCGACCTCTTCCCCGGGAACTTCGGTGAAGGCTTCTTGCGCTCCTTCGGCCTCGGGCAGGCGCAGTTCAACATCGGCTTCCAGAACAACGACGGCTACGGCCGACTCCTGGCGCAGCCCAAGCTCGTGTGCGCTTCAGGTGAGCAGGCCGAGTTTCTGGCGGGTGGCGAGGTTCCGATTCCGCTCATCACCAACAACCAGTTCGCCGTCGAGTTCAAGCCGTACGGCGTGATTCTGAAGCTGAAGCCAACGGCTGACCGCACTGGCAACATTCAGACGAACATCGAGGCCGAAGTGTCCGAGGTCGATCAGTCCGTCGCCGTGTCGCTCGGTGGTGGCGCTTCGATTCCGGGCTTCCGCACGCGCAAGGTGAAGACCAACGTGACGGTGCGGCACGGCGAGACGATCGTGCTCTCTGGCGTGTTCGCGCATGACGAGCAGAAGTCGGTCTCGAAGGTCCCCGGCCTGGGTCACATTCCGATCATCGGCGAGCTCTTCAAGAACCGCGCGTTCGATTCCAACAAGCGCGAGCTCGTCATCTTCGTCACGCCCCGAATCGTGAACCCCGACTCCGAGAAGATTCGTACGATCATCGAAGACGTGAAGAGCCGCTACAAGCAGGCGCGCGGCGAAGTCACGTTCGGCATCTTCGACTGAGAATCCGCTCCCACCACTGACTGCTCCAACCGCGCCATGCGTGTGGGGCGGAGTGTGTCTCGGCCCGTCGGTCATCTGGCCGCGGCTCGCGCAATTTCCGAGCGGTTTCGAAGCCTTGTCACACGCGCTTCTCTGCTACGATACGGCCGTATGTTTCTCATCACGCTGACCGAAAAGGGCGGCGAGTCCGAGCAGCTGACCTTCGAGAAGGAAGAGGTCACGATCGGCCGGCTCGCGGGCAACGACATCGTCCTGAACAAGGGCAACGTGTCGAAGTACCACTCGCGCATCGTCCTCAAGGACGGCAAGTACATCGTGGTCGATCTCAAGTCGACGAACGGCACGTTCGTGAACGGCAAGAAGATCGGCGCGCCGCAGGTGGTGAGGCCGTCGGACAAGATCTACGTCGGCGACTACATCATCAACGTCGAAGCTCCTGAAGAGGGCGCCGAGGACGGTGGTGACGAGACGGGCTACGCGCCCGACGACGAAGAAGAACAGCAGGACGAGGAGTACGAAGAAGACGCTGCCGACGAAGAAGAGGCTCAGGACGAGGAGCCTCCAGAAGACGAGGAGTACGAAGAGGAAGAAGAAGCGCCGGAAGAGAAGAAGAACATGCCGGCGTCTCTCGCGGCCGCGCTGCGGAAGAACCGCAAGCACGTCGACCCGCGCCTCGAGGCCTACGCCAACCTGCAGAAGGACATTCACGACCGGCTCATCGAGTACCTCGACCTGCGCCGCCTCGACATGGATCGTCTGGGCGACGAAGAGCTCTGGCGCCGCACCGAGAAGGCCATTCGCGACATCGTCGAGCAGATGGAGGCCGACCAGGAGATCCCCGAGGACATCGATCGCGAGATGTTGCTCACCGACGTGCTCAACGAAGCGCTCGGTCTCGGCCCCCTCGAGGCGTTCCTCGCTGATGACGACATCAGCGAGATCATGGTGAACCACGCCAACCAGCTCTACATCGAGAAGAAGGGCAAGCTGATCTTGTCCGACAAGATCTTCTCGTCGAACCAGGCGGTGCTGGGCGTCATCGAGCGCATCGTGGCTCCGATCGGCCGCCGCATCGACGAGTCGAGCCCCATGGTCGACGCGCGCCTCAAAGACGGCTCGCGCGTGAACGCGATCATTCCGCCGCTCGCGCTCAAGGGCCCCTGCATCACCATTCGCAAGTTCAAGCGTGACGCGCTCGCGATCGAAGATCTCATCAAATACAAGACCGTCACGCCGATGATGGCCGAGTTCATCGAGATGTGCGTGAAGGCCAAGCGCAACATCGTCATCTCGGGTGGCACCGGCTCGGGCAAGACGACCACGCTCAACGTGGTCAGCTCCTTCATCCCCGAAGACGAGCGCATCATCACCGTCGAAGACGCTGCCGAGCTGCAGCTGCGTCAGGAACACTGGGTGCAGCTCGAGTCACGCCCGCCCAACCTCGAAGGCAAGGGCGCGATCACCATTCGTGATCTCGTGAAGAACTGCCTGCGCATGCGGCCTGAGCGCATCGTCGTCGGCGAGTGCCGCTCGGGTGAAGCGCTCGACATGTTGCAGGCCATGAACACCGGTCACGACGGCTCGCTCACCACGCTGCACGCGAACACCCCGCGCGACGCGCTCGCCCGCATGGAGACGCTGGTGCTCATGGCCGGCATGGATCTGCCCGTGAAGGCCATTCGCGAACAGATCGCCTCGGCCGTGCACATGATCATTCAGCAGACGCGCTTCAACGATGGCAGCCGTCGCATCGCGTACATCACCGAGATCTCCGGCATGGAGGTCGACATCATCACCCTCCAGGACATCTTCTATTTCAAGCAAGAGGGCTTCACCGAAGACGGCCGCGTGCGTGGGCGCTACGTGGCGACGGGGTTCGTGCCCAAGTTCTACGACGAGCTGCAACGGCGCGGCGTGCCCGTGAACATGGGCATCTTCCGCGAGGAGTGACGAACGATGCCCACCCTCGTCATCAAGAACCCCGACGGGACGGAGCAGGAGCAGGACTTCGCCGACCAACTCACCATTGGGCGTGCCGAGGGCAACGACCTGATCCTCGCTGAAGGAGGCGTGTCGCGAAAACACGCCCGCTTCTTCCTCGAGGGCGAAGACCTCATGGTCGAAGACCTCGGCTCGGCCAACGGCACCATCGTCAACGGTGAGCGCATCGAAGGGCCGACGAAGCTCGAGCCCGGCGCAGCCATCGTGCTTGGTGACTACGAGGCCAGCATCAAGACGGGCTCGAAGGTGCGCCCGAAGGTCGACAAGTCACAGGCGAAGCCATCTGGGCGCGCGACTGGTCAGCTGAAGCGGCCAGCGGCGCTCGCGAAGGCAGGTGAAGGGCGCTCGACGAAGGTGATGCCGGTGGTGAAGCCGCCTTCGGCGCCCGGCGCGAGGCGACCGTCGCGCGCAGGCTCTTCAGGGCCTTCGCTGCGCGGGCTGTCGGGCACCGTCACGGGCAAGAGCTTTCCCCTCACGGGCGTGATGGTGGTCGGCCGCGTGGCTGGCGTCGACGTGCGTGTGGATGACGACTCCGTCAGCCGGCGACACGCAGAGCTCGAGGCGAAGGGCGGCGAGGTCGTGCTGCGCGATCTGGGGAGCGCGAACGGCACGACGGTCAACGGCAGCCCGATCGCCGAAGACACCACGCTCGCACCGGGCGACATCATTCAGTTCGGTGTCGTCGAGATGATGTACGAGAACGGCGCGGCGTCGGGCGCCAAACCAGCCGTTCGTCCTTCACGCGGCGGGGCGCGCCCTCGACGCGGAGGGATGGATGACGAACCCATCGAGTCGCTGGCCACCGAGGCCACCTCGACCATGGACCCGAAGAAGAAGCGCCTCTTCATCATCGGCGGCGCCGTGCTCTCACTGCTCTTCGTCGCAGTGGTGGCCAAGGGCCTCACCTCAGATCCTCCAAACCAGCCCAATCAACCTGGTCCTGGGCCTGCGGTGAAGCCGCCTCCCATGGATCCCGCGGACGAGATCGAAGAGCTGCTCAAGGTCTGCCGCACCTACGCGAGCTGCGAAGGCAGAGTCGCCGACTGGGGCAAGGCCGAGGCCGCGTGCTCCCGCATTCTCGACATCGAGCCGATTCACCCGGCCGCCAATGAGCTGATGAAGCGCATCAAGTACGAGCGCGCTGCTGAAGACGCCTTCCTGAAGGGCAAAGACCTGGCGGCCTCGGGTCGGCTCGAGGAGGCGCTCGATTCGTTCGCCAAGGTGAAGCCCTACCAGAAGGACACCGTGGGGTGCTTCTTCCTCGACACGCTCTCGGCAGCGAAGCCCGTCGTCGAAGAGGTGAAGAAGGCGGTCGCCGCAGAGTGCAAGACCTACGCATCGAACGCTCGCTGGGAGAACGCGCTCAAGCGTTGCGAGGTGTACATGCGCCTCGCTTGTCAATCGATGAACCCCGACGATCTCGAGCCGCCGTACCCGCTCAAGGTCAAACTCGACGGCCCCGTTGGGAAGAACGACTGGCGCCCGAAGGACCCGAACCACATCAACTTCCGCAAGGCGCGCGAGAAGCTGCGCCCCGGCGACGCGCCATGGAAGTGCCCCGAGATTCCCGCGTTCCGCCCACCAGCCCCGCCGCCGAACCCCGACGTGAAGGTCTACGAGGAGTTCAAGGCCCGCTACAAGGAAGAGGCGATGGGTCGGGCCCTCACGCTCTACTACCAGGGAGCGTTCGGAGAGGCGCCAGTGCCGATTCAGCGCATCATCGAGAACGTGAACAAGGCGCAGCTGCACGACGAAGCGCGCGGGCTGCTGCTCGACGTCACCAACGCCATCTCGTACTTCAAGACGGGTCAGACCGAGCTGTCGAACGATCGGCCCGAGAAGGCCGAAGAGCCCATGCGCAAGGCGCTCGCGCTCGACGAGAAGCTCGTGCTGGGCGAGCGGTACGGAAAGCTCAAGGACGATGAGAAGCGCAAAGAGCTCGAGAAGCGATCCTCGTTCGTTCGCAAGGGCATCGTCGAGGGCATGTCGAGCACCTGCTACCTGAAGGGAAAGACCCAGGCCGACAAGAAGGACTTCCGCGCTGCCTGCAAGGTGTGGAAGCTGGGCCTCTCGTTCTCTCGCGCCAACGCCGATCTCCTCAAGGCCGGCTACTTCTGCACGCAGCGCGCGAAGGAGGCCCTCGACAAGGCGATCAGCTCGGGCAACTGCGAGCAGCTCAAGGCCGTGCTCGATCTCGCGGTCGACGGCGACGGCTACCGCGAGCAGGTGCAGGAGATGCTCGACCAGAACTGCAAGTAGGCTACGAGCGCGGCCATGGCCGTTCAGGGTGATCTCTTCGCGGCAGCCCCGCCTCCGCCGCCTCCGAAACCAGCGACGACCCCCGAGGCGCCAGAGCCTCCGAAGGGCCCACCGACGCTGACGCTCATCGATGCGTCGGGCTTCGTGTTTCGCGCGTACCACGCACTGCCGCCCCTCACGACGTCGAAGGGCCTGCCGACCCATGCGGTGCTGGGCTTCACCCGCATGCTGCTCAAGCTGCTGCGCGAGCGGAAGCCGACCCACCTCGCGCTCTGCTTCGACAAGGACAGCCGCCGTGGACGGCTCGCAATCGACCCGAACTACAAGGCCAACCGCGAAGCGCCGCCCCCCGATCTCTCGCAGCAGTTCGATCTGATTCGACGAGTGGCCGCGACGCTCGACGTGCCGATCCTCGAGGTGGCGGGGTGGGAGGCCGACGACGTGATCGCGACGCTGGTGAAGCGCGCCCGCAGCCAGGGAATGGCGACCGAGATCGTCACCAGCGACAAGGACTTCCTTCAGCTGCTCGCGCCCGACGTGTCGATCTACGACCCGATGAAGGACGTGCCGATCGGCGCGGCCGACGCGCGCGAACGGTTCGGCGTCGAGCCCTCGCAGATGCGCGAGTACCAGGCGCTGGTGGGTGACGCGATCGACAACGTGCCCAAGGTTCCGGGCATCGGCCCCAAGACCGCCGCCGAGCTGGTGAAGCGCTTCGGCACCGTCGAGAACCTCATCGCCCACGTCGACGAGATCGAGAAGCCGAAGCTGAAGCAGTCGATCAAAGAGAACCTCGAGCAGCTGCGCCGCGCGTACCAGCTCGTCTCCTTCCGTGACGATCTCGAGGTCGAGGCCGACCCTTCGGCGCTCGGTGTTCGGCCGATTCACAAGCTCGAAGCGCGCGCTCTCTTCACCGAGCTCGAGTTCTACCGGCTCATCAACGAGATGCCGGCCGCCGACGCGACGCCGCTCACGCGCGAAGCGACGATCGTTCACGACGCCGCCTCGCTCGCCGCGCTGAAGGAGAAGCTCGCGGTGGTGAAGCGGCTGTCGGTGATGCCGCACTACGAAGGCGAGCCGCACACCGCGAACGTGCTGGGCTTCGGGCTGGCGCTGCAGGGTGACGGCGTGTTCTTCGTCGACGTGCGCACGTGTGGCGTGGCCGAGGTGAAAGACGCGCTCGCCACTGCGTTGAGCCGTGCCGACTGCGAGCTCGCGACCCACGACGCCAAGGGCTTGCTCCACGTGATGCGACGGCTGGGGCTCGAGCCCAAGCACGTGTGGGCCGACGTCGAGCTGCTCTCGTACCTGCTGAACCCGTCACGCAAGGAGCACGCGCTCACCGACCTCGCCCGCGAACGGCTGCGTCAGGAGCTGCCGACCGTCGCCTCGTTGCTGGGTGGGCGTGATCACGTGCTCGTCACGCAGTTGAGCGCAGGGCAGGTGGCGCCCGCGCTGGGGGCCTCCGCCGACGCGATCGGACGCCTCGCCGAAGACTTGTGGACCGAGATCGAAGGTGTGGGGCTGGCCGCCGTCGCGAAGGACCTCGAGTTTCCGCTCATCGCGATTCTGGCGCGCATGGAGCAGGCCGGCGTGCTGATCGATCGCGACGCGCTCAAGGAGATCTCGGCGCAGGTCGACGTCTCGTGCGAGCAGCTGCTGCAGGAGGTCTACAAACACGCCGGCCGCGAGTTCAACGTCGGCTCTCCGCTGCAGCTCGCGCAGGTGCTCTTCGAAGATCTCAAGCTGCCGGTGCTCAAGCGAAACAAGACCGGGCCGTCGACCGATCACGAGGTGCTCGAGAAGCTGGCCGAAGAGCACCCGCTGCCGAACGCGATCATCGAGTACCGCAACGTCGCCAAGCTCAAGAGCACCTACCTCGACACGTTGCCCACGCTCATCGGCTCGGATGGCCGGGTGCGCACCACGTTTCATCAGGCGGCGACCGCGACGGGGCGGCTCTCGTCGACGAACCCGAACCTGCAGAACATTCCGATTCGCACCGAGCTCGGAAAACAGATTCGCCGCGCCTTCGTCGCCGCGCCCGGCCACGTGCTCGTGTCTGCGGACTACTCCCAGGTCGAGCTGCGAATTCTCGCGCACATGGCGCACGACGACGCGCTGGTGAAGGCCTTCGCCGAAGCCGCTGACGTGCATGTGCGCACGGCGGCCGAGGTGTTCCAGGTGCCCGAGGCCGAGGTCACTGGCGATCAACGCCGCGCCGCGAAGATGGTGAACTACGGCATCGCCTACGGCCTCTCGCCGCACGGGCTCACGGCGCGGCTGCGCATTCCCGTCGAAGAGGCGAAGTCGATCATCGACCGCTACTTCGCGCGCTTTCCGGGCATCGCGCAGTACATCGACGAGACGGTGCTCAAGGTGAAGAAGACCGGCTACGTCGAGAGCCTCTTCGGCCGCCGCCGCTACATGCCCGAGATCGTCAGCCGCAACCGGTCGATCGCCATGGCCGCCGAGCGCGCCGCCATCAACATGCCCATTCAGGCCACCGCCGCCGATCTCGTGAAGCGCGCGATGCTCGAGATGGACAAACGCCTCGTCGGCTTCAAGAGCCGCATGCTGCTGCAGGTGCACGACGAGCTGCTCTTCGAGGTGCCCGAGGACGAGCTCGCCGCCATCGAGCCGCTCGTGCGCGACGTCATGACGAAGGCCGCCGAGCTGCGCGTGCCGCTGGTCGTCGACGTGGGGCATGGTCCCTCGTGGGCCTCGGCGCACTGACATTGTGCGTCAGATCGCCGGGACACGAGGGTAAGGTGGCCCTCGCATGACGGATCGTACGAGAGTTCGCACCGACCCCGGCGCGTTGGTCAGCGGGTTGGCGGCCAAGCTGAACGAGCTGGAGCAGGCGGTCACTCGCCAGAACGAGCGCTTCTCGGCCGTCATCGATGTCGGCACGCAGCTCTCGTCGGCCCGTGACGTCGACGCCCTGTTGCGCACCGTGATGGATCGCCTGACCGGTCTGCTCGAGGCCGAGGCCGCGACGTTGTTCATGCACGACCCGAAGACGAACGAGCTCTGGTCGCGCGTGCTCAAGGGCGCGTCGATCAAGGAGCTGCGCCTGCCAGTCGACGGCGGCATCGCCGGGCACGTCTTCCGCTCGGGCAAGACGCTGCTGCTCGGAGACGCCTACGCCGACGTCCGCTTCAACCCCGACATCGATCGCCAGTCGGGCTTTCGCACGCGGTCGATCATCGCGGCGCCGCTCCGGCACGTCAGCGGCAAGGTGCTGGGCGTGCTCGAGGTGCTGCACCGCAAGGTCGACGCGTTCACCTCTGACGATCGCAGCCTGGTCGAAGGGGTCGCCACCCAGATCGCCGCCGTGTTGGACAACGTGCTGCTGCTCGATCAGCTGCGCGCCCGCAGCGACGAGCTGGCCCAGCGGGTGCGTGAGCTCGATCTGCTCTACGGCCTCGAGCGCGCTGCCTCGTCGAGCGATCAACACGTCGATCTGCTCGAGCGCATTCTGCAGACGGCCATCGACTCGGTCGGCGCGAAGGCCGGCTCGATTCTCGTCGCCGAAGAGGAGCGCGACAGCCTCTACTTCCGCAACACGAAGGGCGAGAAGAGCGACGCGCTGACGTCGGTGCGGCTCAAGACGGGGCAGGGCATCGCCGGCTACGTCGCGCTGACTGGTGAGACGGTGCGCGTCGAGCGCGCCGATGACAGCGAGCACTACGACAAGACGATCGCCCGCAAGCTGGGCGTGTCGGTCGGCGCGGTGCTGTGCGTTCCGATTCCAGGTGACGAAGGCCGACTGGGTTCGCTCGAGCTGCTCAACAAGAAGGGCGGGTTCAGCGAGGCCGACGAACGCCTGGCGGTGCTGCTCGCAGGACAGATCGGTCGCGCGTTCGCGTCACGTCAGAGCCGCGAAGAGCAGGAGCGCAAAGCGCGCATGGCGTCGATCGGCCAGATGCTCGCCGGTGTGCTCCACGACCTGCGCACGCCGCTCACGGTGATCGCCGGCTATGCCGAGATGATGGCCGAGGAGCCGACCGACACGGCCCGCCGCGAGATGGCGCAGTCGATTCTCGCGCAGCTCGATCACGTCGCGGCCATGCAGAAAGAGACGCTCGCGTTCGCGCGTGGCGAGAAGTCGGTGCTGCTGCGCCGCGTGTACCTGCACGTCTTCATGCGCGATCTCGAGGAGCAGCTGACCCGCGAGTTCGAGCAATCGAAGGCCGAGCTGAAGGTCGTCGCGACCTACACGGGGGCGGCGCGGTTCGACGAGAACAAGATGAAGCGCGTGATCTTGAACCTCGCCCGGAACGCCATCGACGCCATGCCCGACGGCGGGAAGTTCACGCTCACCTGCGACCGCGAAGGCGACGACGTCATCTTCCGCGCGGCTGACACCGGCAACGGCGTGCCCGAGGCGATCACCGATCGTCTGTTCGAGAGCTTCGTCACCTCGGGCAAGAAGAACGGCACGGGGCTGGGTCTGGCGATCGTGAAGAAGATCGTCGAGGAGCACGGCGGCTCGATCACCTTCAAATCGCGGCCCGGCAAGGGCACCACGTTCGAAGCGCGAATCCCCGCGGGCGTGCCGGCCGACTAATCCTGCGCGCGGAAGAGACGCAGCCCGGGGCGGCCACCCATCTCGAGATAGAACCCGAACTGGAAGTGCACCGTCTGATCGGTCGCGATGAGTCCGGCGGGTGGGTTCGGGAACGGTTGTGCGCGCTCGAACGCCTTCACTGCTTCGAGATCGAGGAAGTCGAGGCCCGACGACTTCTCGACCCACGCTTCTTTCAAGTGGCCGTCTGGCGTGAGCGTCACCTGCAGCAGCGTCTGGCGATCGCGCCCGCCGTAGATCTGGAGCGTCGGGTCTCGCAGCCGCAGCTGGGCGTTCGGGTTCCAGTGCTGGCCGACTGACTGCTTCACCCGGTTGAAGAACGAGGCGTACTTCCACTCGCGCGTGTTGAGGAACGTGCCTTCGCC
>Ga0075163_10006696_pt1 | contig 15288 bp, 13 predicted proteins | sample JI1023141ADNA_FD_71478 | JGI IMG/M metagenome (GOLD analysis project Ga0075163, IMG submission 71478) | Wastewater effluent complex algal communities from Wisconsin, to seasonally profile nutrient transformation and Carbon sequestration -... | ecosystem: Engineered > WWTP > Effluent > Algae... | reverse complement strand
GGCTGCGGCGCCAGCGCCTCGGGTCGCGCCGGTCGCGGCGCAGCGGGCTTGAGCGCGACCACCGGCTCATCGGGCCCGACTTTCGAGCTCTGCCCCGGCCACAGCGCCCAGACCAGCATCGCGATGAGCGCAGCCGCCGCGGTCGCCAGCAGCCACCGCGGCTGCGCTTTTGCCTTCGCCAGCAGGGGTGCGACCTGGGTGCGGAGGTGGGAAAGTGTCCTACTCGCCGTTCCGCTGGCTGGCGGCGCTGGCGACGCGGGCTCCGGCAGCGTCGGCGTGGCGGGCGCGACGAGAGGCAGCGAGTGCGACGAGCCGTTCGCCCAGCTCCAGCGATGCTTGGCGGCCAGCGCGTCGATGGCTGCGATCAGCTCGGTCGGCGTCTGGAAGCGATCCTCGGGGCGCTTGGCCAGCAGGCGCTGCACCAGCGCCTCGATATCCGCCGGGACGCTGACCGTCGGTGCGCGCGTCTTCATGGGCGGCGGCGGCACGGCCAGATGCTGGTTTATGAGCACCACCGGCGACGAGCTCTGAAACGGCCGCCCACCGACGAGCAGCTCGTACAGGATGACGCCGAGCGCGTAGAGGTCGGTGCGGATGTCGACCTTGTCGCCCACCGTCTGCTCCGGCGCCATGTAGGCCGGCGTTCCGAAGATGTCCCCGACCTGCGTGATCTTGGCGGCCGCCTGGGGCGCCGTCGGGTGCGCGGCATCCACTTCGCTGGCGCTCGGCTCGGCCGAGATCGGCCGCGACACCAGCGCCAGCCCGAAGTCGAGCACCTTCACGAAGTCGTCGCGCCCGTCGCGCCGCACCAGCATGATGTTGTCGGGCTTGAGGTCGCGGTGGACGATGCCGAGATCGTGGGCGCGACCGAGCGCAGCGGCGATCTGGCGGGCGATGTAGAAGGTGCGATCGACGGTCAGCGGACCGTGGGCATGGTCGAGGATGTCGCGCAGGTTCTGACCCTCGACGTATTCGAGCGCGAGGTAAAAGCGGCCATCCTCGGTGCGCCCGAAGTCGGAGGCCGCAGCGACGTTCGGATGGTCCATGTGCGCCGACGCCATGGCCTCCCGCTCGAAGCGCGCGACGACGGCGGGGATGCGCATGAGCGACGGCCGCACGAGCTTGAGCGCCAGGCGCTTGCGGATGCCGGTGTGCTGCACCAGATACACCGCGCCCATGCCGCCCTCGCCGAGCAGCGACTCGACACGGTAGCGTCCGACGATCGTCTGGCCGATCAGGCTCTGCGGGTCGCTGTCGACGCTCATCGGTGGTGCTCACACTTCGCGCCAATCGCGATACCCCATCGTAGCATGGCGTGCACGGACGGTTCTCAAAGCGCCCGTTTCGAGCGATGATGAGATGATGTCCTCTCCTCGCGTCTACGGTCCTTACCCCGCCCGCAAGGGCCTGCGGCTGGTCATTCTGGAGGGAAGTGCGCGCAAGTCGGTGATCGTCGCCTCGGTCGCGGAGGCCGAGAAGGTCCGTGCCGACCTGGAGGCGGCGCTGCGGCAGCGCTCGGGGCGCTCGATCGCCGTCGCGCTGGGTGAGTACGAGGACTACCTCCTGCACACCCGCGGAGCTGCCACCGCGCCGCACATTGCCCGCGCCATTGCCCGCTTCATCGGCGAGGACGGCATGCTCGGCGACATCTCACCGGCGCGCGCCAGCGCCATGTACGAGGCCGAGACGCGCCGCGTGCTTGAGGGCAAGGGGCAGACCGTCGCTGCGGCCTCGCATCGGACGCTGCTCGGGCAGTGCAAGCGCTTCTACGCCTGGGCCGCGGAGCGCGGCTACGCCAGCGAAAATCCTTTCGCCAGCGTCAAGCCGGTGGGCAAGCCCAAGGTCGGCAAGGCGCAGCTGCGCATCGATGAAGCGCGCCGCTTCGTCGCCACCGCGATGGCGCAGGCGCAGGCGGGCGATCCCGCGGCGACGGCGTCGCTCTTGGCGCTGATGCTGGGCATGCGCGCGGGCGAGGTGCTGGCGCGCATCGTTCGCGATCTGGACGACGGCGGACGGGTGCTGTGGATCACGCGCGGCAAGACCGACAACGCCCGCCGCCGGCTGGAAATTCCCGAGGTTCTGCGCCCCTGCATGGCCCGCCTGGCCGACGGAAAATCGCCCAATGAGCTGCTGTTCGGCGAGAGCCCGATCCACGCCGGCAAGCCGCTGACCGATGCCTGGCTGTGGGGCCATGTTCGCCGGCTCTGCGACGAGGCGGGCGTGCCGCGGGTGTCCACGCACAGCCTGCGCGGCCTCCACTCGACGCTGGCGATCGAGGCTGGGGCAACCTCAACTGCCGTCGCTGCGGCGCTTGGACACGGCAGCTTTCAGATCACGGCCAAGCACTATGCGGCGCCGGGCGCCATCGAGCGCGCGCGCAGCAAGTCCGTCGAGCAGGCGCTGAGCGGCGAGGACGCGGAGCTCGATCCGGCCGTGCTGGTGCGCCTGCTCCAGCGGCTGCCGGCGCACCTGCGCGCCGAGGTGCGCAAGGCGCTCGACGAGACGAAAGAGTCGGAGTGACGCGGGCTTACTCGAACACGAGCCGGCTGTAGCGCTCGGCCCAGGCCTCGCCAAAGAGGCGGCGCAGCATGCCCTTGCGCGGGCCGTTCTGGTGGAACGTGTAGAAGAACTGCTCCTGCGACTCGCCCGAGCGGCCCGGCGGCGCATCGGCGAGCGCGGTCAGGAACGCGCCGAGTCCCTGGCTGAGGGCGGCAAAGCCCTCCTCGACCTGGCGCGGCCGCAGCTTGGCGTGCAGCCCTTGACCCGAGGCGAGCTTGGCGGCCCACAGCGGTCCGCTGCCGCTGCCCAGCCGGAAGAAGGTGGTGCTGACGCTGCGCAGCACATCGCGGGTCTGCCACTCGCGGCCGTAGACGTCGGCGTTCACCGACAGCCGCCACGGCAGCGCCATCAGATCGGCGGCAAACGATGGAAAGTCCACCTCGATGATGGGCAGCGCCGTCAGGGCCAGGCCCTCCAGCATGCCCGGCACCGAGACATGGCTGAGCACGATCTTGCGCAGCCGATCGCTGCGCCACGCCTCGGTGCGCACGAGGCCGATGCCGGCTGGCCCGCGCCGCTCGGCCAGATCGGCATCGAGCGGCAGCGCCTCCAGCTTCAGCTGCTCGCCCAGCCGCGCCCGCAGCCCCGCGACCATGCCGGCGACGTCGATCTCGCGCCGCGCCTTGAGGTCCTCTTCCAGGGCGCGCAGCCGGTGCGCGGCCTCGCCCATCAGCTGCTTGCCTACGTCCAGACCGCGCTCAAGACCCTGCCGCGCGCTTTGGAGATACTCCTTTTGCATGCCCGCAACCTAGCACTTCTCGGCCTGCGACTCCATCGCCGCGCCACTGCCCGAGCCCCACCGCCCGGCGCCCGCTCAGTTGGATTTGACGCGGACCTCGACCTGATGGAACAGGACCGCGCCCAGCGCATTGAACTCCAGATAGTCGCGGGCCACGTCGGCGGCATTGGGAATCGGGCTGCCCTGGTTGCCGAAGAACACCGTGCCGCGGCCGCTGCGCAGCCGGATGGTCAGCATGTTGTCCTTTTCCATGCCCTCCTTGGCCAGCGGCTTGAGCAGCGGCACCCCATCGAGGCCGATCAGAAACAGGTCGCGCTCGAAGGCATCGCCGGGCAGGTTCGAGAGCGCCCGCAGCCGCAGCTCCCACACGCCGCCGCGCAGCATCTCGGGCAGGGATCCCTTGCGCATGAGCTCGACGTTGCCGCTGCCGCCCGCGACCGAGACGATCTGGCCGCGGATGATCTTCTGCCCGAGCCCGCCCAGGCCAAAGCCGAACGAGACATCGACGAGGATGAAGCCGGGCTGCGTCGGATCCTGCTTCACCCCCTCCAGGTTGTCCCAGGCTTCGAGCAGCTTGCTGGCCAGGCGCAGGCCGATGCTGGGCTCGCGGATGGTGGTCAGCGCCTCGGCGGGCGTGAGCGCGACCGTCTCGCTGCTGCCGTTTTTGAGCACGACTTCAAAGGGCTCGAACTCCGCGCGCACCATGCTCTCGCGCACAGTGGGGTGGGCGTGAGCGCCGGCGATGAACTCGTTGCCCTTTTTTTCTAGCTTGAGGTGGATGCCCACCGGGACGCGCAGCCCGGCCTCGGTGGTGCCCACGCCGAGGAAGATGAGGTCGCCGACGAGCTGCTTCTTGTCGTAGCTGTGCGTGTTGCTGAAGACGATGCGGTGGGCGGGGCGATCGATCGTCACCTGGGAGAACTGATCGTCGATGGCCAGGCGGTTGCTGTGGTACTCGCCGCGCGTGCCGACGCCGGCCAGCGGGCAGCGCACTGAGCCGGGGAAGTAGAAGACGCCGCGGCTCGCAAAGCGCTCGGGCTGGGCCACCGGCGGCGGGGCTGGCGCCTGAACCGCTGCGGGCTGGGCAGCGGCCTGGGTGCAGGTCAGCGCAAGCAGCAGCCCAGCTGCGCAAAGCGGACCGAGATGCAGGAATCGACGCGTGCCCATCGCTCTATCTTGCCGTGCCGGCGGGCGCAAAAACAGAGCTAGCCGCCGTCGATGCGCTGATTGCGCTTTTTGACCAGGGAGTCGCCGGCGCGGCCGCCCCACTCGAACTGGGCGCCGTGCTCGGTGGCGAGCTGGCGGGTCTGCTGCCACTTGGCGCCGGGGTAGGCTCGCTTGAACAGCGTCAGCCGGCAGCTGGCCGCGGCCGCGAAGTGGCAGTAGGCCGGGGCGCCGTCGGGATCGATGTACTCGGTGCGCACCATGTCGTCGGGCTGGCAGGAAAAGATCGCCTCGACGCGATTGAACAGGTTCTCGCCGGACAGCGAGTAGTGGCCGGTGCGGTAGTCGGAGCGGGTGAACGGCAGCGCCGCCCAGTCGGTAAAGCGCAGCGCCTCGCCATCCATGCCGTCGGGGTAGACGGTAAACAGCGTCAGCGGGACCACCACCGGGCCGCGCCGCATGCGCACCGACAGCGTCTCCAGCACCGCGGGGGTGGCTTTGGGCAACCTGCTGCCCTCTTCGATGTCGTAGGCGTTGCAGTGGCCCCAGGCCCAGGCGTAGGCGTGCTTGCGGCCCCACAGGTGGGTCTGGCCGCCGGGATCGCCGTCGAGCGTGTAGCGCTTGCCATCCACCTCGATGGTGCCGTGCACCGCGATGCTCAGGTTTGGAGACAGTACCAAGGTCTCGGCGAAGTTCACGCTGTAGATCGTGCTCGGCATCCACAGGTGGGTGCGCGGAGCCGGCTGCCAGTGCAGATCCCAGCGCACGCGGTGGCCGTGGCCTTCGAGGGCGCCGCTCATGCCCTCGTGGGTCAGGCGCGCATCGCCGATGCGCAGCTCCAGCGGGCTCTGGGTGTGGGCCAGCGCCGAGAGGGGAAAGCGCTGGTTGAAGGCAAAGGTCTCGGCGGGGTTGCTGCCGTCGCCGCGGCAGAACCACAGCTGCACATAGGGCTGACCGTGGGCGGGGACCGGCGACTCAAGGGTGTAGCGGATCCAGAAGCCGCTGCGCGAGGCGCGGTGGCTGAGCGTCAGGTACCAGACCTCGTAGTGACCGGGCTGGCCGCGCCAGATCATACGGTTCTGAAGCGCGTTGTCGTGCGCCGTCGAGATAGCGTTCATCATCAGGTCCTCGGGAGCGAAAAAAGCATCCTACCCCCCGAGGCCTGTATTTAGTAGTCCCGCGTTACGCCCTGGCCGGCTCGGAGGAGCCTTTGCGGCCCCTGCCGGTGCCCGTGCCTGTGGACGCCGCGGCAGCGGGCTCAGCAGGTGCGGCGCCGGCTGCGGTGGGAGCCTCGACACCAATGCGGGCCACGCCGTTTTTGGCCAGCACGGCGATCTCGATGGTCTGGGCAATCTCGGGGTGCGACCGCAGGTACTCCTTGGCGTTTTCCCGGCCCTGGCCGATGCGCTCGCCGCCGTATGCGAACCAGGCGCCCGACTTCTCGATGACGCCGCACTCGGAGCCGAGATCCACCAGATCTCCCTCCTTGCTGATGCCCTCGCCGTACATGATGTCGAACTCGACCTCGCGGAACGGGGGCGCGAGCTTGTTCTTGACCACCTTGACCTTGGTGCGGTTGCCGACGGCCTTTTCGCCCTGCTTGATGGCGCCGATGCGGCGGATGTCCAGGCGCTGGCTGGCGTAGAACTTGAGCGCGTTGCCGCCGGTGGTGGTCTCGGGGCTGCCGAACATGACGCCGATCTTCATGCGGATCTGGTTGATGAAGATGACCAGCGTGTTCGACTTGTTGATGGTGCCGGTCAGCTTGCGCAGCGCCTGCGACATCAGGCGGGCCTGAAGGCCCATGTGCTGATCGCCCATCTCGCCCTCGATTTCGGCCTTGGGCACCAGCGCCGCGACCGAGTCGACGACCACGATGTCGACCGCGCCCGAGCGCACCAGCATGTCGGTGATCTCCAGCGCCTGCTCGCCGTTGTCCGGCTGCGACACCAGCAGATCGTCGGTGCGCACGCCCAGCTTGCGGGCATAGCCCACGTCGAGCGCGTGCTCGGCGTCCACAAACGCGCAGATGCCGCCGCGCTTCTGCGCCTCGGACACCACCGACAGGGCCAGCGTCGTCTTGCCCGAGGACTCTGGGCCGTAGATCTCGATGATGCGACCGCGCGGGAAGCCGCCGCAGCCAAGCGCAATGTCGAGCGCCAGCGAGCCGGTCGGAATCACCTGGATGTCCGGCGGAGCGGTGCCCTCGCCGAGCCGCATGATCGCTCCCTTGCCGTACTGCTTCTCGATGGTGCTGGTCAGTGCTTCAAGGGCTGCGTCGCGCTCGCCACGTCCGGTGATGCGGCTCTCACTGCTCTTCTCAGATGCGGTTGCCATGGGTTCGGTCTCCTTTAGTGGGTGCCGGCGCCGCAGAGCGGCACCTGGGCGAGGGGCACGTAGCTCATGCCGGCCGCGCCCTGGCGGCTTTCATACAGTGTTAATTCGGATGCGACGAACGGCTCGCCGCAGGTCTCTTGGTAGTCGGGGTAAAGCGCCCTGAGATCGCGCTCTTGCGGTCCCGGCGTCGGCCGGCGCCCTTCGCGAACGCGACCCAGGGTCAGGTGGGGATGAAACGGCCGCGCCTCGCGGGCAAAGCCGAGCTCCTCCAGCCAGCCTTCGAGCGCCGACTGAATGTCACGCAGCAGCTCGACCTGATCGTCGATGCCGACGAAAAGCACGCTGGGCCGTACCAGGCTTGGGAATGCAGCCAGGCCCTTCAGGCGAAGCTGCGGTCCGGACGCCAGCCCAAGGCTCGCCAGACCGTGCCGGACCCGCTCCACCATCGCTGGAATGGCGGTCTCGGCTACGTTTCCCAGGAACTTGAGCGTGATGTGCATGGACTCTTCGCTGACCCACGCAACATGTAATCCCAGGGTCTGACAATGTGCCCGCAAGCGCCTCACCAGATCGCCAACCGGCCCAAGGACCGAGTCGGGGGGGCGGATCGCCCAAAAGGTGCGCAGCGAGCGGGAGGGCATGTCGTACCTAACCAAGTGCGCAGTGTATAGCAGCCACCCCTGACCACAGCAAGGATCCAGCAAGCAGGCGGTTGCAATTTGGCCGGGTTGCGACGACGCTTCGGGCCCATGCAAACGCGAGGATGGCGATCGCAGCCGCGCCGACCGATGCCGCCAGCGGGCAGCAGACGGGTGTCTCTCGTCGCTGTGCTGCTGGCGCTGGCGTGTCTGGGAGGCGCTGGCGAGGCGCTGGCGCGACCGCGGCCGCCGTCGCTGCGCTTCAAGGGTCGGCTTCAGATCTTGTCCGGCGCGGGCTTTGCCCTGCCGCAGGACGGCGACGGCGGGCGCCACTTCGTCGCCTATGTGCCGGTGGATCTGGAACTGGCGGTGCAGGCGTCGGGGCCGCTGTCGGTGGCGCTCGGAGGGGTCGGCTATCTGGCGCCCTTCAGCGTGCCGGCCTGCGGTCCGGCAGACAGCACGCCACCGCCGGGGGCACGGCCCAATGCGCTGGGCGCTTTTCTGGGCCTGCGGCTCGACTTCAACAACAGCCGCGACGGCTCGTGGTGGTCGCCGTGGGTCGCGCTGCGCGGCGGTCTCGTCGGACAGGGCGGCATCCCCGACGGCTCGCCGTGCATGGAGCGCTTCCAGCTGGGCATGTACCTGAGCCCGCGGCTGGGCCTGGATCTGTGGCTGGGCAAGGCGGCGGTGACGTTTGCGCTCGGGTACGATCACCTGCCGTTCGCGGCGGCGATCTCGACCCAGGTCGGCCTGACGCTGCGCCTTTTTTAGCTCTCCTTCGCTTCGCAGGTGACAAGCGTGCTTGGCGTGATGTAAAGCATTCGCGTCATGGGCAAGGCGCAAGCAAATCGGGTGCGAGAGCGTCGGGAGCTGCTGGGGCTCTCGCAGGTGGCGCTGGCGCAGGCGGCCAGCCTGACGCGGCAGAGCGTCGGTGCCATCGAGTCTGGGCGCGCGACCCCGGCCGTGGACGTGGCGCTGCGGCTGGCCCAGGCGCTCGACTGTCAGGTCGAGGCGCTGTTTGGCTCGCTGGCGCCGCCGCAGCTGCGGGTCGAGCCGTCGCAGCCGTCGCGCTCGCACGCCGTCGAGCGCGTGGCGCTGGCGCAGCTTGGCGACCGCTGGGTCTCGTATGCGCTGGAGCGCGGCGAGGCGGGGCGCGCGGCGGATGCGCTCAGCGACGGTCGGGAGTCCCGGGGCAAGAGCGCCGTGGAGCTCTTGCGGCCGCTTGCCGAGGCGCGGGAAAATGTCGTGCTCATGGGCTGCGCCCCGGCGCTGGGGCTGCTTGCCGACCGGCTGAATGCGCGGCCCGGGCCCGGCCGTTTTCTGTGGTTTTCGCGCTCCAGCACGCAGGCCCTGGATGCCATGAACCGGCGGCAGACGCATGTCGCGGGCGTGCACCTGGTCGACGGCAAGACCGGCGAGGCCAACATCCCCGACGTGCGCCGCCACGCCGGGCAGCAGGCCGTGGCGCTGATCACGCTGGCTCGCTGGGAGGCGGGCTTTGTGACGGCGTCGGGCAACCCGCGCTGCATCCGCACCGCCGAGAGCCTGGGGCAGCCGGGGCTGCGGCTGGTCACGCGCGAGGCTGGCGCAGGGGCCCGGCGGCTGCTTGAGCGCGAGCTCTGCGGGGCGGGCCTGCCGCTGCGGCTCGCTCGCTCGGCGCCGGTGCAGGCGTCTGGCCACATGGAGGTCGCGCAGCTGGTCGCGATGGGCGCCGCCGACGTGGGCATTGCGACGCAGGACGCGGCGCTGGCGTTCGGACTTCCGTTCATCCCGCTGGCCGAGGAGCGCTATGACCTGGCGATTCCCCTCGATGCCCTGACCGAGCCGCGGCTCCTGCGCCTGCTCGACACGCTCGCGACCGCGAGCTTCCGTCGCGAGCTCGCGTCTGTGGGCTACGACACGCGCTCAAGCGGCGAGCGGGTGGCCGAGATTCGCGCCGCCTGACAGGATCTTCATGCCAGCACAGAGCAAACTCCGAACTGCGGCCCCTCTGGTCGCGCTTTTTGTGTCGCTGAGCGGCGCGGCGGCTCAGGCCGAGCCCGCCTGCGACGACCCCGCGAACGTGCCCAACCCCATCTACCTGACCGTCGGCGATACCCAGGTCAACCTGATGAAGGAGCTGGGCAAGCAGCTGCGCGACAGCGAGTCGGTGACGCTCATCTGGCGGGCCACCGGCTCGTGCACCAACCTCGACACGCTGTACGGCCACGCCAAGCTCACCGGCAACCTGAGCTACATCCCCGCCGGCTACGACCCGGTGGCCACGCCAACGCCGCCGGTCTGCACGATTGCGGCGCCGGGCGTCGAGGCCGACATCGCCAACTCGATCGTGTTTCTGGAGGGCTGCCCCAGCCCCAGACCGGCCGATGTGGTCGACGTGCTGGGGCCGGTGCAGGGCTTCTCGTTCGTGGTGCCCACGGCCAGCTCGCAGCGGGCCATCACCGCCGAGGAGGCCTACTTCGTCTTCGGCTTTGGCATGGACGGTCAGGTGGCGCCGTGGCTCGACAACAAGCAGCTGTTCGTGCGGCCGGTGACCAAGGGGACGATCATCAGCATGGGCGCGTCGATCGGCGTGCCGGCGGCGCGGTGGCGCGGCGTGCAGGTGAACCTGTCGCAGGACCTGGCGAGCATGCTGGCGTCGTCGGCCGCGCCCGAGAGCGCCATCGGCATCCTCGGCTCCGAGGTCTACGACGGCTACCGCTCGACGCTCAAGGCGCTGGCCTTCCGCGCCTACAAGCAGCACCACGCCTATTACCCCGACTCGACGGCGACGAGCTTCGACAAGCGCAACGTGCGCGACGGCCACTACCACATGTGGTCCTACACCCACTGGCTCCTGCATGTGGACGCGCAGGGCAGGCCGGTGAAGGCGCTGGCCCGTCGGGTGGTGGACCTCATCGCCGGCAATGCGGTGCAGCCGCCGCCCGCGTTCGAGCCGCTGGCGCCGCCTGTGCACGTCGGACTCATCCCCCAGTGCGCCATGAAGGTTCAGCGCGCCACCGAGGGCGGAGACTTTTCGCTGTTCACGCCGGCCGAGCCGTGCGGCTGCTATTTCGAGGACCGGGTGCAGGGCACGCAGTGCAAAAAATGCGTCGATAGCTCGGTCTGCGGCAGCGGCTTCTGTCGTCACGGCTTCTGCGAGGAGCGCTAGCATGTCGGTGCGCGGCTCTGCTTCTTGCTGGCTCGGTGCGCTCCTGCTGCTCGCCGGCTGTCCGGGGCCCGGCGAGGCCACCGACGGCGGCTCGTCCGGTCGCCGGGATCTGGGCGCGACCGACCTCGGCTGCTACCCAAGCCCGCGGACCCACGTCGAGATCCTCAACGCCTGCACCACTGCCCAGGCCGTCGACAAGACGGTGACCTTGCCGCTCCTGCGACCGGATGGCACGTTACCTCCCCTCCCGTAAGGCCGGGCTCGGGCTGGTTGCGACGCTACTGAGCGTCGGGCAGCTGGCTCAGGCCCAGGCGCCCGATGCCGCGTCCCTGGCCCGTGAGCTCGCGGCGCTGCGGGCCGAGGTCGCCGAGCTCAAGCAGAGCGTCCTGGAGCGCCGCTCGCCGCAGCTGCCGAACCTGCGCTTTTCCGGCTTCGTCCAGGCCGATGCCGTGCTCCGTCACGCAGCGTCGGAAGATCAGCTGGATCAGGGCACTGGAATGCCCCTGAACGAGACGCGCTTTCTCATCCGCCGCGCCCGCCTGCGCGCCGAGGCCACCTACGCATTCCTCGGCGCCGCCTTCGAGCTCGACGGCAACACCACCTCTGGCCCGGTGGCGCGCATCCTCGGCGCCGAGGTCTCGGCTCGCCTCGCCGCGGGTCCGGATCGGCCGCCCTACATCATGGCCACCGTCGGGCTGTTCAAGATTCCGTTTGGCCGCGAGGTGCTCCAGTACGACCCCGACCGCCTCCCCCTGGAGCGCAGCAGCGTCGTGCGGGCGCTGTTTCCCGGCGAGTTTGACCTGGGCGTGCAGCTGTCCGGCGGCTGGCGCCCCCTGCGCTACGCCCTCGCGGCCCTGAACGGCGAGCCGGCCGGCGAGGTCGGCTTCCCCGGCCGCGACCCCAACGCCAGCAAGGACTTCGTCGGCCGCATCGGCGTCGACTCGCGCATCGTCCCGGCCCTGCGCCTGGCCGCCGGGGTCTCGGGGCTCTACGGCAGCGGCCTGCATCCGGGGGCGCCGGCGACCAAGGACGTGCTGACCTGGCGCGACGACAACGACGACGGCGTCGTGCAGCCAAGCGAGATCCAGGCCCTCGCCGGCAGCGCCGCAACGCCCAGCCAGAGCTTCGCCCGCAGCGCCATCGGGCTCGACGCCAGCCTCAGCTGGGAAGTGCCCAGGCTCGGCACGCTGGAGCTCTGCGGCGAGGTCATCTGGGCGGTGAACCTGGACCGCCTGCTGTGGCCGGCGGATCCCGTCGCTGCTGGCCGCGATCTGCGCGAGTTCGGCTGGTACCTCGGCGTCTCGCAGGAGCTCACGCGCTACGCCCGCATCGGCCTGCGCTACGACTTCTACGACCCCGACGCTGACGACAGCGAGCAGCGCGGCGGCGGCCGGGTGCCGCTCTCCCGGGCCGCCGACACGCTGGCCGTGGTGGCGGCAGCCCAGTACGCCCGCGTCGGCCGGCTCAGCATCGAGTACGACCACAACCGCAACGCGCTCGGCCGCACCAGCGGCGGCGCTCCCACGACGCTCGGCCGCGACACGCTGACTGTGCGGGCGCAGATGGTGTTCTGATGTGGGGCAGGCTGCGACATCTGACGCTCTTGGGCTGCCTTCTGAGCGGCTGCGCGGCGGACTCGCAGACTGGGCTGCCGGCGCTGCTGCGCGTGGTCGGGGCGCAGTTTGTGCCCGGCGAGCCGGTCGCGAGCCCCGATGGCCCGGCGGTGGTCGGCCTGAGCGTGCTGCAAAACTCCGCCGCTGCGGGCGAGCTCGGCAAGCCCATCGCCGGGACGCTGGCCGAAGGTGCGACCGCCGCGGCGCTGTTTCTGGAAGGCGACCTGGGCCACTGGATCGTCGTCGCTGGACCGCCGGACGTGACCGCGCCCAGGCTGCCCACGTTTGCCGCCAGCCTCGACTTTTCGCCGTCGCTGCCCGCTGGCGACCGCCGCCTCCGCGTCCAGGCCGGCGACGCCCAGGATCGGCTGGGTCCCGCGGCCAGCCAGACGCTCGCGATCCTGCCCCGCGATCAGCCCGCCGGCCAGCTGGTGGTGTCGCTGGCCTGGGAGCGCGAGGCCGACCTGGATCTGCACGTCGAAGATCCGACGGGCGTCGTGATCTGGTCCCGCCAAAAGAGCGGCTACACGGCGCCGCCGCCGGGCACGCCGCCGGATCCAGAGGCCGTGAAGCGGGCGGGGCGCCTCGACTTCGACTCCAACGCGGCCTGCGTCATCGACGGGCGCCGTCGGGAAAATATCTACTGGACCGCGGCGCCACCGTCGGGCCGCTATCGCGTTCGCGTCGACACATTCTCGCTGTGTCGCGAGGCGGCGGCCTACTGGACCGTGGAGGTGCGCGCTGCGGGGCAGCTCGTCGGCCACGCCAGCGGCCAGAGCGGCCCCGAGTCCACGCGCGGCACGCACGGCCCCGACGCGGGCGTGCTGGCTTTCGAGCTCGGGCTGCCGTGAAGCTGCGGCTGGCTTGGCTGGGCCTGCTGTTCGTTGGCGAAGCCGCCCAGGCTGAGCCGGAAAATAGGACTGAATACAAAACAACCGTGCGCGCCGATCGCGACCTGCAAGAGGCTGCGACCGTGACGCTCGGCCGCGAGGAGGCCCGCCGCCTGCCGGGAACCGCGGATGACGCCCTGCGGGCCGTCGAGAGCGCCGCGGGAGTCGCCCGGGCTGCCCTGGGCAGCGGCCAGCTGGTGGTCTGGGGCGCGGCTGCGCAGGACAGTCGCGTGCTGATCGATGGCGTCGAGGTGCCGTCGCTGTACCACCTGGGCGGCCTGCGCACGCTCCTGCCGACGGCGCTGGTCAAGGAGGTCTCGCTCTCCCCCGGCGGCTTTGGGGCGGAGTATGGGCGGGCGCTCGGCGGTCTGGTGGCGGTCGCGACCGCGCTGCCGTCCGAGGCGGGCTTTCACGGCTCGCTGTCCGTGGATGCGCTGGATGCGGGCGCGACGCTCTCGGCCTCCCTGGGAGCGCGGGTCAAGGTTCAGCTGGCGGGGCGCTACAGCTACATCGATCGGCTGCTCACTGCCCTCGCTGGCGACAAGGTGGGCGACGCGTTTCCGCTGCCGCGCTACGACGACTACCAGGCGCAGCTGCAGCTGGCGCTGCGCCCCGGCGAGTCGCTGACCGCGACCTTCCTGGCTGCGGATGACGCCCTGCGCCGGGCCCGGGCGACGGCCGATGCTCCGCCGCAGAGCGAGTCGTGGACGCGCACGTTCTACCGGTTGAGCCTGCGCTACCAGCGCCGCCTGAGCGACGGCACGGCGATCCGGGTGACGCCCTTTTTCGGGTACGACCGCGACGGCTACATCGCCGATTTTGGCGGCACGCCGAGCCGGCTGGCCAAGACGGCGTACCGCTACGGCCTGCGCGCCAGCTACCAGGCCGCGCCGCGCAGGTGGCTGCTGCTGACGGCCGGGCTCGACTGGCAGGGGACCTTGAGCGCGCTCGGGCGCTTCGGCTCGCTCAGCCGTCCAGGGCGCGAGGGCGACGTCGCGGTGTTCGGGCAGCCACCGGGCAGCGAGGTCAGCGCCGACGACTGGGGCACGCACGCAGCCGAGCTGGCGCCGTTTCTGGCCGCGACCCTGCGGCTGGGGCCGCTCACCGTCGAGCCAGGGCTGCGGCTGGGCGGCCACCTGCTCGAATCGAGCCGCCTGACCCCGCGCCTCGGCGCGACGCCGGCCATCGGCCTCCGCCAGCTGCTCTTTACCGTCGAGCCGCGGCTGCTCCTGCGCTACCGGCCGCAGCGTCGAGTGGGGCTGTTTGCCGCCGCGGGGCTCTACCATCAGCCGCCGCAGCCCGAGGACCTCAGCGCCAGCTTTGGCAGCCCGCGGCTGGGGCTGTCGCAGGCCGCCCATGCGGTGGCCGGTCTCGACGTCGAGCTGCCGGCCAGTGTGCGCGTGGAAGTGGCCAGTTTTTATCGCTATTTTGGCGAGCTTCCGGCGCGCAGTGCGCTGGCCACGCCGCCGCTGGCCGCGGTGCTGACGGGGGATGGGCGCGGCTACGCGTACGGCGGCCAGCTGGTGGTGCGGCTGGGCGGCTGGCGCGGGCTCTCGGGCTGGGTGGCGTACACGCTGGGCCGCAGCCTGCGCCAGGACGCTGCGGGGGCGCCGGTGCGCCTGTTTGATCTGGATCAGACGCACATCCTGGTGGCGCTGGCCGGCTATCGCACGCGCGGCTGGGAGCTGGGGCTGCGGCTGCGCTACTCGTCGGGCTTCCCGCGCACGCCGGTGGTCGACGCGTACTACGACGCTGGCAGCGACCGCTTTGCGCCAATCTTCGGCGCCCAGAACAGCACGCGGCTGCCCGACTTTGTGCAGCTCGATGCGCGCTTTGCCCGCGACGTGCGCTTCTGGCGGCTGGCGCTGACGCTGTACCTGGAGGTGCAGAACGTGACCTATCAGCGCAACGCCGAGGAGATTGTCTACCGCTACGACTTCACGCAGCCCGACTACATCACGGGGCTGCCGACGCTGGCGATCCTGGGGGCGCGGCTCTCATGGTGAAGCGGCTGGCGGTTTGGGCGCTGCTTGCCGGCGGCTGCCTGCCCGAGCCGGGGGCGCCGCCATCGCTGATAAGCGGTCCGCGGGTGCTGGCGATCGCCAGCGAGCCGGCCGAGGCCCGGCCCGGAGACGCGGTGGCGCTGCGGGCGCTGGTGGTGGATGCCGGCGGTGCGCTGGCGGCCGCGGAGCTGGCG
>Ga0075163_10006695_pt1 | contig 15288 bp, 15 predicted proteins | sample JI1023141ADNA_FD_71478 | JGI IMG/M metagenome (GOLD analysis project Ga0075163, IMG submission 71478) | Wastewater effluent complex algal communities from Wisconsin, to seasonally profile nutrient transformation and Carbon sequestration -... | ecosystem: Engineered > WWTP > Effluent > Algae... | reverse complement strand
TTGCCGAGACCGGCGAAGACAAGCATCGCTGATGGTCCCGGCTGTTCCGTTTCGCCTTAGGCGGCCGGTGCTTCCGCAGCGGCAGCTTCGTCGGTTTCGCTGCGCAGCGCCGACGGCGCGACGAGCGTGGCGATGGTGAAGTCGCGGTCGATCACCGGCTTGACGCCTTCGGGCAGCGTCACGCTCGAAATGTGGATCGAATCGCCGACATCCTTGCCGGCCACGCTGACGTTGAGCTGTTCGGGGATCGAATCCGCCGGGCAGATCAGTTCGACTTCGTGACGGACGACGTTGAGCACGGCACCCTTCTTCATGCCGACCGACTTGTCTTCATCGATGAAGTGCACCGGCACCATGACGTGGATGACCGCGTTCGCCGACAGGCGATAGAAATCGACATGGATCGGGCGGTCGGTGACCGGGTGGAACTGGACGTCGCGCGGCAGGGTGCGCTCGACAGCGCCGCCGAGTTCGAGCTCGACGACCGAATTCATGAAATGGCCGGTGTGCAGGTGCTTGACCAGCGCCTTTTCCTCGACGTGAATCGTCACCGGGGCCAGCTTGTTGCCGTAAATCACGGCGGGGACTCGACCAGTCAGACGAACAGCACGGGAGGCTCCCTTGCCAGCCCGTTCGCGCATCTCGGCCGAAAGCTTCAGCGTTTCGCTCATTGTGCTTTCTCCATAGCAAAAACCCTGCGCGCCTCCAGGGATGCGGGCGCAGGGAGCGGCGGCTATAGGGGCAGCGGCGCGCCAACGCAAGCAGGTTGCACCAGCGGCTGTGGCGTCAGGGAATCCGTTCGACCTTGATGCCCCTGGCCTCAAGCATTGACTGGACGCTGTCGGGGCCCGCCAGATGCCCGGCGCCGACGGCGATGAACACCTTGCCGGGGCGCTTCATGACGCCTTCGATCCAGCTCGCCCAGCGCGCGTTGCGCTGCTGCACCAGCCGCGCCAGCAACTCGGGCGTGGTGCGCAGTTCGCGGTCGGCGTTGGCACCGATGGCATCGATATTGCCCGCCAGCCAGTCGGCGACGAGCTTTTCGGCATCGGCGCGTGCCGTGCCCATGTCGTCGAGCGTCGCCACCAGCAGCTTGCGCTGGTCAGCCTCGGTCAGCGTGTCGAAATAGCCGAGCTGCTGCTCGATCGTCTCCAGCCCGACAATCGGTTTGTTGGCGGTGCGGGCGCGCTGCATCAGCAGCGTGTCGGCGCCGTGCGTCGCGTCGAAGCCCGCACTGTCGATGAGGCGGTCGCTGATGGTGATTGCCGCCAGCCAGGTCCGCATGCGGTCGGCGGCGGCAATCGGCAACTTGGCCTCGTCAACGGCCTTGAGCAGCGCGGCGCGGCGGTCTTTGGGCACGCGGTCGATGAGCAGCGGCAGTCCCGACTGGATGCCCAGTGCTTCGACGGCACGCGCCACGACATAGGGATCGTCGGGAATATCGACTTCGACGACGAGCGAATCTGCCGCGTCGAAGGCATCGAGAATGCGCGGCGATTGCCAGGTCGCGGTGGCCGGCAATTCGTGGATCGTCCCGAACAGGAAGACTTCGGTGTCGGTGTCATGCACGCGCCACATTGCGGGGGCAGCTTGGGCCGGTACCGCGATCACGGCGGCGCACAATAGAACCAGGAACTTCAAACGCATCGCGATGGCTTAGCAGTTGGCGGTGACGCGTGCAAAAAGTGCTGCACTGCGACGCGCACCCATGCTAGCGGTCGCTGGATAACATCTGGGGAGATGATCGATGACCGACCATGTCGGCGGCTGCCTGTGCGGCAATATCCGTTTCAAACTGACCGGCGACCCGGCGGTGACCGCCGTCTGCCATTGCCGAAATTGCCAGAAGACCGCCGGCTCGGCGTTTTCGGTGGTGGCGATCGCGGCCGCCGGCGCGCTGGCGATCGAGGGCCAGCCCGAAACCTATCTCGATACCGCTGACAGCGGCGGCACCGTGCAGCGCTGCTTCTGCCCCAAATGCGGCTCGCCCATCGTGTCGAAAACCGAGGGGCTGACGGCACAGGGGCTGGTCGCCATCAAGGCGGCATCGTTCGATGATGTCAGCTGGCTGCAGCCGACGATGCAAGTCTATTGCGACAGCGAGCAGCCGTGGATTTCGAACCTCGCGAACCTGCCGCGCGTCGCCAAGACGCCGGGCTGAAGCCCCCACCCGAACACTGCTGCACAAGGATTGTAAAATGACCGACATTACCGCCGCCGTCCTGCGCGAATCGTTCAAGCCGTGGACTGTCGAAAAGGCCGTTCTCGAAGCGCCGCGCGCCGATGAAGTGCTGGTGCGCATCGTCGCCACCGGCATCTGCCATTCGGACATGACGGTGCGCGACCAGTACCTGCCGACGCCGCTGCCCGCCGTGCTCGGCCATGAAGGCGCCGGCGTTGTCGAAGCGGTCGGCGCCGATGTCACCCATGTCGCGGTCGGCGACCATGTCGTGCTGGCGCCGGCGTATTGCGGCGAGTGCAAGCATTGCGCGTCGGGCCAGCCGATGCGCTGCGTGCAGTTCGGGCTGCTCAACCTGATGGCGATGCGCGCCGATGGCAGCTCGCCGATCTGCGGCTGCGACGGTGAACGCATCGGCGGCATGTTCTTCGGCCAGTCGGCGTTCGCGACGCATTCGGTCGCCAACAAGCACTCGGTGGTCAAGATCCCCGATGACGTGCCGCTGGCGCTGATGGGCCCGCTGGGCTGCGGGCTGATGACCGGCTCGGGCACCGTGCTCAACGCGCTGAAACCGGGGCCGGGCAGCAGTTTCGTGGTGTTCGGGGCGGGCGCCGTCGGCCTTGCGGCGCTGATGGCGGCGGTCGCCAGCGGCTGCACCACCGTTATCGCGGTCGACCTCCACGACAACCGGCTCAAGCTGGCAAAGGAGCTCGGCGCGACGCATGTCGTCAACGCCGGCGCCGGTGATCCGGTCGAAGCGGTGCGTGCCATCCTGCCCGACGGCGTCGATTTCTCGGTCGATACCAGCGCACTGCCGCCGGTCATCCGCCAGGCCGTCGAATGCCTCGGCACCGGCGGCCGCTGCGCCTTCATCGGCGTGTCGAAGGCCGGCGCCGAAATCACCGTGCCGGTCGGCGCGCTGATCAACAAGTCGATGGGCTATGTCGTCGAAGGCGACGCCGTCCCGCACCTGTTCATCCCCAAACTGATCACGCTGTGGCGCCAGGGCAAGTTCCCGTTCGAAAAACTGGTGCGCTACTACCCGCTCGCCGACATCAACCGCGCCGTCGCCGATTCTGAAAGCGGCGCGACGTTGAAGCCGATTTTGGTGATCGATCCGGAGTCGCCGCTGCTTAAATAGGGGTATTTAAGAGCCTCCGGCGGGCAGGCCTGAGGCCTGCACCCATTCATTCTTTTTAGTCATCCCGGCCTTCGCCGGGATGACGAACCATTTTACAATCGGGTGCAGGCGTCACGCCTGCCCGCCGGAGGCTCTTCCGGCCTAAGCCGCAGCGCTCGGCCGGGCGCTGACGCGGGCGTGCCAGGCGCGCAAGTTGGCGGCGTCGTCGGGCATGGCGATGCCGATGAAGCCGGCGAAGTCGACGGTGGTCAGCAGCGCGATATCGGCGACGCTGTAGCCGTCACCCGCGACGAAATCATGCCCTGCAAGTTCACCGTCGAACCAGCGCAGCGCGTCGACGGCGCGCGGGCGATTGTCTTCGCCCCAGTCGCTGCGGCGCGGCATCGGCAGCCGTGCGGTCAGCGGGTGGGTATGGACCCAGACGGCGCCGACCGGCGGCATCAGCACCATTTCGACGCGGCGCAGCCACATGTCGATGGTGGCGATTTCGAGCGCGCTGCGCCCGAACAGTGGCGGATCGGGGTGCAGCGCTTCGAAATAGCGGCAGATCGCGAAGCTTTCGCTGATCACAGTGCCGTCATCGAGTTCGAGCGCCGGCACCTGGCCGCGGCCGTTCTTCTCGACGAACTCGGGCGCCTTGTGCTCGCGCTTGACCAGCGACAGTTCGGTAATCGGCACCGACAGGCCCTTTTCGGCGAGGTAGATCTTGACCCGGCGCGGATTGGGGGCCGGGTTTGGGGCGCTGTAGAGCATCATGCGGTGGTGGCCTTTCGGGCAGGGATGGGGCTTTCGCCGGCGACGGTGGTGCGGTGGAGCAGCCGCAAATGGCCGTCATAGCCGCCTTCGGCAAAGTGCAGCATCCGGCGGTTGTCCCAGATCAGCAGCGTGTCGGGCGACCATTTGTGCCGATAGATGAATTGCGGCTGGGTGATGTGCTTGAACAGGAAACCGAGGATGGCGTAGCCCTCGTCCTGCGTCATGCCGTCGAGCCCGATGGTGTAGGTTGGCGAGGCGAACAGCGCCTTTTTGCCGGTCACCGGATGGACGCGCACAAGCGGGTGGAGCTGCGTCGATTCGGCCGCTTCACCGGTGATGATCTGCATCGTGCGCGTGCCGGTTTCCTTGGCATAGGCGCCGTTGCGGCCATAGGGCAGCTTGGCCGAATGGACGGCGTTGAGGCCCTCGCACAGCGCCTGCATCGCCGGCGACAGCGCCGCAAACGCCGCGGTGCAATCGGCGAACAGCGTGTCGCCGCCGACCGGCGGGATGACCTTGGCGTGCAGGATGGTGGCTGCCGGCGGCGTAGCTTGAAAGCTCCAGTCCGAATGCCAGCCGCTGCCGAAATTGGGCGCGGTTTCGTGTGGCTCGCGGCGCAGTTCGAGGATATGCGCATGGCCGGCCATCGGCTTGACGAACGGGTCTTCGCCGAAATTGCCGAGCGCCAGCGTGAACGCCTCCTGCTGCTCAAGGCTCAGCGGCTGGCCGGGGAAGGCGAGGACGCCGTGCGCGGCCCAGGCGGCGAGGACCTCGGCATTCGTTGCGGCGTCGAGCGGCTGCGACAGGTCGAGCCCGGTGACATGCGCGCCGAACCCCGACGATTGCGGTGTGACGTTGATCGGCATGCAAGCCTCCTTACACCAGATATTTGACGGCGATGAGCACCAGCGCGCCGATCCATAGCGTTTCGGCGACCATCAGCCCGACGGGCTTCCAGCCGACGGCCGCGAGCGCCTTGAAGCTGGTCTTCATGCCGAGTGCCGCAATCGCGGTGACGAGGCACCAGCGCGACAGCTCGCCGGCGGCATCGGCGACGGGCTTGGGCAGGAAGCCAAGGCTGTTGATGATGACCAGTGCGACGAAACCGATGAGGAAGGTCGGCAGCTTGGGCGCCGCGCCGCCGCTCGCCGGCGTGCCGCGCCGCGCCAGCAGAGCGATCGAAAACACCACCGGCACCAGCATCGCGACGCGCAGCAGCTTGACATAGGTCGCGGTGTTGCCGGTCTCGTCGGAGATCGAATAGCCGGCGCCGACGACCTGCGCGACGTCATGGATGGTGCCGCCGATGAAGATGCCCGCCTGCGTGTGGCTGAAGCCCAGCGCCGTCGACAGCAGCGGGTAGACGATCATCGCGATCGTCGACAGCGCGGTGACGGTGACGACGGTGAGGATGGTGTCGCGTTCGCTGTCGCGCGTCTTGGGCAGCACCGACGCGACAGCCAATGCCGCCGAAGCGCCGCAGATCGCCACGGCGCCGCCGGTCAGCACGCCGAAATTGCGGCTGAGCCCGAGGCGTTTGGCGAGCAGCGCGCCGAACAGGATGGTAGTGATGACGCCGGTGACGACGAGCAATATCGGCCATGGCCCGAGGCTCATGATCTGTTCGGCGGTGATGCGCGCGCCGAGCAGGGCGACGCCGACGCGCAATATGGCTTTCGATGAAAACTCGATGCCGGCGATGCACGCGCCCTCTTCGTGGAGGAAGTGGAACGCCATGCCGAGCAGCAGTGCATAAAGCATCACCGGCGCGCTGTAGTGCGTCGATAGCCAGGTCGCGGCAATGCCGATGGTGGCGGCGACGATCAGCCCAGGATAGACGCGGCGCAGCGCACCTTCATACGGGAAGCGGTCGGGCTTGACCGGCAGCACGGCGGCCGGCGGCAACCCCTCCATACCGTCGAGCGACGCGAATAGCTGGTGCGCCGCCGCCGTGTCGGTATCGAGATCGGTTATCCGGCCGGCCATGTTCCCCCCTGATCGGGCGCTCAGCTAAACGACAGACCCTCGAACTTGCCCGATTTGCGCCAGTCATCGATGTAGCTGAAGAACGCCACCGCGCCGGCCGGGTGACCCGCGCCGAACAGTGCCGATTCCTGATAGCCCTTGCCTTCGTTGTTGTAATAGCCCGGCGTGCAATCGGGGGCGATGCCGGCCATGCCGCCCGGACTGGTCAACACGAATTCGACCCATTTCTTCTGGGCTTCGGGCAGGACATCGACCTTTTTGGCACCGGTATCGATGGCGTGGCGGACGATCGTCGCGATGGTTTCGCCGGCATCCGACCAGTTGTGCGGGACGTTGACGATATAGTTCGCGGCCTGGGCGACCTGCACGACAAAGGCGTTGGGGAAGCCGTTGACGTGGAGGCCGTGCAGCGTCCGCATGCCGTTGCCCCACGCTTCCGACAGCCGCTTGCCGCCGATGCCGGCGATGTCGAACCCGGCACGGCGTGTGTGGCTGGTGCCGACTTCGAAGCCCGACGCATAGATGATGCAATCGACGTCATAATGCTTGCCGCCGACCCAGAAGCCGGTTTCGTCGATGCGTTCGACGCCCTTGCCGTCGGTGTCGATCAGGTGGGTATTGGGTTCGTTGAACGCCTGCAGATAGGCGTCGTGGAAGCACGGTCGCTTGCACAGCTGGCGGTACCAGGCCTTGAGCTTTTCGGCGGTTTCCTTGTCTTCGACAATGGCTTCGGCACGGGCGCGGATTTCGGACATCTTCTCGATGTCGGCGTCCTCGTACGCCGCCATCATGCCGGCGGGGTTCATCTGTTCGGGCGGCAAGTTCATGACCTTGGCGCGGATGCGGCGCGTCAGGTCGGTCCAGCCGTCCTTGACCCAATCCTCGGCAGCGCCGCCCATGCCGACATTGCGGGCGAAATTGTCGAGCCAGCGCTTTTGCCAGCCCGGCGTTGCCACGGTCTTGAACCATTCGGGATCGATCGGTTCATTGGCGCGGACATCGATCGACGACGGCGTGCGCTGCACGACATAGACGGTGCCGCCGGCGCGGGCGAGGTGCGGGACGCACTGCACCGCAGTGGCGCCGGTGCCGATGATGGCGACGCGCTTGTCCTTGAGCTTGTCGAGCGGCGCGCCGAACGTGTCGCCGCCGGTGTAGTCATAATCCCAGCGGCTGGTGTGGAAGCTGTGGCCCTTGAAGGTGTCGATGCCGGGGATGCCGGGCAGCTTGGGTACATGCAGCGGGCCGGTGCCCATGCCGATGTAATCGGCGGTGAAGCTGTCGCCGCGATCGGTCGTGATGCGCCATACGCGCTTGTCCTCGTCCCACACCATGTCGGTGACGCGGGTGTGGAACAGCGCCTTGTCGTACAGGTTGAAGGTGCGGCCGATGCGGCGCGACTGCTCGAGGATTTCGGGCGCATGCGCGTATTTTTCGGTCGGCATATGGCCGGTTTCTTCGAGCAGCGGCAGATAGATGATCGATGCCGTGTCGCACTGAGCGCCGGGATAACGGTTCCAGTACCAGTTGCCGCCGAAATCGCCGGCCTTGTCGATCAGCCGGACATCGGTGATGCCGGCCTGCGCCAGCCGCGCGCCGACGCATAGCCCGGCAAAGCCGCCGCCGACCATCGCAAAGGTGACATGATCGGTGACCGGCGCTCGCTCGACGCGGGGCGTGTACGGATCATCGAGATAGTGCGCGAACTGGCCGGTGGTTTCGAGATACTGGTCGTTGCCATCCTCGCGCAGGCGCTTGTCGCGCTCGGCGCGGTATTTTTCCAGTACGGCGGCTTTGTCGATGGCCATGTCGGTCTCCCCTAAATTTTCATCCCTGATAGACACATTTTTTCGACGCTGCCAAGCGACGTTGAACGCTGCCGGTGTCGCAGCGGTGATGCTGGACGCGGGCTGCGGATTTGGCGATAGTCGGGGCAGGACTATTCAGGAGCGGCAGTGATGAAGCGCATCGGTCGCAAGCATATTCTGGTCGCGGCGGCACTGGCGCTGGCCGCAACTGCGGCGGCGGCCGAGCTGCCGGCGGCGCTGGTCGCCAAGGTCGGCACGACGGTCGATGCCGACACGCCGCGACTGAATGCGATTTTCAAGGACCTGCACCAGCACCCAGAACTGGCGTTCACCGAAACCCGCACCGCAGGGATCGTCGCCAAGGAACTGAAAGCGCTGGGTTTTGAAGTCACCACCGGCGTCGGCAAGACCGGCGTCGTCGGCGTGCTCAAGAACGGCGCTGGGCCGACCGTCTGGTTCCGCGCCGACATGGATGCCAACGGCGGCGTCCGCGAAACCACCGGGCTGCCATGGGCGGCGAAGGGCCCGCAGCGGCTCGCCGACGGCAGCGAAGTCGATGTCATGCACGCCTGCGGCCATGACGGCCATATCACCTGGCTGCTCGGGCTGGCGAAGGCGATGGTGACGCTTAAAGCGGACTGGTCGGGAACGCTGGTGGTCTATGCCCAGCCCGCCGAGGAAATCGGCATGGGCGCGCAGGCAATGGTCGATGACGGGCTGTGGACGCGCGGCTTCCCCAAGCCCGACTATGCGTTGAGCAGCCATGCGGTGCCGGGGCCGGTGGGCTTTGTCGCCAACACCGCGGGCGTGCGCATGGCGGGCACCGACCAGCTCGATATCGTCTTCAAGGGCAAGGGCGGCCATGGCTCGGCGCCCGAGCTATCGATCGATCCGGTGGTGATGGCGGCGCAGGCGATCCTGTCGTACCAGACGATCATCAGCCGCAATGTCGATCCGCAGTCGGCCGCGGTGCTGACCGTCGGCGCGGTGCAGGCCGGGCGCGACAACAACGTCATCCCGTCGACCGCGACGCTGATGCTCAACCTGCGCTGGCTGCAGAAACCGGTGCGCGAGCAGATGCTGACGCGCATCGACGAGGTGGGCAGGGGCGTGGCGATTGCCGCCGGCATGGGGCCCGACGCGATGCCGACGCGGACGATGAAGGGCACCGCCGGCCCGCTGGTCAACGACGCCAAGCTGGTCGATGCAGTCAACCCGTCGCTGACCGAGTTGCTCGGCGCGGGGAAAGTCATCGGCAACTTCCCGACAGTGATGGGGTCGGAGGACTTCCAGGTGGCGTTCGAACCACTCGGCACGCCCTATGTATTCCTGCTGATCGGCATCGCGCCGCCGGACAAGTTCGCCGCCGCGCAAAAGGCCGGCAGGTCGTTCCCCTATGCCAACCACAACCCCGACTTCTTCATCGACCTGCCCGCCGTCGCGCTGGGCACGAAAATCGACACCGTCGCGGCACTGGCGCTGCTGGCGCGGCAATAGCGAAGTCTGGCCAGCGCCTTGCTTCGCGGGCGTTGGCACGATGTGAAGTATCAGGGTTTGGCAAACTCCTGCATCAGCAATATCAACCTGTTCACGTTTGAATTGTTACCGCCAGTGGCGGTCATGAGTGCCGCGGTGACGGTGCGTCCAGCGAATGTTGACGGGCCAGCATAGCATAGTGTCCAGGCGGCGAACCTGCGCTCCGCGCTTTCGCCCGAAGCGACAGTAATCACATCCTCGTGCCGCTCATCTGCACGGATGCTGGCCATCAGCTGGTCGAGCGCCGGTGCCGGACCTTCAAGGTATTGGGCAAAGTGCTTGCCGGTGAATATCAGCGATCCGGTGATATCAAGCGTGGAATTTCGCAACCGCGACTGCGCGACCAGGTCGGCCAGATCGACACCTATCGGAACCCGGGCTGCGCTGACATAGATCAACCAAACGAATATCATGATCGCTCCAGCTACCTATGGCCGACCGGCTACCCCAAGGGCTTGGGCCTCTATGCGGCGGCTATGCGGCGACGGTCAATTTTAATCCGGCGCGTTGGTAGCGGTGCGGAGCAGCACGGGGCGGGTCATGCGCCATGCCGCTGCGGTCAAGCTTGCCGGGCAGTGCAACCGGGGTCGGATGCGGCTTTAGTTGTTCATCGACTTGATGGCTTCCATGGTGCCGTGGAAGATCAGCCCGCCACCCATCGCCGCGACGAAGAAGCCGATGATCTTGGTGGTGGCGTCGAGCCCGGCGGCGCCGATGTATTTGACGATGTCGTTGGCGCGCGCCAGCGTCGCGTAAGTGATGAACATCGTTGCTACCAGCGCCCCGGCAATCGCGACGAATGGCGCAACCTTGTCGGCGTCGGCGCGAATCGTCGAGGTCATGCCAAGGATTGCCGCCATGCCGCCGGGGCCGAACATGATCGGCATGGCGAGCGGCGCGAAGGCGACATCGCCGGCCGTGCCCGCCGGTGGCGGCGTGGCAACCGAGGCACCGGGCGTCGGCGAGAACAGCTCGAAGCCGATTTTCATCAGCACGATGCCGCCGACGACGCGGATCATCGCCAACGGCACGCCGAACGCCTTGAGTAGCAACGGGCCGCAAATCAGGAAGAAAAACATCAGTCCCAGCGCGTAGAGGCAGGCGCGCTTGGCGACGCCGAGCTGTTCGGCGCGCGAGCTGCCCTTCGTTAGCCCGAGGAATACCGGCATCGCCTCCAGCGGGTTGATCAGCGCCAACATGGTGGTGAAGGTCGCGACGAACAGCGAAAATGGTGCGTCCATGACGGGCCCCCGTTTGGAAATGAGCCGCCCCTTAGCATGCCCCGCACCGTGCCGCGACACTCCATGCGCCGGGCGGCGCAACTTCACTTGACGTAAGCGTCAGCCTCTGGTCAATTTATGGTCTGCACTGCCCATAAATCAAGGTCGGGCAGTATGATTTTGGGGAGAATGAACGTGGCGGATGCTGTCTATAGCGAAGTCGATGTGGCGATTGTCGGCGCCGGATTCGCCGGCATGTACATGCTGCACCGGCTGCGCGGGCTGGGGATGAGCGCCAAGGTGTTCGAAGCCGGCAACGGCGTCGGCGGCACCTGGTTCTGGAATCGCTATCCGGGTGCGCGCGTCGATATCCAGAGCCTGGAATACAGCTTCAGCTTCGATGAACAGCTTGAACGCGAATGGCGCTGGAGCGAGCGTTATGCGCCGCAGGCCGAGCTGCTCGACTATGCCAACCATGTCGCCGACCGCTACGACCTGCGTCGCGACATCCAGCTCGAAACCCGCGTCAACGCCGCGCACTTCGACGAAGCGACCAACCGCTGGACGGTGACCACCGACCGCGGCGATACTGTCAGCGCCCGCCATGTCGTGATGGCGACGGGCTGCCTGTCGGTGCCGACCGATGTTGATTTCGTGGGGCTCGACAGTTTCAAGGGCACGATCTACCGCACCTCGCGCTGGCCGCACGCAGGCGTCGATTTCACCGGGCAGCGGGTGGGCATCATCGGCACCGGATCTTCGGCGATTCAGTCGATCCCGATCATCGCCGAACAGGCCAGGCAGCTGACGGTGTTCCAGCGCACGCCCAACTACAGCGTGCCGGCGCACAACCAGCCGCTCGATCCGGCACTGGTCGCCGACTGGGAAGTCAACCGCGCGCGCTACCGGGCGGAGCGCCGTTACACCGCCGGCGGCTTCTGGAACGAACCGCGCGAAGTGCTGACCGCTGACGAGACCCCGGCGCAGCACCGCGCCGAGTTCGAAAAGCGCTGGCAGATCGGTGGCTTCACGGTGATGGGCGGTTATGCCGACACCGCCATCGATCCGGTCGCCAATGTCGTCGCGGCCGAATTTGTGGCCGACAAGATCCGCGAGCTGGTCAAGGATCCCGCAACCGCTGCGCTACTGACGCCCAAGGATTATCCGTTCGGTACCAAGCGCCTGTGCGTCGATACCAACTATTACGCGACCTACAACCGCGACAATGTCAGCCTGGTCGACATCAAGGCGGCGCCGATCGAATGCATCACCCCCACCGGCATCCGCACCAGCGGCGGCGATTATGAATTCGACAGCATCGTGCTGGCGACGGGGTTCGATGCGATGACCGGCGCGCTGGCGCGCATCGACATCCGCGGCCGCGGCGGTGAAACGCTCAAAAGCCATTGGGCCGATGGTCCGCGTTCCTATCTCGGGCTGATGGTCGCGGGCTTCCCCAACCTGTACACGATCACCGGCCCCGGCAGCCCATCGGTGCTGACCAACATGATCATGTCGATCGAACAGCATGTCGATTTCATCGCCGACACGCTGGAATACATGGCCGGCCACCAGCAGGCGACGATCGAAGCGACCGCGCAGGCCGAAACCGAATGGAGCACGCACGTCAACGAACTGGCGGCCGGCACGCTCTATCCGCAGGCCAACAGCTGGTACATGGGCGCCAACGTGCCGGGCAAGCCGCGCGTCTTCCTGCCGTATGTCGGCGGGCTCGGCGTCTATCGCGAAATCTGCGACCGGGTTGCCGGTGAGGGCTACACCGGCTTCAAGCTCGGCGATGCGCCGGGCACCGGCTGGACGCGTCCGACGCTGGAGGACATGATGGCGCTGGGCGAAGAGATCAAGCCGCGCCAGCCGGCGCGGGCGGCGTAAGCGCGGCAGATTGGGGCTTCGGCCGGGGAGGGTGCACAGCGCCTTGCCCCTGCCTTGGCCGGTTTGAAATACCAAAACCCCGCTCATCCCGAGCGAAGTAGAGGGACACGCCCAACCGTGGGTGTGTCCCTCTACTTCGCTCGGGATGAGCGGCGTGGAGTTAGCTTGAACGTATCAGGCTGTGTGCGTCAGGCCATCCGGCCCGGCACCACCGGATGCGATGACGATAGCCCGCCATCGACGGCAATCGCCTGACCGTTGACGTAGCTTGCGGCATCGGACGCCAGGAACACCGCGACTTCGGCGATTTCCTCGGGCGCTGCGGCGCGCTTCAACGGATTGAGCTGGCCGAGCTTAGCCTCGGTGCCGCGCGAGCGCGCGAAGTCGAAGGTGTATTTGGTCATGCCGGTTTCGGTCAGGCCGGGGCAGACCGCATTGACGCGGATGCCGGTGCCCGCAAGCTGCTGTGCGGCGGTCGCCACCATGTTGATGACGCCGGCCTTCGAGGCGCTGTACGGCATGCCGCCGGCACCCGAGCGGATACCCGCGACCGAGGCGGTGCAGACGATGGCGCCGCGCCCCTGCGCAACCATCACGCGCGCGGCGGCCTGCAAGGTCAGGAAGGCGCCGACGAGGTTGACGCGCAACACCGTGTTCCATTCCTCCACCGTCAGATCGAGGAACGGCACCAGCCCGCCCGACACACCGGCGTTGACGAAGGCGGCGTCGAGGCTGCCGTATTCGCTGACGGCGCGTGCAACGGCGGCATCTACATCGGCCTTTTCACCGACATCGGCGGTCAGCCCGACCGACTTGCCACCGGCCGCGACAATCGCCGCGACGGTTTCATGGACGCTGTCGGCACGGTCGACGGCGACGACATTGGCGCCGCGCGCCGCAAACAGCTTGGCGGCGGCGCGCCCGATGCCGCTACCGGCACCGGTGACCAATGCAGTACGTCCAATGAAATCGCTCATATCTCTTCCTTCAATTGGGTGCAGGCCTCAGGCCTGCCCGCCGGAGGCCCTTCTAGCTCAAAGAAAATCGCGCATTTCGGCGACGAACTTCTCGGTCTGGTCATGGTGGACCCAATGCCCGGCCTGTTCGTAGCGCGTCACGGTGGCGTTGTTGAAATAGCCCAGCCGGCCGTCCTCGGCGGGGTTCGAGGCCCAGCTTTCGGCGCCGTAGACCAGCCGCGTCGGGCAGGTGATGCGGCCCCACAGCGTCTGCAAATCGTCGAGTGACATGTCGACGGGCGAGAACGAGCGGACGTAGTTGTCGAATTTCCAGCTGTAGCTGCCGTCTTCGTTTTGCAGGATGCCGTGGCGCGTCAGATGCTCGGCCTGGGCTGCCGACAAATGGCTGTTTTCGGCCTGCATGCGCCCCAGGGCTTCCTCGATCGAGGCGTAACGCTTGGGCATGCGGCTGCTCAGCTTGCGCTGGTCACTCACCCATTCGCGGAAGCGGTCGGCGAAGTCGATTTTCTGGCGCGCCGCGACCATTTTGGGCGACGGGCCGAGGCCTTCGATGGCGACGATCTTGGCGACGTTTTCGGGATAGAGCCCGGTGTAGCGCAGCGCGATCGAGCCGCCGAGCGAGTGCGCGATGATGTGCACCGGCCCGCGCGCCTGCTGGTGGATCAGCTGCGCGAAGTCATAGGTGAACGCCGACATGGTGTAGTTGCCGTCGGGCGACCAGGCGCTGTCGCCATGGCCGCGCAGGTCGGGGGCGATGATGTGCCAGTCGTTCGCCAGCTCGCCCGCCACCCAGTCCCAGTTGCGGCAATGGTCGCGGCCGCCGTGGAGCAGGATCAGCGTCGGCGCGTCGGGGTTGCCCCAATCGACATAGTGCAGCCGCAACCGCTGCGAAAAAAAGATGTTCGACGACGGTTTGGGCGGGGTGCGGATCATGACGGCACCTTCAATTCGTGGCTGAAGCGGATGTTGCCTGCCGCCAGCCCGGCCTGCAAGACCTCGAGACCGCCCGACCGCAGCATCCATTCGAGCCGGTGGTCGCGGTATTCGCGCTTGAACGCGCCGCTGGCGAGTGCGGCCTTGAGCAAACCGCTGTCGGTGACCGCCGACGCGGCCGCCTGCGCTTCGGCGGCGGACTGGCTGACGCTTGGCCGGGCAAGGCAGCGCTTGACCCATTTGCCGAGCGCCGAGTCAAGGGCGGGGCCGGCATCATAGCCGGTGGCGCCGAGCACGAACGGGATGACGGCGATGTCGCCCCAGCCGAACGCCGCGCCGTTGAACCAATCGGCATCGCCCAGCTGCGTGGTCAGCCAGTCGTGCAGGCCGTCGAGCTGTTCGCGGGCGCGTGCCAGCAGCGCCTCGCCGGCGGCACCCGGTGCGCGGTCGAAAACCCGGACTTCCATCATGCCCCAGGTGATTGCTTCATACTGCGTGTCCATGATCTCCTCGATCATGCGGACGCGGGCGCGCTGCGCGGGCGTCGTGGGCAGCAGCGCCGGGGTCGGCCAGCTTTCCTCGATATAGTCCTGGATGATCGTCGAATCGAAAACGCTGGTGTCGCCGTCGATGAGCGCCGGCACCTCGCCGCGCGGGTTGGCGGCCGCAAACTGCCCGGCGACATGGCCGGTGCCCATTGCGTCGGGCGTCACCACCTCGAACGCCACGCCCTTTTCGCGCAGCGCAATCTTGTTTTTCTGGCTGTAGGGCGACAGCGGATGTTCGAACAGCGTGACGGTCATGGCATATCTCCCCTTGCGGCGCTCGGGTTAGCACCACGGCTCAAAGGCTGGCAAGC
>Ga0075163_10006694_pt1 | contig 15289 bp, 8 predicted proteins | sample JI1023141ADNA_FD_71478 | JGI IMG/M metagenome (GOLD analysis project Ga0075163, IMG submission 71478) | Wastewater effluent complex algal communities from Wisconsin, to seasonally profile nutrient transformation and Carbon sequestration -... | ecosystem: Engineered > WWTP > Effluent > Algae... | reverse complement strand
TTTTGGTCAGATAATTCAATTCCGGTTGAAAATTATTTAAAGCAAATTTGTTTAGATCAACCGGTAGAGAAGTTGAATAATGGCTGGTTTCGAATCATCAAGCAATCGAAGGCCGGGAAAACTACTTTGGGTTTAATGCTTCTGAAAAAGGAATATCCTATTCACAACCGTTTTTTGGTGGATGAATTTCAACATGATTTTTCGGTCGATCCCGAAACTCAAATCGAATATGGCTCAGCTAAAGATGCAAATCGAGTGCTAAGCGAAAACGGTACTTATTTGTTTACACTGAATGTACAAAAGGACTCGGAACAGCCGCTAAGAACGGGCATATTGCTCTTATTAAATTTTATAGGTATTTTCTTTTTGTTTTTACTCCTCAAGCAACTGGTAAATAGCATTGGCACTAAATGGGGGGGCAATTGGGCATTTGTGTTTTTATTGATTAGTTTGATTTTACTGCGTTTAGTTTGTGTTTACTACAATTTTCCAGCTGTATTTTATTCGCTCGAATTATTTACTCCTGCTATTTATGCAAATTCAATTTACATTGCCTCTTTGGGTGATTTGTTTATCCATTGCACCCTGCTTTTTATTGCGGCAAGAGCGTTTTCGATGCGTGTCCATTTGCCGCTAAAGGAAAAATTTCAACGAAATTCTTCAAGCGCTTTATTTTCATCCTTCCTTTTGATTATACTCTTTGCATTTTCATGGTATGTAGTGCAGCTCAACATCAGTATTATACGCGATTCTAAAATTCCATTAAACATCGAGAACCTCTTGAGTTTAAATGGATACAGTTACCTTGCATTTTGCAGTATTGGATTTTTGTTGATGTCGTTTTTTTTGGTAGCCGATAAAATAAGTTCTTCCATTGCATCTTACGCATTACCTCCTGTATCTGCTTTGCTTTCGGCCGCAGTGCCACTTGCTGCATTAATTGTATATGCACATTTTAATGGTGGCAAAGATTTATTAATAACCCTCTGGTTTTTACCGGTTATGTTGGTTATTGTGCATAGTCGCTTTTTACGTAAGCAAGAATATTCCTTTTCACACAGCATTCTATTTCTACTCTTATTTTCGGCAGCAATTGATTATGTTTTTTATAAAGAATTGGGAAGAAAGGAACGTGATAACCGAAAATTATTTGCCGAGAATTTATCGGAAGAAAAGGACCCTGTTGCTGAGTTTTTATTTTCTGATATTGAAAGGAAGATCAATAAGGATAAAAATTTGCCCAAGTTACTTGTGCATAACAACGAGGGATATGCCCCTTTTTTGAAATCGCTTACCGAAAATTATTTTAGTGGTTATTGGGAAAAATATGAGGTGAAGTTTATTGTATACGATTCATTGTGCAATGTGCTGGTGAAGTCGAATAATTCAGTGAATGATAAGCTTGATCATTACGAAGAAATAGTTGAAAAATCAGGTCTGCCTACAAGTAGTAAATCCTTGTATTATTTTCCGGTAAACCAAGATGAAAATGCAGGATTGCTTGCTAAGTTAAAATTTCAGGTTCCTCAAAAAAATTTTTCTAACCCAGCAACTTTGTATATTGAGTTACTTCCTAAATTTATTACAGAAGAAATTGGTTACCCTCAATTGCTTCTGGATAAAGCACTGGTACCTCGCCACGATGAAGAAGCTTATTCTTTTGCAAAATACAAGGATCATTATTTTGTACCACTTCAACGCGTAGGTAAATACAAGTATCCGATGAATTCAGAAGTTTTTGATACACTTTCATCGGGCTCTGATTTTATTTCACTTAATGCCTACAGTCATTATTTATACCGATTTAACAACCAAGATTCTGGCTTAATCGTAGTGAGCAAAGAGCCCTTATTACTCATTAACCGACTCACCATTTTTTCGTATTTCTTCACCATTTTTAGTATCATGATTTTAGTTTATTTCTCGGTATTTCAGTGGAACATGCGTTTTGCCGATATCGGAAATAAATTTAAAAGCCGAATACAATTTGTTTTAGTAGCAGTGGTATTAATCGCAATTTTGCTCATTGGAGTTAGTACGATCATATTTTTAAAACGTGAATATAAATCCAAAAACTTGCTTAGTTTAAGTGAGAAAATTCATTCGGTTTATGCTGAATTATCGCATGAAATAGGAGATGAGTTGAGTTTAAATTTTAGTAGCAATCAGTATTTAAATTATGTGCTTTCAAAGCAAAGCAATGTGTTTTATTCGGATATTAATTTTTACGACTTATCCGGTAACCTTATAGCCTCATCACGTCCACAAATTTTTGAGCAAGGACTGGTTTCTCAAAAAATAAATCCGGTGGCATTTTATCAACTAAAGGTTGCGAAGCAATTTGAATTTACACATAACGAAAAAGTTGGAGACCTCAATTTTCTTTCTTGTTATATGCCATTTATTAGTAACAATAATCAATTGTTAGGCTATTTAAATCTTCCTTATTTCAATAAGCAAAATGGGCTCGAGAATGAAATTTCTTCGGTATTAGTTGCTTTAATAAATGTGTATGTGTTGTTATTTGTACTCTCCATAATTGTTGCAGTAATTATTTCGAACCGCATCATGGAACCACTTAAAATTCTGCAAAATAAGATTGGTCATCTTCGCCTAGGAAAATCAAATGAATTAATTGAATGGAAAAACAAAGATGAGATTGGAGAACTCATCACCGAATACAATCGGATGATTATAGAATTGAGTCAAAGTGCCGAATTACTTGCACAATCAGAACGTGAATCTGCTTGGCGAGAAATGGCTAAACAGGTGGCGCATGAAATAAAGAATCCCTTAACGCCTATGAAATTAAGTGCACAGCATTTACTTCGATCCTATAAAGATGGAGCGGCAGATTGGGACAAACGGGTTGAGAAATTTACCCATACACTTATCGAACAAATTGATGCATTATCAAACATTGCAAATGAGTTTAGCAATTTTGCCCAAATGCCGGCTACCAGTATGGAACAAATTTCCTTAACCCACTTGGTAAACAGTGTGGTGAGCTTGTATCAAAATTCGGATGACTACCAGGTTAGCATTAACTTCAATAATTGTGAAGCGACCAAAATAAAAGCCGACAAAGATCAATTAATTCGCTTGTTTAATAATTTGATAAAAAATGCGATTCAGGCAATTCCCGATGGGCAAAAGGGAAACATTGCAATTGATTTCATTAATGAAGGAAAAATGTTGAAAGTTACCGTAAGCGACAATGGAAAAGGAATTTCTGAAGAACAAAAGGACAGCATATTTAAACCAAATTTTACGACTAAAAGCGGAGGAATGGGATTGGGTTTAGCTATGTCAAAAAATATCATCGAAAATTGCAAAGGCAGCATCAGCTTTATTTCTGAACCCGGAATAGGTACTACTTTCACCTTGCTGTTTCCAATTGTTGAAGTTTGACCTGAAGTACAATTGAAAGAAATCCGAAATGCAAAAAATAATAACTTTGTCTAAAGGTATTTTAGTGGTGCCACTTTTTTAAACGATACAATTTCTTAAAACTGAAAATAAATTCATTAAGTATGACACAGCAACCCATTCGAGTTTTAGTTGCCAAAGTTGGTTTAGACGGTCACGATCGTGGAGCAAAAGTAATTGCTAGTTTTTTACGTGACGCCGGCATGGAGGTAATTTATACAGGATTGCGACAAACTCCCGAGATGGTTGTTAATGCTGCATTGCAGGAAGATGTTGATGTGATTGGTGTGAGTATTTTGTCAGGAGCTCACAATACGGTATTTCCTAAAATAATGCAGCTCATGAAAGAAAAGAAGATGGAAGACGTACTACTTACCGGAGGTGGAATAATTCCTGAAAAAGACATGGTAAAACTGAACGAACTGGGAGTTGGTAAATTGTTTGCTCCCGGAACCGATACAGGCGAAATTGTAAGTTATATCAGTACATGGGTGCAACAACATCGTCGATAATCAAATTTGTTTGAACAATAAAAAATCAATACAACACAAAGATTCAATCCAACAATTCTAAAAAGTAAAACAGCCGAGAAGAATTCTTCCTGCAATATTTCTAACAAATTAAAATAAATACAGATGCAAAATCTTCAACTCAGCAGCAATGGTAGTATACTCACAATTACCATAAATAGACCCGATAAACTCAATGCACTAAATAAATCAACCATACAAGAAATTCACGATATATTGCAACTCGAAAGCGTGAATTCAGATACCAAAGTAATTATCATTACCGGTTCAGGTAATAAAGCTTTTGTTGCCGGTGCTGATATTGCTGAGTTTGCTCACTTTTCGATAGACCAAGGAACACAACTTAGTGCTGATGGACATAAACTGTTGTTCGATTATGTGCAAAATTACCCCAAACCCATTATTGCAGCCGTCAACGGATTTGCACTGGGTGGGGGACTCGAATTAGCAATGTCGTGCCATTTTAGAGTAGCCAGTTCAAATGCTAAAATGGGATTGCCCGAAGTTTCTTTGGGTGTGATACCCGGATATGGAGGAACACAACGATTAGCACAATTGGTAGGCAAAGGAAAGGCAATGGAGATGATTTTGACTGCCGAAATGATTACAGCAGAGGATGCGCTTAAATGGGGTTTAATTAACTATGTGGTTGCTCAAGAAGAGCTATTAAATAAGTGCACTGAACTTGCATCCAAAATCATAACGCGTTCTCCGGTAGCGCTTGCAAGTGCTATTAAAGCTGTGAATGCAAATTATCAAAGTAATGTAAATGGTTTCGAAATTGAAATTGAAGAATTTGGAAATTGTTTCGGATCTGAAGATTTTAAGGAAGGTACCAGCGCATTTATGGAAAAACGAAAAGCAAATTTTCCCGGAAAATAACGGTGAATCCATTTAAAAAACTAGCCTCTCAAACAGCCATCTACGGTTTGCCCACCATCGTGGGTCGATTGCTCAATTATTTATTAGTTCCACTTTATACAAATGTATTTTCACCTGCCGAATATGGCGTAGTTACTGAATTATACGCTTATGTTTCCTTTTTAGGAGTGTTGTTAACTTACGGAATGGAAACTGCGCTCTTTCATTTTTCAGAGAAAAGGGAAGAAAAAGAACTGGTTTTTTCCAACGCATTGATTGCGTTATTTTCTACATCCCTATTATTTTTAGTTACGGTTTTTGTTTTCTTAAAACCACTTGCTACAGCACTTCAATATGAGTCGCATAGCGAATACTTAATCTGGTTTGCCTTAATCATTGTGCTCGATACAGTAACCGCAATTCCATTTGCAAAACTGCGGCAAGCTAATCGTCCCAAAGCTTTTGCTATTGTTAAATCAACCAATATTTTTTTAAATATTTTGTTTAACCTCTTTTTTATTGTGTTTTGTGCGCGTGTTTACAGTCATCCCGATAGCCCTTTTTATTCTTTTGTATCGTTCGTGTACTCACCTTCAATAGGTGTTGGCTATATTTTTATTTCGAATCTTATTGCAAGTGGTGCCACATTGTTGCTATTGCTTCCGGGCTTACTTTCAGTAAAATATAAATTAGATATTCCGTTATTAAAAAAAATGTTGCTCTATGCTTTGCCTTTGTTGATTGGTGGTTTGGCAGGTATGGTGAATGAAACGATGGATCGTATTTTATTAAAATACTTGCTTCCAGTTGGTAGCGATAGTATGGCGCAAATAGGGATTTACGGTGCTTGTTACAAGGTGTCTATTATAATGACCATTTTTATTCAAACATACCGCTATGCAGCTGAACCGTTTTTCTTTTCGGAAGCTAAAAATAAAAATGCTCCCGAAACGTATGCTAAAGTGATGAAGTATTTTGTAATTGCCTGTTGTTTTATTTTTCTAGGCACCATGCTCTACATGGATGTGGTGAAATATTTTGTGGGCGAAAAATTTAGAGAAGGTCTTTTTATCGTGCCCATTTTATTGATGGCTAATTTATGCCTCGGAGTATTTTTTAACCTTTCTATTTGGTATAAGTTAAGCGGGCAAACTAAGTATGGAGCCTACTTAACTATATTGGGAGCCTGCATCACACTTGTTTGCAATTATTTTTGGATACCTAAATTTGGATATGCAGGAGCTGCCTGGGCTACTTTAGCTTGTTATGCAACTATTATGATTGCGAGTTATTTTATTGGGCAGCGTTTTTTTTACATACGTTATGATTTAAAAAGTATACTCGGCTATTTTGCTTTCGCCTTAGCAATTTACTTTATTAGTTTATTGTTTGGTAACTTTAGTCCTGCCTTGCGCTTATCATTAAATACCTTGTTCATCCTCGGTTTTGCATCCGTGGTGTATGTTATTGAAATTAAGCAATTGGGCATAAAAAAAGGAAACCAATTCTGATCTCCTTGGATTTATAAAGTCTGGGCATTATTGTTTATGCTCATCTACAATTGTAGCACAAGAGCAAATTAGTTGTTCAAGTTGAGATTAATCTAGTTTTCGATTTTTATAAAAATAAAGTTTAAACACTAAGATCACTAAGTTTGCGCTAGGGACACGAGAAATGTTCTTTTACTTAATCCACCTAGTGTCCATTGAGTTTTTCTTTGTGGCCCTTGTGTTTTAAATTCTTTGATTCTTATTCTTTACCTAAATAAATCAATCAGAATTAATTGCTTTTGATACTTATAGGTAAAAAGTATATGAGCATTTTATTATTTAATTATTACTTCCGGAAGTTTTGTATTTGAATCGTCAGCAATAAACTTAAGTGAACTCGTATTTACACAATGCCTAGTTTGCTTTGATGTAAATCCTTCACCCAAAAATACATGCCCCAAGTGCCCTTTGCAGTTGTTGCAAATTATTTCAGTTCGTCTGCCATCAGCGTCTGTAACGCGTGTAACAGCTCCTTTTATTTCATCATCAAAACTTGGCCAACCACATTCCGAATCAAATTTATCTTTCGAATTATATAAAGGAGCATTGCATTGACGGCAAATATAAATTCCGTTTGATTTGAGTTTGTAATAATCTCCAGTAAAGGGTCGATCGGTTCCTTTATTTAAAATTACATAAGCTTCTTCGGGGGTAAGTTTGTTGTATTCCATTTTTGAATTACTTGCTTGGTGAGTAGTTTGACTATGGCAACTATAAGTTAAAAGAGAGCTGCTAAGTACTAGGTAATAGATTAAATTTTTTATATAAACATTCATACATGTATTCTTCATCACTTATTGAACGAAATACATGCATGAATGTTTTAAATCTTTAACCTAATAAACGTTAATTTAACTATTCACTAATTCTTCAGTATAGCTTTCAATAGAAGGACATGAACAGATTAAATTTCTGTCACCATAAGCATTATCAACACGTCCAACACTTGGCCAAAATTTATTTTCGGCAACCCATTTTAAAGGATACACTGCTTTTTGTCGTGAATAGCTGTGTTTCCAATTATCACTCGTTGCTTCTTTAGCGGTATGGGGAGAATTTTTCAACACATTATCGTCAGCTGAAGCTACTCCACTTGCAATTTCATCAATTTCTTTACGAATGCTAATCATGGCTTCACAAAAGCGATTCAATTCAGCCAACGATTCACTCTCTGTAGGTTCTACCATGATGGTATCGTGTACCGGAAAAGATACAGTCGGTGCGTGAAATCCATAATCCATCAATCGCTTGGCAATATCAGCTACTTCCACTTGTGCAGTTTTTTTGAAGTTGGCACAATCTAAAATCATTTCGTGTGCACATCTTCCATTTTTACCGGTATACAAAGTAGCATAGTGATCCTTTAAGCATTCTTTAATGTAGTTCGCATTAAGAATGGCCATTTTTGTAGAATTGGTAACACCTTCGGCACCCAACATTTTACAATAACCATAGCTGATTAGTAATATTAGTGAGCTTCCCCAAGGTGCTGCTGAAACTGCTTTAATACCTTTAGCTCCACCAGTTTTTACCAAAGGATGTGTTGGTAAAAAAGGAGCTAAGTGTGCAGCAACACCAATTGGTCCCATACCGGGGCCACCGCCACCATGCGGAATAGCAAAGGTCTTGTGTAAATTTAAATGGCAAACATCTGCACCAATATTTCCGGGACTGGTAAGTCCAACTTGTGCATTCATATTCGCACCATCCATGTAAACTTGCCCGCCATTTTTGTGAATGATGTCGGTAATTTCAATAATACCTTCCTCATACACACCATGTGTAGACGGATAGGTAACCATTAAACACGATAAATTATCTTTGTGTTGTTCGGCTTTTTGTCTTAAATCTGCCAAATCAATATTTCCTTTTTCATCACATTTAACCACTACTATTTGCATACCAACCATAGCCGCACTTGCAGGATTGGTGCCATGTGCAGAAGATGGTATCAAGGCAATTGTACGGTGTGTATCGCCACGTGAAATATGGTATTCACGTATTACCAGCAGTCCGGCATATTCACCTTGAGCTCCCGAATTTGGTTGAAACGACATGGCAGCAAAGCCGGTGATTTCGCACAAGGTTTTTTCAAGTTCTTTAAATACTTCCTGATAACCCAAAGTTTGATCGATGGGAGCGAAAGGATGCAGATTGGCAAATTCGTTCCAGCGTAAAGGATATAACTCAGATACTGCATTTAGTTTCATGGTACACGAACCCAAAGAAATCATGCTATGCGTAAGCGATAAGTCCTTATTTTCTAAGCGCTTTATGTAACGCATTAATTCGGTTTCGCTATGGTACGATGAAAATATAGGATGAGTTAAGTAAGCCGATTTACGTGCTAATTCAGAACTTTCAATTAGGGAAGCCTGGGTTGTTACTTGGCTTGCATTTAATGTAACTTCTGTCTTTTTTGAAGCCTGTGCAAATAACGAAACAATTACGGATAGGTCATTTACACTGGTGGTTTCATCCAAGGTAATACATACATGTTTAGTATCGGGATACCTAAAATTTAGTTGTTGGTCATTTGATAATTTAGTCAATTGTTCAACCGTAATTTCTTTTGGAAGAACGATGCAAAGTGTATCAAAATAAAGATTGTTTTCTAATGTAAAGCCTAGTTTTTTTAATTCTGCGCCAAGCAAACAAGTTAATTTATGCACTTCATTTGCGATGTTACGAATTCCATCCGGACCATGATATACGGCATACATACTGGCCATAATTGCAAGCAATGCCTGCGCTGTACAAATGTTTGAAGTGGCTTTATCGCGGCGGATGTGTTGTTCACGTGTTTGAAGAGCCATACGCAACGCACTATTTCCAGCTGAATCTAGCGACACACCAATGATTCTTCCGGGTATGATTCGTTTAAACTCTTCTTTGCAAGCAAAAAATGCAGCATGTGGACCTCCATATCCAAGTGGAACACCAAAACGTTGTGAATTTCCTACCACCACATCAGCACCCCATTCTCCGGGAGGACTCAATAGCGCCAAACTCAATATATCGGCAGCTACAACCACTGAAGCTTGATGTTCATGCGCCTTAGCAACAAAATCTTTATACGAATTTACCTTCCCATTCATTTCGGGATATTGTACTATTGCACCAAAAATTTCGTTGCTAAAAGTAAAGGTGTTGTGGTCGCCAATAATTAGTTCAATACCGAGCGGTGCTGAGCGAGTTTGAAGCAATGCGATAGTTTGTGGATAACAAACTTCTGAAACAAAAAATTTCTTTACATCTCTTTTAACAGCATCGCGCGAACGATTGTTGTAAAACATAATCATCGCTTCAGCAGCAGCAGTGGCTTCATCCAGCAAGGAGGCATTGGCAATTTCCATTGCTGTTAAATCCATTATCATGGTTTGAAAATTGAGTAAGGCTTCCAATCTTCCTTGTGCAATCTCAGCTTGATAAGGTGTGTAAGCGGTATACCAACCCGGATTTTCAAAAATGTTTCGCTGAATAGGAGGAGGGACAACACAATTGTTATATCCTAATCCAAGGTACGATTTGTAAACTTTATTTTTTTGGGCCGATTTTTTTAATTCGGTAAGGTATTCATATTCGTTTTGCGCTGGTGGCAGATTAAGCGGTTTTTTTAAGCGAATTGCTGCCGGTATAGTTTCATCAATTAAGGCATCAAGACTAGCTGCTCCAATTTTTGAAAGCATTATTGCTTGTTCATTTTTATTAGGTCCGATATGACGGAATTCGAATTTGTTGTGTGACATTGAGAGCTAAGTTTGCTGTTAATAATTTTGGAGCACAAATGTAAGATTTATTGCGCGAAATAAGCTTTACAATTTTTATAAATAAAACTCACAAGTAGGAAAAATTTTGAGAGGGTTTACAAATATTGAACTAATTCGTCAGGTGTTAAAACAGAAATTTCTGCACCTCTAAAATCTTTTACATTCCGAGTAACGATACAGTCCAATTTATCAATTGAATAGGCACATATTATTTGAAGCGCAACTTCAAAATCCTTATGTTTGGATTTGAGCCCTTTTTTTAAAAGGTTCTGGTCTATAGCCACAACGGTTACATAATCCAAAATACTATATAAAACCTCACGGAGTTCTTTTTCGTTTAAATATTTTTTTAATAAGTAATGTGTGGTTGCTATGGTGTGTGATGACATAAATAACTTAACTTTTCCTTCTTCTGCCTTTGAAAATAGCACTATAGCGAACTTGCTAAAAGGCCGCCTGTCTGCAATTAAATCAACTAAAATATTTGTGTCAACATATACATTTTTCATAAATGCTTCTTCTCGATATAGTTTCTTAATTCCTTCTCTTCGTCGAAGTTTTTAGGAAGCTTTACAGCACCTACTATTTTTTGTAATTTAGGTGAGAGCGGATGTTCGTTATTTTCTTCGTTGGTTAAGCCTTCCAAATATTTTTCGATGAGCTCCGAAAGACTTCTTCCAGTTCGGTTAGCATACATTTTAGCCTTTTCGATAACGCTCTTTTCGACAGTTAATGTTAATTTAGTTGTCATGATACGTGTGTTTGAAACAAATATACGTATTGTATTCGAATTTTGAAGAATTTTGATTAAAACCAAGTGCTCGAAATCATCCTAAAAGAATAAATTTTTTCAAGCTTCGCGCTCGCATAAATGAATCAATTTAACAGGATGTCTTTAGTGGTTTTTTTACAAATGAAACCCTAACAATATGTACTAACTGGGTAAGGTTTATTTTTAAAAACTAGTATTGCCTTTTGGATACTCATTTTACTTCATCCTTTTCGCAATTAGTTACCATTTTCTGGTAAGGCTTTTTAACTGCAAGTTCGGCTTACTATTGTAAAAATGGTACAAATACTTTCCAACTTATTTATTCTTGCTTACATATTCCTTCTATACTGCCCACCCACCTCAAACAAAGCATTGGTTATTTGACCCAAGGAACAATACTTAGCAGCTTCCATGATGCTGTTAAAGATGTTTTTATTTTGAATGGCGGTAGTTTGCAAATCACGCAAAAGCTGTGGCGATTTATCGGAATAAGCGTTTTGAAGATTTTGTAACATGCTTATTTGGTAAGCTTTTTCTTCTTCAGTTGCACGTATCACTTCGGCCGGTAATACTGTTGGCGATCCTTTACTCGATAAAAACGTATTTACTCCAACAATAGGAAACTCTCCATTGTGTTTTAAGGTTTCGTAATACAAACTTTCTTCTTGAATTTTTCCTCGCTGGTACATGGTTTCCATAGCACCTAATACACCGCCTCTTTCATTAATTTTATCAAATTCCATCAATACCGCTTCCTCTACAAGGTCGGTCAATTCTTCAATAATAAAGGAACCCTGCAAGGGATTTTCATTCTTCGCAAGACCTAACTCACGATTAATAATTAATTGAATGGCCATGGCTCTTCTCACGCTTTCTTCAGTAGGAGTAGTAATAGCCTCATCGTAAGCATTGGTATGTAAGGAATTACAATTATCATAAATCGCATACAATGCCTGCAAGGTTGTGCGTATATCGTTAAAATCAATTTCCTGAGCATGCAACGATCGTCCACTTGTTTGAATGTGGTACTTAAGCATTTGCGAACGCTCATTCGCATTGTATTTTAATTTCATTGCTTTGGCCCAAATTCGGCGTGCCACACGCCCAATAACCGCATATTCGGGATCTATACCATTGCTAAAGAAAAACGATAAGTTCGGTGCAAATTTATTGATGTCCATTCCACGACTTACATAGTACTCAACATAAGTAAATCCGTTACTTAAAGTTAATGCAAGTTGTGTAATAGGATTGGCGCCGGCTTCAGCAATGTGGTAGCCACTGATTGAAACTGAGTAAAAATTACGAATGTTTTTTTGAATAAAATATTCCTGCATATCACCCATCAATCGAAGCGCAAATTCAGTACTGAAAATACAGGTATTCTGTGCCTGATCTTCTTTTAAAATATCGGCTTGAACCGTACCGCGCACAGCCATCAAGGTTTCGGTTTTTATTTTTTCGTACACCTCTGCAGGTAAAACCTGATCACCGGTTACACCCAATAACATCAAGCCCAATCCATCATTGCCATGAGGAAGCTCGCCTTGGTATTTTGGAGCAGTACGTTTTTGAGCTTTGAAAATTGTGTCCATTTTTTTAGCAACTTCTTTCTCGAGCCCGTTTTGTTTGATGTAAATTTCGCACTGCTGATCAATGGCAGCATTCATAAAAAATCCGGTTAATATAGCAGCAGGACCATTAATGGTCATACTTACCGAAGTGCTGGCGCTTGCCAAATTAAATCCGGAGTACAATTTTTTTGCATCGTCTAAACAACAAATCGAAACACCTGAATTTCCAACCTTACCATAAATATCAGGGCGTTGATCAGGGTCTTGTCCGTATAAGGTAACGCTGTCGAAAGCAGTGCTCAAGCGCTTTGCAGGCAAGCCGGTACTTACATAATGAAAGCGTTTGTTGGTTCGTTCAGGTCCACCTTCGCCGGCAAACATACGCGCAGGATCTTCGCCTTCGCGCTTAAATGGGAAAACTCCTGAAGTATAGGGAAATTCACCCGGAACATTTTCTTGCAAACTCCAACGAAGTATATCTCCCCATGCTTCATAACGCGGTGTAGCAACTTTTGGAATTTGTGTATGGGCTAGCGATTCGTAGTGAGTTTTAATTTTAAGTTCCTTATCACGCACCTTAAAAATAAAATACTCGTTTTTGTAAGCCTGTATTTTTTCTTTCCAGTTTTCAAGCAACTTTTTATTTTGACCACTTAAATTTAATTCGAGCGATGCGGTCTTGGCGTTCAACAAGTCTATTGTTTTTGCTTCTTCACTATTGTTTACCTGCATCAACGACTTACTAAGTTGCAAGGCATACAATTGATTTGCAATGGTACTTTGTTCATTTACCCATTTATCATAGGCACGATTGTTTTCTGAAATCTCTGATAAGTAGCGTGTGCGGTTAGGTGGGATGATGTATATTTTTTCGCTCATCTCATCCGTTACTTTAAAACCGGATGTTAGGTCAGCACCGGTTTTTTCAACCAGTTTGTCCATAATGGCTTTGTATAATTTATTCATTCCGGGATCATTAAATTGGGAAGCTATTGTTCCAAAAACCGGAATTTTTTCATCGTCTACCTCCCACAATTGATGATTGCGCTTATATTGTTTTTTCACATCGCGCAAAGCATCTAAGGCTCCTCTTTTATCAAATTTATTAAGGGCAATAATGTCGGCGAAATCAAGCATGTCAATTTTCTCTAGCTGAGTGGCAGCGCCATATTCAGGAGTCATTACATACAAGCTCATATCGCTGTGCTCAATAATTTCGGTATCACTTTGTCCAATACCTGAAGTTTCAAGCAATATCAAATCAAAATCGGCAGCTTTAACAATATCTACTGCTTCCTTTACATATTTGCTTAGTGCCAAATTGCTTTGACGTGTTGCCAATGAACGCATGTATACTCTTTCGTTTCGAATTGCATTCATACGTATGCGGTCGCCTAAGAGCGCTCCGCCTGTTTTGCGTTTACTTGGATCAACCGAAATAATGGCAATGGTTTTTTTATCAAAATCAATTAAGAAGCGGCGCACCAATTCATCTACAAGTGATGATTTTCCAGCTCCTCCGGTTCCGGTTATTCCTAAAACCGGAGTTTTAGTTTTGGACTGTAATTTTTTTACTTCTGCAAGTATGGTAGCAGATTCTTCATAAAAATTTTCAGCAGCCGAAATTAATCTTCCAAGCGATTTAGCATCCTTTTTCTTCAAAAGTTTCAGCTCTCCATTTAAGTTCGCACCCGTTGGGAAATCGCATTTTTGAAGCATATCGTTAATCATGCCTTGCAAGCCCATCGAACGTCCATCATCGGGTGAATAAATTCGAGCTATGCCATAGGCTTGTAATTCTTCAATTTCAGAAGGTAGTATTACTCCTCCGCCACCGCCAAATATGCGTATATGCTCACAGCCTTTCTCTTTCAGCAAGTCATACATGTATTTAAAATACTCTACATGCCCACCTTGATAACTCGTCATAGCGATAGCATTCGCATCTTCTTGAATAGCACAATTTACAACTTCACTAACACTTCGGTCGTGCCCAAGGTGTATTACTTCGGCACCACTGCTTTGTATTATTCTGCGCATAATATTAATGGAGGCATCGTGCCCGTCGAACAAAGAAGCTGCGGTTACAATTCGAATTTTATTTTTAGCTGAATAAGGTGCTTGTGCTATCATTTAAGGCTTTTATATAATTGAGGCAAAGATAAAAATTCGACGCTATTTTTTTGAGTTAAAATAGTGGTGATTCTTTTCTTATTTCAACCAAAAATGGCAGGCATTAATACTTCTATTGTCGTGAAGCTACCTTTAGTTGGCGTTTGGAACACCCAACTATCCATACTTTCAAATGTTTTTTTTAGGTACAAATGTTTGTTAGCAGTGCAAAAACTAATTAAAGCTCTGCGTAGCAGTCAATAAATCGCTTTACAATGAACACGTCTGCGCAAATTTCTGGTAGCTGCTGTTTCCCTATCTGCGCCAAACATAGTTAAGTCTTAATTAAGTTATTCAAACTATTAAGTTTTACTCACTAATTATTACTTTTTCTATAGCACTATATTTCCCATCAAAAACAAAGTTAAAGGAGTAAATACCATTAGAAAGCTTGATTCTATTAGATAGGTCAATGTTTTGTATTCCCTTTGATAAATTCTCAAAGTTTTTATCAAAAATAATTTTACCATTAATATCTGTTATGTATAAATCAAGATCACTTTCGTAAGGTAAATCAATACTTAAATTAATAGTAGATTTTGAAGGATTTGGAAAGACGGAAACTCTAATAGGGTTTTCCCCATTTAATGGTTTTAACCCGGTAAATTGACTTTTTACTAACCAAACTTCA
>Ga0075163_10006693_pt1 | contig 15292 bp, 16 predicted proteins | sample JI1023141ADNA_FD_71478 | JGI IMG/M metagenome (GOLD analysis project Ga0075163, IMG submission 71478) | Wastewater effluent complex algal communities from Wisconsin, to seasonally profile nutrient transformation and Carbon sequestration -... | ecosystem: Engineered > WWTP > Effluent > Algae... | reverse complement strand
GATAAGCCTTCAATTACAGAACAAAGAACTGTGCAGGTAAATAGTTTATAGTAGTTAAGTACAGAATTTGGCTCTACTTCACCCTCATAAAAGATCTGATGCGGAAATTTAAATTGCAATCTTATTTCTTTCAATACATCATCTTCCCTAATTCCAACCAGGATAACTTTAACCGGTCTACCCAATAAATCGAGGGCACGCAACAATTGATCTTGCTCCTTTCTCCGTGAGATGCATCCAATCACCAAATCTCCCTGGGTAATTGAAAACTTTTGCTGCAATTGTTCAACCTTTCGGGGATCAATTCCCTGATACTTTTCTTTAGGAGTTCCATTATAGATTACTTCGATGTGACGAGCTGGAATTTTTTTTGAAATTAATGATTGCTTCACCCCCTCGCTTACTGCTACAATCTTATCGGTACCACGCACATAAATTATGTTTTGCAGGAAGCCACCTACACTCATGGATACTTGCCTTCGGGTATGAATCAATACAACCGGAAGCCGGTAGAAAAACTTTGCCAAAACTGTTGTGTACCGATCTTTACTGGACTGCGCATTGATTACCTGAATTTTGTGCTTCCTTACCAACTTTACCAGTTGTGTAACTGCCTTCAAATTAAACCGCGATGGGATAGTAAAAGCTTCGAAGGTTACTTCAGAATCTTTCATAAGATCATGCAACACCGAGCCTGGTCTGGCGGCAACAACTACATTATGACCTCGCTGGTGCAGACCTTTAGCGAGATAAGAAACAGAAAACGAAGACCCTGCTAAAATATCTTCCTGCGTAATTAATAAGATGTTCAATGGATTAAATTTCACTAGTCAAACGGGGAATATTACGGAGGAGTTCATTTACACATGAACTTTGCTTTACGCTGCCTTAGCTTTTTCTTCTTCTTTGAGTGCGCGTCTCAGAATTTTACCCACATTAGTTTTTGGTAGTTCCGTCCGGAATTCAAAATGACGTGGAATTTTGTAATTGGTCAGGTTCTCATGGCAATAGGCTCTTAACTCTTCCACAGTTAAACTAGGATCACGTTTCACAACGAAGGCCTTAATCGCTTCGCCAGATTTTGAATCTGTTACTCCGATCGCGGCTACTTCAAGTACTTTGGGATGCGCGGCAAGCACATTTTCTACTTCATTGGGGTATACATTAAAGCCGGACACTTTAATCATATCTTTCTTCCGATCGACTATCCTAAAAAATCCTTCCTCATCCATAATACCGATATCACCGGTGCGAAACCATTCGCCAGGAAAGAAAACACCATTATTGTCTTTTTGCCAGTACCCACGCATCACCTGGGGCCCGTGTGCACAAATCTCCCCTACTTCTCCTTGCTTAAGTTGATTTCCAACATCATCGAAAATAGCGATATCAGTACTCGGCATCGGAATACCAATTGTGCCGCGCTTATGATTTCCATCCAATGGATTGCAACACAATACGGGTGAAGTTTCGCTTAGCCCATATCCTTCTACCAGCGGATGGCCGGTAACTTCTTCCCATTTGTTTGCCACTACATCCTGTACGGCCATAGCTCCACCGATCGAACCTTTTAAAGCTGAGAAATCGCAATCTTTAAAATCAGAATTGTTCAGCAGACTATTGAATAATGTATTAACACCAGTAATGATTGAAAACCTGTGCTTCTTCAATTCTTTAACAAAACCCGGAATATCGCGAGGGTTAGTAATCAATACACTTTTAACACCTTGCGTGTACATTAACAACCCATTTACTGTAAGTGCGAAGATGTGATAAAGAGGTAAAGCTGTAATGATAATATCTTGCTGGCCGTCCGTAAGCAATGGCTTGAACCAATGCGTAATCATGGTATTGTGTGCAATGATATTTCGATGAGATAGTTGGGCTCCTTTTGAAATACCAGTTGTGCCACCCGTGTATTGAAGCACTGCCAGATCCTCAATGTGCATTTGAGGACGTTGATATTTAAGAGACTCTCCTTTTCTCAAAACATCTTTAAAGGACAAAGCTGTTGGCAAACTATAGTTTGGTACCAGTTTCTTAATGTACTTAACCACAAAATTCAATAAAGCCCCTTTCACGCCCCCAACCATATCGCCCATATCCGTAACGATAATATGTTTGACTGAAATCTTTGGTAGAATTTGTTCCAGATGATGAGCAAAGTTTGAGACGATTACAATTGCCGAAATACCCGCATCATTAAATTGATACTCCATTTCCCGAGGCGTGTAGAGTGGATTAGTATTTACAGCAATAAGTCCGGCCTTAATCACTCCCATGAATGCAATCGGAAATTGAATCAGGTTTGGCATCTGAATGGCAACCCTATCTCCTTTTTGCAACTTCAGTTCTTGCTGGAGGTAGGCGGCAAATGCAGTCGAAAGTTTATCGACCTCTCCAAAAGTGATCTGTTTGCCAAAACTCTCAAAAGCCACCCGGTTAGGATACTTCTTGGCAGCAACCTTAAAGAGGTCCAGGAGAGAATCATACTCATAGGGTCCGATTTGCTGCGGTATTCCTTTTGGATATTTTGAAAACCAGGGTGAATCCATTCTATATTTCCTTCAAATTAGATTCTAAAGAAAGAAAAAAAAGGTGGGTTCAGCAATCGATTGATTGGTGGATGCGTGCCGGATGCAAATAAAAAAGCCCCGATCATTGGACCGGGGCTTTGCTGTAGAGGAAGGGTTCGAACCTTCACGAGGAAGTTAGCCGCAGGACATAAGAAAACATTTTAGTGGTCAACCCATTACCCTGTGTTTATCCTTTGCTCCTCACCCCCGAGACAGGAGGGCTTGTCTGCCAATTTCAACACCCTACATTATAAAAAGAACGTCCCAATAGCTATCGGGATACTGTTGCTGTAGAGGAAGGTCTCGAACCTCCACGGAGCAGTTAGTCCCGGTTTTACCCGAAATTTATTCTGTTGTCTCCACCCCCGAGATCGGAGGGCTTGTCTGCCTATTTCAACACCCTACATTGTAAATTCTTTAGCAAAGAAACGATTGAAATGGTTTTAAGTCAACAAATTGTTCAAATATTTATATAATATTTAATAATGTAACGATAATATTGATAGATTTGAAAAAATACCTCTACCATGAGTCGAAATTTTGAAATTGATAATACAGATCTCAAAATCCTCGAGATTCTGATGCAAGACGCCAAAAGGCCTTATACTGAAGTGGCTAAAAAGGTTAATGTTTCACAGGGAACCGTACACGTGCGGATGAATAAAATGGAAGAAGCTGGCATACTAGAGAAAACCACGTTGCGGATAAACTACGCCAAGCTGGGTTACGACATCACTGCATTTATTGGCATTTACCTGGAAAAGAGTGCCTTATATGACATGGTTCTATCAAAACTGAGGAGTATACCTGAAATCACTAATATTCACTATACCACGGGCAATTACTCTATGTTCGTAAAGATTCATTGCCGGGACACCAATCACCTCAAAGAAGTACTTCACGATAAAATGCAGCAAGTGGAAGGTATTGAGCGAACCGAGACCATGATCTCTCTGGAAGAGAGTCTTGACCGGAATTTAAAGCTGACTTAATAAAGAAATTTCACATTCGGGAGAACCTTAAACACTCAGTTTTGTTGTATTTTTGACGATTATTTGAAATTAGTCTAAATAGGCTGCATGAGTAAAGGCAATCAGGTTCTTGAAGAAATCACCTCGAAGGAATACGAGCATGGCTGGACTGTAAACCTGGAAGCTGATGAAGCTCCAATGGGGCTTAATGAGGGAACTGTTCGTTTCATTTCCGCCAAGAAAGGAGAACCTGAGTGGTTATTGGAGTGGCGCTTGAAAGCGTTCAGACAATGGGAAAAAATGGTCGAACCCAAATGGCCTAATGTCACCTACCCTGCTATCAAATATCAGGATATTATCTATTACTCTGCGCCAAAGAAAAAAGCAGCGCTCGATAGTCTTGATCAGGTCGATCCGGAATTAGTTAAGACTTTTGAAAAGTTGGGGATTTCCATAACGGAACAAAAGAGATTAACCGGAGTTGCCGTAGATGCTGTAATCGATAGCGTTTCAGTGGCTACTACCTTCAAAGAGAAACTTGGAGAGTTAGGAATCATTTTCTGTTCCTTCAGTGAAGCGGTTAAAGAACATCCGGAGTTGATCAAGAAATACCTCGGCTCGGTAGTTCCAATGAATGACAATTACTTTGCTGCGCTTAACTCAGCTGTGTTTTCGGATGGATCATTCTGCTACATCCCTAAAGGTGTGAGATGCCCAATGGAATTATCAACTTACTTCCGCATAAATGCAGCGAACACCGGTCAGTTCGAAAGAACTTTGATTGTTGCGGATGAAGGTTCCTATGTAAGTTATCTCGAAGGTTGCACTGCTCCGATGCGCGATGAAAATCAATTGCACGCTGCCGTGGTGGAGCTTTACGCGATGAAGGATGCCGAGATAAAATATTCTACTGTACAGAATTGGTATCCAGGAGATAAAAATGGTAAGGGTGGAATCTATAATTTCGTTACCAAGCGTGGGCTGTGTTTTGGCGACCATTCTAAAATATCCTGGACCCAGGTAGAAACCGGATCGGCCATTACCTGGAAATATCCTTCTTGTGTTTTGAAAGGTGATTATTCAGTGGGTGAGTTTTACTCGGTTGCTGTTACCAACAACTATCAACAAGCAGACACCGGAACCAAGATGGTTCATATTGGAAAAAACACACGTTCACGCATTGTGAGCAAAGGCATTTCGGCCGGAAAATCGCAAAATAGTTACCGAGGACAAGTTCATGTGATGAAGCGTGCATCAAACGCAAGAAATCACTCACAGTGTGATTCTTTGCTGATGGGTGATCAGTGCGGGGCTCATACGTTCCCGTATATCGATGTTGAAAATAATTCAGCACGTATTGAGCACGAAGCAACTACCTCAAAGATTGGTGAAGACCAGATATTCTATTGCCTGCAACGCGGAATCGATGAAGAAGCAGCCGTTGCCTTAATTGTGAATGGTTATGCTAAAGAAGTATTAAATCAACTTCCGATGGAGTTTGCGGTTGAAGCTCAGAAATTGCTCGCATTGACCTTAGAGGGAAGTGTGGGGTAAGAATTGCACGCCAAGGCGCAAAGTCGTTAGAAGTCTTTGCGTTCTTCGCGCCTTTGCGGTGAACAAAAAATTAGAATTATATATAAATGTTAACTATAAAAAATTTACAGGCAAAAGTTGGCGAGAAACAAATCCTTAATGGGATTGATCTGAAAGTAAATGCAGGTGAAGTACACGCCATCATGGGACCGAACGGTTCAGGCAAGAGTACACTGGCCTCGGTGTTAGCTGGTCGTGAAGATTTTGAAGTTACTAGCGGTGAAGTAGATTTCCTCGGAAAGAACCTGTTAGACCTCGAACCTGAAGATCGTGCACGCGAAGGAATCTTCATGGCGTTTCAATACCCTATAGAGATTCCTGGTGTAAGTACCATTAACTTCATGAAAACGGCCTTAAATCAGATTCGTCAATATCGAGGCCAGCAGGCGTTGGATGCTGTTTCTTTTCTTCAATTGATGAAAGAGAAAATGAAACTTGTTGAAATTGATCAGTCACTTCTCAGTCGTTCACTCAATGAAGGATTTTCGGGAGGTGAGAAAAAGCGGAATGAAATTTTTCAAATGGCAATGCTTGAGCCTAAGTTAGCGATCCTGGATGAAACTGACTCTGGACTTGATATAGATGCCTTACGCATCGTGGCTAATGGGGTAAACAAACTCCGCAATAAGAATAATGCAGTAATTGTAGTTACTCACTATCAACGCTTACTCGATTATATAGTTCCTGATTTTGTGCATGTACTCTATAAAGGCAAGATTGTTAAATCAGGTGGCAAAGAGCTGGCCCTGGAACTTGAAGCCAAAGGGTACGACTGGATTAAAAATGAAGTAGCTGTTGCCTGATATGAGTACAACCGTTGCCCGAGATATTAATAACGAAATTATCGAAGCCTTCCATCAAGGTAAATTTGATGTTGCCAACGATCATCGTAAAAACGCTATTGCTTGCTTCGAAAAAACAGGATTACCTACAGCGAAACAAGAAGAGTATCGCTTCACACCTATCACAAAGAGCTTAGAGAAGAATTTTAGGTGGGATTCTAAAGAGTCAACTTCAACTATTAACTCAATTGGTAGTTTTCTGATCCCGGATCTTGATGCTAATATTCTGGTCTTTCTGAATGGCAGCTATTCAGAATCTCTTTCAAAAATTATCAGTCCGGAAAAGGAAGTAAAAATTAAAATACTGAGTCAGGCATTCAAAACAGATAGCGCTTTCGTTGATTCTTATTTTGATAAAATACTAAACCCCGAAAGCGATCCCTTCGCTTCGATAAACTCCGCGTATTGGCAGGAAGGGTTATTTATTCATGTTCCCGAAAACACGAATGTATCCAAACCGCTGTTCATTTTGCATCTCAATGATGCAGGTAATGATCAGATAATTAGCCAAACAAAGATTTTAGGAATTATTGAGAGAGGTAGTCAACTCAGCGTAATTGAGAAATTTGATTCGATTGGTTCTACTCTTGTGTTTCATAATTTCTCAGAAGAATGGGTGGTGAAGGAAAAATCACATCTCGAATACTGTAAGATTCAGAACGATGCCGGAAAAAGTTATCAGGTTGCCAATACTGTTATTCACCAGTCTGATTCAAGCTTACTGAATACATTTACTCTTACATTAAACGGACAATTAGTTCGCAATAATCTTGGAATTATCATAGATGGCGAAAACTGCGAATCCCACTTCTATGGTTTGTATTTGCTGAATGGAAATACGCTCGGTGATAATCATACTGTGGTGGATCATAAGAAACCAAATTCCTTCAGCAACGAAATGTATAAGGGAATTATGGATGGCAACTCAAAAGGTGTGTTCAACGGAAAAATCTTTGTTCGTCCACACGCCCAAAAGACCAATGCTTTTCAATCAAACAGAAATATCCTGGTTTCTGATTCGGCAACGGTAAACACCAAGCCCCAGTTGGAGATTTGGGCCGATGATGTAAAATGCTCGCACGGCTGCACATCCGGACAATTGGATGATGAAGCCATGTTTTACTTACGCTCGCGTGGAATTGCTGCACCTATTGCAAAAGCGATGCTGTTATATGCCTTTGCGAGTGAAGTGCTTGCTCCCATTCAAAACGAAACGCTGAAATCATACCTGGATAATCTGATTGCTGAACGCCTTCATAAGAACTTTTAATCATGAATGCAGTAGCCACCACCCGATTGGATATTGAGAAGATAAGGACCCAGTTCCCTGTCTTGAACCAACAGGTGAATGGCCAGCACTTAGTTTATCTCGATAACGCAGCAACGAATCAAAAACCTCAACGGGTTATTGATGCCTTGACAAAGTACTATGAGAAAGATAATGCCAATATCCATCGTGGCATTCATACGTTGGCAGAAAGAGCCACCAAGGCCTACGAGCAAACCCGTCATGCAATGCAGCAGTTTATCCGCGCAAAGCATGTGGAAGAAATCATTTTCACACGGGGTGTAACTGAAAGTATAAATCTGGTTGCTGCATCTTACGGCAGAGCGTTTCTTAAGGAGAACGATGAAGTGATAATCTCAGGTCTAGAGCATCACTCAAACATTGTGCCCTGGCAGATGATCTGCGAGGAGAAAAGAGCAATCCTGAAAGTCATTCCGGTTACGGATATTGGTGAGATTGATTTAAGCGCCTATCATCAAGTATTATCTGCAAAGACAAAAATTGTCGCTGTCAATCATGCTTCAAATAGTCTGGGTACTATTAATCCGATCAAGGAAATTATTGATACTGCGCATAACTTTGGAGCCGTTGTCTTAATTGATGGCGCACAGGCTGCTGCGCATTTACAAATCGATGTACAAGAGCTGGATTGCGATTTCTACTGCATTTCGTCACACAAAATGTACGGTCCCACGGGCACCGGAATTCTGTATGGTAAGAAAGGACTATTGGAAAAAATGCCTCCTTACATGGGAGGCGGTGAAATGATCAAAGAGGTGACATTTGCCAAAACAACCTACAACGATCTTCCTTACAAATTTGAAGCCGGCACGCCCAACATTGCTGATGTGATTGCTTTGAATGAAGCGATTCAATTTATCAATGAACTTGGAAAGGATAACATTGCAGCTCACGAGAATGAATTACTGAGTTATACATGTAAGAAGTTGTTGGCTATCCCTTCTGTGAAACTGGTTGGCACAGCCAATGAGAAAGTAAGCGTTCAGTCTTTCGTAATTGATGGTATTCATCATTTTGATATCGGGCAGATGCTGGACACTCGCGGTATAGCAGTACGAACCGGACATCATTGCACACAACCCTTAATGGACCGCTTTGGTATTGAAGGTACTGTGCGGGCTTCATTTTCTGTATACAACACCATAGATGAAGTGGATCAATTGGCGGAAGGAATTGAGCGAATTGTTAAATTTCTGAAACCATGACAATCAATCAGATTCAGGATGAGATAATCAGTGAATTCTCCGTATTAGATGGAGACATGGAAATGACAGTATTTTATATCATGGAGTTGGGTCAGAAACTTCCGGTTATGAAGGAAGAAGATAAAACTGAATCGAATATTGTAAAAGGTTGCCAGTCGAAAGTATGGATGACCGCCCGGATTGAAAATGATAGAATATATTTTGAAGCGGACAGTAATACCGCTATCACGAAAGGACTGGTTAGTTTATTGGTCAGGATCTTTAATGGACAAAGTCCAGAAAATATCTTAAGTGCAGATCTATATTTTATGCACAAAATTGGCATGGAACGATTCATTGGCACCCAGCGTTCAAATGGTTTTGCTTCCATGATCAAACAAATGAAATTGTATGCGCTGGCTTTTAAAACACAAAAAGAAATCTCGTGAGCAATACCTCTGAAAATATTAAATCCACAGCGGAGATACCTCAAGGCGAACTCAGGGACAAAGTAATTGCTGCCTTAAAGACCGTCTATGATCCGGAGATTCCGGTTGATGTTTACGAACTGGGTCTTATTTATGAGATCAGCGTATTTCCCGTGAACAACGTTTTCATTTTAATGACGCTTACTTCACCTTCTTGTCCATCCGCGGAAGTCATCCCTGTAGAAGTGGAACAAAAGGTAAAAGAAATTGATGGTGTTAGTAGTGTGGAAGTAGAATTGACATTTGATCCGCCCTACTCACAGGACATGATGAGTGAAGCGGCTAAGCTTGAACTCGGATTTATGTAAAAAACTTATCCGAACTTTGAGGTTTCTTAAAATGTTAGAGTAACAGAGAGAAATAATTCTTAAAACATAATTCTAAATATAATTTCTAATAATATGTATCCAGAACCATTAGTTGCCCCTATGCGCCAGGATCTTACCGTAGCTGGCTTTAAGGAATTGAAAACATCTGCAGAAGTAGACACCGAATTGAAAGACCATAAAGGCACCACCTTATTGGTGATCAACTCGGTTTGTGGTTGTGCGGCTGGTGCGGCTCGTCCAGGCATCAAGTGGGCACTTCAACATAGCGCCAAAAAGCCAGATCACCTTACTACTGTATTTGCCGGAGTAGATAAAGAGGCCGTTGCCAAAGCCCGTGAATACACGCTGCCATATCCTCCATCCTCTCCCGCGATCGCTCTTTTTAAAGACGGTGAATTAGTTCACTTCGTGGAACGCCATCATATTGAAGGCCGTAATGCCCAAATGATTGGTGAACATCTGGTAGAGGTGTTTGATGAATTTTGTTAACTAAAATTGGAGTATAAAAAAAGAGGACCTTAGGGTTCTCTTTTTTTTGTGTACTTAAATGAAGTCTTTAAAGTAGTGGAGCTACCAACTAATTCACGTTTTTCAACGAGTCACTTTTTGCTTTGTCCATCTTTTTGAATCCCTTTTTCAGCGGCCAGGAATATTGAGCCGCTTCAAGGTCTTCATCCAGTTTCTTGGAACTGCTCTCCAGATTCTTAAGTGTATTTTTTAAACGTGCACCTTCCTCTTTATCGTGGAGCAAAACTCCGATGGATGTGGAAGTATCTTTACTAATCGTTTTGAGCTGTGTAACCAGTACGGCTGTAGTATCTGCAATTTGTTTCAGGCGCTGAGCGAACTCCCGGATGGAATTGAACACAACCGTATCGGAAACCAGGTCATTGGCTAATGTACCCTCCTGATTTAACTTAGCTGTGTAGGTATTTAGATTATTGAGCAATTGTTGGCCTTTGGCAGAGGTTTGTTGAAGAGACACAATTGTTTTATTGGCGTTATCATACAACGAATTATCATTCAGCAATTTTCCCATCGTTCCCTCTCCGGAATCCAATTTCTTACTGATGGATTTAAAATCAGTGGTAATGGAATTTAAGTTCTTGTTACTTTCCTGCAGAATTTTCAGCATGTCTTCCTGCGATACTGATTTCTCAACTTCCAATGTATCTCCTTCCTGGATCTGGCCAACCTTTCCGCTGCCTCCATAAATGACCAGGATTTTATTTCCGATAAGCCCATCGGTACTTATTTTTACTTTCGCGTCTTGTCTTATGTACTCCTGGGTTTTTACATCAATCCGCATGGTAACCTCTACTGCATTCCGGCTATGAAATTGGATTGCCTTAACGGTTCCCACTTTCACCCCAGAGAACCAGATATTGTTACCCGCCTGTAATCCATTCACATCATCGAAAAAAGAAGTGACGGTCATCTTCTTCTTAAAGGTCTCATGTAGGTTACCCACCATCAGGACTCCACTAACGAGAAAAATCAAACCGATAAAAACAAAAAGGCCAACGATTACGGCACGTCTATTAGGAGATTCACGCATGGCTATCTAATGTAAAATTGTAATTATAAAAACTTTTAATTTGTTCATCATCGCTTTCAAAAACACTTTCAAAACTTCCTACCTTGGAAAATCGTCCATCCAATAACATGGCCACTCGGTCACCCGTGTGCTTGGCACAGGTGAGGTCATGGGTGATAATCACTGAGCTGGTGTTGTATCGCTCTTGAACTTCGCGAATTAAATCATTAATCTCACCGCTGGTAACGGGATCCAAACCTGATGTAGGTTCATCGTACAAAATAATTTCAGGTTTCAGAATCAAGGTCCTGGCAATGCCTATTCTTTTACGCTGTCCACCCGAAAGATCGGATGGCATCTCATAAATTTTCTGAGCCAGGCCTACAGCATCCAGTGCTTCTTCTACTTCATGATCTACCTGGGCTTTTGTCAAATTTTTCCTATTCATTGTAAGTGGGAAGGCCAGGTTCTGATAAACGTCCATACTATCGTAAAGAGCGCTGCTTTGAAATGAGAATCCTACCCGCAGGCGCAATGCGTCTAGTTCTCTGCCCTTCAATTTGTCTACCTGCTTGCCCAGCACCCACACTTCGCCTGCATCCGGCTTAAGCAGTCCTACAATAATCTTTATTAAAACTGATTTCCCAGATCCTGATTTGCCTAGTACGGCTACATTTTCACCTCTCAATAAATTGAAATCTACATCTTTTAAAACATCCAATTCATCGAATGATTTCTCGAGACCAGTAATAGAAATCACTGATTCTTCCCTATTGATTTGGTGTTTAGCTTCCTTCATCTTAAAAATACCTGAACCAGTTTGTAACCTGAACAATGACTACTTCTTCAAGAAAAATAAGAAACATGGAAACGATTACCGCCTTATTAGCGGCTCGACCTACGCCCCGTGTTCCCTGGCTTGCATTATATCCTTTATAACATCCCACTATTCCAATAGTAAATCCATAGACAATTGATTTGATAACGGAAGTATAGATATCGAGAAACGATACTGAAGAAAATGCATTTTGATAAAAGCTAATAATACCCGTAGCCTCTTCGGAATGAACGTTTATATAAGAGCCATAAAGTCCAACACAAACACAATACAAGGAGAGTATCGGAATAGTTAGTGTTGTGGCCATTACTCGGGTAACCACCAGGTATTTGAATGGATTAATAGCCGACACCTCCATAGCCTCGATTTGCTCGGTTACTTTCATCGAACCAATTTCAGCTCCTATACTAGACCCAACCTTGCCAGCACAGATCAAAGCCGTGACTAACGGACCCAATGCCCGGATGATGGCAATGCCCATCAAAGAAGGAAGCCACGAAGTAGCACCAAAATCCTCCAGTGAGGGACGGGATTGTTTAGTAAACACGATGCCAATAATGAAACCGGTGACAGTAATCAGCGAAAGCGATTTAAGTCCGATTTCAAAACTTTGATTAATGATTTCGCGAAAATGAAAAGGTGGTAAAAATGCTTCCTTAAAAAAACGGGCTGTAAATGCGTATGCATCCGATACCCCGGTAAGGAAAGAATCAATAGATCGGTTGATTAAATAAGGTTTGGAATCGGACTTACTCATAGCGACCGCGCAACGGGTTTTTCGAACAGTAATATCGTACTTTTCTTCTCCATATAGTACTATACTGAAGAATATGGGTGTAAAAGTAATTTCTGAAAATCTCTTAAGCGATGATTTTTGTCATAGGTTGCTGCATTCCACAATATCAACCTGTCAGTGGTGTATAAACTGACCTGTTGTTCTTATCTTGCCAATTCAAAATTAGAATTTTAACTATGAAAGCGACCTGTTTCCTATTCTTTATACTGCTAACTTTCGGCTGCTCAACCGAAAAGCTATATGATGTAGGGCAAATTAAAACGGATAAAGGCGAATTGCTGATCTGGCTATACGATGAAACACCTAACCACAAAGCAAATTTTATTAAGCTGGCCAATGCTGGATATTGGGATACGCTCTCATTCAATCGTGTGATCAAAGATTTTGTGGCCCAGGGCGGTTGCCCGGATACACCCGCAGGGTTTGCCGACTCCCCTTACCTCTTGAAACCTGAATTTAACGATAGTATCAAACATGTGTACGGTGCTTTCGCTGCCGGGCGTGACGACAATCCGGAAATGCTTTCGGCCGGGTGTCAGTTCTATGTAGTTCAGAATAAAAATGGATTAGCACGGCTTGACAATAAATATACAGTGTATGGCCATGTATTTAAAGGTATGGAAGTTATTGATGCCATCGTGTCTGTGCCAACTGATTCCATTGATGAACCTCTCAGTAAAATCATGTTGAACGTGAACATAATTAAGATGACAAAGAAGGATATTGAAACGAATGAATTTAGAGTACCTCATTAAATCCTCGAGTATTGGATAGTTACTGTATTATGAAGTTATCCTTCCACCAGTAGCTTTTGTTGTGTATTATCCAACACTACTTTTTTAATCACTTTTCCTTTGTCAAGCGTAATAATCATTTCACGTTCAAACCGTGAATCATATCCATTATGCACATAGATCATTGAGTTCCCTTGCGGGATTCGAATCTTTCCTGTAAACCAGGTAGCCACAATACCATCGCTCTTTACTCTTGGAAAAAGCAACCTCCAGGAGTAAGGAACTATTTTTTTCCAAAAGAGAAAGCTTCCTCTCTTCACATTTCCTTCAATACCGCGTAGAATGAGCAGACCGTCACATAGTTCCCAGGTGGCAATATAACCGCGTTTACAATTTTCTGTTATTTGAAAGGCAGGCCGCTTCATAGGATACAAATCCCAATAGGGTTCCAGTGGGTTAGAATATAAATCCATTTTTGATCCATCCTGGATCAGAACATCAGGAAGTTGTGCAGCCATAGTCAATTATGGTTAAGATACAATTAGCCACACATAGACAATTGCTAAAATACAGGTACAAACAGATTTCGAAAACTGCTATTCTATTAAAAGATAGAATGGAAGGTGAGTGACGGTACGAGTCGATTTTATGTGTATTTAAATCCACACACTTTTTGACGGCTGGAATCATCGTATACAGAAGAACTTCTGATTTCGTGCATTCAACCCGGGATTAGTTGATAAATCGGTCCTTTTGAACAGCGGCATGATATTGACTATTAAACCACCGTTACAATAGAATACTAACTCAACTGCGCTAATAATGAAGAAACTTGGAAACTCCCTAAATCTGGTTCTGTTGGTTTTAATACTTACAATCAGTGCACTTGGCTGCCAGAGTAAAAAGAAAGCCATGGAAGCTACTAATCTGGCGAACGAGAAAGCCCGCATGGAACAAGAAGCAACACAACGCAAGCAACAAGAAGCAGAGGCTGCACGAAAGGCTGCTGAAGAAATGGAAAGAAAAAAAGCAGAAGCATTGAAGAACGAACCCGCTGAAGTTTCAACCAACACTCGCGTAAATAATTACTTTGACGCCATTGCCAATGCAAACACGGTATCAGCTGCCAATAATAGCATTAGCGAAGCGCTTAACCTCTTTGCTTCACCGGAGACACCTGTGTTGATAGTGATCAGCGAGGAAGGTGGTCAAAAAGATTATGACCGGCCTACTACCATTAGTGAATATCTTCATTATCTGAAGGACCAAAAGAAAAATAACAATGTGTTATCTAATCTTAAAATGGACAATGCTGGTAAAATAACCGAAGTAGAGATAAAGAAACCTTTATAAGAGCAATCCTCTAGACCAAATTCTCATCCAAAATATGTATTAAACATGAATAAAATTCCCCACATAATCACACTACTTCTTAGTATCTTATCTATTGGCAATCTAAATGCTCAAACCGGAGAGGTTAGTCCCGCACGAAAGCAAGCAATCGATTCTCTTGCTTTGGAGAAAGTTCGGGACTTGAGTAAATACATAAGCATTATAGGCAATAAAAAAACGGCCTTCTCCGAGGCCACACGTGTGATGGACAGAGCTGAAGAGCTCTTCACACCGGGTAGTGAAATGGGAGTTTCGTCACTCTCAAGCCAGGAAGTTAAATACTATAAAGTTCGTAAGTATTTTGAACACCTGGTGGCGCTGAACTATGATCGGGTAACCATTAAGTGGTATGATATTCATTACATCAGCGATCTGGAACGTCAGCCTGATGGGCGTTATGTAGGCGTTATTACCATCTATCAACGTTTTGAAGGCGAATCAGATGATGGTATGAAGTATAAAGACACGACTAAGAAGGATATTACAATCTATGTAGAGCGGAAGAAAACTCAGATTCAGGGAAGGATCATCGAGTTTTGGGATGTTCTATTGGGTGACATCAGAGTTACGGAAACTGGCGTATAAATACGCTGAATATTTTGGGCTACGGGCAACTCGCTGTGGGGGGTTTTGGTAATGCGAGAAGTTCGTAGCCTTTATTTAAAACGCAACTGCTGCTATCATGAAGGCAATTTTTTTTCTC
>Ga0075163_10006691_pt1 | contig 15296 bp, 17 predicted proteins | sample JI1023141ADNA_FD_71478 | JGI IMG/M metagenome (GOLD analysis project Ga0075163, IMG submission 71478) | Wastewater effluent complex algal communities from Wisconsin, to seasonally profile nutrient transformation and Carbon sequestration -... | ecosystem: Engineered > WWTP > Effluent > Algae... | reverse complement strand
TTTGCCAGTTTGTATAGTAATTGTTACTTGGTTTGGTGATCGTTCGATATCAACACGGTTGATAGCGGCACGGGAACCAGTTTTTTTGTCAATTAGTCGGCGTACTTTGAGGTCGTCGGTCAAGTGTGATGCATATTCACGCTTGTTAGCGAACCACTTACTTCGCCAGTTCTTGTTGACCTGGAGACGCATACTGATTGGGTTTACTTTTTGTCCCATATTATTTGGTCTCCTTTATCTCAGCTTGTGTATCAGCTACTTTAGCTTGCTTTTTTTGGCGTTCTTCGCCGGTTACAACAACTCTAATGTGGCTTGTTTTGCGCTGGAAAGGAAGCGCACGTCCATGTGCTGCTGGTCGGAATCTTTTGATACGAGGTCCAGCTGTGACGGTAATCTCGACTATTTTCAGTGTGTCAGGCTTTAGATTGTGATTATGTTCTGCGTTTGCCTTTGCACTGGCAATAACTTTGGTTACTGGTTCTGCTGAGCGACGTGGTGTGTGACTTAGAATTACTAGTGCATCAGCTACTGTACGTCCGCGGACAAGCCCAGCAACAACTGCGACTTTACGAGGACTGTTAGAAACACCTTTAGCTATTGCTTTGACTTGAATTCCTGGATGAATTACTGTTTTAACACTCATGATTATTTAGCCATCTTTCCACCGTGTTTGCGGAATTTACGAGTAGGAGAGAATTCTCCTAATTTGTGACCAACCATGTTTTCTGTAACGAATACTGGTACATGAACTTTACCGTTATGAACTGCAATTGTGCGACCCACAAATTCTGGTGGAATTGTAGAGGCACGAGCCCATGTTTTGATGATTGTACGGTCTTCTTTGCCGAGCGCGCCAACTTTCTTGGCAAGCTTTGGATCGATAAATGGACCTTTCTTGAGAGATCTAGACATTGTATGTTCCTACTTCCTCTTTGCCTCGTGGCGGCTGCGCACGATGAATTTATTACTTGTTTTTGAACGACTACGCGTCTTGTACCCAAGAGTCTTTTGACCCCATGGAGTACGAGGAGCGGCACCATGATTAACACCACCACCGACACCGTGTCGTCCACCATCTCCACCACCATGAGGGTGATCAACAGCGTTCATAACTACACCACGTACAGTTGGTCGAACGCCCATTTTGCGCTTTCGGCCGGCTTTACCGTATTTGATGTTCTGATGTTGTTCGTTACCAAGGACTCCGATGCTTGCCATACATGTAGATAAGACTTTGCGTACTTCGCCACTTGGCATACGTACCTGACAGTATTCGTCTTCTTTTGCAATTAGCTGAGCGCTGTTTCCAGCTGAACGTACCATTTGGGCACCACGTCCTGGAGTTAGCTCGATTGCGTGGATAAGTGAACCGGATGGAATGTTTTTTAGAGCTAGTCGGTTTCCAACAGAAACAGGTGCTTCTGATCCTGATTCAATCTTGGTACCAATTTCCATGCCATTTGCGGCTAAGATATAGTGGTGTACTTCGTTTTGGTCCAGGATACGAGCAATGTTAGCAGAGCGACCTGGGTCGTATTCGATATGTTCAACAACTGCAGTTGTGCCTGGTGCAAGTTTGAAGTTCACAAGACGAATGTTTCGTTTTACACCACCACCTTTGTGCCGAGTCGTGATACGGCCTCTGTTGTTACGTCCAGCGGTTATTTTCTTTGTGATTACTAATTTCTTTAGTGGTTTACTGGTCGTGATTGCAGAGAAATCACGAGTAGTCATGCCTCTTCGGCCGGGAGTTGTTGGTTTCAATAATTTAATAGCCATGATTTACTCCTTACCCTTTGATGCTTTTTTGTTAGCCTTTGAAGCTGTCTTTTCATCTTTTTTGCTTGCTTTTGCAGCTACTTTTTCTAGAGTCTTTGCTGTCTTTTCAGCCTTAACTTCTGCTTCTTCTACAGCAGCAAATATTGGTATTGCATCACCATCTTTGAGCGTGACATAGGCTTTTTTGACATCTGAACGTCTGCCATTTTCGTATCGGCGATTTCGATATAAACGCTTTGCTTTGCCTTTGACGATAATTGTACGAATATTGATTACGGTTACGCCATAAGTTGTCTCAACAGCATCTGATACTTCGTGCTTATTTACGCTCTTGTCTACATCAAACACGTATACACTGTTTGCGCTCATCGCATAGGCTTTTTCACTCATTCTAGGCTTAAGGACTATATTATTCATTATTTTGCTCCTTCTTTTGCGCCAAGCCATGTGTGAACGGCAGATAGTGCTTTAGTAGTAATTACTATTGCGTCTGCATTCAGGACACTGTAGGTGTTCAAGTAAGAAGATTGTACTAGTTCGACATTCTTCAGATTACGTACTGAACGTTCTAGTTCAGGAGTTTTATTCTCAACTGCAATAAGTACACGGCGGGTTGCACCAATTTTGTTCAAAAGTGCTGATGCAGTTGATGTCTTGCCGTCATTAACTACAAAATCTTCTACGATAATAATTTTGTTAGCTTGTGACTTCAAAGTTAATGCTTGTCTTAATGATGTGCGCTTTGCACCTGTAGTCATTTTCTTTGAGTAATTTTCTTTGCCTAGTGGACCAAATGTAATACCACCACCACGCCAGATTGGAACACGGATAGAACCGAAACGAGCACGTCCTGTGCCTTTCTGCTTCCATGGTTTTTTACCACCACCGCTAACTTCACCACGACGTAGAGTCTTGGCAAGGTTTTCACGGCCGTTAGCAAGATATGCTTGGTAGGCTTGCTTTAGAAGTTCGTGATTCTTTAATTCAACATTGAATACTGCTGAATCCAGTTTTGCAGGTGAAGTTGCTTTAGAGCCAGATTTTGTATAGGTAGGAACTGACATTATTTGACCCCTTTCACGAGAACAATACTCTGTCGAGGACCTGGAACGGCACCACTAACAGCTAGTAGACCTTTTTCTGCATCAACAATCGTAATCTTCAAATTCTTAACTGTAACTCTTTCACCACCTGAGCGTCCTGCCATTTTTTTGCCTTTGAAAATGTGCTGAGGGTACATAGAGCCAATAGAACCTGGCTGACGAGTGTTACCTTTGCCACCATGAGTCTTGCGTTGTCTGTGGAAATTATGACGCTTGATAGTACTGGTGAATCCTTTACCCTTGCTAGTTCCGACAACGTCAACAACGTCACCAATTGAAAAAACCTCTGCTGTAGTTATGCTTCCTACAGTGAGGTCTTCTGGTAAATCGATTGCTTCTGTACGGAATTCGCGTACTATCTTTGGGCTAGCCTTTGACTTAATATTGTGGTTTGTTTGTGCTTTATTTGCCCGCTTTGTCTCTTCAAATCCGACTTGAATAGCTTGATAGCCATCTGTGTCGACGTCTTTGATCTGCGTAATCACGCAGGGACTAGCGGAAAGCAATGTAACAGCAATAACTGTACCGTCCGGAGCGATGGTACTTGTCATGCCGAGTTTTCTCGTAATGAGTGCTTTCATAGTGGTTTTGTAGAAGTGTTAACGCTCCTACACCTTTCGTTAAATTTTATAGACCTGCCCCGCAGTAGCGTTTCGCTTACCTATGGGGTATCGCGGGCTGTGTGTTGTTTATGCAGCTCTTGCATAAAAACACTTGACGAAAGGTAGTTTCCAGAGAAGTTGTATCTTTGGACTTACCAATACGCCAAGAATTAAGCGATTGACCTATAGAGTAACACGAAACGTTAACAGTTGTCAATATGTAGACTATTCCACATCATTTTTAAATGCAGTTAGCAGTCAAGCATGCCAAGTTGAGACTCTGTTACAGGATCAGCCGGTTCAAGATGTGTACCATCATCAATAAAAGTAAGTTCAGATACTCCATCTAAAGCGGGGTCTAGAGTTATCACTCCATCTAAAGTAGTAACTGAACTAAAAATATATGGGGTACCTGCCATACACGTACTAGAATCGGTCACAGCAATAATATCACCATGGTCAGAAGGTGTGATCACTCCCATAAATCCACTACCTTCATCAGGTACATACACTGTAATCGGATCTATAAACTGCCCTCTTATTTTCTGCTCTGGTGTAGCTGAAGTCCACATATCTGCAAGTTCTTTCTCAGCTTTATCAAAATCTTGCCTATCAGGATGACCAAGCCAATCCGTCGTAGTGTTCTCTGAATATACTAGTCCACCAAAAGCTAAAGAACAAAGTGCTATTGCACAAGCAGAAATCCTAGGGTGTGACTTAAATATATTTATTTTTTTAGCTTGAGTATTTCTGGAAGTATCGTAATGCATTTTACTTTGATTTTTATATATAATTCTATCAGATGGCTCTAAGACCTCGGGTACTCTTTTCATAAATATATTTATACACTATTTAATAGTAATATGCAAATGATTTATACTCTTTTTTTGCAGTTAAACTTGTATAACTAACCCGATTGGGAGCCAGAATGATATGAATGTTGCCATCACAAGCACTGCATACTCGATTTTGCGGTCAATCTGAAAATGTTCGTGTGTTGCAAATACTAAACCAAGAATCAAACCCACAGGTATTGGAATCTGCCATTCTGGTAAATGTTCTATATAAATCCACTGCGATCCTAGAATTAGGAAAACCGCAAGTTTCAGAAAAAATGTAGAGTCCGGTTCTACAGAGAAACGTTTTCTTTTAGTAGACCTGCCTGTAGACAGCTTTTTCTTTGATGCTATTTTTTTCTTTTTAGCCATTAGCATTATTTTAACATGATATAAAAATAGAGCCGAATAAATCGACTCAATTTTTATAACTATCTTCTAATTACATTTTTATTTCAGCGTCATCCCAGCAGTGAGCGATGCGCTACTGCGGGACAGGCAACCTTATTACATTTTTATTTCTGCGTCACAACCGGCTGGTAGTGACAAGTTCATTAGACTGTCAATAGTTTTAGGTGTTGGATCAAATACATCAATTAGACGTTTGTGAACGCGCATTTCAAACTGTTCACGCCCTTTTTTGTAGACGTGAGGACTTTTGACAACTGTGTATGTGCTACGACGTGTAGGAAGTGGGATAGGCCCTGCGATTGTTGCTCCAGTACGTAGTGCTGTATCTACAATCTGTTTTGCAGATTGATCGATTACTTTGTGATCATACGCCTTCAAACGAATTCGAATTCGTTGTTTAGTTGGTTTTGCTGGTTCTTCTACCTTTTTTGTAGCTGGTTTTTTGGCCTCTGCCATATGTTCTCCTTGTAATGTAACATCCCTGCACCGCTTATGATGAGCGAATACTGCGACTTTTAGTCATCACGATTAATTTATACATTTATTGTGACATATTTTTAGTAATAATAAAAGACTAATTTCCTATTTACTTTTTTTCAAGAGTGAGCGGAGCGATTTTTGCAACCAATACCAAAGCAAGTGTAACGGCAAACCCACACATGATTGATGGGATAGCTTGGCTAGTATCGGGATGTAATATATTCAAAAAAGCTACAGGAACAATAAAGAAGAAATAACCAGCTAAAAACCACTTAACTGCTAGTTTATTGATATCCGTTTTTTTGTTTCTAATATAATAGACACCTGTTAGTACAGATTGAGCAATAACACCAAAATAGAAAAGACTGTAGAACATTGCTTGAGTTTTGCCTATCTGAAATATTACATAATTTCCTGTACATTGATAACTGTCGAAAACTTGTGGTGCAATAAGAAAGTACACAGATATAAATAATGCTAACAAATACACATATTTTAAATAATTTCTATTTGAATTATTCTCAGTGAGTATATACATCAAATGCAATCCAAGAACAGGTAAAAGTGTTATTGCTACGTACCCAAGCCGTGCTGCGGTCACTGCAACTGGATTATTGGTACATACATAGTATTCTGCAAGCTGAAATGCGCCTAGACACAATAATAATGAAACTACTAACCAGGATGCTTTGTTGCCCTTGTAACGGTATAAAACAAATAAAGCGGAGACTATTTCAATTACAAATGTAATCACCATTACAAGTGGCGAAAAACAATAGAAAGTTGTCGATTTTTTATGTTTCATCAAGCTTAAGCCTAGAATACCACAGAAACTAACATTTACAGAGTAATTTTCAAAAATTATCTAAAAATTCAAATTGACAGACTTGTGTGCAGATTGGTCATACTTTAGTTATAGAGCCCTAGACAATCAGACTTGTGTGCGATTTGTTATTTCTTCCGCAATAAGCGCTGTTTTCGCATCTCTAAGACTGACTGGCCTAAAGTGCAGATTGGACTTTCTTCGGATTGAAGCAAAAACTGGCATAATCTTCGTGTTTTCTCGGCTATTTTTAGCAGCGCAGTGTGGTGGTAGAACCGAGCACTAAAAAAGAGGTGTACGCTATGGTACTCCTCTTTTTTATGTCGCAGGTTATAGCCCGCAATGTGCGCTACAAAATAGTTGAAAAACTACTTTGTAATTTTTGTAACAACACCAGCACCTACTGTTCGTCCACCCTCACGGATAGCAAAACGTAAACCTTGATCCATAGCAATTGGTGCAAGAAGTTTTACCTTGAATGTGATTGTATCACCAGGCATAACCATTTCTTTGTCTGCAGGAAGTTCTACCTCGCCCGTTACGTCCGTAGTACGGAAGTAAAACTGTGGCTTGTATCCCTTGAAGAACGGAGTGTGACGTCCACCTTCTTCTTTTGTTAGGATATAAACTTCTGCATCAAATTCTGTGTGTGGTGTGATTGAACCTGGCTTTGCCAAAACTTGTCCACGCTCGATATCATCACGTTCTATTCCTCTCAAGAGAATACCTGCATTATCACCGGCTTGACCTTGGTCAAGATTCTTTTTGAATGCTTCGATACCAGTAACAACTGATTTCTTAGTGTCGCGTATACCAACGATTTCAACTTCGTCGTTAATCTTAACGATTCCAGTTTCGATACGGCCTGTTGCTACTGTTCCACGTCCTTTGATAGAAAAAACGTCCTCAATAGGCATTAGGAATGGCTTGTCAAGTTCACGCTTTGGCTCTTCAATGTAGTCATCCATAGCCTTAACTAGTTCCATAATTGCATCTTCGTATGCTGCATCACCTTCGATTGCTTTTAGAGCTGAACCTTTGATGATTGGAGCGTTGTCGCCGTCGTAATCGTACTTTGTCAATAGTTCACGGATATCCATTTCAACTAGTTCTACTAGTTCTTCGTCTGCCATATCCATTTTGTTTAAGAATACAACGATTTTTGGAACACCAACTTGTTTTGCAAGTAGAACGTGTTCACGAGTTTGTGGCATAGGACCATCAGCAGCAGAAACTACTAATACTGCGCCGTCAATCTGAGCAGCACCTGTGATCATGTTTTTAACATAGTCAGCGTGTCCTGGCATATCAACGTGAGCGTAGTGACGCTTTTCTGATTCGTATTCTTGGTGAGAAGTAGCAATAGTGATACCACGTGCTTTTTCTTCTGGTGCATTGTCAATTTGTGCGTAATCAACTTTTTTGTTTACGTCACTTGGAAGTCGTTTTGCAAGTACTGTTGTAATTGCTGCTGTTAGTGTTGTTTTACCGTGGTCAACGTGACCCATGGTGCCTACGTTAACGTGTGGCTTGGTTCGATCGAAATCTGCCATTTAGTTTTGCTCCTTCGATTGCGTGCCATTTTTTAGAGTAGTCGCTTTCGTGGATTCCTGCGACAATTTTTCTTACCGTATGAATATACGCTATCGAAAAATGTGCTCGGACTCCGCAAAATGACTCTTGGCTCAAAAACGCCACTTTGCTGTGGTGGCGATTGGTTGCAATCAGTTTTTAGTTTATTAAGGGTTTAATGAATTTCTTGTATTTTTGCGATCCATAATTATTAGCGACACTAACAATAGCCCTCACGCAAGTTACTCCTTAATTCTATATAATTATTGCTTGTTTGTAAAGCTATAATTTTCTATTCAACTTCAAATATTGTACTTAGCTATCTACTTGATTGTATAGGTCTAAATCTATTAAATGCAAGTTTTGAAATACTTGCAATAGCTGGAACGACAAGCTTTCTAGCTCTAAGTTCAGCTACTACTTCCCCTAGAGCTGAAATAGTAGGACTATTAGATTTCTGTGAATCATACATATCGCTTAGATGTCCTCTGGCATTTAGTAAAGCAAATTGTATATTTGGATTTATGCGATGGTCTCCGTTTGATGTCTGTTCAGCCCAATACTCTATCATTCTAATTCTCTGATCAAAAGTCAAAACTGGAGATAGAGCGCAACCTAAAAGAGAGTTGTATAAAACCGGATCAGCTGGATAGTCTTCTGCCTTAGCAATTTCTACAGGATTTTCTATTATACCCTGTACTTCCAATAGTTCGTTAAGACTTTCTAGAGTTACTAGGCCAGCCATTGCCATAATTCTATGTTCTTCAGGCAGTTCTAGCGGCTTCCCGTGCTGATGGGTCATTTCTTGTACAAGTGCTACTCCGTCTGCAAGCATTCCGGTTGCTCTAATTACTTCTTCGCTAGCGAGATGTGTTACCGAATATCGCAGATTTAATTCTTCGCTACTAGGATGTGTTACCGTATATAGCACAGTGTAATCCTTATATCACTATTATCCATACTATACTCTATCTAGAGCGGTTTATTGCTACTACTTTGAGCTTTTAGCGATGATTGCTTCTGCGACACTATTAGGAACGTCTTCGTAGTGGTCTAGTTCCATACTGGAACTTGCACGACCTTGAGTCGATGAACGAAGGTTGGTTGTGTAACCAAACATTTCACCAAGTGGTACAAATGAAGTAATTTCTTTGACACCAGATGACAAATCTTCCATTGATTCAATTCGTCCACGCTTTGAGTTCAAATCACCTATTACGTCACCCATGAATTCTTCTGGTGTAACAACAACAACTTTCATGATAGGTTCTAGGATTACAGGAGAAGCTTGTTTAACACCAGCCTGCAACGCCATTGACCCGGCAACTTTGAAAGCCATTTCGTTTGAGTCAACATCATGGTAGGAACCATCAAATAACTCTGCTTTGATGTCAACGACTGGGAATCCAGCCAAAACACCGTTGCTCATCGCTTCGATGATACCCTGCTGAACTGGCTTGATATATTCTTGAGGAATTGAACCACCCTTGATAGAGTTTATGAATTCAAAACCTTTTCCAGCCTCGTTCTGCGAAAGTCGCAACCATACGTCGCCGTACTGACCACGTCCACCGGATTGCTTGATGAATTTACCTTGAATTTCTACAGCGTCTTTACGGATTGTTTCTCTGTAGGCAACTTGTGGAGCACCAATGTTTGCTTCTACGTCAAATTCACGCTTCATTCTATCGACTAGAATTTCTAGGTGAAGCTCACCCATACCACTTATGATAGTTTGACCTGTTTCGTCGTTAACTTTTACTCTGAAAGTAGGATCTTCTTCAGCCAAGCGTTGCAAAGCAATTGACATTTTGTCTTGGTCAGATTTTGTGTTTGGTTCTATCGCAATACTTACAGGTGGGTCTGGGAAGGTAATGCTTTCTAGAACAATTGGATTCGAAGGATCACAAAGTGTATGTCCGGTTGTTGTTGCCTTCAAGCCAACAATTGCAGCAATGTCACCAGCGGTAACTTCTGCGACTTCTTCACGCTTATCAGCCTGCATACGGACAATACGTCCTACACGTTCTTTTTCACCGTTTGAACTGTTTAGAACATACGATCCGGTTGTTAATTTGCCTGAATAGACACGGAAATATGCAAGTTTACCAACAAATGGGTCGGTAGTGATTTTGAACGCTAGACCAGACATTGGTTCTTCTTCAGTAGGATGGCGTTCAATTTCGTCGCCAGTTTTTGGATGAGTACCCCAAGTTGAGCCTCGGTCTTCAGGACTTGGCATTAGTTCATTAACTAGATCTAGTACTTTTTCTACAATAACACCACGGCCATCGCCACCTGTTACAGCGTAGAATTTGCCACCAAGTACAGCTGAACGTACAGCTGAACGGATATCGTCTTCTGACATACCTTCTTCGCCAACTTCTAGATATTTTTCTAGGTATTTTTCATCTTCTGCGACTGCGTTTTCAATAAGTAGCGACCGATAGCGCTTAACGTCGTCCATCATGTCTGCAGGTATTTCACCAACTACTAATTCTTTGTCTGTAAAATCTTTGTATGTATATGCCTTCAAAGAAACTAGATCGACAACTCCGTTGATTGCTTGTTCAAATCCTATTGGCAGGTGAATAGGAAATGCTGCTTTGGTCAAACGTGCATGAATTGTAGAGAGTGACTTGTAGAAATCTCCACCAGTTTGGTTGATTTTGTTGATAAAACAGATACGAGGCACGCCGTATTTGTCAGCTTGGCGCCAGACAGTTTCTGACTGTGATTCAACACCCATTTTGCCGTCAAATACAACAACAGCACCGTCAAGTACACGTAGTGATCGCTCAACCTCTACTGTGAAGTCGATGTGACCAGGTGTATCAATAATGTTGATCTGGTGACCTTTCCAGTAGCAAGTAACAGCAGCGGATACAATGGTAATACCGCGTTCGCGCTCTTGAGCCATCCAGTCAGTAGTTGTTTCTCCGTCATGAACAGCACCAATTTTGTGCTTTAGTCCTGTACGGTGAAGGATACCCTCGGTTGTTGTGGTTTTACCGGCGTCAATATGCGCAATAATACCAATGTTTCTAATGTCTTTAATCTCTGTCTTTTTTCCTGCCATTATTATCCTTGAAGCGTTCCCGCTAATTTAATTAATTCTTCGTTACAAACGACATACCCTGTTTGAAACGTTCCATCGAAAGCCAACGTTTTATTATTTACTCTATCCCAGCAGAATGCATCATATGCGCTTCTGTATGCAAGCCGTGGTGTCATGCATTCTCTCTCAAAATCACTAAAGCCTCGTTCTTTAAGCGCCGAGTCTTCAACTAAAGTAAATACTTTTAGGTAGCCGTCGAAATCTTTCCCTAACCTAGAAGCAGCTACTTTCATTTCTACTTCGCAATCGGACAATACACCTCTAGGAGTTGCTGTCCATGCTTCATGGCTCATCTAATTATCTCGCGAAGTGAGCGAAGGCTCTGTTAGATTCCGCCATCTTGTGTGTATCTTCTTTTTTCTTGAATGCAGTACCGGTTTGGTTGTATGCGTCTACAAGTTCGTTTGAAATTCTTTTGTACATCGGCATACCCTTTTTAGAACGAGCTGCAGCGATGAACCACATGATAGTTAGATGCTTTTGTCTTTGACCTTTAACTTCAAAAGGAATCTGGTAGTTAGCTCCTCCGACACGACGTGAACGTGTTTCCATGTATGGAGTAACGTTTTTCATAGCTTTATCGAATACTTCGATAGCATTGTCGTTTTTCAAGACTCTTGCTGCTTCTTCAATTGCATCGTATACGATACGTTCTGCAAGCTGTTTTTTGCCATCTTGCATGACACGGTTGATCAGTCTCTGAACCATTTCAGAGTTGTATTTGCGGTCTGGTAGCTTTGGTCGAACTAAAGCCTTGGTAGTTTTACGTGGCATTATGCTTCTCCTCTTCTCTCAAGAACGTGAACAATTGCTTCTGGTGTCACGCTCCTATCGTTTAGATCGATAAAACAACCTGATACGAATAAACAATTTTCTGTTGTTTTGTTGATTCTAGCTATTGTGACTTCACTCATATCTTGGCCATCCCATCCCATTTTAGGACAAAATTCAGCAAGACAAGTACCTTGAGTAATGTCCGTAAGTTCAATGTCGGTCATTATTTGCTCGCTTTCTTGGTACCGTATTTGCTACGTCCACGCTTACGATCTGTAACGCCCTGAAGGTCAAGTGCGCCACGAACGATATGATAACGAACACCAGGAAGGTCCTTGACACGACCACCACGGATTAATACAACAGCGTGTTCTTGCAAGTTGTGTCCTTCGCCACCAATATATGCCCAAACTTCGTATCCGTTGTTCAAACGAACACGTGCAACTTTACGTAGCGCAGAGTTAGGTTTCTTAGGTGTTTTGGTTGTTACTTTGACACAGACACCACGTTTGAATGGTGATGGTTTTTCGTAGTTTGTTGTGTTTAGGTTGTTCACCACTTTGTGCAAAGCCGGTGACTTACTCTTGACCTTTGCGGTCTTGCGCGGTTTGCGCACTAATTGATTGATTGTTGGCATTTATATCCTTTATCGTGAGTGTAGTATTCCGCCAAGTGGAATGATTTGCTTATGCCTAAAGCTTGTCATTTTGGTCCACAGCTCGAACTACGTTAATTTAATGTACTTATTTTAACAGTTTACGCAGGTTTAGGCAACCACGACTTCTTCAGTAGTCTCAACTTCAGCGCCAAGTTCTTCTGTATCGTCTTCGTCATCTTCTTCGTGCTGGACGCCTGTTCCTACTGGAATCAAACGACCTAAGATTACGTTTTCTTTCAGACCAAACAAGTTGTCGACTTTACCACTTGTTGCAGCACCGATCAATACACGGGTTGTGTCCTGGAAGCTGGCTGCGCTCAAGAATGATTCAGTAGACAAGCTGGCCTTGGTGATTCCAAGCAGTAGCTGATTGTAACGTACAAGTTGCTTGCCACTCTTAGCGAGAACTTCATTAGTTTCAAGCACTGACTGCTTAGAAACAACATCACCAGTAACGTATTCGCTGTCACCTGGCTCATCGATTTGAACACGGCTGAACATCTGACGAACTATGATTTCAAGGTGCTTGTCGGCAATATTCTGTCCCTGACCTGCAAAGATTCTCAAAACTTCATTCATGATATAGCGTTGAGTAGTTTCTACCCCAGCCAAGTCAATAAGTTCATGAAGGTTAATTGAGCCATTTGTTAATCTCTGCCCGGCAATTACGTCTTCACCATCAGTAACAGTAAGTTGTTTGAATCCAGGAATTTCGTATCGAGCTGGGCTCTGAGCACCAGGGTTGATCAGTAGTTTTTCCCCTGCAGTTTCTAATACACCTGCAATTGGCGCAGTGAGTGGATTTGACCCATCAGCGTTACTTGCTAGCACATCACCTATAACAACATCGCTACCGGCTGCAATCATTACAATTCTGTCACCAAGTGTTAGTTCCTTGGCTTTAAGTGCTTTTGGAGAAATTTGGACAATATACTGGTCGCCTTCTTCCCAAACTTTTGCGTTCCCTGTTACTTCGGATAGGAATGCTTGGCCTTTTGGAGTTCTAACTTCAAATAGCTCTTCAACACGAGGTAGACCAGTCGTAATATCCTCACCTGCGATACCACCAGAGTGGAAAGTACGCAAAGTTAGCTGTGTACCAGGTTCACCGATACTTTGTGCAGCAATAACACCAACTGGGTGATACAGACTGACTGTTTTACCTGTTGCTGGGTCAACTCCGTAGCTCTTAAGCGGGATTCCACGAACTGCAGGTACTGATAGCACGCTCATTATCTTCACACCGTCGATTTTTTCGTCTGCATCAATTGCTTTTGAAGCGTCGATAGTGATTAGATCACCTTTAGCTACGTATTTGCCCATGTCTTCTGCTGCGTATCGTCCAGCTAGTCTACTTCCGTAGCTAACACCGATTTCTGCAGAATCTGCACGGTACATAGCAAAACCAGGGTCTTCGATATCTTCGTTAGTCGTAAATACGTCTTGTGACACATCTACTAAACGACGAGTTAAGTAACCTGAATCTGCTGTTTTAAGAGCTGTGTCAATCATACCTTTACGTGCACCACGTGTGGCCGTAAAGTACTCTAGCGGTGTCAAACCACCTTTATAGTTGTTCTTGATAGGAAGTTCAATTGCACGTCCGGTTGCATCTGTAACAACACCAAGTAAACCAACAGCGGTCTTAACCTGGCCAATGTTACCACGAGCACCAGAGTTGACGGCAGTTGACATAGCGGTATCTTCTTTCACAAATTGCTCTGAAAGTGCCTCTTGCACCTTAGTATCAGTTTTCATCCAGTTATCTACAGTCAAACGGTAACGCTCTTCTTCTGTGATGAATCCTTGTTCGTATTGACCGCTGATATCTACAGTCTTCTTTTCTGCCGCTTTGATGATTACTGCAACTTCAGCAACTTCGCTGAAATCATCCATACCCATTGAAAGTCCTGAACGTGTAGCAAATTCAAAGCCGATATCTTTCAAATCATCGGCGATACGTGCTGTTTCTTCTTGTCCATGGCTAGCGAAAATACCGGCCATAACTGCCTGCAAACGCTTCTTTGTCATTTCTTCGTTCTGGAACGGGAAATCCTCAGGGAGAATTTCGTTGAAAAATAGTCGTCCTAGAGTTGTAGTACGTAATTCTCCACGGAATGGAATAGTCACTGGCGTCTGGTAGTGAATTTTGTGTAAATCACGAGCCATAACTGCTTCTGCAAGCGAACTATACGCAACTGGCGCTACGTCGCTCACACCAGGTCGGTTGTAGGTTAGATAGTAACAACCAAGTACGATATCTTGCTCAATGTTCAAGATTGGAGAACCATCAGCAGGCTTCAACAAGTTCTTGTTGCTGGCCATGATGTTCTTTGCCTCTGCTTGAGCCTTGTCGCTGAGTGGCAAGTGAACAGCCATCTGGTCACCATCGAAGTCGGCGTTGAATCCCTTACAAACTAGTGGGTGAAGCTGAATTGCTTTACCTTCAATCAATCTAGGCTGGAAAGCTTGAATTGAAAGTCGGTGTAACGACGGTGCACGGTTAAGTAACACGTATTTGCCTCGGATGACGTAATCTAGGGCATCCCATACTGCAATTTCGCCGAGTTCAATCATTCTAGATGCTGAGCGAATGTTATGCGCCAAATCACGTTCAATCAAATAGCCAATCACAAATGGTTTGAACAGTTCTAGTGCCATCATTTTTGGTAGTCCACATTCGTCAATTGAAAGTTCTGGTCCAGCAACAATTACTGAACGTCCGGAATAATCCACACGCTTTCCTAGCAAGTTCTGACGGAATCGTCCTTGCTTACCTTTAAGCATGTCAGAAAGTGACTTCAGACGTCGTCGTTGTCCAGTAGATGCAATTGCACGACCAGAACGAGTTGAGTTGTTGTCGACAAGTGCGTCAACTGCCTCTTGCAACATACGCTGTTCGTTTCTACGAATTACTTCTGGTGCATTAAGATCCATAAGTTTCTTCAAACGATTGTTGCGGTTAATGACTCGGCGATATAGATCGTTTAAATCACTTGTTGCAAATCGGCCACCAGTAAGTTGAACCATCGGACGAAGATCCGGAGGAATTACTGGTAGTGTGTTTAGACACATGCTAGTTGGCTTGATGCCAGCACGTTGCATGCTTTCTAGCAGTCGAAGTCGTTTCATCAATTTCT
>Ga0075163_10006690_pt1 | contig 15301 bp, 2 predicted proteins | sample JI1023141ADNA_FD_71478 | JGI IMG/M metagenome (GOLD analysis project Ga0075163, IMG submission 71478) | Wastewater effluent complex algal communities from Wisconsin, to seasonally profile nutrient transformation and Carbon sequestration -... | ecosystem: Engineered > WWTP > Effluent > Algae... | reverse complement strand
CACACGATCACGCAGTTGGAAGTGAATGCGGGCACGGTGAACAACAGTGCGACCGCGACGGGCACGCCGCCGGTGGGCCCGACGGTGACCTCGCCGCCGGACACGACGGCGACGCCGATCGTGCAATCCCCGAGCCAGACACTGGCCAAGGCCCTGACCAATGACAGCACCGGTGGTGCGGTCGTGGTCGGCGACGTGCTGACGTACACGGTGACGCTGACCAACACGGGCAACACGACGTTGACCGGCGTGGTGGTGAACGATCCGAAGATCAGCCCGAGCAGCATCACGTGCGCGACGGTGTTGCCGGGTGCGACCTGCCAGCTGGTGGGTACGTACACGGTGATCCAGTCCGACGCGGATGCGGGGACGATCCAGAACGTGGCGACGGCGACGAGTCCGCTGTGTCCTGCCGGTGGTGTGGGCGTGTGCACGGTGACGGTGGATACGCCGGTCTCCGTGGTCGTCGCCAACGACGACACCGGCACGGTGGCCAACGGCATGACCGGTGGCGTGGCGGTGCCGACGGTGCTGGTCAACGACACGCTGAATGGCGTGGCGGCGACCCCGGCGACGGTGGCGATCACGGTGGCGACCGGTTCGACGGTGCCGCCGCAGCTGACGTTCAACACGACGACGGGCCAGGTGACGGTGAACCCGAATACCCCGGCGGGCACGTACACGTTCGACTACACGATCTGCGAACTACTGAACCCGACCAACTGCGACACCGCGACGGTGGACGTAACGGTCGGGACGGCGCCGATCGATGCGGTGGACGACCTGTTCCCGGCCATCAATGGCGGCAGCGGTGGCAGTACGCCATCGGTGCTGGTCAATGACACGCTGAATGGCGTGGCGGTGGTACCGGCCGAGGTGACGCTTGCCCCAGGGGCCAGCCCGAATCCGGGCCTGGCAATGAACCCGGACGGCACGATCACGATCACGCCCGGTACCGCGGCGGGTACGTACCTGTATCCGTACACCATTTGCGAGGTGTTGAACCCTGCCAACTGCGACACGGCGGTGGCGACGGTTGTCGTGAGTGCGCCTGCAATCGACGCAGTCAACGACACGCCCGCTCCGGTGAATGGCCAAACCGGTGGGACTACCCCGTCGGTGCTCATCAACGACACGTTGAATGGCGTGGCGGTAGTACCGGCCGACGTGACCCTGACCCCAGGCACGGCACCTACGCCGATCTCGGGCAGCCTGGTCATGAACCCGGACGGCACCATCACCATCGCGCCGGGCACGACGTCGGGGACCTACGTCTATCCGTACACGATCTGCGAAGTGGCCAACCCGGCCAACTGCGATTCCGCCATCGCGACGATCGTCGTCCCGGTCTGGGAGAACCCGGCGATCACCGCGACCAAGACCGCAACGCTGACCACCGACAACGGAACGCCGGGCGTGGGCAATGCGGGTGACGTGATCACCTACAACGTGACCGTGACCAACAGTGGCAACGTCGCGCTGAGCAGCCTGGTGGTACAGGACCGCTTCCAGGGCGGTGCGCCGACGACGTTGAACTGCACCCCGACGACGTTGGCGGTAGGTGCGACGGCAACGTGTGCCAGCTACACGCACACCATCACCGTGGCCGAGGCGAACGCCGGTGGCACGCTGGAGAACGTGGTGATTGCGTCCGCGCAGTCCACCACCAGCACCAGCACCGTCACCGTGACCGCCACCAGCACGGCCGTGGTCGAAGTGGAAGCGGTCGACACCACCCTGCGCATCACCAAGGTCGCGGGCGTGCGTGAAGTGAAGATCGGTGACCTGGTCCGCTACACGCTGAGCGTGGAGAACACCGGCTCCAGCAACCTGGTCGGCGGCAGCATCGTCGACACGCCGCCGGCAGGCTTTACCTATGTGGAAGGTTCGCTGGTCGTGATCGATGGCGACAACATGGGCACGGTGTCGGGCCAGAGCCCGATCCGCTTCATGGGCCTGGATGTGGCCGCGGGTGAAACCGCGACCCTGGTCTACACGATGCGCGTAGGCGCGGGCGTCCGCGCCGGCGCACACGTCAACCAGGCGCAGGCGTTCTCGCCCACCGACGAGCCGATCTCCAACGTCACCACGGCCGAAGTTGTCTTGACGGCCGATGCGATGATCGACGAGAGCCTGCTGTTCGGCATGGTCTTCAACGACCTGGACGGTGACGGCTGGCAGGACAGCGCGGCCATGACCGGCGTGCATGTGCAGGGTGGCTTTGCACCGGGTGCGTACGTGGCCAACTCGACCACGATGGATCGTGGCAACGGGCCGCAGCCGCAAGCGGATGCAAGTTCGCCGCTGCTGCATGGCCTCGACGTGGGCAGCATCAGCTCGCGGCAGTCGGTCGCCGATCCGGTGGAAAACCACCAGGTCGTCATCCGCCAGCGCCTCAGCGAACTGTCATTCACCAACGACTTCGTGCTGACCAGTGCGCAAGGCGTGACGGTGAGGATGGATGCCGAAGGCAAGACGACGGTCGAGAAGACCGGCGAAGCGGCCAAGGGCCTCAACGCCGCCGAGCCGACCGTCGAGCGTCGCGTCGCGCAGGGCGAGGGTGGCTACGTGGTGGATTACGTGGTGCGCAACCTGGGCATCGATGAGCGCGGCATCCCCGGCGTGCGCATCGCCTCGGTGGAAGGCCTGCTGATCGAAACCGACCAGTTCGGTCGCTACCACCTGGCCGGCGTGCCGGGCGGCGCATGGGAACGTGGTCGCAACTTCATCCTGAAGGTCGATCCGTCTACCTTGCCGGCCGGTAGCGTGTTCACCACCGACAACCCGCTGCTGCGTCGTATCACCCCCGGACTGCCGGTGCGCTTCGACTGGGGCGTCAAGCTGCCGGTCGAGGAAATCGAAGGCGGCACGCAGCAGGTCGAGATGGAACTGGGTGAAGTCATCTTCACCCCGGGCAGTGCCGAGGTGCGGGCCGAATACCTGCCGGCGATCGAGAAGATCGCCGCCAAGGTGGTCGAGTACCGCGGCGGCGACGTGGTGATCAGTGCCAACGGCCACACCGAAAGCCTGGCCTTCGAACGCGCCAATGCGGTCAAGGCGGCCCTGCTCGGCAAGGTGCCCGCCGACGTTGCCCGCAACCTGATGGTCAGCGTGCGCGCGGATCCTGGTGATCCCGAATCGCTGGTGCTGGGATTGGGCGAGGGTGGCTACCTGTTGGGCAAGGTCCTGTTCGATACCGACAAGTCGGATATCCGACCGGAATTCGAAGCCCTGCTCGACACCCTGGCACAGGCACTGGAAAAGCGCGGTGGTGGCGATGTCGCCGTCATCGGCCACACCGACGTGCGTGGTTCGCATGCCTACAACGCGGCGCTGGGATTGCGTCGCGCCAAGGCTGTCTACGAGGCGCTGGCCAAGCGCATGAGTCCGGAAGTCCGCGCCAAGCTGCGCGTGGACGTCAGTAACGACCCGACAGCCCCTGTCGGCGTGAAGCGTAAGTAAGGGGCCCGGACCATGAAGAACATGAAGATGAAACTGCTGGATTACACCCTCATCAGCCTGTTGGCAGGCATGGCGCCCATGGCGTCTGCCCAGCAGCAAGCACCGGTTGGGAACGAGCCTGCGGCCGGCGAAGCGGCGTCCACGCCGCTGGATTGCACCGATGCGGGTTGCAGCTCGCAGGAAGGACTGCTGTTCAAGCTGCGCACGCGCAGCTACGACAAGCCCGTGACCGAAGGCACCAGCGCGCAATCGTCCTCAGCGGAACTGCAGCCGGACCGTCGCGTGTCGATTGGCCTGGAGCAGCCAGGCAAGGCCGTGGCCACCGGCAAGTTCTCCATCTCGCTGCCCAACGGCGGCGTGATCTGGGCGACCGAAGATCCCACCCTGGGCCAGCCGGAACTCTCTGTTTCTGCGCCCACCATGGTGCCGTTCGACGGCACGCGCATCACCAAGCCGGTGCAGTTCTTCGTGCGTGGCAACTACTCCGCGTTCGTGAAGCGTTTCGAGATGACGCTGTACCGCAGCAGCGACGCCGACCTGATCTCTCCCATCGCGCAGTTCCCCATCGACGTGGCCAACGTCACCCAGGCCGACTGGGATGGCGCGTTGCCAAGCGGCGTCAATTTCCGTGCCGGCGACGAGCTGGTGTACGTGCTGCGTGCGTATGACGCAGACGGCAATTTCGACGAAACCTACCCGCGCACGCTCCAGCTAGTGAAGCCGGAAGAAGCCGAACGCGGCAACCAGATCCTGCGCGACAGCACCGAACGTTTCCTCGGCACCGGCCTGTCCAACGAGCAGGCGCAGACCCAGAGCCTGATCGCCAGCGTGTTCGCCGAAAATGGCCTGCGCCAGCAGAACATCCCGATCTACGGTTCGCGCATCCGCGTGCAGGGCCGCAACCTGCCCGAAGGGTATTCGCTGATCATCAATGGCGAAAACTACCCGGTCGACCTGGAACGCAAGTTCGTGGCCGAGTACCTGGTGCCGGTGGGCCAGCATGCCTTCGACATCCAGCTGCAGGGCGGTGCGCCGACCCTCAGCGGCGAACCCGCCAACACCTCTGCCAGCAGCACCCTGCGCCATACCTTGAACGTCGATGTCACCGGCAAGTATTTCTTCGCCGTGGGCCTGGCCGACGTCACCATCGCGCAGAACGACATCGGCGGTTCCAACGAACCGTTCCTGGTCGACAGCCGTTACGACGACGACGTGATCAGCGACGGTCGCCTGGCGTTCTATGGCAAGGCGAAGTTGAAAGGCAAGTACCTGATCACGGCGCAGGCCGACACCACCGAACGCGACCTGGAGCACCTGTTCGACGGCTTCACCCAGGCCGATCCGCAGGACATCTTCCGCCGCCTCGATCCGGACCTGTATTACCCGGTGTACGGCGACGACTCCACCACCTATCGCGATGTCGACACCATGGGCCGGTTCTACCTGCGCGTGGACTGGGACAAGAACCAGGCGCTGTGGGGCAACTTCTACACCGGTTTCACCGGCACCGAATACGCGCAGTACGTGCGTTCGCTGTATGGCGCGGCGCTGACCTGGCGTTCGCGTGCCACCAATGCCTGGGGTGACCCGGGCACGGAAATCCGCGGCTTCGCCTCGCAGGCACAGACCGCGCCGGGCCACACCGAATTCGTCGGCACCGGCGGCAGCCTGTATTACCTCAAGCACACCGACGTGTTGCCGGGTTCGGACATCGTGGTGCTGGAAGTGCGCGACCTGACCACCGGCCGCGTGGAAAACCGCATCACCCTGCAGCGCGGCACCGATTACGAAATCAGCGAACTGCAAGGCCGCGTGTTGCTGACGCGTCCGCTGGCGCAGATCACCCGCGAAAACATCCCCACCCTGACCCGCGACACGCCGCTGGACGGCTTCGAACAGCGTCTGGTCGTGGATTACGAATGGGTGCCGAACAATTTCGATGCGGACGACGTCACTGCTGGTTTCCGTGGCAAGCACTGGTTCGGCGACCACGTCGGTGTGGGCGTGACCCACGTCAACGAGCAGCGTGCCGGCGACGACTACAGCCTCACCAGCGCGGACATCACCCTGCAGGCGGGCAAGGGCACCTACGTCAAGGCCGAGTACAGCCAGACCGAGTCGTACAGCGCGCCGGTGTTCTTCTCCGACAACGGTGGTTTCACCTTCACCCAGATCAATCCGGTCGGCCCGCGCGAAGGCGAGGCCAAACTGGTCGAAGCCCGTGCAAACTTCAAGGAGCTGGGCTGGACGGCGCAGGACTGGAGCGCCGGTGCCTGGTGGCGCGACGTGGGTGCAGGCTATTCCATCGCCCGCGCCGACAGCGGCCAGGCCATCACCGAATACGGCGCGGAAGTGCTGGGCCAGTTCACGCCCAACCTGCGTTTCTATTCGCGCTTCAGCAAGGCCGAACGCGGCGACGAAGCGCTGACGCAGGCGCAGGTCACCGGCGAATGGCGCATCAACGACACCAGCACGCTCAGCGGTGAAATCCGCCGCGTGGAAGAAGAGCGCCTGAGCGGCAACAGCGCGGGCACGCTGGGCGCGGTGCGCTACACGCACCGCTTCGGCACCAAGCTGGATGTGTACGGCACTGCGCAGGTGACGCTGGATGACGACGGTGGCGAATACGAGGACAACAACGCCTTCACCCTGGGCGGCAAGTACCTGTTCGGCGACCTGTCCACGGTCGGTGCGGAATTCACCACCGGTGATCGCGGCGACGCGGCCACGGTGAACGCGGAATACCGCCTCAGCCCGGAGCAGACCGTCTACGGCGCGTACACGTTCTCCACCGACAGCACCGAATACGATTCGCTGTTCAATCCGAATCGCCAGAACGGCTGGACCCTGGGCCAGCGCTGGAGGCTGTCGCAGCAGGTCAACCTGTTCAACGAAAGCCAGTACCTGAAGACGCCCAACGAGTCCGGCCTGGCGCACACCTTCGGCATGGATTTCTATCCGGCGCAGGGCTGGAACCTGGGCTTCACGCTGCAGGACGGCGACCTGACCAACAGCGAAGGCGGCAACGTCGATCGCAACGCGGTCAGCATCAGCGGCGGCCGCACGTCACCGGATACCGACTGGAACAGCAAGCTTGAATGGCGCAAGGACAGCGGTGCCGAGCAGCGCGAGCAGTGGGTCAGCAGCAATCGCCTTACGCACAAGATCAACGAGAGCTGGCGCATCGCGGCGCGCCTGAATTACTCGGAAACCGAGGACCAGCTGGATGCCGCGGCGGGCGCCAAGTTCGTCGAAGGCAATGTCGGTTTCGCCTGGCGTCCGTGGAACAGCACGCGCTGGGGCGTGTTCGGTCGCTACACGTACCTGTACGACCTCTCCACGCTGGGCCAGGTGGGCGGTGCGGACTACGACCAGAAGTCGCAGATCGTGTCACTGGAAGGCGTGTACAAGCACGACCAGCATTGGGAATTCGCCGCCAAGGCTGCGCGTCGCGAGGGCGAAGTACGCTTCGGCCGCCTGGCCGGCGAGTGGGAGGATTCATCCACCACGTTCATGGCCGCGCAGGCGCGCTATGAATTGCGCACGCAGTGGCATGCGTTGGCCGAATACCGGTGGCTGGACGTCACTGACGGCGGCACCAGGACAGGCTGGCTGGTCGGCGTGGACCGCGACATCAACACCAATTTCCGCATAGGCGTGGGTTACAACTTCACCGATTTCAGTGATGACCTCACTGATTTTGATTACGACCACCGGGGCTGGTTCTTGAACATGGTTGGCACTTACTGATTGAAGTGCGTGCAGGCAGGATGTTGAGGGTTGCGCAATGCAAGGTTGGTTGCGCAGTCCAGTGAAGATGTAGCGACCGACCGTTTTTCCCAGCCACGTTTTTGATGCCAGCGCACTCTGATTTGCAGTGCGGACAGGCGCCACCCGAGAACCAGCTTCATGTCTATTTCAATTGCCGCCTCAAAAACCAAGCTCTGGCAACGCGCATCTCAAGGGCTGTTTCGCTGCCTCTTGCCAGCCGTGGTTCTCCTGGGCGCTTCGGGCCAAGCCAACGCAGTCGAGACGCTGGACTGGTCGGCGCAGACGGCGGCGACCGTAACGTCAACAAGTCCGTATGTCACGACGGTCGGTGGTATCACGGTCACCACGTCTACGTCTTACACCGGTACGGCTGCCACGTGGGACGAGCTTCCGGTGACGCAGGTTAGGCCGACAGGCTCGTACAACGGGTTAAACGGCTATCTATTCATGAGCATGGATGCGGCCTTGGGTGCTGCGTCGCCTTCCTCGCAGGTGACATTCACCTTCTCTCGCCCGGTCACCAGCCTCTCCTTCACCATCGTCGATATCGATGGCGGCCCCAATTTCGCGTGGAATGATCGCGTGAACGTGACCGGTGCGCCTGCACAAACCCCTGGCACCACGTTCGTTGGTAGCGCCGTCACGTGGACAACTAGTGGCACCACCGGTACTGCACAGTCCAACTCGAATCAGAATCAGGACACCGCAGTAGCCAACGTGACGGTTCGCTTTGCGTCGCCGGTTACTTCCGCGACCGTCAGGTACTTTGCCGCGCCCGTGACCGTCGACGTTAGTGGCGATGGACCGAATAGCCAGAACATTGCCATCGGTGACCTGACCTGGGACTCGGGCGCAGTGCGCGTGCAAAAGGCTACCAACGGTGGCGTGGGCGGTCCCTTCACGTTCACGCAAAGTAATCTTCTGACAACACCGGCGGGCATCACCACGACGGCCAGCAACACCCCGGCGCCCGCAGCGCCGACTGCTAACGAAATCAATGCGCCTGGCACCAATGTGACCATTACCGAATCCCCGTTGTCGGGTTGGGCGTTGAGCACTGCGACATGTACCGATGCAAACAGTGCGGTGACAGGCAATTCGGGGAATCTGGGCACAGTGTCCGGCAATACGGTCACGCTGAATTCCAGCGCGCTGACGCTGTCAGGCTCCAACATCACCTGCCGTTTCAACAACGCTATTGTGCAACCAACCTTCGGCACCTGTGATGCGCGGATGTTCCTTGAGCAGACCAACAGTGCCGGAACCACTACCACGCTCTACGACGTGGACTATGCAACTACGCCGTTCACCTATGCGCTTTTGGGTTCAGGCATTTCTCGAAACGGCGTGGGCTACAACCCGCTGGACAACTACATCTACGGTATCGAGTGGACTGGCTTCAGTGGTAACGAGCTGATCCGAGTGGGTTCCGATGGCAGTGGCCTGAACCTGGGTGTGGTCACCAACCTTCCGATATCGAATTACAACAACGGCGCTTTCTCGCCAGCGGGCGAGTACTACGTTACCAGTGGATTTGGCGGCACAAGCCTGTACCGCATCAATGTGAACACGCGAGTGGCGACTGTCGTTACCATGTCGCAGTCAATCACAGTCAGCGATATAGCTTGGCACGCTGGACTGTTGTGGGGTGTCGATTCCACCACTAGCAGGTTGGTCAGCATCAATCCCACCAGTGGCGTGGTAACTACGATTGGGTCATCGTCTCCAGTCAACAATGCTATCGCCATGTGGGGGTTCAATAACGCGCTGTTCGCCAGCCCCGGCTCCAGCATCTATGCTATTGATCCTTCAACTGGTGTGGCAACGCTGGCCAGCACATCCCCAGCTGCCAGCAACGGTGATGGTGCAAGTTGTCCGACCGCCGCCATCCAGCTCGACGCCGACCTGTCGGTGACGAAGACGAACACGCCGGGGTCGGGTCCGAACGACTTGCCGACGGACACGTTCAACCCGGGCGAGACGCGCACGTACAGCATCGTGGTGAGCAACAGCAGCGGCTCGTTTGGTGCGCAGAACATCACGGTGAGCGATCCGATTCCGGCGGGCATTACGGCGTCCACGGTGAGCTGGACCTGCACGGCCACGGCACCTGCAGGCGTTGCGCGCTGCGGTGCCCCTAGCGGCACGGGTGCGCTCAACGACACCGGCCTGGACCTGCCGCCCGGTGGCGTGGCTACCTACCTGCTGACGCTGACGGTGCCGACCACCTTCACCGGCGACTTGTCCAACACGGTAACCATCACCCCGCCCAGCACCATCAACGACACCAACGCCGCCAACAACACTGCGACCGATGTCGATCAGCCAACGGCCCGCCTGACCATCGTCAAGTCGGTGCCCTCTGGGCAGGGCACCAACTTTGATTTCAGTCAGTCCGGCATGCCTTCTACGGCGACAGGCGCGCCCAACGCCGCCACGGTGACGGCATTCAACTTGAACCCGAGCGTAGTGGCAGGTAGCAACCTGACGGCGACCCAGACCTATATCAACGTGCCCCCCGCCACGGCGATCACGGTCAACGAGTTGAAGAGCAACAACATCAACCAGTACGCATTGGTGAACATCGCCTGTGCCAACGCCGCGGGTGCACCGGTCGGCAGCACCTTCCCGACTAGCATCAACAACGCGGCAGCCAACGGCGCGCCGGTGGGCACGGCCACCATCACCCTGGTGCCAGGTGCCAACGTCACGTGCACCTTCAACAACGTGCGCAACCCGCGCATCGTGATCGTGAAGAACACGGTGGGTGGCGACGGTACCTTCACCTTCAACGAAACCAGTTCCGCATCCGGTACTTCACTGTCACCGACCAGCCCGATCACGCTGGTGACGTCTGGTGGCTCCGCCACGGTCAACACCACGATTGCCGGACTTAGCGGCGCGGCCACCACCAATGTGACCATCACCGAGGCGGTGACGGCCGGCTTCACCCTGAGCAGTGTCAACTGCACCAACCTGTCTAGCGGCACGGCATTGACCACGGGCACCACGCCCTCGGCCACGGTCAATCTGGCCAGCCAACAAGTGGTGTTGGGCGGCGTTGCCACCGGCTCGGAAGTGCAGTGCACCTTCACCAATACGCGCAACGCACGGTTGCAGCTGCGCAAGACGTGGGTGAACGCGCAGCTCAACAACGCAGTCAACATTCCGGCGACCACTGGCTTCACCACCAACACCACCGCCTTCAGTTCGGTCGCCAACACCGCCAATGAATCCGACAGCAGTACGACGGTCGGCGTGCTGGTGGGTGCCACGGGCAACTTGCCGACGGAAAGCTTCACCGTTGGCTCGCAAGCCAACTACCTCACGACCGGTTGGGTGTGCACGGACGGCAGCAGCACGGTGAATGTGGCGCAGGGCGGCAGCCTGACCATTCCTGCCAGCAGTGCAGGGGCCACGTTGGTGTGCACGCTGACGAATACCCGCCGGCAGGCCACGCTGGCTTTGGCGAAGGTGTGGTCGAACGCGGTGGTCAATGACACAGCCAGCCTGCAAAGCAGTGGCGGCGTGAACAGCGCCACGCTGGCCTCGGTGGTTAATAATGCCAACGAAACCGATACAGGTACTGCGGTAAGCGTATTTGCAGGTGAAGTACTAGCGCTGTCGGAAACGTTTGGTGGGTCCAACGTGGGCGTGTACACCGCCAGTGCCTGGACGTGCACGGGCACCTCGGGCTTGTCGGGTTCCAGTCTGACCGTTGGCGGCGCAGATTCCACCATGGTGTGCAGCATCACCAACAGTCGCGCCAGTGCGAACTTGTCCATCACCAAGGCCAGCACGACCAGTCCAGTGGTGGCGGGTGGCACCATCACCTACAGTATCGTGGTGACCAACAACGGTCCCTCCGCCGCCAACAACGCGGTGGTGAGTGACGATTGGACGACCGTGCCGGGACTGGACTGCAGTGCAACGGCGGTGCCGCCGGGTACGGCGACGTGCGCGGCCTCGGGCACGGCGGGGACGCAGTGTCCGGCAGCGGGCAGCGTGACACCTGCCGCGTTGCAGGCGGGGATAGCGATACCGGCGTTCCCGAATGGAGGCGTCATCACCTTCACCTTGCAATGTGCGGTGACGGCTACGGGCAGCCCGTAAACATTTGCGCCGGAACCTTCGAAAGGTTCCGGCGTGAATCAAGGCAACACATCCACCAACCTGCTGCGTTGCTTGTCTCCACGGATCAGCCATCCCCCGACAAGCTGCGTAGCTTGTCCAGTGAATGAAGCGGGTCGGGCTGCATGAGTTCCAGTCAGTGAATGTGAGGCCTGTCAGTCTGGCCTTCTTCACATGCAGTCATGTGAAATAGTGCACAATTCAGGCGTAATTCGCATTTCTGTCATGGTTGGCGCAGGGGGCTTGTGTAGTGACTTCAACGTCGATCTCGGCCAGCAGAGCCGACGACGCAGGGATATCTCGGGTTATATCTTTGCCTCATGCCTTTCTTGGGCACGCACGACTTCCACTTGGCTTGCGCCATGGACTTGCCACGCTGGCCCTGTTGCTCAGCGCGATGCTGCCGTCGACCGCGATGGCGCAGGCGCTGGTTTGCGCAACGCCCGGCCAGGAGACGACCAATCCAGTCAGTGGCGTCATCAATACCTATTACCCGGGCGGCACGGCCAGCCTGTCGGCGGGCGCGACAAGCCTTGGCCTGGGCACGCGTGATGCGCGTGGCAGCAGCACGCCCATCGCGGCCGGCGACCTGGTGCTGGTGATCCAGATGCAGGACGGCACGCTCAACAGCACCAACAACAGCAATTACGGCAACGGCAGCGGCAGCGGGCAGGGCACGACCAGCATGGGCAGTGCCGGCCGCTACGAATTCGTGCGTGCGGACAGCGTGGCCGGTAGCACGGTCACGTTCACGCCGGCATTGACGCACAGCTATGTCAATGCGGCCGCCACCACTACCGCCGGGCAGAAGCGCTACCAGGTGATCCGCGTGCCGCAGTACACGGCAGTCACCATGAATGGCGTGACCGGACCGGCGTGGAACGGTGCTACCGGCGGCGTGGTCGTGGCGGATTCCACCAGCACGTTGACGCTGGGCAGCGCTACGCTCGAAGGGCAGGCGAATCGCGCGGTGTTCCTCGCAGGCCGCGGCTTTCGCGGCGGCGCAGGCGTCACGGCCAGTGCAAATGGCAACGACACCGAGTGGCGCAGCACGGCCAACGCCAACGGCATCAAGGGCGAGGGCATTGCGGGCACGCCGCAGCGGATGTCGAACAAGACCAATAACTTTGGTGCTGCAGTCAATGGTGGCTCGTTGACACAGGTAAATACGGGCGCGCAGGGTTATCCGTTCGGTGACTATGCGCGTGGCGCCCCGGGCAACGCCGGTGGCGGCGGCACCGAGGGAACCGCCCCGCCAGGTGATAGCCAGCGCAATGCCGGCGGCGGCGGCGGCGGTAATTTCGCTGCAGGTGGTTTGGGTGGCCGGCCGTGGAATGCTCCGCTGAACGACACCAATGGCCGAGGCGGCGCGGGCTATGCGGGCAGCATAGGCTTCAACCGCATCCTGATGGGCGGTGGTGGCGGTGCCGGTGGTACCAACAATTCCACCGCCGACAGCAGCACCTATGAAAACAATGGCATCGGTTGCAACGCCGGCGCACTGTGTTCTTCCGGCGCATCGGGTGGCGGCATCGTGATCCTGCGCGCGCGTTCCTTCACCGGTGCAGGCGTGATCGACGTGCGCGGCGCGCATGGCTACAACGTGGAGAACGATGCGGCCGGCGGCGGGGGCGCCGGCGGAACCGTGGTGCTGCAGGCCTCGCAGGGCGGCACCGCCACCGTCGACGCGAGCGGCGGTGATGGCGGCAACGCGTGGGCGGGCAACACCGGCGGCATCGCCAATCGCCATGGTCCTGGTGGCGGTGGTGGTGGCGGCTTCGTGGTTTTTTCGCCCAGCAATTTCGCGGTGTCGGCTACGCTCACCGGTGGTCGCGCAGGCCGGACCAGCAACGGTTCGACCGACACTTACGGCTCGAACGGTAACAACGGCGGACAGAATGGCTTCGCAGCGCCCGACGCCCCCGGCGTCAGCCCCGGTGCGGACTGCTTCCCCGAGCTGCGCTTGGCCAAGACCAACAACGGCAGCACGTTGAACAACGGTGATGGCAGCAACTACGTGCTGACCGTCAGCAACGTGGGCGGCACCGCCACCAACGGCACGACGACCGTGGTCGACGTGCTGCCCACCGGTATTACGGTGGGCAACGGCGCGGTGCCGCTGACCGGTGCACAGGCGGCCAACTGGACATGCAACTCCGCATCCAACGTGCTGACCTGTACCACCAGCACGGCGGTGGCCGCAGCGGGCAGCAGCGTCTTCGGCTTCACGGCGCTGGTGGAAACGGTCCCCAACGGCTCCAGCGTCACCAACCGCGCGCGCGTGGGCGGCGGCGGCGATCCCAACAAGCCTGCGCCCAACGCCACGACCACGGCAGAGTGCACCGGCAACAACACCCCGGCTGGCTGCGCCATCGACGTCGATACCGTCAACGCAGCGCTGCTCTCCGTGGTCAAGACCGACAACAGTGCAACCGTACTGGCGGGTGGAACGACTACGTACCAGCTGACCGTTTCCAACACAGGCGCCGCACCCACCGTCGGCAGCATCCGGGTGGTGGACGTGTTGCCCGTTGGCATGAGCTACACCGGCGCGTCGCCGTTCAGTAGTGGTGGTTTTGATTGCGTCTACACCGCGGCGGACCTCAGCTTCACCTGCAATCGCGCGACCCCGATCCCCAACGGCACCAGCACCGTGGTCGCGATCCCGGCAAGCGTTGCGGCCTCCACCGCCAGCGCATTGACCAACCGCGCACAGGTGGGCGGTGGTGGCGATCCCGGCAAGGTGACGTTGCCCACCGTCGCGTCGACCACGGCCTGCCCGGCGCCGACCTCACCCGATATCAACAACAGCAATGTCGCCACGGGCTGCACCGCGGACACCAATTCGGTGACCAACATCAGCCTTGCGCTGGAAAAGGACGACGGCCAACCGTTCATGCCCATCAACGGCCAGACGACGTACCAGTTCCGCGTGCGCAACAGCGGCACGGTGGATTCAGTAGGCACCATCCAGTTCCGCGACGTGTTGCCGACGCCGATGACGTGGCCGACCACGCTGACGCTTGCAGGACCCAATGCCGCGGACTGGAGCTGCACCCGGGTGTCGGCGACGGTGGTGACGTGCACGTCCAGCGTCATCATCACGGCAGGCAATCTCAGCAATTTCAGCCTGGTGGCCAACGTGGGCGCGGCCACCAACCTGACCCAGTACACCAACCGTGCCCGCATCGGCGGTGGTGGCGACGCGGACCTGCCCGCTGTCCTGACCGATGCGCTGGTCAATGCCTGCACCGGCAACAACGTCCCGGTGGGTTGCGCCATCGATCTCAACACGGCGCAGAATGCCGCGCAGGTTCGCCTGGCCAAGAGCCACGTGGATCCACAGGCGAAGCAGCCGGGTGACAGCATCACCTTCAACCTGGTGGTCAGCAACAGCGGCGGCAGCACCACCAGCGCCGATATCCGCGTCGTCGATGTCTTGCCTGCAGGCATCACCTATCCGGGCCCGGCGTCCTTCAGTTCAGGTGGCTTTGCCTGCACGCATGCGACGGGTGTGATCACCTGCAATCGCAACAACACCCCCGCAACCAATCGATTGGCGGCAGGCGAATCCGCGACCATCAGTTTCGTGGCAACAGTGTCCACTGGCATAGGCAGCGGCGTGCTGGTGAACCGCGCGCAGGTTGCCGGTGGCGGTGACCCGCAGCTGGGGGCAGCGGCCACGGCCACGGCGACTACGACGGCCGAATGCAGCAGCAACGGCACGGCCTACCTGGGCTGTGCGGTCGACCCGGTGCCCGTGGTGCTCAATGCCAACCTGTCCATCACCAAGAGCAACGCGGCGTCATCGGTGGTTGCAGGTGGAACGGTGGACTACACCATCGTGGTCAGCAATGCCGGCCCAGCGGCAGCGAACGGTGCGGCCGTGCGCGATCCCGCGGCCACGGGCCTGAATTGCACCACCGCCACCTGCGGC
>Ga0075163_10006689_pt1 | contig 15301 bp, 8 predicted proteins | sample JI1023141ADNA_FD_71478 | JGI IMG/M metagenome (GOLD analysis project Ga0075163, IMG submission 71478) | Wastewater effluent complex algal communities from Wisconsin, to seasonally profile nutrient transformation and Carbon sequestration -... | ecosystem: Engineered > WWTP > Effluent > Algae... | reverse complement strand
TACATGCATGCGCCTATTGTTACTGGCAGCGATGCAGAAGGTGCTGGTGAAATGTTTAAAGTTACAACGCTTCCACTAGAAAACCCTCCGCGCAATACTGATGGCTCCATCAACTACATGGAAGATTTTTTTGGAAAAGCTACCAATCTTACTGTGAGTGGGCAATTAGAAGCTGAATTGGGTGCATTGGCTTTAGGCAACGTGTATACCTTTGGTCCAACTTTTAGAGCCGAAAACAGCAATACACCAAGGCATTTGGCCGAGTTTTGGATGATTGAGCCAGAAATGGCCTTCTATGATATTCATGACAATATGGATTTAGCAGAAGAGATGTTGAAATATTTGATCAACTATGCGCTTCAAAACAGTAAAGATGATTTAGAGTTTTTAAATCAGATGTATGATAAAGAATTGATTACACGTTTACAAAGTGTTGTTGACAAACCTTTCATTCGTTTAACTTATACACAAGCCGTTGAAATTTTAGTTGGTTTTAATGACAAGTTTGAATTTAAGGTTGAATGGGGCACAGATTTGCAAAAAGAACATGAAAACTTTTTAGTATCACATCATGGCGGACCTGTTATTTTAACTGACTATCCAAAACACATCAAAGCTTTTTATATGAAGCAAAATGAAGATGGAAAAACAGTTCGCGCTATGGATATATTATTCCCTTGGATTGGTGAAATAATTGGAGGCTCACAGCGCGAAGAAAACTATGATAAATTGTTGAACCGTGTGACCGAAATGGGAATTGATGAAGATGAAATTTGGTGGTATTTGGATACACGCAGGTTTGGAACTTGTCCGCACGCTGGCTTTGGTTTAGGTTTTGAGCGTTTGATGTTATTTGTAACTGGTATGACTAACATTCGTGATGTAATACCTTTCCCTAGAACACCTAAAAACGCTGAATTTTAATACGTAGATTTGCCCTCATGTTAAAACAATCGCTGCAACAAAAGCTTTTACAAAAATTATCTCCACAACAAATTCAATTAATGAAGTTGTTGCAGATTCCTACTGTGGGCTTGGAGCAGCGCATAAAAGAAGAGTTAGAAATAAATCCTGCATTAGAAGAACTTGAAGGAGATCAAGAAGATTACAAAGACCAGGAAGAAGATGAGTTTAGCAACAATGAAGATGAAGAAGTAGAAGGATTTGAAGACAGCGAACAAAGTCGTGATGATTTTAATTTAGATGAATTTATTGATGATGATGAAATTCCATCTTACAAATTAAACATCAAAAATAGTGGCGAAGATGATGAAAGAAAAGACATTCCAATTAGTGGTACGCTTAGCTTTCAGGATTATTTAAGTACTCAGTTAGGTTTACTGGTGCTTGATGATGAGCACTATCAAATTGCTGAATTTTTAATTGGGAATATAGATGATGATGGTTACATGCGCAGAGAATTGGCCGCCTTGGTGGATGATTTGGCCTTTACGCAAAACATCAATACCACAGAAAAAGAATTGGAAGAGTTGCTTAAACTCATTCAGGAGTTTGATCCTCCGGGCATTGGTGCGCGTAATTTACAAGAGTGTTTAGATTTGCAATTGAAGCGCAGATACAAAGAAACCCACGATCCAGTGGTGAAAATTGCGATGATGATTGTAGAGCAAAACATGGAAGAGTTTAGTAAAAAACACTTTGAGAAAATAGCTAAAAAATTAGATTTAGAGGATGTGGAAGAAGGCGATGATCAGTTATTGAAAGATGCCATTCATGAAATTTTAAAATTAAACCCACGCCCAGGAAACTCTATGAATGAAGGGCAGCGGAGCATTCAACACATTATACCCGATTTTATTTTACACAACAATGATGGGGAATTGGAGTTAAGTATCAATTCTAAAAACATGCCAGAGTTACGTGTAAGTAAAAGCTATATGGAAATGCTGGAGGAATATAGCAAATCGAAGCTAGCAAGCAAAGACAAGAAAGAAGCTGTTCAGTTTGTAAAGCAAAAAATAGAAGGTGCTAAGTGGTTTATTGATGCCATTAATCAACGCCAACACACTTTGATTACTACAATGCAGGCCATCATTGATTATCAATATGAATATTTTTTAGAGGGTGATGAAACCAAAATGCGACCAATGATTTTGAAAGACATTGCCGATAAAGTAGGTTTGGATATTTCAACGGTATCGCGTGTGGCCAATAGCAAATACATACAAACGCCTTTTGGTACTTTGTTGCTCAAATCATTTTTTAGTGAGTCTTTATCTAACGATCAAGGCGAGGAAGTTTCTACACGAGAAGTAAAAAAGATATTAGAAGATTGCATTGCTGCCGAGAAAAAAGGCAAGCCTTTAACCGATGAAAAACTAGCCAAAATCTTAAAAGAAAAGGGATATAATATTGCTAGAAGAACTGTTGCAAAATATCGTGAGCAATTGAATATTCCTGTTGCCAGGATGAGGAAGGAGATATGATAAAAAAGAGGAGCCTCAAATTATAAAGCTCCTCTTTTTTAATTAATAATTTAAAAATTATTCTGTAACTACAAGTTTCATAAAGTCTGTGTTTTTTTGATTCCCAATTTTAATAAAATATACTCCAGCATTTAGTTGATGTGATATAATATTGGTGCTCGTATTTAGGGTTTTTTGTAACACAATTTTTCCTGAAATATTATACACATCAAGTTGTAGGTTCTCGTCAAAATCTGCAATGTTTATTGTAAAACTTTCCATAGATGGATTAGGAAAAATAGAAATATGATTCGATTGATTTTGAGTTGTAGACTTTATATCAACAGTTGTATTTGGCAAAGCACACAATGGAATTTTATATAATTCCCAACCTCCAGCTAAATCCTTTCCTCTATACAAAAGTTGATTATTAAGTTCAGCAAAAGAAGAGCCCCAATAAGCAAAATTGATAATGGTACTATTTACAGCAGGCAAACTATCGGCAATGATACCTGTACCTGTTAATAAGCCATCTGTAACTGCAATTTGAAATCCTGAAAGGTTAGGGTTTGCAAAATAGCTTTTGTTGAAATATAATTTATCGCAAAAAATGTTCTCTTTTAACAACGTTGGATTGAATGGATCTGATGCAATTGGTGGATTAAAAGTTAACAAGTTAATTAAGCTCTGTGTGGCATTTGTGCTTGGGTCTAATGCATATACATTTGTTTCGCTACCATCTATTGTTCCGGCAAAAATAAGTTTGTTGTTGATTGCTACAATGCTTTCGGCCACACCAGAATTAACACCAGGTCTAAAATCAAAAACCATTGATGTTCCTGCGGTAGTGCCATCTGTTTTATATAGTTCTGTTCCATTGGTTGGTGTATTTGCAATAAAATAAGTAAAGCCATTTAAAGTTGCAAATCCGGAAAGACTCTTTAAAGATTTACCGATGCCTACATTAATATCTTTTACCATCATTGTGCCAGAAATAGTGCCATCAGAAGTCCACAATTCTGCTCCATGTATACCGTCATTAGCAAAAAAATAGGCTCTTTGTCCATCAGAATGAAACTGTGTAAAGCCATCGTTCCAACCAAGCATATCTGCAGTTCCAGGATTAATGTCCATCAATAAAGTTGTACCTGCAGCGGTACCATCCGTAACATACAATTCTTCTCCTAAACTTGAAGTTTTAGCAGTAAAAACTACTTTATTATTGGCTACTCTTACAAAGTGCCCAGGCTGGGCATTTGAAATAAAATTAGATGGATCAAAGTCCATAAGAAGCTGTGTGCCTGCGGCAGTTCCATCGCTAATATACAGATTGGTTTTTGTTGCTGTTGTGTCTGCTGCAAAAATAAAATGCAATGAGTCTATTTCAAATACATTGGGTAAATAAAGATTATTATAGAAAGCTCTAAATCTAATATTCTTAAGCAATGTAGTTCCACTGTTTGAGCCATCAGTAACCCACATTCCATCAGTTATTCCATCGTATGCATAAAAGTAAACTTTATTGTTAAATGCATAAAAGCTATTAAGGTAAGATGATCCATTGGGATTGATTTCTTTCAGCAAAGTAGTCCCACTATTTGTTCCATCAGAAACGAATAATTCTAAATTTAAATTGTTGGTATCAGGTGGTGTAACAAAATTATTGTAGGCTCTAAAAACTAGTTTATTATTAGTAACACCTGTTTCAAAAAAATCGGATGCATCGTTTGTAAAGCAAGACCTATAGCTTGGATGCAAATCTTTAACTTGTGTAGGAAAAATTGACTGCGCTAAAATAAATTGAGAGGTAAATAGGAAAACGAAAAGTAATTTTGTTTTTTGCATAAAGCTAGGTTAAGTATTAATTGATTGTTTTTTATTTGCCGCAAGGTAGGTTACATTTTCAATTAGAGTATCAGTACTGGTGGGTATTTTAAGGGTCCCACATTTTTGTGTTCCTTTCAAAAATTATGAATCATTTATAATCATTTTTAAATATTTGATACCATATTTTAATATAGTTTTGTATTTCAATTTTACAACAATAGATTATTGATATCTTTATTAAATAACCTAGCCAAACTCCTCTCCTACCTGCTGCATCCCGTGTTTATGCCAAGCTATGCAGTATATTTATTGTTGAATAACTCTACATTTAAAATCAATGAAAAAATTGGGTGGTTAATTTATGCTTTGGTATTCTTAAATACTTGTTTACTGCCTGTTTTTGCAACTTTAATTTTGAAAAAATTTGGCTTAGTAAGTAGCATGCAAATTAATGCTCAAGAAGAGCGCAGCACACCTTATTTAATATCCTTTATCTTTTTTTCAAGTACATGGTGGCTGTTGAACAAAGCACCTTTACCGCCAATTGTGGCGCAGTTAATGTTAGGTGCATCAATTGCTATTTTGTTTACTGGTATCATTAATTTAAAAATGAAAATAAGTGCGCACATGGTTGGCATTGGTGGTGCAACTGGTGCTTTTTTAGTTGTAGGCTTAACCGGATTTCAGGACTTTAGTATTTTTGTTATTGCAGGAGTTTTTATTGCTGGTTGCCTTGGGTGGGCGCGCTTACAGTTGAATGCCCATACGCCAAAAGAGGTTTACAGTGGATTTTTACTAGGTGTTTTATGCCAATTAATAGCTGATAAAATCGCTTGATTTATACAAATTGCTTGTTTGATAAACAAATTGATTATATTTGTAATGTTTATATAATAAACGGCTATTGTTTTAGTAGCTAAGTTTAACCCTAAAAGATTTATTTTGATTACACACAATTCGTTGGAATACAACACTGATTTACCGCCTTTAATAATTTCTGAATATGGCAGAAACATTCAAAAGATGGTTGATTTCGCCATTTCTGTGCAAGACAGAGAAGAACGCAACAGAGTGGCTCGTGCTATTATAGATATTATGGGACAATTGAACCCACATTTGCGCGATGTAAATGATTTTAAACATAAACTTTGGGATCATTTGTTTGTGATATCAAAGTTTCAGTTAGATGTTGATTCACCTTATCCAAAACCAAGTCCTGAGACTTTTACTACCAAACCTCAACGTGTAGCCTATCCAAGAAATAACATTCGTTTTAAGCATTATGGAAAGGTTGTTGAAGACATGATTCAAAAGGCCATAGAAATGCAAGAGGGTGAAATGAAAGATGCCTTTATAGAAACAATTGCCAATGTGATGAAAAGCTTTTACATTACATGGAACAAAGACAATGTTGGTGATGATGTTATTTTAGATCAATTGAAAATGCTTTCTAAAGGTCAATTGAAACTAAAGGAAGGTGTGCGTTTGGCAAATAAAAGCGATTTGCAAACACGCAATGTTCAGCAAGGACATAGCAACCAAAACATGGGAACAGGTATGCCCAAGAAGAAAAAGAAATTTCACAAAAAGAAGTTTCAAGCCTAATCTTGCCAAATATTTACAGTATTTCCGAATAAATAACATTTATGGAAAATCACAGTTATCAGTTAAACTATACAAGCTATGCCTCTTCTGCAGAGTTGAATGAAGAAGATGCAAAATTGCTTGTAGCTGCGCGTGAAGCAGCGCACAGGGCTTATGCACCTTATTCTAAATTTAGTGTTGGCAGTGCCATATTGTTAGAGAACGGTGTTGTAATAACAGGTAACAATCAAGAGAATGCTGCTTATCCATCTGGCATTTGTGCAGAGCGTGTAGCTATGTTTTATGCGTCATCGCAATATCCTGGTGTAAAAGCAATTAAAGTTGCGGTAACTGCCTTTTCAAAAGAATTTCCAGTAAACGCTCCTGTGGCACCTTGTGGCTCATGTCGACAAGTTCTTTCTGAGTATGAAAAACTACATCGTGCTGATATTGAATTAATTTTACAAGGACAAGAAGGAAGCATTTACCGCCTTAAAAACGTAAGCAGTCTTTTGCCATTGGCCTTTACAAGCGATGACTTAAGTTAAAGTAAACTACGTTTTACTTGTAATTTTATCTCTATAATTCAGAATTGGTTTTTCAAAAATTTGATAAACTATCCAAGAAATTAAATACGTTAAACCTAATGCGATTAGCCATTGTATTGCCAATGATGGAATATCATTGTTATGCAATATCAGTGGGAAAATAAAGGTGTGAATTAAATAAATTGCATAGGTAAGCACACTTGTGTATGTAATAAGCTCATAAAAAGCTCGGCTAAATAAATTTTTACTTGCATCGAATTTTATTGATGAGATATAAGGTACCATCATTGCCACAGTAAAAGGCATAATAAAGAAACCTAAAGTACGTGGCAATAAACTTTTGTTGATGAGTTCATTTGGATATGATAAAGTCCAGTAATAATAGATGTATCCCACAAAAAATAAAAAACCAAAAATGGCGATGATAGGTGATTTTAGTTGTTCAAAAAACGACCACTTTTTGTGCTTCATGAAGGCGAGCATCACACCTAAAAATAATGAATCGAATCTAAAAGGGAAACTGCTGTTTACTCCTTCGTAGGGCACATTTCGGAGTAATACATAACCTAAACGAGCCAAATTTACCATTACAATAAATGCAATGATGGAGACAAAAATCTTTTTATCAGTTTTAAATTTATTCGTAGCAAATATCAAGTAAAATGGGGTAAACAAATAAAACCATTCTTCAATAACTAAGCTCCAGGAAACCTCAAAAAAATGGATGCCATAAAAATTATTTTGCAAAAATAAAAGGTAATAAATGATATTAAAGCCAATACTATGGTCTAGAACAATAAATTTAAAAAGAATTACTAAGTAATAAAGTGGTAAAATTCTGAACCATCTGCGTGTCCAAAAATTACCGAGCGTTTTACCTAAAGGTTGGTTTTTATCAATTTCTTTGAAAAGAATACCTCCAATTAAAAAACCACTGAGTACAAAAAATATTTCGACACCAATTCCACCAATTTTAAGTGGGCTTAAACCTGGAATATTAATTCCTCCATGCTGCGCCAATACCATCCAAATTGAGATGGCTCTCATTAAATCTAAACCGAAATTTCGATTCATAAAACTCGTAGCTTTTGTTGATTAAATTAGGGCAACAAGGTGTAAAAAAAATACTTAATAATGACCATTAAGATATTCTTTTTCTCAAAAAACATTGCGTTATTAGTTTTCATTAAGCGTTTATTGCTATACTTTTAATTAAAAACTTCATTTCTAAAGTGTGCCTATTTTATAGTGTGCAAGTCAAGTTTCAACTGTTGAACTTAAAATAATAAGTATACTTATCTCAACAAGAAAAGAAAGCACCTAAACGATCAACTAGATGCTATCTGTATAAGCTTAATGTACCTTTTTTAGAGATATTTTTTCCTAACCATGTTGTGGCATTTACAATGTAAAAATAAGTTCCGGCCGAGCACTCTTTTCCATTTTTGTTTGTGCCATCCCAGCTACCATCTATGTTATTCCAAGAATAGATAAGTAATCCCCAGCGATCATAAATTTCAACTTCAACTTGTTTTAAATCGGCTGTAATCACTTTAAATGTTTGGTTTTCGCCATCTCCATTTGGAGTAAATACATTTGGTACAACAATGTCGCTTATATCTTGACAGTCTAACACCACAATAATTGTATCTTCCGAAATACAACCATTCGCACTTGTAACAGTTAATGAATAAATACCAATTGTATTATCTGAAACACCTGTTATTACTGGGTTTTGAATGTCAGAAGTGAATCCGTTTGGACCAGTCCATGAATATAACAATGCACTACTTGTTGTTGACAAATATAGCGTATCGCCATAACACAACTGTTTTGTTACTTCCATTTCTGGGGCATCTGGAACAGCGTTTACCATAATATTTATGTTTGCAATTAAACTCGTACAACCTGTATTCAAATCTATCGTACTTAAAAAGTAATCACCACTTATTGCAGAAGTTGCGTTGTTGATGGTAATATTTAGTTCATTGCTTGTAAAAGAATTAGGCCCATTCCAATTATAAGAAACACTATTAGAAGTATTGCAATTAATAGTTAAAGTGCCTCCAAAGCAAAGTGGCGAATTAGCTGATAATACTGGTGTTGATGGCAAATCATTAATTAAAACTGTTATAGTTGAAGGCGCGGAATTACAAGCAGCCAATGTTGAAATAACGCTATAAACTCCCGATTGAGATGAAACAGCGGCATTAATTGTTGGATTTTGATTGGTTGAGTTAAAAGCATTGGGGCCCGTCCAAACATAACTTGCACCAACATCTGAAGAAGCAGTTAAATTTAATGCATTTCCTGCACAAATTGGAGAATTACTAGTTAATGTAGGCGGGGCTGGTGTTTGATTAACTTGCACAGTAGTTGATACTATACTACTTAAACAACCTGTAGTAATATCGGTAATGGTTAAACTATAGCTGCCCGACATGTTAACTTGCGCATTTGTAATTACAGGATTAGTCAAATTACTATTGTAATTGTTAGGGCCTTGCCACAAAAGGTTTACATTTGATGATGTAAGAGCAATTAGATTTATATTATTGCCACTGCAAATAGGCGAATTACTTGATACACTTGAGATAACTGGCAAATTATTTACAACAACTTGTATGGTATCATTGTGACTAATGCATCCTGTTACATTATCTGTTACAGCAAGCAAATAATCACCTGCAACAACATTAGTTACATCTAGTATTATTGGATTTTGTTGGGTTGAAATATAGCTGTTCGGACCTGTCCAATTGTAATTAACTCCTGTAATATTATTGGCGTTTAAAAATAAGGTGTCGCCTTCGCAAAGTGCAGAGTTGCTTGTTCCAATTGGTGTTGCAGGCAAAGGATTAACCGATACATTTGTTGAGAATGTGGCAGATGTGCAAGTACCAATGGTTCCATAAATGAAATACGACCCTGAATCAGATAAAGCTACAGGCGAAATGGTTGGATTCTGTGTGCTTGACGTATATCCGTTAGGGCCAGTCCAATGATAAGTTACTCCTAAAACAAAAATCACATCAAAGTTAAGTGTTGATTCTTCACAAACCGGGGATGTACTTGACAATGTAAATACTATAGGCATCACATTCGAAATAACATAAGTTGAGTCGGGTAGGCTTTTGCATCCGGTATTTAAATCAGTAACTTGTACAATATAATCACCAGTCCAAGGAATTTGAGAATTAGCAGCCACTGGATTTTGTTGTGTTGAATTAAATCCAAGTGGCCCAGACCAAGCATAACTAACATTTTGTATAGAGTCGGCAAATAGTTTCATGGTATCGCCAACACAAAGAGCTGAATTGCTTGAAGCAATAGGCGTTTGAGGCAATGGATTAACTGTAAAATTAATAGTTGATAATAAACTGGTACAAGTAGTTATTGAGTCGGTAATACTTAATGAATAAGTACCAGAGTTTATTACTTGAGCTGAATCAATTACTGGATTTTGTTGACTTGAACTGAACAAATCGGGGCCAACCCATTGATATGAAAACCCTGATATAGTAGGTGTAAATAACTGTATTGAGTCTCCAGCACAAATTGGTGAATTACTAATAATTGGGGGTGTGGCAGGAAGTGGATTTATAATCACCTGTGTAATTCCTGTGTCTGATGGGCAATTGCCTAAGATAGCTAATACATTATAAACTCCTGAATCATTCAGTAAAACATTAATGATATCAAGACCTTGAATTGTATCTATGGTACCGTTTGGAGTTGTCCAAATAAAAATTGAGTTCGGATTTGAATTGGCTGTTAAAGTTAAATTTGAGCCAACACACAATGGCGAATTGCTAATTATAGTAGGTAAAGTTGGCGTAACATTTATTAATACATTTATAGTATCGGCAATGCTTATACAACCTGTCGAATTATTTTCAACGGTTAGAAAATAGTTGCCTGACATGTTGGTTGTGGCATTTGTTATGCTTGGATTTTGTATAGAATCGATAAAACCATTTGGCCCTGTCCATAAATAATTTACATTGCTTACCAGGGTGTTAAAGGTTAGAGTATTGCCTGCACATATTGGTGCATTGCTTTGAGCAATTGGTGTTGCGGGCAGAGGATTTACCACAACATTTATTGTTCCGGCTGCAGATGGGCATCCTTGCAGAGTTGCAATAACGCTGTATGTTCCGGCTGCAGATAAGGTAATATTATTGATAATTGGGTTTTGAACATTTGAATTAAAAGTGTTGGGGCCTGTCCAACTGTAACTTACATTTGGGTTAGAAGCACTTTGAAAAGTTAACGTTTGACCTTCACAAACGGGTGAATTACTTGAAACTGTAGGTTGTGTTGGAGTAAGTTTTATTAGCACATTTGTAGTTCCTGTTATACTTGTACATCCAGTAGTGGTATTAGTCACATTGAGATTATAGACGCCCGACATATCCATAGTTGCAGGAGTTATAATTGGGTTTTGTAAAACAGATGTAAATCCATTCGGACCTGTCCAAGCATATGATAAACCTCCAGTTGCTGTAGTATTCAAGAATATGGTGTCGCCACTACAAATAGGTGTGTTGCTGCTTAAAACAGGCGTTAGAGGTAATGGATTAACTATAATATTGACTGTATCACTTAGGCTTGTACATAATGTGGTTGAGTTTGTAATTTGAAGTACATAATTTCCTGCCATTGCCAATGAAGCGTTTGGTCTAATTGGGTTCTGAAGAGTTGAGTTATAAGTTCCTGGGCCTGTCCATTGGTAGGTAAAACCTGTTTGATTTGCAGTATTAAGTGCAATTGTGTCTCCCACACAAACTGGTGAATTGCTTATTGCACTTGGTGTGTTTGGTAATGGATTTACTACCACTAATGTTGTTCCTGCAGCAGAAGGGCAATTTCCTAATGTTGCTATAACATTATAATTTCCTCCTTGATTTAATTGAATATTTGTGATTGTTGGGTTTTGATTAGAAGAGGTAAAACTCCCTGGACCTGTCCAACTGTAAGTGGCATTAGTTGTTGAAACTGCTGTGAGGTTTAAAGTGGCTCCAACACACAAGGGAGAATTACTTGAAACTGTTGGAATTATAGGAGTGGGATTAACAACTACTTGAACCGTATCAGCAAGGCTTGTGCAAGAGCTGTTATTATTGGTTATTGTTAAAATATAACTCCCAGACATGGTTAATGCTGAGTTGGCGATACTTGGGCTTTGAACTGAGGAATTAAAACCATTAGGACCAACCCAATTATAGGTTGAACCATTTGCAAAAGCAGTGCTTAATTGAATCGTATTGCCTTCACAAATTGGTGAATTGCTAGAAGCATTAGGAGTTACAGGCAAAGCATTAACAACAATATTTATGGTTGATGATGTTGGCGTACAATTGCCAACCGTGGCGGTTACAGAATAAGTACCCGTCATTAAAGTTGTGGCATTAAACAACACTGGATTTTGAGTTGTGTCTGTAAAACTATTTGGGCCAGTCCATTCAAAAGTTGAACCAAGGGCAGCCTCTGAAAAGAGTTGAATTGTATCGCCAACACAGATTGGCGAGTTGCTTGTTAAAATGGGCGTTATTTGTTGTGGATAAACAGTAATAGTGATTTGGTCAATTGAAGGTGTGCATGTTCCACTTCTAATTGCCCATTGAAAAATATAGGTTCCTGGAATGAGCCCTGTAATACTGGTATTATTCAAAGTAGTATCGGCAAAAACCACTTGGGAAGGACCACTTATTTGAGACCATCCTCCTGTTCCTATAGAAGGAATATTTCCATTTAAGGTTGTATTTGAAATTGGAAAACAAATGTTTTGATCAGGGCCAACCATTGCTGTATCAGGCACTCCAATGGCAACAAGCGTTACTGTTTGTGTAAAAGAACAACCTTGTGCATTTTTTATTTCTACAGAATAAGTTCCTGCTGCTAAATTGCTAAAAGTAAATGGTGCGCTTACCAAAGCATAACTGGACGGAGAAGTCAATGGAGCTTGATAAATTCCAACAGAATCTGTAGCTTGTATTATATAAGGGCTCAATCCATTGTATGTTATTGAACCATCTCCTAAGTTGTTAGAGCAGTTAGGATTTACTGTTACTAAATTAAATTCTGGAGCATAAGATACAGTTGGAATTGTGGTTGATTCACTAATGTAAGTGCCAAAAAACCAAGTGTTAACAGTATTATTATTGCCTACACCATTGCCCCAAGTATGGCATGGCGAAGCACAGCCATTAAAATTACTTCCTGCTCCTAAATTACTATCATCGTAATATAAATTTGGGGTATTGGCTATTGATACTGGTAATAAACAATTAACAATAAAGCCATTGGGATTTGCTTCAACATCATACAATGGAATATGAGTAATACCAAGTTGAATTGTAACAGTAATAGACAAAGATGTACCAAATGGAACGTACTGCCCTAATCCGTTCATCCCGTTCCAAGGTAAACAATTTAGTCCAGGAACAACATTATAAGGAATTAAAACATCGGCTGTACCTGACTGATATCCAGGCACACCATTAAGATTGATGAATAAATCAACAGTGGCAACTTTGGTTGAGATTACTTGTATACATTGAGCTATATTTTGAGATGGGGAATTACAGCCTGTAATCACGGTTGGTGCAAATTGTATACTCAGTGGTGTTTGGGTTAATTGAAAATAATTGGTATCGGGCAAATTAAAAAACAATTTATACTCTCCAATTGTGTCATTAACCGATGCATCACCTGTAATTGATTTTCTGTTATTGGCCACAGTGCCCGTATTTGTAACACCAAAACTATTCATAGCAAGTGCAAAATTAATTCCGGCCATGCCATTAAAATCTATGTCATAAATAATTGAATCTTTGGTATAGGCATAAGTAATAGCTTTCATTTCGCCACTATTACCTGTAAATAAATTCCAATTTTTACAAAAAACCCTACCATTGATAGGAGTAAAAGGCGCAGTAGTAGTGTTAACAACTGTTATGTCCCATAATGTTAACGACCAAGGAGTTAATATTTGATTCACAAAATTATTATCTCTATTAAATTCAATCCAATAATCTCCTGCAATGGTTGGTGTATAAACCAAAGGTGTGTAACCACCTGAAACAACAGTATTGCTTGGGCCAGTTATATTGTTGATGTTGTTTTGGATTCTTCCCGCAACATTTCCTACAGCTGGAATTTGTGTTCCAGGTACAAAAATATTACCATTAGGATCAAAAATTCTAAAAAAGCTGTTGTTTACACCGCTTTTAAAACCTACATCTATTTTTTCTATCGCAGGATTGGTAATATGAATATAAATTCGTTTAGATTCTGGACAATTCATTACAGAGCCTGTTCCTGAAGTATTTTGAAATACATTAAGTGCACAAGGATTTGTAGAATCTGCAGGAACAATCATGAACTGTTTTGACCCCTCTGCAAAAATCAAATTAACAAGTAGCAGAGAAAGAACCAGAAGTAATGCTTTTTTCATAGGAAAGAATTGGTGGAAACTAAAATTAAAATTGTTTAAACTTATTCATTTTTGTGCGTTATTCGAAAGTAATAAGGTAAATCATTGTATTTCTGCGATGAATATTTTTTGAATTCAAAACCAAACAATATGTACATATTACTTTTTCATAAAGAATTAATTTTTGAAAAACTATATCTATACTTGACTCTATACGTTTTTTAATTATTAAATGTGAGTTTGCAAATTAAGGATTAATAATCTATATTAAATTCTATAATAAATATCAAAGTCGTAGCATATATGCGAAGCTATTCTTGGGCTTCCTATTTATTTTAATCTACAAAAAATAACTTAAAAACACTATTAACACTAACATCTTTACATTATTAAATTAATGCCATTGGAACAAATTATTTATTTATACTATCTTTATAAAAAAAATTACTATGCATAAAAATATACAATCTACATTTATTATTCTATTACTTGCAACATTTGCAAGCGCACAAACTCGTTACATTGCTGTAACAGGATCAGATGTTTCTAACGATTGCAGTTTACCTGGTAATCCTTGTGCAACAATTTCAAATGCCGTTTCACAGGCAATTGATGGAGATACCATAATGGTGTCAAGTGGAACATACGCATTTACAAGTTCACAAGTTATTGATAAATCAGTAATTGTAATGGGGCAAGACAGTTTAAACAAACCTGTAATAACTGCTGCAGGATCTTCTATTATTGAAGTAATAGCAGACAGTGTAACAATTTCAAATTTACGTATTGAAATGGGTTTAACAATGTTAGATGGTATTGGTGGCATTGTGGCTAGCGGAACTTACAATGGTTTAGTAATAGATAATAATGAAATAATTAGCATTAAATTATTTAATACAGGTATGGTGTTCAACAGTTATGCAATATTGGCTTCAGAAGGAATAGGCCAAGTTATTACAATTTCAAACAATATAGTTGCTCCGTTAGACTCAGCGCATGATGCTCATGGCAGAGGTTTTGGCATTGGATTAAATGGCACACCCGGTCCAGGTGCAAATATATTTGGAAACACTGTTAGTGCTTATTACCCTATTCAATCTATTGAAAACACAGCTGATTTAATTTGTGATGATAACTTTTTTACTGGCTATGTGCTCATAACCTATCCTTCTGCTGGTACAACTGCAACTTTTACAAATAACACCTTTGATGGATATAACGATCAAGTTGCGGCTAATTTAACATCATTGTTAGAATTAAGAGCTTTCAATGATAATGCAGCTGCACTTGTTCAAGGGAATGAATTTATCAAATATAAAAACATTGGTTTGTTTAGCTCTGCATCGCGCAATATTACTGTTTTAGAAAATGAATTTACACCTTCAGATAGTGCTTCATCATTTATTAGTGTTTATGCCAATACTAAACTTTTTACAGCTGGTACTCAAAACACCAATTACAGCAATCAAATAGATATT
>Ga0075163_10006688_pt1 | contig 15303 bp, 15 predicted proteins | sample JI1023141ADNA_FD_71478 | JGI IMG/M metagenome (GOLD analysis project Ga0075163, IMG submission 71478) | Wastewater effluent complex algal communities from Wisconsin, to seasonally profile nutrient transformation and Carbon sequestration -... | ecosystem: Engineered > WWTP > Effluent > Algae... | reverse complement strand
AGTACCGTGATGCGCGCGGATGTCATCCACGTGCTGGAGCATGGACAGATAGTCGAGTCGGGTACGCACGCGGAGCTGATCAAAAAGCGCGGGGCGTATTATCGTCTGTTTGAGTCCCAATTGTCTGAATAAGCGAAGGATCCAGCTGCTGAGCAAGCCAGATGCCGGCTTTGAACATTTGCTCGATCGTATTGTCACCTGGTGATGATGTCGGTGCATAGATGATGAGCTGTTCGCCGTAAGCCTCATAATCAAACGCGCCGAAATGATGCGCCAGAACACTCGTGGTATCAGTGCGCAGCATAGTCATGACGTCATCAGCGTGTTGCGGCAGTGCATAGATACGAAAGGTATCGGCAAATTTGGCATCGTGTCCGATGAGATGCTGTGGGCTAAACTGACGGAGTTCATGAAATTTTGCAAATAAGTGCGCATACAATATGTCGTCATAGCGATGACTGTTGAGTAGGATGTGCGTCGGTAAGCGTCGTTTTAGATCGATCTGTAGTATCGTCCAGATGAAAGAGCGTGACGGCTTATCAGGAAACGAGACGGTATCCATGCGCTCCAGCAGGATGACATCGACGCCACCGACCGTGCCGACGCAGTAATGACGATCGACATGACTCGGCGACAAGGTGAAGCCACGTACCATCTGATGCTCGTCGGTGTGCTGAGATACATTGCCAAAGTACACTAGGTCGTATCGCGCACAAGCATGCTTAAAAACCTTTTTGGCATCGTGTTGGGCAAACAGTCGCAAGCGACTCATAGGCGAGACTAGATGACTTCCTTGTGGTGTTCAAGGATTCGCCAACGCATATCACGAATCGCATTCATGAAGTAAAGGAAGGCATCATAAGGTGAATTATACGGGCTGAAATACGCATGGACATCGCCATCGCGGAAATACTTAGTACACATGTAGTATGAGTGGTCGGACGTTTGCAGCTTGCGCCAATCATCGATCAGCTGTTTGTCCTGGCTCGCTATCACGACGTCCTCGAGCTCATAGAGACATCGCATCGCTTCTTGTTGCATAGCATTGCCGAGCCAGGCACTGAGATCACGCTCCGTATCAGCCCACGTCACAGTGTAGGGAACTGACACGACGTCACGTGGCTCGAGCGCAGCAGCCTCGGTAATTGTCTTGAAATCATACCATTTACTAGTACTGATCCGCTCGACAAACGTCCGCATGAAGTCGAAGATACCCGTACTATCCCACTGGTGCTCACCAAATGTCTCATAGTCCATGAAGAGGTTGACAACTTGCTCCTCATCAACCGGAAGCCAGCTCATATATTTGTCGACAGTCAGCGGCCACTCGTGCCATTCGTGGTTAGAAAATCGAAAAGCGATGTCGTCACTGAGGCGATAATTTTTGAGCATGAGTCGGATGTTTTTGGTATGAGGCGGTTGATAGACGTAGTTTGGACTGCGCCAGCCAAGTACAGGATCCCAGCCCTCGGCGAGCACGGCTTTATAGCCAGCCTTGTCCGCCCAGACGCCGATATCATCGTAGTAGGCGAGCTCGGTGTTACGAAACGCTGTCGGCGTGACGTCAAACAACTCTTTGATCTTGTCAACATGAAGCTTTACTTGCTTTTCGAACTCTTCGCGGCTATAGAAAAATGCCAAGCTATGATGATAGGTCTCAGCGACGATCTCAACACGTCCAGTGGCAACGAGGTCTTGAAAACTCTTCAGTACCTCCGGTGCCCACGCTTCACACTGTTCGATAAATGTACCAGTGATACTGAGGCTGAGGCGGAAATCAGGATGTTTCTCGAGTAACTCCATGAGCATGTGGTTAGTTGGGATATATGACTTGTGAGCCACTTTTTTCAGGATAACTTCGTTGCGTGCCGAGTCGCTAGCGCGTTCGTCGGAGAAATAATCATGTTCGTAGCCTGCTTTGAAGATGCTGTACGGCGAGATACGGTATGGCTGGTGGACGTGGAGGTAGAGGACGACTGATTTCATGACGAAGCGCCCACTTTTGCATACTGATCGATGAAGCGGCTGGCGACATCCTGCCATGATTTACCCCGGATCTCTTCTTCGGCGTTGGCTTTGAGATGTCCGGTGAGTGCTGACGATGAAGCGAGGTTGATGAGGATATCAGCCAGGCGTTCTTCGTCCCAATAATCATATTTGAAACCGTTAAGGATTACTTCGCCGGCACCGGACTGTTTGGTGATGACGACCGCAGCGCCATGCGCAGCAGCTTCAAGTGCCGTAATACCAAACGGCTCGCTGATCGAACTCATGACAAAGACGTCAGAGACCGCGAAGATATCGCGCCACTGCTTACCCCGCACAAAACCCGTAAAGATGACTTTGTCAGCGATCCCGAGATCAGCGCTCATCTCGATCAGCTCATCGCGCTGCTCGCCGTCGCCACCGATGATGAAAACAAAACGACCGAGTCGGTGTGATGCTTTTGCAGCAGCACGCATAAAGTACGATAAGCCTTTTTGGACGGTTAGTCGATTCATCACACTGACCACGCAGTACCCTTCGTCTTGAAGGCGTCGGGCGTAGCGATAGGTATCACCGTTGACCGGCTCGGCAAAATCATTATAGTCGATCGTATTGTGGACGATCTCTATTTTATCCGATGGGATGTTGTATCGCTCGGCGATGAGGTCGTGTTGTAACTTACTGATGGCGATGATCCGGTCAGCCATCAGAAGGCCAGCTTGCTCGATGTCGTGGATGATCGGGTTGCCTTCTTTGCCGCCGGCACGATCGAATTCTGTCGCATGGATGTGTGCGATCAGTGGTCGGTTGGTCGCATTTTTGACAGCCATGCCAGCGCGGAGCGTCAGCCAGTCGTGCGCGTGGATGACATCGGGTGGGAACTTCTTGGCATGAGCTACTGCAACCGAGAGATAGTCGTCCTGAATCCTTTTCATCCGAGGACCGCCGGCTGCAAATGAATCATACACCCATGTGCCGTCGCCACGCTGAGGTGAGCGTGGTGTGGTACTAACGATATTCATAAACTCAGTGTTGGGGTGATGCGCAGTATAGGGGAGGACAAAATCGATCGAAACTCCGCGGCCGGCCAGTGCTCGAGCCATCTGATAACAGACAACCCCCATCCCTCCGGCATTGTGAGGCGGTAATTCCCACCCTAACATAAGTATTCGCATGATCTATCGACGCCCACTTTTTTTTAGCGTTACCTTTATCTATAAATACAGTATAGACCCCTCAAACGGCGAGATCAAGCAAATCCGATATCTTTGTCTCTAAACGCTGAGTAACCGTATGACTAGTTCATTTTTGGCAGACTATGCAAGCATCCTCACGCTGTTCGCTCGACCGCCAGGCGTCGATCGCGAGACGAAGCGGCAATATATCGTTGTAGCCGATCAGATCAGCAGATCGACGGATGAGATGTCCGAGGTAGCCACTGACGCATATCCAGTTCCATTCCATGATAGCCCAGCGCGTACCGACAGGGACGACGACGGGAGGCTTCATACTCTCATAGGTTGGCCGCAAATGATCATGGTGGCTGCGGATTATGTCACGAGCGGCGTAGAGCGCGTCATGCAGTGCTGTCTGAGCCAGGCCAGAGTAAGGCGTATAGGCATTGTCACCGATAACATACGTGTATTCATCGACTTTGAGATGTTCGTCTACGATGACCCGTCCATTGGGACTCAGTTTGAAATGATCGGCGTGTGAGGCGAAGAATGGGTTGTTGGCAACACCAGATGTCCATATGACGGTACGAGTCGGGATCGACCGACCGCTGATGGATACCTCGTCATCATCTTGCCATTCGACTTTTTCGTTTGTCATGACGTCGATGTCAAGTTTTTTTAGCCGCTCCGTAACGACACGGCTGGCAAATTCACTCATCCGTGGCAAGACTCGTGGCGCCGCTTCGACCAGTCTGATACGGATGCGACTGTGTCGTATCGAGTGCGCTTCGGCGATATGCTTGATATAGTGCGCTAGTGACGCGGCGAGCTCGACGCCGGTTGGGCCGGCACCGACGACGACGTATTGTTTGTCGATCTTGCGCTGGCTCGTCAACTCATCGTGGATATGACGACGAAATGCGACGACTTCATCGTGGGATTTGATACCGAAGCTATAGTCCTCGAGGCCTTTGATACCAAAGTAGCTCGTGACCGCGCCGAGAGCAAAAACAGCGCGCTGATACGAATAGTTCCGCAACTTCCCATTGATGATACGCCGCGCAGGATCGTAGCCGACGATCGTATCTTGGACAAATTTGACCCTCGTACCGCGAAATATATCACTGAGCGGCACAAATGACTGCTTGCGCGTCCCGCCCGTTGCTACCGCATACAGTGAAGGGTAGTAGACAAAATGGTCTTTGTTCGAGATGAGCGTGACGGACATGGCATGATTTTTGGCAAGCTCAAGCGCGGCCTTAATACCACCAAACCCTCCACCGACGATGACAATATGCATATGCACTATGCTAGCATAGTCTACGATGCCTGTGCTATATTTGAGATGAGTATGAAACGACGACATTGGGGAGTTGTGGCGGTCATTGCGCTCACACTAGGGGCGTTGCTGATATCACTCTTTTTATTCATTCGCGATCTAGTTGTCTTGCAGCCGAGCGGTGATGTCGGCATACGACAACGTGATTTGTTTTATTTTGCACTTGGCATCATGTCGCTTGTCGCGCTGCCGGTCTTTGGGCTTCTCGGATATATCGCCTGGCGATATCGCGAAACCAATACTAAAGCCCGCTATACACCACGGTGGGACGGCAATCGCAAGCTTGAGACTATCTGGTGGGGAATCCCGATCGCGATCGTCTGCATCCTTTCGGTCGTAGCGTGGCAAACATCGCATAGCCTCGATCCCTATCGGCCACTCGACGACTCGAAAGCTCCGCTGAAGGTACAAGTGGTAGCGCTGCGCTGGAAATGGCTGTTTCTTTATCCTGATCAGTCCGTCGCGAGCGTCAATCAGCTGACTATTCCAGTCAACACACCGGTCAGCTTCGAGATCGCGTCCGATGCGCCGATGAATTCGTTTTGGATACCAGAACTTGGCGGACAAATCTACGCAATGAACGGAATGAAGACCCGGCTCCATCTAATCGCCGATAAAGTCGGTGAATTCAAAGGCGTCTCATCCAATATCAGCGGTGAAGGGTTCGCTGATATGAAATTCACCGTTCGATCAGTCAGTGATGCCGACTTTGCAAAATGGTCAGAAGATATCACAAATAACCCCGATGCACTCCATCTTGATATGATGTCATACGAACAGCTTGCGCTGCCGAGTATCATTCCCGAGCCGCAATATTACTATCTTCATGATACGAAGCTGTACCAAATGATCATCGATAAATACAGTATGTCGCACAGCATGAATCAGCAAGAAGAGGGAGGTATGCACTAATGTTTGGCCGAATGAGTCTTGATGCCTTCCCGCATGATCCGATCGTATGGGGCGGTGCACTATCGATTGTCGGCGGCGTGCTTGCAATCGTCGCACTACTGACGTATTTCAAAAAATGGACATGGTTGTACAAAAACTATCTGACCAGTCTCGACGCCAAAAAAATCGGCATCATGTACATCGTCGTGGCCGTCGTCATGCTACTACGTGGAGCCGGTGATGCTCTCATGATGCGTGGCCAGCAGGCAATTGCCGCGGGCAATCCGGGCTACTTGACGCCGGATCATTTCCAGCAGATCTTTACCGCGCACGGCACCATCATGATATTTTTCGTCGCGATGGGTCTGATGTTTGGACTGATCAATCTCGTTTTGCCACTGATGATTGGTTCGCGCGATGTGGCATTTCCGTTTCTTAACTCCGTCAGCTTCTGGCTGTTTTTTGCCGGTATGGCGCTCATGAACCTCTCGCTCGTCTATGGTGAGTTTGCCGCCGCGGGATGGCTGAGCTATCCGCCACTGAGCGAACTGCAGTATAGTCCCGGTGTCGGCGTGGATTACTGGATATGGGCAGTGCAGATCGCTGGTATTGGGACGACACTATCGGCAGTCAACTTCATCACAACTATACTCAAGAAGCGTGCCCGTGGTATGACACTCATGAAGATGCCGATGTTTGCCTGGAGTGTCCTCGGCGCTATGATACTCGTCATGTTCGCCTTTCCGATCCTGACCGCGACGCTTGCTATGCTTGGTCTTGATCGTCTGATGGGTATGCATTTCTTCACGAGCGACCTTGGCGGCAACCCGATGATGTATATCAACCTCATTTGGGCATGGGGACATCCGGAGGTGTATATCGTGATATTGCCGGCGTTCGGAATGTTCTCGGAGATCGTTGCGACGTTTTCGCGCAAACGGCTCTTCGGCTACACCAGCATGGCGGTCGCGCTGATGGCTATCGCGTTTTTCAGCTATATCGTCTGGGCGCACCACTTCTTCACGATGGGCGCAGGCGGTGATGTCAATGCTTTCTTCGGCATCGCCACCATGGTGATCGCCATCCCGACTGGCGTCAAACTATTCAACTGGCTCTTCACGATGTATCGCGGACGGATCAGTTTCACCAGCCCGATGTGGTGGTTTATGGGCTTCGTCGTGACATTTACGATCGGCGGTATGACCGGTGTCCTCCACGCCATCCCGGCACTCGATTTCCAGTTGCACAACAGCCTCTTCCTTGTCGCCCATTTTCACAATATGCTGATCGGCGGCGTGGTGTTTGGGTATTTTGCCGGTCTGACGTATTGGTTCCCGAAGATTTTTGGCTTCAAACTCCACGAGGGTCTCGGCAAAGCTGCGGCGCTGGCATGGATACTCGGTTTTGTCGTTGCCTTTACGCCGCTCTACGCACTCGGCCTCATGGGCGTAACCCGTCGACTTGACCACTACGATGCAAACCCAGGCTGGCAAGCGCTCTTCATCGTCGCAGCGATCGGGTTTGTGATCATTCTCGCCGGCGTATTATTGCAGCTCACGCAGCTCGCCGTCAGTATCTGGAAACGCAAAGAATTGCAGGCCGGCGACGACCCATGGAACGGTCGCACGCTTGAGTGGTCCGTACCGTCGCCAGCGCCAAGCTACAATTTCACATCGCTGCCGGTCGTCACTGAGAGAGATCCGTTCTGGGAACTAAAAGAGTCCGGCAAAAAGCCGAAGCCGATATATGAGGATTTCTATGAGCCGAAAAACACCGCAGCAGGCATAGTGATAGCTTTCGCTTCATTTATCATCGGATTTGCACTGATCTGGCATGTCTGGTGGCTAGCTCTCGTCGGGCTGATCGGTCACATCGTGACGCTCATCATCCGATTGACGCGACTTGATAATGAACAGCTGGTGACGGCTGCTGCGGTGCGAGCCATGGCGGAGGGGCGATCATGAGCATGACTGCAAACGAACAAATGCACGACAATCTCACGGTTTCACTTGGTTTTTGGATCTACCTGATGACTGATTGTCTGCTATTTGCCAGCCTGTTTGCGACCTACGCCGTCCTTACGGGTGGCACGGCCGGCAGTGTCAGTGGGCGACAGATATTTGATATCGGCTTTGTCCTTACCGAAACGATCTTGCTGCTCACTAGTAGTATGACTAGCGGACTGGCCTACGTTGAGGCCCGTGCTGGTCGTCGCAACCGATCGCTCGTCTACCTCGCCATCACGATCGCACTAGGCGCAAGCTTCCTCGTCATGGAGCTCAGCGAGTTCAGCCATCTCGTCAGTGAGGGATACGGCTGGCAGGTAAGCGCATTTTTGTCAGCATTCTTCACATTGGTCGGTACGCATGGACTACATATCGCGAGTGGACTCATTTGGGCGCTTACATTGGTAGTTTTGATCATGAAACGTGGTCTGACGCACGATACGACGAAAAAACTGATGCTATTTACGCTTTTCTGGCACTTCCTTGACGTCATCTGGATATGTATCTTTACCTTTGTCTACGCGTTTGGAGTATTATCATGAACAAGTGGCTTGAGAAACACTCTCGTGCATCCTATATCATCGGTTATGTACTGTCACTGGCTCTGACGCTCAACGCCTTTGCGCTAGCCGCGACCGGCGCAAGTATGACCGAGGGCATGGCGTGGACACTTGTCGGGCTAGCGGTGCTGCAGATCGCCGTACAAGTATTGTTCTTCCTCCATATCGGCCGCGAAGAACGTCCACGGTGGAACTCGATGGCCTTTGTAACGATGATTTTCGTCGTACTCTTCATCGTCGTCGGCTCGATCTGGGTGATGAATAGCCTCAACTACAATATGACTGATCATGAGACAATCGAAACGATGATACAGGATGAAGGTATCCGTCACTAGTGGCTGTTTGTCGCTCAATCACTAACTTTTATCGTCTCGCGAAGCCAGGCATCGTGTATGGCAACGATCTTGCATTCGTCGCTGGCTTTGGCGCGGCTCTCGCCTCGACGACATCATCGTGGAGTTCGTTCTTCGGATCGCTGATCGGAATTTCACTCGTCATGGGATCGAGCTGCGTCGTTAACAACATGATCGATCGTGATATCGACGCTCGGATGGGACGAACGAAGCGGCGTGAGCTCGTACAGCACGCCATATTGCTTCGAGCAGCAGGCATATATATGCTCCTGCTACTATCAGTAGGGTTGGCCTTACTCGCCGTATACGGTGGGTGGCTCGCAGCAGGGATGAGCATATTCGGCTGGGTGATGTACGGTATCGTCTACACCAAGCTCAAACGTCACACCAGGCATGCGACACTGATCGGCACAATCCCCGGGTCGTTACCGATCGTCATCGGCTACGTCTCGGCAGGCGGTAGCCTCGACCTGCTCGTCACGACACTTTTCATAGCTATGGCAGGCTGGCAAATGACGCATTTTTACGCCATCGCACTATTTCGTAACGATGATTATCATGCGGCCAAGATTCCGACCACACCACAAACAAAAGGTATCGACTGGACGGTACGAGAGATGCAGATCTACGCGATTGTTTTTGCGGTATTTGCGATAGCGGCAGGCGTATGGCTGTCGGTATGGTATCTGATCGTAAGCGTCGCGATCGGCGGTCGGTTCATCAAAACTGCTTTTCAAACTACCGATGACACCGTCAAATGGTCTCGAGCAGTTTTTCGAACCTCATTACTAGTCTTGCTCGCATGGACAGCTACTGTAGCAAGCGCTGCGGTGCTGAGATGACACGGTGCTTATAGCGATCCTTATTGCTGTCTCGACCGAGCTCCATCAGGGTTTCGATAAGCTCTTCGCGTTCTAAGTGGTCGCACAGGATAGTGTTGTGACGCGCGATCACAAATCCCTGGATGACATGCTTGAGATGGACAGCATCTTCACGAGTAAATCGACGGATCACGAAGTGGTCGTCTGAGCTCAGTACGCGGGTAGCGATCGTCAGCGATCCAAACAGCGGCCCGATAGCCGCCGAGACACTCAGGATATCCTCGATACGGATACTCATCACGTCACTCGAGAACAGTCCACGACGAGTAATCGTTAGTTTAGTCCTATCAAGAGTGACAGAGCTTGGGAAAATATCGAGAGGGAAGACCGTCGTTGCTCTCGCAAGTACTTCGTTGGATCGCTCGACAAGCTTGCCGATCTCACTTGATGACTGTCCCTTTGATTGTGGATTTGACCGTATCGAAACCAGCGTGCGGATAAATTGCGGCATGGGACTAGGGCGGGTGACATCTTTGTTGAGAGCATTCTGCGTTATCATCAAGGCACGTGTTGCAATATGTCCAATCCGGACGTAATACCGACGAACACGATTAAGACTGACAAGCTGCGTAGTGAACTCCGATGACCTGTTTGTTTTGATAGGCTCGTTATTCATGCTACACCTCCTGTTGATGCATCTCTATTATAGCACGATTTAAGTACAAACATGTGAATGAATATAGTGATATATACAACGATATAACAGATGAGTAGGTCAAAATATCACTCGTTCATCTCCGTATTGCGCTTGACACAACATAAACTGAGTGGTAGCGAAATAACGGTAATTGGTGTGAAATACCAAAATATTTCACTTCGGCGCCTCAGGTTGATATACTATGTTGGCATACGCGAGAAGTATGTCGAAGGGGCGTCGTATAGTGGTTAATACAGAGGTCTCCAAAACCTCAAACTACAGTTCAATTCTGTACGCCCCTGCCAGAGTAATTATCCATCATATACCGTATCTTTTTTCACTACATTTTTGCCCGAGATGCAATTTTGCTATACTGACTACATATGAAATCATTGAGCCCTAGTAAGCCGCTTTTGATCATGGTCGTCGGTATCCCCGGGTCGGGGAAGAGCTTCTTTTCGCGGCAGTTTACCAAAGTCTTTGGCGCGCCACTCGTGAGCTTCGATGAGATTCGTCATGTACTTTTCAGTGATCCGCAGTTCAGCCGCGACGAGGAGACGATAGTCGCCCGTATCATGCGCACACAGATCACACAGCTTCTCAAGACCGAGAGCACCTTTGTCGTTGATGGTGGGGTCAACACTCGTATGGCCCGTCACGCTCTCGAGCGACTCGCCAAAGAATACGAGTATGGATTTCTCACTATCTGGGTACAAACCGACGCCGATACCGCCGCTTACCGCTCGACCAACCGTAGCAAAAAGCGCGCCGGCGACGCCTTCAATACGTCGATGAGCGACAGCACCTTCGACAATCACGCGACCCGTATCAATCCACCCGATACCAAAGAAAGCCATGTCGTGATCAGTGGCAAACATACCTTTGCCGCCCAAGCGAAGACTGTCCTTCGAAAGATCGTTGTTCCACGACCTCCCGACGCAACTCGAACCGCACTTCATAGTAGTCGTGAGCGCCCGCCACAACCGCGCAGGAGTACGATTAGCTCGTGAGCGAGCTCGTTGACCCCGAATTTGGTACTATCCAGATACGCCGGGTAGCCAATGCTCGCCATATTCGTTTGCGTCTGACCCCAACTGGCCAGCTTGTCGCGACGATGCCGCGCTTTGCGCCACTTTTCTTGCTCAAAAAACTCATCGAATCATCACGTGCGGCACTCCAAAAAGCCGTGCAGGAGACGGAGTCATCTGGCCCTCCCGTCTACGAAGATGGGATGAAGATCGGTGCCTCGCATCGCATCGTCATGTCCTACGGCCCGAAGTCCTCGGCCCGCGCCTCCGGTCAGACGATCGCATGGCAGGTGACGGTCGGTAGCGACCCGAGAGGCCCTAGGCAGCAGTCAACTATCCGCGCTGCTGTCCGCAAAGCACTCGACCGCGAAGCGAAAGCTTATCTACCGCGTCGCCTCCGCTATCTAGCCGATACCTATGGCTTTGACTACCAAAGCGTACGCTACAGCAACGCAAAAGGCCGCTGGGGTAGTTGTAGTAGCAAGGGAGTCATCAGCCTCAACGTTGCCCTGATGAATCTCCCGATGGAGATCACTGACTACGTGCTCATCCATGAGCTCTGTCATACTCGTCATCTCAATCATTCCCCCTCATTTTGGTCTGAGGTCGAGCGGTGCAAAGGCAACTACAAAGCACTACGCACCCAACTGAAGACATACAGCCCCTACCTGTAGCGTTTCGTTGTCATTCGCCTCTAACCATTTACTATTTATTCATTACCATTTACCATAGTACTAAGTATGGGTGGTAAATCGTCATCTGGGCGCGATAAGTACTCACTGCTTGTTGCAGCTGCTATTCGGCGTGTCTCGGCGTTTTTGGCACTCTTCGTCACGCTCTATGCGATCGCAGCTGATTTTGGATGGGTAGTCGTGTCCCCACTATATAGCGCCGGTAGCTCATCGCTCGTCGCAGGTATCACTATCGCTATCGCGCTGTGGATCTACTTTCACCGCAACGCCACGAGCAATCGATCGCTGCAGTTCATGCTTATACCGTTTCATGTCCTCGGTATCGCGATGCCTGTATTCATCACGACATTTATGAGTCCGCTCACCGTACTTTGGTCGGTATTGATCGCACTCTCCTACATCCTCGTCTCCCGACTTATGATGATCTATAGCATGACACTACTGGTTGCAATCATGGCTCTCAGTATCGCGTGGAGCGAAGATCTATCTATATCACTAATCGCATCACATGCCGTCTACACAACGATCATTATCCTGATGGGGTGGTTCATCGCGTCGCTACAGACCATAAATAGCGCCGAGCACATCGACTTCATCAAAGAGAAAGCCGAGCGATCTACTCAGCAGAACCAACTCATGACCCTGATAAACAGCGTGAATGAGGCAATTATCAGCGTAAATGCCAGAGGGATCGTACAGCTTTACAATGCCGCTACGCTCAATCTCCTCGACACTAACGCCAGTCTCGGCGGTCGTCATCTCGACGAAGTACTCGGAGCGCGTGCAGAGAACGGTGAGCTCGTGAAAATGCTTGCCGAGCTACGTGATGGCCCACCGAGCCAGCAGCGCGATGATCTCACGCATCGATTTGCCGATGGCGAGACGATCAACCTCGGGATCAGCAGTTCGCGCATTCGCGGAAAAGGCAACCAGACCGAGGGCTATATCCTGATCATGCGCGACATCACCCGTAGTAAGAGCTTCGATGAAGAACGAGATGAGTTCATATCCGTCGTCTCTCACGAGCTACGAACTCCGGTGACAATCACGGAGGGGACGCTTTCAAACTCATTGCTCTTGATCCAAAAAGGCGCCTCACCGAGTGTCGTGAGCGAGTCCCTAACTTCAGCACACGAGCAAACGCTTTATCTCGCGCGTATGATCAACGACCTCAGTACGCTATCGCGGGCAGAACGGGGAATTGGCGCCGAGAAAGAAATCATCCATATCGGTGATCTCATGCATGAGCTCTATACTGAGTACCACAAAAAAGCCGCTGAGAAAAAGCTCCGCCTCGATCTCAGCCTGTCGCCTACACTTGGCGACGTGCAGGCGAGTCGACTATATCTCGAAGAGATCTTGCAAAATTTCCTGACGAACGCTATCAAATACACACAGAAAGGTTCCGTCACCCTCAGCGCTCACAAGCGGGCTGGTCGGATTCATTTTGCCGTGACCGATACGGGTATCGGTATCAGCAAACACGAGCAGAAAAAGGTGTTTGATAAATTCTACCGCGCTGAAGATTATCGCACCCGAGAGACTAACGGAACGGGACTGGGTCTCTATGTCGTGAAGAAGCTCGCCGGCAAGATGGATATCGAGATCGAGCTGACAAGTCACCTCAACCATGGGTCGACATTTGGCTTTACGCTTCCGGTCGAGGTTGACAATGAAACCAAATCAAAGTAATATTGACTTGACGGGACTGCTAAGCAGTCTTTTTTAGTGGCTAAGAAGGAGTATCATGGCAGAGAAAAAGAAGGTAACATCGGCCAAAAAGTCTTCCGGGAAGCAGAAATCACGAATTGATGTCCGATCATTTCGTATCCCGAAGCTTCGTCGGTCAAAACGATCAGATGAAGAAACGGGGTATTTCACTGGTGCTTGGCGCGAACTTCGCCTCGTCCGCTGGCCAGACCGCCCAGCCACTTGGGCGCTGACACTGGCAGTCATCTTGTTCTCACTCTTCTTTGCCGCTATGATCCTCGGACTCGACTACGCATTTAACGAACTGTTCAGAAAGGTATTACTCTAAATCATGTCCACCAAACAACGCTACGACTCCACCCGTGCCTGGTACGCCATCCACACCTATAGCGGCTACGAAGAAAAAGTCGCCGAGAGCATCCAACAACGTGTCGAATCAGTCGACATGGCCGACAAGATCTTCGGCGTGCTCGTACCAAAAGAGAAGCAAATCGAGATCAAAAACGGCAAACGCAAGATCGTCGAGAAGAAAATCTTCCAGGGCTACGTCCTCGTCGAGATGAAAATGACCGAAGACGCCTGGTACATCATCCGTAACACACCTGGCGTGACTGGCTTCGTGGGCTCCGGCACCGAACCAACCCCAGTGAGCGATGCTGAGATCTCCAAGATCAAAAAGCGTATGGGCGTCGAGGATCCAAAACACCACATCGACTATCAGATCGGCGAAGTCGTGAATATCACCGATGGTCCGTTCAAAGGCTTCGATGGCGCCATCAGCGAGATCGACACCCAGAAGGGCAAGATTCGTGTCCTGGTCAGCATGTTTGGTCGCGAGACACCAGTCGAGCTTGACGCACTGCAGGTCAAAAAAGTCTAGTCGCTGGCGTCGGCCACTTGCCAAATACGACATCATTTGGTATAATCGACCACTGTTACGCACGATGCGATAGGATCGCAGGAATATAGAATAGTGAATATAGAATATGGCACGCTTCACGCCATGACCGCTATATACCATATTCTATATACTATATACTTCTAAATTTTCGGAGAAAATTACAATTATGGCTAAGAAAATCATCGGTAACCTCAAATTCCGCGTCCCAGGTGGCCGCGCGACGGCAGGTCCTCCAGTCGGAAGCACTCTCGGTCAATGGGGCCTCAACATGATGGATTTCATCAATCCATTCAACGACGCAACCAAAGAATTCAACGGCAAAGACGTCATCGTCCACCTCCAGGTCTTCGAAGACCGTACCTTCACCTGGAAATGCCTCGGTCAGCCTGTCGATGAGCTTATCAAAGAAAAGATCGGCATCAAATCTGGCTCAGGCAAGCCTCACAGTGACAAAGTCGGCAAGATTACTCGTACTCAGCTCGAGGAGATTGCGACTGTCAAGATGGCTCAGCTCAACGCCAACGACCTCGACGCCGCCGTCAAAGTCGTCGCCGGCACCGCCCGCAGCATGGGTGTGACTGTCGAAAAATAATTGTTCTAAGACCTTGCTATATACCAAAGACGCCCTCATGTCGGGCGTCTTTTTGATGATACAGGTTGACCCGGACGCACACGACGTCCGGGAGACCCTTATGCACCTTTCTTCCTAGGCTAGGCTGAAGTCCTACGGTGACACCTGGCGATGGTTGCGCTCCTTGATGAGGAACGCTACAACGAGCACGGCGATGAGTGTGTGCCACAGCAGGTGTGGCACCACCATTGCGGTCCCCGTCCAGACAGCGGCGAGCGCCAAGGAATCGAGGCGGTCAGACATGCCACCGTGGCCCGGGATCGTGTTGCCGAAATCTTTGATCTCGAGTAGACGCTTGATCTTACTCGCGAACAGATCACCGGCGACTGAGATAATCGGGATCGTCGCAACCAGGAACAGGCACCTCTCGTAGTCGAGCGGCGTCTCGGTTGCCCACGCAATCCAGATAACGACAGATCCCATGGTGGTCCCACTCAAGCACCCGGTGATGAAACCGGTGAGCGACTTGTTGGGGGACACAGCTTCGAAGAACGTGCCTTTTTCTCCGAATCT
>Ga0075163_10006687_pt1 | contig 15303 bp, 14 predicted proteins | sample JI1023141ADNA_FD_71478 | JGI IMG/M metagenome (GOLD analysis project Ga0075163, IMG submission 71478) | Wastewater effluent complex algal communities from Wisconsin, to seasonally profile nutrient transformation and Carbon sequestration -... | ecosystem: Engineered > WWTP > Effluent > Algae... | reverse complement strand
CGCGCGCGACCATGGCCGCCGCGATGTGCTCGGTGGAGCCGGACGAGCCACCGCCCCACTGCACGCTGTCCGGGTCCTTCTTGAACTGCGCGATCACGTCGCCCATGGTCTTGAAGGGCGAATTGGGGGGCAACACGAACACGTTGTCCTCCGTCGTCAGGCGCATCAGCGGCGTGCCCCGCATCAGGTTGATCGGCCACCTGGAGGCGATCAGTCCGCCCAGCATCACCGCGCCCATCACCATGATCTGGGTGGCGTCGCCCTTGTCTCTCGCTATGAAAGGCCCCATGCCCAGCACGCCGGCCGCGCCGCCCTTGTTCTCGTAGGTCACCGCGGCGGCCTGCTTGGCGTCGAGCATGGCCTGGCCCAGCGCGCGGCCGGTGGTGTCCCAGCCGCCGCCTGGACTGGCGGGGATCAGCACCTTCAGGTTGGCGCCCGGCTGGGCCCACGTGCCAGGCACGGCACCGGCGGCCGCCAGCGCAGCCAGAGATTTGAGAAAAGTAGCGCGATCCATCAGCAAGTCTCCTTAAAAGTTATCGACAGTCCGGCGACCCCATCATCGCCGAGCCGGGAGGCTTTCCCCCGGCCGGTCCGGCCCCGGCGTCCCAAGGGTATTTCAATTTGCCCCACTCATGGACATATATGGATTTCCCCACTGGGTTGGGAGCCAACGGCCGCCGAATGCGGGCCGCATAAGCAAACAAGAAAAGAATCGTTCCCCCGGCGGGATGCGCACGCCAAGATCGCGGCCTTGTCTGCACCCATTCACAAGGAGTCCCGCATGTCTGTCCCCACCACCCGCCGCCTGGCACTGGCCGCGCTGGCCGCCGCCGCCGCGCTGGCCGCCGCGCCTGCCGCGCTGGCGCAGCAGGCCGCCGTCACCCTGCTCAACGTCAGCTACGACCCCACGCGCGAGCTGTACGCCGAGGTCAACGCCGCCTTCATCAAGCACTGGAAGGCCAAGACCGGCCAGGACGTGGCGGTCAAGCAGTCGCACGGCGGCTCGGGCAAGCAGGCGCGCTCCATCATCGACGGCCTGGACGCCGACGTCGCCACCCTGGCCCTGGCCGGCGACACCGACGCGCTGCACACCCACGGCGGCTGGATCCCCAAGGACTGGCAGAAACGCCTGCCGCACAACAGCTCGCCCTACACCTCCACCATCGTGCTGGTGGTGCGCGCGGGCAACCCCAAGGGCATCAAGGACTGGGACGACCTGGTCAAGCCCGGCGTCAAGGTCATCACCCCCAACCCCAAAACCTCCGGCGGCGCGCGCTGGAATTACCTGGCCGCGTGGGAGTTCGCCAAGCGCAAGTACGGCGGCGACGCCAAGGCCAAGGAGTTCGTCGCCAAGCTGTACGCCAACGTGCCCGTGCTCGACACCGGCGCGCGCGGCTCGTCCATCACCTTCGCGCAGCGCAACCAGGGCGACGTGTTCATCTCCTGGGAGAACGAGGCCTACCTGCTGGAGAAGGAGTTCGGCAACAAGGTGGACTTCGTCTACCCCTCGCTGTCCATCCTGGCCGAGCCGGCGGTGACCCTCGTGGACAGGAACGTGGACAAGAAGGGCACGCGCGCCGTGGCCCAGGCCTATCTGGAGCACCTCTACACCGATGAGGCGCAGGACATCATCGGCAAGCACTTCTACCGCCCGATCTCGGCCCAGGCCCAGGCCAAGTACGCCAAGCAGTTGCCCAAGCTCAACCTGTTCCGGATCGAGGACGCCTTCGGCGGCTGGGAACAGGCCGCCAGGACGCACTTCGCCGACGGCGGCAGCTTCGACCAGATCTACACCAACAAATGACCTCCCCCACCTAACCCCCAGGAGCCCGCCATGACCACCGCCCCTGCCCGCCCGTTGCCGACGCACGCCCAGGCGCTGCTCGCCACCACCGCCGCGCACTGGGGCCTGGCCATGCGCGGCGGCGGCGCCACGCCGCTGCGCCGCCGCCGTCCGGCGCCGGCCGTGTTGGTCGAAAACCAGCCCTGGCCCTACTGGCCCGCCTACCCCGGCGCGGCCGTGGGCTGGCGTTGACGCACGCCTTATCGTCTTTTGCGTATAAGAAAACTAGAAAAAGATCGTTTGAGTTTGAAGTCATGGGCCGCAGACTTCGCGCCTCGCCGGCACTTCGAGCCGGCATCTTTTTTGTGCCGTCATGAAACTCAAGCTCCGCCTCCTCGCCGCCGCCCTGGCGCTGGCCGCCACCGCCGCCTCCGCCCAGACCACGCTGCTGAACGTCTCTTACGACGTGGCACGCGAGTTCTACAAGGACTACAACGCCGCCTTCGTCGCCCACCAGAAGAAGGCCACCGGCCAGGACATCAAGGTGGACCAGTCGCACGCCGGCTCCAGCGCCCAGGCGCGCGCCGTGGCCGACGGCCTGGCCGCCGACGTGGTGACTTTCAACACCACCACCGACATCGACTTCCTCGCCGACAAAGGCGTGGTGGCCAGGGACTGGCGCCAGAAGTTTCCCCACGGCGCCTCGCCCACCACCTCGACCATGCTGTTCCTGGTGCGCCAAGGCAACCCCAAGGGCATCAAGGAGTGGGACGACCTGGTGCGTCCCGACGTGAAGGTGATCGTGGTCAATCCCAAGACCGGCGGCAACGGCCGCCTGGCCTACCTCGCGGCCTGGGGCCAGGTGCGCGCCAAGGGCGGCAGCGACGCGCAGGCGGCCGACTTCGTCGGCAAGCTGTACAAGAACGTGCCGGTGCTGGCGCGCGGCGGGCGCGACGCCACGGGCGTGTTCCTGCAGCGCAACACGGGCGACGTGCTGATCACCTTCGAGTCGGAGGTGGTGTCGGTCGAGCGCGAGTTCGGCGCCGGCAAGGTCGAGGCCGTCCACCCCTCGACCAGCATCGTCACCGAGAACCCGGTGGCCGTGGTCGAGCGCACGGTGGCCAAGAAGGGCACCGGGGCCGCCACCAAGGCCTACCTCGATTACCTGTACTCGCCCGAAGGCCAGGAGATCGCCGCCAAGCACGGCATCCGCCCGCGCGACGAGGCGGTGCTGAAGAAGCACGCCGGCACCTTCAAGCCCATCAAGCTGTTCACGGTCGATCAGTACTTCGGCTCGCTGGGCGAGGCGCAGAAGGTGCACTTCAACGACGGCGGCCAGTTCGACAGGCTCTACCAGCCCGGCAAGTAAGCAGCAAGGGAGGCCATCCGCCATGTCTGCTGCCGCCACCGCCCTGGCGCCGCCGGCCCGTCCCGGCCCGCGCCGCGGCGCCCGCAGCGTGCTGCCGGGCTTCAACCTGACGCTGGGCTACACGCTGCTGTACCTGAGCCTGGTCGTGCTCATCCCGCTGTCGGCGCTGGTCTTCAAGACCCTGTCGCTGAGCTGGCCCGAGTTCTGGGCCGCCGTGTCGTCGCCGCGCGTGCTGGCCTCGTACCGGCTCACCTTCGGCGCCTCCTTCCTGGCGGCGCTGGTCAACGTCGTGACCGGGCTGCTGGTGGCGTGGGTGCTGGTGCGCTACGAGTTCCCCGGCAAGAAAATAGCCGACGCGCTGGTGGACCTGCCCTTCGCCCTGCCCACCGCCGTGGCTGGCATCGCGCTGACGGCCATCCTGGCCGGCAACGGCTGGATCGGGCAGTTCCTGGAGCCGCACGGCATCCAGATCGCCTTCCAGCCGGCCGGCGTGGTGGTGGCGCTGATCTTCATCGGCCTGCCCTTCGTGGTGCGCACCGTGCAGCCGGTGCTGGAAGACACCGAGAAGGAGCTGGAAGAGGCCGCCGCCTGCCTGGGCGCCAACCGCTGGCAGACTTTCTGGCGCGTGATCTTCCCGGCCATCGCGCCGGCGCTGCTGACGGGCTTCGCCATGGCCTTCGCGCGCGCGGTGGGCGAGTACGGCTCGGTCATCTTCATCGCCGGCAACATGCCCATGGTGTCGGAGATCACGCCGCTCATCATCATCGGCAAGCTGGAGCAGTACGACTACGCTGGCGCCACGGCCGTGGCCTCGGTGATGCTGCTGATCTCGTTCGTGCTGCTGCTGGTCATCAACGGCCTGCAGACGTGGCAGCGCCGCCGCATGGGGGGCGTGTGATGAGCACGACTGGCATCCCCAAGCGGGTGAGCACGACCGAAGCGCCGTGGATACGCTGGCTGCTGACCGCGCTGGCGCTGGGCTTCATGGCCCTGTTCCTGGTGCTGCCGCTGGCCGCCGTGTTCGTCGAGGCGCTGCGCAGCGGCTGGGGCACCTACCTGGCCGCGCTGCGCGAGCCCGACGCGCTGGCCGCCATCCGCCTGACGCTGCTGACGGCCGCCGTCGCCGTGCCGCTGAACCTGGTGTTCGGCGTCGCGGCGGCCTGGTGCATCGCCAAGTTCGAGTTCCGCGGCAAGTCCTTCCTGACGACGCTGATCGACCTGCCGTTCTCCGTCTCGCCGGTGGTGGCCGGGCTGATCTACGTGCTGGTGTTCGGCGCCCAGGGCTGGCTGGGGCCGTGGCTGGCCGAGCACGACATCAAGATCGTGTTCGCCGTGCCGGGCATCGTGCTGGCCACGGTGTTCGTCACCTTCCCGTTCATCGCGCGCGAGCTGATCCCGCTGATGCAGGCGCAGGGCAGCGACGAGGAGCAGGCCGCGCAGGTGCTGGGCGCCAGCGGCTGGCAGACCTTCTGGCACGTGACGCTGCCCAACATCAAGTGGGGGCTGATCTACGGCGTGATCCTGTGCAACGCGCGGGCGATGGGCGAGTTCGGCGCGGTGTCGGTGGTGTCGGGCCACATCCGCGGCCAGACCAACACGCTGCCGCTGCACGTGGAGATCCTCTACAACGAGTACCAGGGCCAGGCGGCGTTTGCCGTCGCCTCGCTGCTGGCGCTGCTGGCCATCGCCACCCTCGTCATCAAGACCGCCGTGCAGTGGCGCCACGAGCGCGAGATGCGCGCCGCGGCCGAGCTGCCGCCCGAGCGGCCCGCAGCCGCGGATTCAAAGGTTTTTCAGCCCCAATCCGGCGTGGATACTACGTCGACAGCTATCAATAAAAGAGCATTCTCATGAGCATCGAGATCCGCCACGTCACCAAGCGGTTCGGCGACTTCCGCGCGCTCGGCGACGTCAGCCTCGACATCGGCTCGGGCGAGCTGGTGGCCCTGCTCGGCCCCTCGGGCTGCGGCAAGACCACGCTGCTGCGCATCATCGCCGGGCTCGAATCGGCCGACGCCGGCAGCATCCTGTTCAGCGGCGAGGACACCACCGACGTGCACGTGCGCGACCGGCAGGTGGGCTTCGTGTTCCAGCACTACGCGCTGTTCCGCCACATGACCGTGGCCGACAACGTCGCCTTCGGCCTGCGCGTCAAGCCGCGCCGCGAGCGGCCCGGCGAGGCGCGGATCCAGGCCAAGGTGCACGAGCTGCTGAAGCTGGTGCAGCTTGACTGGCTGGCCGACCGCTACCCCTCGCAGCTCTCCGGCGGCCAGCGCCAGCGCATCGCCCTGGCGCGCGCGCTGGCCGTGGAGCCCAAGGTGCTGCTGCTCGACGAGCCCTTCGGCGCGCTCGACGCCAAGGTGCGCAAGGAGCTGCGCCGCTGGCTGCGCCGCCTGCACGACGAGCTGCACGTGACCAGCATCTTCGTCACCCACGACCAGGAAGAAGCGCTCGAAGTCGCCGACCGCGTGGTGGTCATGAACAAGGGCCGCATCGAGCAGGTCGGCACGCCTCAGGATGTGTGGGAGCACCCGGCCAGCCCCTTCGTGTACGGCTTCCTGGGCGACGTGAACCTGTTCCGTGGCCGCGCCAGCGGCGGGCAGTTGCAGGTGGGCGACTGGTCCATCGCCGCGCCCGAGCACCGGGACGCCATGGACGCGGACGCGCTGGCCTTCGTGCGCCCGGCCGATCTGGCCGTGTCCGCCTACGCCGCCGGCGCCCCGGGCCTGCCCGCGCGCCTGGACCGCGCGCTGGTGGTCGGCCCGCTGGCGCGGCTGGAGCTGACCCCGCGCGAGCAGCCCGACCACATCCTCGAAGCGCACCTGGGCGCCGACGAGTTCCGCCGCCTGGGCCTCGGCGAGGGCGACACCGTGCTGGTCTCGCCGCGCAAGGCGCGCGTGTTCCTGGAACCGGCCGACGACCCGGCGGCGATGATCTGAACTGAAACACCCCCCGTGTCTCCACTCGCTGCGCGATGTTTCGCCTCCCCCCTCAAGGGGGCGCACCCACTGGCCGGGGGAACCCCGGCCAGTGGGTGCACTGGCATGGCCTGCTCCGCGGCCATTGGGCTCGTTGGGTTTCGTGAATCGCGGGTGCCTCGCAGTGCCATGGAAAACTGAGACGCATCGAATTCGATAGCTGCCGGCGCAGCAGGCGTGCGGGCTACAAGCCAATTTTCCTCAGAATCCACCTCCTCCCGCGCGGCCCTCCGTAGAATCCGGGCTTTCCCCCTGGACACGGAGAACCTCCCATGATCGACCTGAACAAACGCTCGGCGCTGCGGCTGGCCTCGCTGGCGGCCGCCGCGGCCGCGCTGGTGGCCTGCGGCAAGAAGGACGAGCCGGCGCCCGCCCCCGCGGCCGAGGCGTCCGCGCCGGCCGCGGCCAGGCCCGAGCCGCTGAAGGTGGCCTTCGTCTACGTCGGCCCGGTGGGCGACGGCGGCTGGAGCTTCGCGCACGACAACGCGCGCAAGGCGATCGAGAAGGAGTTTGGCGACCGCATCGCCACCAGCTACGTCGAGAACGTGCCCGAAGGCGCCGATACCGAGCGCGTGGTGCGCGACCTGGTGGGCCAGGGCAACAAGCTCATCTTCGGCACCAGCTTCGGCTTCATGGAGCCGATGCTGAAGGTGGCCGCCGACGCCAAGGACGCCAGGTTCGAACACGCCACCGGCTACAAAACCGCCGACAACCTGCGCACCTACGACAGCCGCACCTACGAGGGCGCCTACATGGCCGGCGTGATCGCCGGCGCGATGACCAAGTCGAACGTGCTGGGCGTGGTCGGCTCGGTGCCGATCCCCGAGGTGGTGCGCAACATCAACAGCTTCACCCTGGGCGCGCAGCTCACCAACCCCAAGGTCCGGACCAAGGTGGTGTGGGTGGGCGACTGGCACAACCCGCCCAAGGAGACCGAGGCGGCCACCGCGCTGATCAACGGCGGCGCCGACGTGCTGATGCAGAACACCGATTCGCCCGCCGTGCTGAAGACGGCCGAATCCATGGGCAAGCGCGCCTTCGGCTGGGACAGCGACATGACCGCCTACGGCCCCAAGGCGCACCTGGGCTCGGCCATCATCGACTGGACGCCCTACTACACCAGGGCCGTGGGCGAGGTGCTGGACGGCAAGTGGGCCACCGGCCAGAGCTGGTGGGGCGTGAAGGAAGGCGCGATCGACCTGGTGTCGCTGGCCGACGACGTGCCCGCCGGGGCCAAGGCCCGGCTGGACGAGGTACGCGCGGGCCTGAAGGCCGGCACCTACGCCATCTGGAAGGGCCCGCTGGTGGACAACAACGGCCAGGAAGTGCTGCCCAAGGACCAGGTGGCGGACGACAAGTTCCTCGGCGGCATCAACTTCTACGTCAAGGGCGTGGAAGGCAAGGTGCCCGGCAGCGACAACAAGAAGTAGGCCGCGCGCTTGGGGTCCCGTGACCCGCCCCTCAGGCCTTGGCCTTGAAGGCGGGCAGCTTGTCGGCCAGGCGCTGGCCCATGGCGGCGCCCAGCGCCTGCAGGCCGCTCAGCGGGCGCACCATCACCTCGAACTCGACGATCCGCCCCTGCTCGTCGAAGCGGATGAAGTCGATGCCCTTGAGCTTCTTGTCGCCGACGTTGGCGCTGAACTCCAGCACCACGTCCAGGCCGTCGTCGCTGGCCAGTTGGCGGTGGTAGGCGAAATTCTCGAACACCCGGGTGACGGTGGACAGCACCAGGATCAGCGCCGGCGCCGAGGCGTAGGCCGTGTTCGCCATGGGCGAGCGGAACACCGCGTCCGGGTGGACGATGGCGGAAAGGTCGCCGAGGTCGTTGCTGGCGATCATCCGATGCCAGAGGTCGAGGGAGCGGGCGACCGCGGGATGGGCGTTCTTCGGGGGCTGCGACAAGGTCGTCTCCTTGCGGTTAGTGGAATTCAGATGCTGGCGGCCAGGCTCGTGCCCTGGAGGATCGCGCGCTTGGCGTCGAGTTCGGCGGCCACGTCCGCGCCGCCGATGAGATGGACGGCGCAGCCCGCCGCGCGCAGCGCGTCGTGCAGCTCGCGCAGCGGCTCCTGGCCCGCGCAGACCACGACGTGGTCCACGTCGAGCACCCGGGCCTCGCCGTCGAGGGTCAGGTGCAGGCCGGCGTCGTCGATGCGTTCATAGGACACCCCCGAATGCATCGCGACGCGGCGCGCCTTCAGCGACGCGCGGTGGATCCAGCCCGTGGTCTTGCCCAGCTGGTCGCCCACCTTGGCGGCCTTGCGCTGCAGCAGGTGCACGCGGCGCGCGGGCGCTTCCACGCGCGCATGGCGCAGGCCGCCGGCCTGGGCATAGTCGGTGTCGATGCCCCATTCCTCGTAGAACTTGGCCGGCGCGACGGCGCCGCTCTCGCCCGCATGCGTCAGGTATTCGCTCACGTCGAAGCCGATGCCGCCGGCGCCGATCACCGCCACGCGCGCTCCCACGGGCTTGTCGTCACGCAGTACGTCCAGGTAGTTCAGAACCTTCGGGTGCTGAACGCCGTCGATCGCGGGAACGCGCGGCTGGATGCCCGTGGCGAGGATCACTTCGTCGAAGCCGGCCCGGGCGAGTTCGTCGGCGCTGACGCGCGTGCCGAGCTTCACCGTCACGTTCTGCAGTTCGAGCTGGCGCCGGAAGTAGCGCAGCGTTTCGTGGAACTCCTCCTTGCCGGGCACCTTCTTGGCGATGTTGAGCTGGCCGCCGATCTCGCTGCCCGCGTCGAACAGCGTCACCGCGTGGCCGCGCCGGGCCGCCGTCACCGAGAAGCTCAGGCCAGCCGGGCCAGCCCCCACCACCGCGATGCGCTTGAGCGCCGCAGCCGGCGTGATGACCAACTCGGTTTCGTGGCAAGCGCGCGGGTTGACGAGGCAGGACGTGATCTGGCGACCGAAGGTGTGGTCCAGGCAGGCCTGGTTGCAGCCGATGCAGGTGTTGATCTCGTCGGCGCGCCCCTGCCGCGCCTTGCGCACGAAGTCGGCATCGGCCAGCAGCGGGCGCGCCATCGACACCATGTCGGCATAGCCCTCGGCCAGCAGCCGCTCGGCCACTTCGGGCGTGTTGATGCGGTTGGACGCCACCAGCGGAATGCCCACCTGGCCCATGACCCGCTTCGTCACCCAGGCGTAGGCCGCGCGCGGCACCTTGGTGGCGATGGTCGGGATGCGCGCCTCGTGCCAGCCGATGCCGGTGTTGAGGATCGTCGCGCCGGCCGCCTCGATCGCCCGGGCCAGTTGGATCACCTCTTCCAGCGTGGAACCGCCGTCCACCAGGTCCAGCATGGACAGGCGGTAGACGATGATGAAGTCCGGTCCCACGCGCTCGCGCGTGCGGCGCACGATCTCGACCGGAAAGCGCATGCGCCTGGCGTAGCTGCCGCCCCATTCGTCGTCGCGGTGGTTGGTGCGCGCCGCGATGAATTCGTTGATGAGGTAGCCCTCCGAGCCCATGATCTCCACGCCGTCATACCCGGCGTGCTGGGCCAGCACGGCGCAGCGCACGAAATCGTCGATCGTCTGCTCGACCTCCTCCGGCGTCAGCGCGTGGGGCACGAAGGGATTGATCGGCGCCTGCAGGGCGCTGGGCGCGACCAACTCGCCGTGGTAGGCATAGCGCCCGAAGTGCAGTATCTGCATGGCGATCTTGCCGCCCTCGGCATGCACTGCCTGGGTGACGATGCGGTGCTGTCCGGCCTCGTCCTCGTTCACCAGCATCGCGCCGCCCTTCGCGGGCCGCCCGCGCTCGTTGGGCGCGATGCCGCCGGTGACGATCAGGCCCACCTCGCCGCGTGCCCGCTCCGCATAGAACGCGGCCATGCGCGCGAAGCCGTTCGGCGCTTCCTCCAGCCCGACGTGCATGGAACCCATGAGCACGCGGTTGCGAAGCGTGGTGAAGCCCAGGTCGAGCGGAGCGTTCAGGCGAGGGTAGAGGGTCATGGCGGCCGCGTCCTTGTTAATGCAACCGGTTGCATGAATGTAGCCGCTTCCCCGGTCGAATGCAACTGGTTGCGCAAAATGGTGCGGAAACCACGCAACGCCCGCGGGACTGTCGCGCGGGCCGGCACTTGAGGCAAGATGTGGCGCTCCGCTCCAGCCTCCCTGCTTCGTCCCGATGTCCCTGCCTCACGCCCTTCTCACCGCACTGATCGAGCACCCGTGCTCGGGCTCCGAACTCGCCGAGCGGTTCGACCGCTCCATCGGCTACTTCTGGCACGCCACGCACCAGCAGATCTATCGCGAGCTGGCCCGGCTGGAGGAGGCGGGCTGGATCGAGGCGCTGGCGGAGGAGGCCGGGCGGGGACGCAAGCGCCAATACCGCATCCTGGCCGCTGGACGCAAGGAACTGCGGCGCTGGGTGGCTGAGCCCGAGGACCCCAAGCCGCTGCGGGAGGAGTTGATGGTCCGCCTGCGGGCGGCTGCGGTCATCGGCCCCAGCGGACTGCAGGACGAGATCACGCGGCGAGTGGCCATGCACCGGGACAAGCTCGACCTGTACCGGCGCATCGAGCAGCGCGACTTCCTGGACCAGCCGCCCAGCCGCGAACGGCGCCTGCAGCACCTGGTCTTGCGGGCGGGCATCCTGCAGGAGGAGCTGTGGCTGCAGCTCTCGCAGGAAGCCCTGGAGATTCTGGCCAGCAGCGACGCGGACGACCGCCCGGAGGCGAGCGCCGAAGCCGGCGCCCCGGGCCGCCAGCGCCGGCCGGCGGCCCGGGGTTCTTAATGCAACCAGTTGCATTCGAGGACGCCTTCGCATAGACTATGCAACCAGTTGCATGATTGGCGTGCAACCTCTGCATTGGAGTCGCCATGAGTCCCTCGATCAGCCTCGCCGCCTCGAATCACCCGGGCCCGAGGCGCCCCCTGGGCCTCGGCCCGGCTTCGCCCCGCGGCCGCCTGTCCATGAGTTCCGCCGCCGGCGGTGGCACCGCGCTGCCCGCCGGAATGCAGGGCGAAGTGGCCCAGCGCATCCTCGAAGACCTGAAAGCCGTCGAGCGCGGCCACGCGGTGCGGGCCGCCGACGACACGCTGCGGCGGCGCGTGCAGGCGATCAAGGCGTACCAGCAGCGCCGCTTCGAGAACAGCTACGCGGACCTGCTCGCCGAAAGGCGCTACGCGGCGGCGGTCGGGTTCTTCGTCGATGAACTGCATGGTCCCCAGGATTTCGCCGAGCGCCAGGCGCAGATCGCGGGCATCGTGCCGACGCTGGTGTGGATGTTTCCGCGCGAGGTCGTGGACACGGTCGCCACGCTGGTGGCGCTGCACGCGCTGTCGGAGTCGCTGGACGCCGAGATGGGGCGGCGCCTGCGCTCCGACTCGGTGACCCCGAAGCGCTACGTCGCGGCATGGCGGGCGACGGGCCGGGCCGATGACCGCCGCCGGCAGGTCGACCTGACGCTCTCGGTGGGCCGCCGCCTCGACCTCCATACGCGCGACCCCCTGCTGCGCAGCAGCCTGCGCATGATGCGCGGACCGGCGCTGCTGGCGGGCCTGGGCGAGTTGCAGCACTTTCTCGAATCCGGCTTCGAGGCCTTCGGGTCGATGCGCGGCGCCGCGCGCTTCATCGCCGCCATCGAGCAGCGCGAAGGCGCCCTCAACGCGGCGTTGTCGGGTGCGGGCGGCCTGGACGGCGGCGTACTGGATCAGCTGCCGCCCGTCGCCTGAGTCGCCGCGCAGCCTCTGAAAATCGCCTTGGCGCGAGGCGCCAGGCTCGCGGAACTGGACGCCGGTTGCGTACACTGCGCCGCTGGCATGGTCCATGCATGGCTCTGGCTCCACACCCCTCTCGACAAGGCCCCACGATGCCCCACGATCAACGCAAGCGCACCCTGCTCCGCCTCGCCGCCGCCGCGCTCGGCGCCGCCGCCCTGATCGGGTGCGGCAAGAAGGACGATGCCGCCCCCGCCGCGCCGCCGGCCGCCGCCGCGCCCGCCGCCGAACCCCTGAAAGCCGCCTGGATCTACGTCGGCCCCGTCGGCAGCGCCGGCTGGAGCTACGCGCACGACCAGGGCCGCCAGGCGGCGGAGGCCGCGTTCGCGGGCCAGGTCAAGACCAGCTTCGTCGAGAGCGTGCCCGAGGGCGCCGACACCGAGCGCGTGCTGCGCGACCTCATCGCCCAGGGCAACACGCTCATCTTCGGCACCAGCTTCGGTTTCATGGAGGCCATGGTCAAGGTGGCCAGGGATTTCCCGCAGGTGAAATTCGAGCACGCCACCGGCTACAAGACGGCCGAGAACCTGAACGTGTACGACTCGCGCTTCTACCAGGACACCTACCTCGCCGGCATCATCGCCGGCCACATGACCAAGACCGGCACGCTGGGCTACGTCGGCTCGGTGCCGATCCCCGAGGTGCTGCGCAACATCAACGCCTTCACGCTGGGCGCGCGGAGCGTCAACCCCAAGGTCAAAACCCGCGTGGTGTGGACCAACAGCTGGTACGACCCGCCCAAGGAGACCGAGGCCGCGCAGGCGCTGCTGGACGGCGGCGCCGACGTGCTGCTGCAGAACACCGACTCGCCCGCCGTCATCCAGGCGGCCGACAAGGCCGGCAAGCTGGCTTTCGGCTGGGACTCCGACATGAGCGGCTTCGGCGGCAGCGCCCACCTGGGCTCGGCCATCGCCGACTGGAGCCACTACTACAAGAAGGCCGTCAAGGACGTGCTGGACGGCACCTGGAAGGGTGGCCAGGTCACGCGCTGGGGCGTGCCCGAGGGGCAGAACGACCTCATCAAGCTTTCCGACAGGATCCCACCCGAGGTGCGCGCCCAGGTCGAGGAGATCAAGGGCCGCATGAAGGACCGCGGCTTCGACGTCTTCACCGGCCCGGTGGTGGACGCCGGCGGCAAGGAGCGCCTGGCCGCCGGCGCGCGCGCCGACGACGCCTGGATGGGCGCCATCGACTTCTTCGTCAAGGGCGTCGAGGGGCAGATTCCCGCCGCAAAATAGATAGCTACCTGCGCTTCACCCATGCGGGTTGGAGCGTTATTTCATCCAAAAACGCACGATGAAGCTCGAACGAACCCTGTGGCACCCCGTGGCGCTGGCCCACGCGGTGGGCGCGAGCCCCGCCGCCGCTACCCTGCTGGGCGAGGACCTCGTGCTGTGGCGCGACGCCGCCGGCCGCGCCCACGCCTGGATGGACCAGTGCCCGCACCGCGGCGCGCGCCTGTCGCTGGGCCGCGTGGCGCGCGGCGAGCTGGAATGCCCGTACCACGGCTGGCGCTTCGAGGCCGGCGGCCAGTGCACCCACATCCCCGCCGTGCCCGACTTCAAGCCCGGCCCGCGCCACTGCGCCCGCGCCTACGACGCGCGCGAGGCCTACGGCATGGTGTGGGTGCGCTTGGCCACGCCCGAGAACGAGGCCCGGCCCATCCACGACCTGCCCGCCTTCGCCGCCGAGGCCGAGCCGCGCCTGCGCAAGACCACCAGCGGCCCCTACGTCGTCAATGCGAGCGCGCCGCGCATCATCGAGAACTTCCTCGACATGGCGCACTTCGGCCACGTGCACGAGGGCTGGCTGGGCAGCCGCGCGCACACCGCCATCCCGCCCTACGAGGTGCGCCCCACGCCGCGCGGCGTGCTGGCCACCGGTTGCCTGGCGTGGCAGCCGCGCTCGTCCATCCACGCCGAGAGCGGCGCGCAGGTCGAATACACCTACGAGGTCACCGCGCCCTACATGGCCGTGCTGACCAAGGTGCCCGAGGCCGGCAGCACCGCCATCGACGGCATGAACGAGGCCATCGCCATGTTCGTCTGCCCGGTCACCGAGGAGACCAGCGTGGCCTGGACGCGCATGGCCATGAACGACTTCGACTCGCCCGACGCGCGGCTGATCGACTTCCAGGACACCATCTTCGGCCAGGACCGGCCGGTGCTCGAATCGCAGCGCCCCAAGCGCCTGCCCCTGGCGCCGGACGCCGAGGTGCATTCCGCCGCCGACCGCATCTCCAGCGCCTACCGCCGCTACCTGCGGGACAGCGGCATCACCTTCGGCGTGATCCCATGACCTGGACGGTGCCGCCGATCGCCCCCGAGCGGCTGCCCGGCCTGCTGGCCGCCATGCCCAAGGCCGAGCTGCACCTGCACATCGAGGGCTCGCTGGAGCCCGAGATGATCTTCGCGCTGGCCGCGCGCAACGGCGTCGCCCTGCCCTACGCCAGCGTCGAGGCGCTGCGCCGCGCCTACGCCTTCACCGACCTGCAGAGCTTCCTGGACATCTACTACCAGGGTGCCGCCGTCCTGCTGGAAGAACAGGACTTTCACGACCTGGCCAGCGCCTACCTGGCGCGGGCCGCTGCTGAAAACGTCGTGCACGCCGAGATCTTCTTCGACCCGCAGACGCACACCGCGCGCGGCGTGGACATGGGCACGGTGATCCGCGGCCTGGCCCGCGCCTGCGCCGACGCGCCCGCGCGGCACGGCATCAGCGCCGCGCTGATCCTGTGCTTCCTGCGCCACCTGAGCGAGCGCGAGGCCTTCGAGACCTTGGAAGCCGCGCTGCCGTACCGCGACCAGTTCATCGGCGTCGGGCTCGACTCCAGCGAGGTCGGCCACCCGCCCGAGAAGTTCGCCCGCGTCTTCGCGCGCTGCCGCGAGCTGGGCCTGCGCATCGTCGCCCACGCCGGCGAGGAAGGCCCGCCCGCCTACATCTGGCAGGCGCTGGACGTGCTGAAGGCCGAGCGCATCGACCACGGCGTGCAGGCCGTGCACGACCCCGCGCTGATGCGGCGCCTGGCCGACGGGCGCGTGCCGCTGACCGTGTGCCCGCTGTCCAACCAGAAACTGCGCGTGTTCCCCGACCTGGCGCGCCACAGCCTGCCGCGACTGCTGGACGCGGGCTTGTGCGCCACCATCAACAGCGACGACCCGGCGTACTTCGGCGGCTACGTGAACGAGAACTTCCGCGCCGTGTTCGCCGCCACCGGCCTGCGCGCCGAGGCGGCCTGGCGGCTGGCCGCCAACAGCTTCGAGGCCAGCTTCGCCGGCAACGCCGCCAAGCGGGACTGGACGCAGCGGCTGCAGGACTGCTTCGAGCGCTGGCACGACGACAAGGCCTAGTACGCCGACACGGAGATATCGAAACATGAAACCGCGTCTTTGCGCCCAGGGCGGCGTTGCAAATCCTCGCGATACCGCCCGGTATCGCCGCGGTTCGCGCCTT